>DGYMJ06203__coassemble_413_pt1 | contig 30479 bp, 29 predicted proteins | sample DGYMJ06203__metabat2_low_PE_040 | metagenome-assembled genome bin DGYMJ06203 | reverse complement strand
CCCGGCTGAAAAAGGCCCGCTGGTGCTTGGCGGTGCGGAGATAGGCCAGGGCCAGGTTCTCCTCGATGGTCATGTGGGGGGCGGTGCCCCGCATGGGATCCTGGAACAGCCGGCCGATCTGCTGGCTGCGGCGGTAGGCGGGCAGGTAGGTGATGTCCCGGCCGTCCAGGGTGACGGAGCCCTCATCCACGTAGAAGTCGCCGGCCACCGCGTTGAACAGGGTGGACTTGCCCGCCCCGTTGGAGCCTACGATGGTGACGAAGTCCCCGTCGGCCAGGGAGACGCTCAGGCCGTCCAGGGCCTTCTTTTCGTTGACCGTACCCGGGTTGAAGGTCTTGGAGACGTTTTTCAGCTCCAGCATTTACTTCTCCCCCTTTCTGGCCGCCAGGGCCTTCCGCTTCCTGGCCTGGAAGGCGGCCCAGCTCTTCAGGGTGGGGGCGGCGATGGCCAGGCCCACCACGATGGCGGTGACCAGCTTGAGGCAGTCGATGGGAACCACCTTGGTATAGAGCACGATGGCATAGATAAAGCGGTAGAGGATGCTGCCCACAATCACCGCGACGGCCCCCCGGAACATGGCGCCCCGGCCCACAATGGTCTCCCCGATGATCAGGCAGGCCAGACCGATGACCACCACGCCGGTGCCCGCGTTGATGTCGGCGGTCTTCTGGGCCTGGCCCACCACCGCGCCGGACAGGCCGGTGAGGGCGTTGGCGATGCACAGGCCGATGGTGATGGTGAAGGTGGGGTTGATGGAGGAGGCGCGCACCATGTCCCGGTTGTCGCCGGTGGCCCGGATGGACAGGCCCAGCCGGGTGCCCAGGAAGGCCACCAGCAGCACCCCGGCCAGCACCGTGATACCGGCGGACAGGAGGATGGCGTTCCAGCTGCCGCCGATGCCGGTGTCCCGGAACAGGGTGAAGATGGTGTCCTGCCGCAGCAGGGACTGGTTGGCCTTCCACCCCATGGCCATCAGGTTAACGGTGTACAGCCCCGTGTTGGTGACGATGCCCGCCAGGATGGAGGGCACCCCCAGCTTGGTCTGGAGGAAGGCGGTGACAAACCCGGCGCAGGCCCCGGCGGCCATGGCAGCGGGGATGGCCAGGAAGGGGTGCCCGGCGGCGGTGAGGCTCACCGACACTGCGCAGCCCAGGATGAAGCACCCGTCGGTGGTGAGATCGGCGATGTCCAGCACCCGGTAGCTGAGAAACAGGGCCATGGCCACCAGGGCGTACTGGAAGCCCAGCTCCAGGGCGGTCTGGGTCACAAAGAGCATAGCGCTCGCGCTCCTTTCAGCAGGGCAAAGCCCCCGGTGCCGGCCGGGGGGCTTGCCTCTGGTTGGTTATAAACTCACTCTTCGGTGGTGGTGACGGCGGCCACCTCGCCCATGGAGTCGAACACGGAGGTGTCGATGCCCAGGGCCTCGGCGGTCTCGGAGTTGACGGTGATGAGGCCGCCGGCCACCTGGTAGTAGTCCTCCAGGCTGTCCATGCCCTCGGTCATGGCCTGATAGGCCAGGTCGGCGGTCTGGGCGCCCAGGTCGGTGTAGTTGACGCCGCAGGTGGCGAAGGCACCGTTGCGCACGAAGGAGTCGGCCCCGGTGTAGTGGGGGATGCCGGCGTTGATGAAGTCCTCGTAGATAGCCAGCTCAGCCGCCATGATGATGTTGTCGGTGGGGGTAAAGACCGCGTCCACCCCGTCGGCGATCAGGGAGCTGGCGGCGGCGATGACCTCGTCATTGGTGTTGGCGGTGGCCTCGGTATAGGCGATGCCCTTCTCGTCCAGATAGGCCTTGGCGTCGGCGATGGGCACCTCGGAGTTGGGCTCGGACAGGGAGTAGAGCAGGCCCACGCTCTGGAGATCCGGGTTCTGGGCCAGCATCATGTCCAGAATCAGATCGGTGTCCAGGGCGTCGCTGGTGCCGGTGACGTAGTCGATGCCGGTGAGCTCGGCTGTCTCGGGATAGGAGATGGCGGCGAACACCACCGGGGTCTGGCTCTCCTCGGCGGAGACGGCGGCTACCTGGGCGGCGGTGGTGGCGATGGGGATGATGGCGTCCACCCCGTCGGCGATGGCCTGGTCGGCCAGCTGACGCAGCACGGTCTGGTCGCCCTGGCCGGAGGTCACCTCGTACTGGATGGTGACGCCGTTCTCCGCGGCAATCTCGTCCAGCCGGGCGGCGATGGCGTCGGCAATCTCGTCCAGGGAGGCGTGATCCATCTGCTTGATGACGGCCACGGTGTAGGTGCCGCCAGAGCCCCCGGTGGAGGCGCTGGCATTGGCTGTCGGGGTGTCGGCGGTGCCGGAGGTGCCGCCGGAACAGGCGGTGAGGGACAGGGCCAGAGCGGCCGCGGTGGAGAGAGACAGGGCTCGGTTCAGCTTTTTCATGTTTGGTTCCTCCCAATCAAAAATTGGGGCGGCAGATGGTGCAGGATATAAAAAAACGCTTCTGCCCCATTTCTGGGACAAAAGCGTTTGAAATACTTCTGCGATACCACCCAAATTGACGTCAGAGACGTCCACTCGCTTCACGCACCATCATGCGTGCCCGATGGATAACGGGTGGGATCCCGTCGGCATCTACTTGGTTGCCCGTTCAAGCCGCCCTCGGAAGTCCATTCGCCGGTTCCCTCCGACCCTGATCCCACCACCCAGGGCTCTCTTTGCATCGGGAATGCCGCCTACTTCTCTTCCTCACAGGTTTGCTGTGGTTTACTTGTTAGGCTGTATTATACGCACCCGTTCAGACTTTGTCAACCTTTTTTTTTCGCAGGAAGGAGAACTTCGTCTCCGAGCACACCACGGCCAGGAAGATCAGGGCAAAGCCCACGAACATAAGGGGGGTGGGCCGCTCGTTGGCAAAGAGAATGGAGAAGAACACGCCGAAGGGGGCCTCCAGGGACAGAAGGACGGCGGCGGTGGAGGGGACGGTGTACTTCTGCCCGATGTTCTGGAACAGCAGGGCGCCGCAGGAGGCGAAGATCACCAGATAGGCCAAGGAGAAGATCAGGCTCTGGTCAAACACGCCGGGGGTGAGGGCGGGACGGGTGATCAGCACGCCGATCCAGGAGAACAGAGCAAAGGAGGCAAACTGGAGGGTGGTGAGGATGAAGATGTCCCGGCCCTCGGAGTACTTGGCCACAGCCACGATGTGGGCGGCAAAGAAGAAGCCGCCGATGAGGGTGAGTACGTCGCCCATGTTGAAGGCAGTGGCGTTGCTGCCGGTCACCGACACCAGGGCGATGCCGGCGATACACAGAAAGGCCGCCAGGATGTTGAACTTGTCGGGGCGGCGCTTGGCGATGACCCAGTACAGGAAGGGGACGATGACGCAGTAGACGGCGGTGAAGAAGGCGTTCTTGCCGGAGGTGGTCTGCTCCAGCCCGAAGGTCTGGAAGGCATAGGCCACAAACAGGCAGAAGCCCATCACCGTGCCGCCGATCAGGTACTGCCTGTCCAGCACCTTCCACCGTTTGATGAACACCACGGCCAGCACCAGGGCCGAGAAGGTAAAGCGGATGGCCAGCAGCCAGAAGGTGGGCAGCACGTCCACGCTGCTCTTCATCACCACGAAGGAGCTGCCCCAGATGATGGTGGCCAGGACGATCAGGGGGCTGGCGAAGCGGGCCAGGACGCTGGTTTCTTTGTGTTCGCTCATGGTTGTACCTCTCCTTTGACTATGATAAAATCATGCTATCGCTTTCTCTGGAGGTTATCGCCTGTGGATCTGTTCGATTTTGACGGCACGCTGGTGGATTCCAACGGCGTGTGGGTGGATGTGGACAACGGCTTTCTGGCCCGTCGGGGGCTCACCCCGACCCGGGAATACAGCGATGCCGTGGGCCACTCCATCTTCCCCATTGCCGCACAATATACCAAGGACTATTATCATCTGGATATGAGCCCGGAGGAGATCATGGCCGAGTGGCTGGACATGGCCCGGGATGCCTATGCCCATCAGGTGCCCCTCAAGCCGGGGGCCGACGAGTTCCTGGCCCGCCGGGCGGTGGAGGGGGCGGACATGGCCCTGGTCACCGCCTGCGTGCCAGAGCTGTGCCGGGCCGCCCTGGCGCGCCACGGCCTGGAGCGGTACTTCTCCGCCGTGGTCTACGTCCAAGAGCTGGGGATGGAGAAGCGGGATCCCCGGGCCTTCGCCCTGACCCTGGAGCGGCTGGGGGTGCGGGCGATGGACTGCACCCTCTACGAGGACTCTCCCGGGGCCTGCAGGGCCGCCCGGGACACGGGCATCGCCGTGGTGGGGGTGTACGACCCCTTCTACGCCATGTACGAGGCGGAGATGAGACAGCTCTGCCGCCGGTATATCCGCAGCTTTACCGAGCTGCTGTAACAGCGGCCGCCTGCACGCCGCCCCAACTTCCCTGATATTTCCGGGGCATGGCACCGACGGCGGCCCGGCGGGCGGCTGGGTACAGCGCAACCGCTCTCATGGCCTGCAAGGTAATCCCGATGCGTGCCACCGAGGCGCGGCAGCGCCTGTAACACGACTGCCAATAGAACGGGCGGCAATGCTCACCCGGTCTTTGCCCTGTCTGTACAGCTCGCCGCCGCCATGAACCCTCGTACTGGGGGGTCCAGGGTGGGCGAAGCCCCCCCGGCCCTTCTTTCCCCCCATTTCTTCGGGAAGAAATGGGGGCCCCGGCCGGGTAGGCCCCCGCCGGGAGGCCGGGCCTCCATTGGGCGGCCGCCATGTATGGCGGCCCTGCGGGTTCGGGCGGATGATATCCGCCCCTGCAAACGGCGCGTCAGGCATGCCGCGCCCTACAGCTTTTTCATGTACTGGGCGGCGGACTTGAGCATGAGCCGCTTGGTGCCCACGGTGTCGAAGGCGATCTCCACCAGGGCGTCGCCGCCCATGGGGGTGACCTTGGTGATGAGGCCCTTGCCGAAGGCTTTGTGCTGGACGCTGTCCCCAGCCCGGAAGGCGGGGGCGGCGGCTTTGGGCGGGCTCCCCGCCGCGGGGCTCTTCCAGTCGGGGGCGGGGGCACTGGAGGCCGGGGCGGCGGACTCGTGCCCCAGGGAGAAGCCCCGGTCGTAGGTGCGGCGCTGCCGGACGGGGCGGGGGCGCTCCGCCTCCCGCTCCTGCCGCTCGGCGTAGGGCAGGCGGCCCGACTTCTCCACGTACTCCGCCGGGATCTCCCCCAGGAAGCGGGAGGGGCGGTTGGAGTTGGTGCGGCCGAAGAGCATCCGCTGGGAGGCGCAGGTCATGTACAGCTTTTCCTTGGCCCTCGTCATGGCCACGTAGCAGAGGCGGCGCTCCTCCTCCATCTCCTCCGGCTCGCCGATGGCGCGGATACCGGGGAAGATGCCCTCCTCCACGCCCACCACGAACACCACCGGGAACTCCAGGCCCTTGGCCGAGTGCATGGTCATCATGACCACGCAGTCCTCGTCGGGGTCGTGGGCGTCCAGGTCGGTGTACAGGGCGATCTCGTCCAGGAAGCCGGCCAGGGAGGGCTCGTCCACCACGTTGTCCAGGTAGTTCTGGATGGAGGAGAGCACCTCGTGGACGTTCTCCAGCCGGGTGCGGTCCTCCACGGTGTTCTTCTGTTCCAGCATGACGGCGTAGCCGGTGCGCTGGACCAGCTCCTCGTAGAAGTCGGGCAGGGGCAGCTCACCGGACAGCTTCCGCAGATCGCTCATCAGCTCGGCGAACTGGCCCAGCCGGGGGGCGGCCTTTTGCAGCTCCGGCCAGTCCCGGGCGTGGTTCACCACGTCCCACAGGGAGCGGCCCTCCGCCTGGGCGATGGCCTGGGCCCGGTCCACCGTGGTGGCGCCGATGCCCCGGGGTGGGTTGTTGATGATGCGGGCCAGGCGCAGATCGTCGTTGGGGTTGTTCACCGCGCACAGATAGGCCAGCATGTCCTTGACCTCCGCCCGGTCGAAGAAGCGGATGCCGCCGATAATGCGGTAGGGGATGCCGTTGCGCTTGAAGGCCTGCTCAATCTGGTTGGACTGGGCGTTCATCCGGTAGAGCACCGCGTGGTCCTTCCACTTCCGCCCCGCGGAGTAGTCCGCCAGGATCTGGGCGGCCACGTACTGGGCCTCGTCGTGCTCGTTCATGGCGGTGAAGCAGTGGACCTTCTCCCCCGCGTCGTGCTCCGTCCACAGCTCCTTGCCCTTGCGGCCCTGGTTGTTGCGGATCACCGCGTTGGACGCCTCCAGGATGTTCTTGGTGGAGCGGTAGTTCTGCTCCAGCCGGATCACCCGGGCGCCCTTGTACTGCCCCTCGAAGGAGAGGATGTTCTCGATGGTGGCCCCCCGGAAGCGGTAGATGGACTGGTCGTCGTCCCCCACCACGCAGATGTTCTCGTACCCCCCCGCCAGGGTGGAGGCCAGCAGATACTGGAGGTTGTTGGTGTCCTGGTACTCGTCAATGAGTACATAGCGGAATTTCCTCTGGTAATATTCCCGCACGTCATCGAATTTCTGGAGCAGGCGCACCGTGTCCAGGATGATGTCGTCAAAGTCCAGGGCGTTGGCGTCCTTCAGGCGGCGCTCATACTCGGCGTACACCTTGGCGATCTTCACCAGCCGGAAGTCCCCGGCCTTCTCGCACTCGGCCAGGTAGTCCGCCCCCAGCTTCATGGCGTCCTTGGCCCGGGAGATGTATCCCAGCACCGAGCGGGGGGAGAAGGTCTTTTCATCCAGATTGAAGTCCTTTAGGATGTCCTTGATCACCCGCTCGGAGTCGGCGGTGTCGTAGATGGTGAAGGAGCTGGTGAAGCCCAGCCGGTCGATATCCCGCCGCAGGATGCGCACGCAGGCGGAGTGGAAGGTGGAGGCCCAGATATCGCCCGCCGCCGGGCCAAGCATCCGCTCCAGCCGCTCCTTCAGCTCCCCGGCGGCCTTGTTGGTGAAGGTGATGGCGATGATAGACCAGGGCACCGCCGGCTCCACCTGGCAGAGCCGCTCCTGCTCCGCCTTTCGGGAGGGATCGGGGTTGCGGACATACTCCTCCAGGAAGTCCAGCTCGGCGGGGGTGACCCAGCCCGGCACCTCGTCACAGTCGGAGCCCCGGCCGTATTTCATCAGGTTGGCGATGCGGTGGATCAGCACGGTGGTCTTGCCGCTGCCCGCCCCCGCCAGGAGGAGCAGGGGCCCCTCGGTGGCCATGGCGGCCTTCCGCTGCTCAGGGTTCAGGTTCTGGAAGTCCAGCGCGATGGCGGCCCGCCGGGCCTTGCAAAAGCGCAGTTCCTCGTCTCGGTTCAGCATGGTATTCTCCTCGGCATGGCGGGGCCGTCCAGTTTCTGGACGGCCCCCGCATTTTTCTGCCTCTATTTTACCGAAAACCGGCGGCCAGGTCAACCTTCCGGAATGGAATCTTTTCCATGTGAAAACCGAATGGCCGGCCGCCCCCGGTGTGCAAAATCCGATGGGCTGTGCTATAATATTGTCACAATGTGTCCGGCGTTGTCCCGTACAAGTGACAATGTCCCCAAACCGGAAAGGAGAACCCCATGAACCGCTATGTATTCCGCTCCCCACGGCTGGGGTTCCTGGCGGTAAACCCCGTCCTGGCCGCCCCTGCCGCCGCCTTTTACCGCCGCAACCGGGAAGCCTTCGCCCCCTTCGACCCGGTGTGGGAGGAGGAGTTCTACACCGAGGAGGGGCAGGCCCGGCGCCTGGCGGAGGAGCAGTCCTGGGCGGAGGCGGGCCGCTCCTTCCGCTTCCTGCTGGTGCAGCCCCGCCATCCGGGAAAAATCGTCGGCATGCTGGGCCTCAACGAGATCGTCCGGGGGGCCTTCCAGTCCTGCTTTATCTCCTACAAAATCGACCACACCCTGTGGGGCCGGGGCTGCGGCTCCGAGGCCATCGCCTACGGGGCGGAGTGGGCCTTCCGGGCCCTGGGGCTCCACCGGGTGGAGGCCAACATCATGCCCCGCAACACCGCCTCCCGCCGGGCGGCGGCCAAGGCCGGGTTTGTGGAGGAGGGCCTGTCGCGGAAGTACCTCAAAATCAACGGCGTGTGGGAGGATCATATCCACATGGTACGGCTGAATGGGGAAAACTAGCGGCGCTTTTACAGAATCTTTACACCGTTTTTCGCCTTCCTGTGCTATTCTGAGTCCAGAAACAGCGGGAAAGGGGAAATCCACGTGAAGACCGGAAAACGGCGCTGGCTCCTGCTCCTCCCTCTGGCGGCCCTGCTGGCGGGGTTTTTGGCCTGGATGTACCACCCCCGCAGCCTGACCGCCTCCCTCCGCGCCCTCGGCGGGGATATCCAGGTCATCATTTCCACCTATGAGATCCGGGTGGAGGATCATGTGGCCTACCCGGACGGGAAGGGCTATCCGTTCATCGTCGAAGCCGGTACGGAGGAGTACGACGCCCTGCTGGCGCTGCTGGAACAGTACTCCTGGCACGAGCAGATCAACACCCTGGGCGGGGACGGGACGATCAACGGCACGGGCCGGGGCGATCCGGAGGTGAATCTGGGCGCCAGCGTTTATTCCCTGGCGCCGAAGTCCGCACCGTCACAGGGCGTCCTCCTCATCTGTAATTACAAGGGGGCGCCCAATGCCAGGGTAGACGGAAACGTCTGCCAGCTCGGCTGGGGAGACGACAACGGGGAACTGCTGCTGGCGCTGGCGGAGCTGTTCGGGGTCACGAACCCGCAAGCCAGCCCTTGAACTCCTCCAGCAGCTCGATGGCCCGGAATTTTACCACATAGCCCTGGTCCTCGCCGGTGATCAGGGACACCTGGCCCTCTGTCAGCCCTGCCCCGGCGGCGGTCTCCTCCACCGTCTCGGTGACCGAGCCCAGGCACAGGGGCGGGAACACCACGCACCACCAGTTCTGCCCCGCCCCCTCGCCGATCTCGATGCGCAGGGCGGTGTACTGCCCCGCCGGGAGGGCGAAATCGGTGTAGGTCTTGGTGGGGAACCAGTAGTTGTGTACCAGGGAGGCGGTCACCGGGTAGTCGCAGCCCGCCGCCCCCACCGCCTCCGCCCCGGCGGCGGCCAGGTCGTGCAGGTGGGCGCGGAGGAGTTCCTCCGTCTCGTCCCGGGTGATGCCCGGGGTGAGGTAGGTCTCCGCCTCCGCCAGAATCCGGTCCCGCACCTGGAGCTTGAGAGCCTGATCCTCCGCCGAGTCGGAGTTGGCCAGCACGTGGAGGCGGATCACCTGGTCGGCCAGGGCGGCCTGGGCCCCGTCCAGCCGGGCCCCCAGCAGGGCGGCCAGGGCCACGCCGATGAGCAGCGCCAGCTCCCACCGGCGCAGGGTTTTGGAAGAAGTCATAAAAGATCACCGTCCACTATGTAGTGCCTACATTGTGGACGGTGATTTCTCATTTTATACCAGTTTTCCGGTGGTCCGCGCCAAAAAGCAGGTGGGACACAGCTGGGCGAGGGCGGTCTTTGCGCGCCGGGCCGCCCCCTCGGAGTCGAACAGCCCGAATACGGCGGAGCCGGTGCCGCTCATGGAGGCCCCCAGGGCCCCCTGCTGAATCAGCTCGGTCTTAAGCCGCTGGATCTCAGCCGCCCGCCGGGGGGGCAGGGCGTCCTCAAACACGTTGTACATCCGCCGGGCCGCGCCGCCCAGATCCCCCGCCGCCAGCGCGGAGACCAGGCCCGCCGTGTCCGGCCGGCGGCGGATGCGGATGCCGTCCAGCCGGGCAAAGAGCTCCGGCGTGGGCACCGAAAAGGCGGGCTTGCAGAGCACCACATGGCAGGAGGGCAGAGGGGGCAGATCGGTGAGCACCTCGCCCCGGCCCTCGGCCAGGGCGGTGCCCCCCCGGACGCAGTAGGGCACGTCGGAACCCACCTTTGCCCCAATTTCCTCCAGCCGCTCCGGCGGCAGATGGAGCCCGGCCAGATGGTTCAGCCCCCGGAGCACGGCGGCGGCATCGGCGCTGCCCCCGGCCAGCCCGGCGCAGACGGGGATGGTCTTGTCCAGGGTGATGGACAGCCCGCCACAGTCCGCCCCGGTATCCTCCGCCAGGCGGAGGGCCGCGGCGGCGGCCAGGTTGCGCTCGTTCCCGGGGAGGAAGCCCAGATTGCTGCGCATGGACAGGGGCTTGCCCGTGCCGGTCTCCAGCCGGAGCCGGTCGCAGAGATCCACGGTCTGCATCACCATGCGCATCTCGTGATACCCGTCGGGCCGCTTCTCCAGCACATCCAGGGAGAGATTCAGTTTGGCGTAGGCCAGCACATCCAGCGCGGGCATGGCAGTCGCCTCCTGATGCAATGATAAGATGATGGCGCGCCGGGTCGTCGCGCCCCACGGATGGAGCCCTTTTCTTGATTACCTGATTTTCCGGGCCTCCAGATAGAACCGCTTGTCGTGGGCCTCCCCCATGGAGAAGGTCTTGCGGGGGAGGACGCCGTCGTGGATGACGGTGGGGAAGAGCTGCTCCTTGCCCATGGCGGGCAGGAGGAAGGCGATGTTGCCGGGGCGGGCGGCCAGCTCCCGGGCCACGTCCGCGCCGTGGATGTAGTCGATGCTGCCGCCGTGTTCCTTGACGTACTGGTCCAGCACGGGCTGGAGGGTGCCCACCTCCAGCTGGGCGTCGGGATGGGGCACGGTGACGGCGCCCTTCCTGTCCTGGGCGTACCAGCGCAGGACATGGCCGTCCCCCTCGCCGGCATAGGCGCCGGGACAGGCGTTCAGCAGGGCCTCCACCACTTTTTCCGGCTCCACGCCGAACACCACCCGGTGGATGGGCTCGAACTCCAGGGAGGCGTCGTGGAGGTTCACCAGCTCGCACAGGGCGTACCGGGCGGGCAGAGCGTCCCAGTGCTCCGGCGGGGTGAGCTTCTTCTGCCGCTCGTAGCACTCCTTGGCGGTAGCCAGGGAGTGGTTGCCGTCCCCCACGGCGAAGAGCATCACCGGCTTGTCCACGGTGCCGTACTTGGCGTTGAAGGCGGCGGGGTCGGCCAGGGCCCGCAGGGCGGAGGCCACCAGGGCCATGCTCTCCCCGTCCAGCTTCCAGCCGGCGATATGGCCGCCCCGCTCCATGAGGTCGAAGTCGTAGACCTTCTCCATCTGCTCCTTGCGCCCGGAGAGGGGCTCGATCACCGTTTTCTCCGGATCGTCGGCCAGGAGCATCACGTGGGGCAGCTCCAGGGGGGCGTTTTTGCGCACCGCCACCCGGGGCGGGATGCGGGACATGACCGTGCCCTCGGTGGCCCGCACCAGGGCGGACGAGCCGGGCTCGTAGTCGTACTGCTCCAGATCCACCATGCCCACCAGGCCCCGGCGCAGCCGCAGGTTGTCCAGCCGCCGCTCCACATAGATGAGGGAGGCGGGCAGGGTGCGGAACCGGTCTTCCCGCAGGTAGCGGGTCATGGTGTTGTTGATCTCCATGATGTCGGTCTCCACGTTGGGGCCGTCCAGGCAGCTCTCCGGCAGGATCAGCCGCAGGGCGGAGGGGGCGGAGCCCACATACTCCTCCACCCGCTGCCAGTACTCCGGCTGGGAGGTATACTGGTCGCAGGCCACCACCGACCACTTGGCGTATTCGCAGTCCTGGGGCAGCAGGATATCCGCCGGGGCAAAGGGCAGGCCGTCAAACAGGTTTGTCATTGTACTCACTCCCCGCTCTCGTTTTGAGAGCTCTCTATTGGGCCATGGCCCCCCGGATGGCCGCCAGCAGATCGTCAAACCGGTCGAAGGCGGGCAGCTCCGGGTGCTCGGCCTTGATGGCGTCGGTGCTGCGGAACAGGAAGCCGGCCTTGCTGGCCTGGATCATGCCCAGGTCGTTGTGGCTGTCCCCGGCGGCGATGGTCTGGAAGCCGGCGGACTGGAGGGCGCGCACCGTGGTCAGCTTGGACTGGGGGCAGCGCATGCGGTAGCCGGTGATGGCCCCGTCGGGCGCCACCTCCAGGGTGTTGCAGAACAGGGTGGGCCAGTTGAGCTTGCGCATCAGGGGCTGGGCGAACTGCTCAAAGGTGTCGCTGAGGATGATCACCTGGGTCTCCTCCCGCAGCTGGTCCAGGAACTCCCGGGCCCCGGGCAGGGGGTCGATTTTGGCGATGGTGGCCTGGATCTCCTTCAGCCCCAGGTGGTGCTCCTTCAGAATGTCCAGGCGGTAGCGCATGAGCTTGTCGTAGTCGGGCTCGTCCCGGGTGGTGCGCTTCAGCTCCGGGATGCCGCTGGCCTCGGCAAAGGCGATCCAGATCTCCGGGACCAGGACGCCCTCCATATCCAGGCAGGTGATGTACATATCGGTTCCCCCTTTTCTGTTCTGTTGTGTATGTCGGTGTGCCCGGCGGGAATTACCCCTCCCGGGCCTGCTTCTTGCGCAGGTTGGTCAGGAAGTTGTCCATGCGGGTCAGGGCCTCGGCGATGTCCTTCATGCTGGTGGCGTAGCAGCAGCGGACAAAGCCCTCGCCGCCGGCGCCGAAGGCGGAGCCGGAGATGACGGCTACCTTCTCCTCCATCAGGAAGCGCTCGCAGAAGTCGTCGGAGCTGAGGCCGGTGCCCCGGATGTCGGGGAACACGTAGAAGGCCCCCTTGGGCTCAAAGCAGGGCAGGCCGATGCGGCGCAGGCCCTCCACCAGATAGCGGCGGCGGCCGTCGTACTCGTCCCGCATCTTCTCGATGTCCCCGTCGCCGTTGCGCATGGCCTCGATGGCGGCGTACTGGCTGGTGGTGGGGGCGGACATAATGCCGAACTGGTGGAGCTTGAGCATCTGCTGGATCACCGGCGCGGGCCCGCAGACGTAGCCCATGCGCCAGCCGGTCATGGCGTGGCTCTTGGAGAAGCCGTTGACCACGATGGTGCGGTCGTACATCTCGGGCAGGTTGGCGATGGAAACGTGCTTCTGGCCGTAGGTCAGTTCGGCATAGATCTCGTCGGAGAGCACCATGATGTTGGTGTCCTTCAGCACCTGGGCGATGGCCTCCAGATCGGCCCGCTCCATGATGCCGCCGGTGGGGTTGGAGGGGAAGGGGAGCACCAGCACCTTGGTGCGGGGGGTGATGGCGGCGCGCAGCTGCTCGGGGGTGAGGCGGAACTCGTTCTCCGCCTTCAGCTCCACGTACACCGGGGTGCCGCCGGCCATGGAGGCCAGGGGCCCGTAGCACACGAAGGAGGGTACGGGGACGATCACCTCGTCGCCGGGGTTGAGCAGGCACCGCAGGGCCAGGTCGATGGCCTCGCTGCCGCCCACGGTGACCACGATCTGGTGGGCGAAGTCGTACTGCAGGTTGAAGCGGCGGTTTAAGTAGGCGGCGATCTCCCGGCGCAGCTCCGCCATGCCGGCGTTGCCGGTGTACTTGGTGAAGCCCTTCTCCAGGGAGTAGATGCCCGCGTCCCGGATGTGCCAGGGGGTGACGAAGTCGGGCTCGCCGATGCCCAGGGAGATGGCGTCCTTCATCTCCTCCAGAATGTCGAAAAAGCGCCGGATGCCCGAGGGCTTGACCTCCTGAATGCGCTTACAGAGGATCTCGTCGTAATTCATGAGAAAATCCACTCCCTCTCCTGCTTTTCCTGCTTTTCAAAGATCAGATGCTTCTCCTTGTACTTGTGCAGGATGAAATGGGTGGCGGTGCCCGTCACGTCCTCCAGAGTGGACAGGCGCTCCCCCACAAACTGGGCCACCTCTTTCAGCGTGCGCCCGGAGATGATGACGGTGAGATCAAAGGCCCCGCTCATCAGATAGACGCTCTCCACCTCGTCGTACTGGTAGATGCGCTCGGCCACCCGGTCGAAGCCGTCCCCCCGCTGGGGGGTTACCTTCACCTCAATGAGAGCGGTGACCGCCTCCCGCTGGGTGCGGTCCCAGTCCACAATGGCCTGGTAGCCCAGGATCACCTTATCCTCCTCATACCGCTTGATGGCGGCCTTGACTTCCTCCACGGTCATATCGGTCATGGATGCAAGCTGTTCCGGCGTCAGGGTGCAGTCCTGTTCCAGGAGCTGAAGCAGCTTTGCCATAGCAATTCCTCCTATCTGCTGGCCCGCCATGGGGCGGACGGATATATTCTATTATTATAAACGCCCCCGCGAGGGATTACAAGGCCCTGCGGACGCATCCGTACAGTTTTCCTTTCCGCCTGCGGTGAGACATAAAATTTCTCTGGTTTGACCAAATTTCTGTGGCATTCTGCCGCCCGGCATGGTATGATAAATATGATATGCTGGCCCTGATTAGGGCCGAAGCGGAGGTGTTACCATGGACTATGCCGAGATGGTCAGCCAGATCATGGCCGCCGAGCAGGGGGCGAAGGCCCTGGCCGACGAGGCCAGGGAGAAGCGCCAGCAGATGCAGGCCGGCCTGGAGAAGGAGGTCTCCGCCCTGCGGGAGGACTATATGGACCGGGCCAGCCACCGGCTGGAGGAGGTTCAGCAGACCGAGGATGCCGCCGCCCAGGAGGCTCTCACGCGCCTGGACGAGCGCCTGGATCGCACCATGAAGGCGGTGGAGGCGTCCTATGAGAAGAACAAGGAGCGCTGGGTGGACGCCCTGTTTTCCATGATTGTGGGCGTGGAGCCGTCATGACTGCGGAGATGGCTTACGGCGCGCTGTCCGCCAAGGTGCGCGCCCTGTACGGAAAGCGGCTGCGCTCCGACGATTTTGCCCGGCTGGCCGCCCGGCGCAGCGAGGCGGAGATCCTGGACGAGCTGCGCCAGCACCCGGGCTGGAGCCGGGCCCTGGCCCTGGTGCCCCCGGGCGCCTGGGGCTATGTGGGCCGGGTGGAGGTGGAGCGGGCCCTCCAGGAGGAGCTGCGGCTGGAGTATCAGAGCCTGGCCTACTACGTCCCCCGGGAGGACAAGCCCCTGATGCAGTTCCAGCTCCGGGCCGCCGAGCGGTCGGCCATTCTGTCCGCCCTGCGCCGGCTGAAGGCCGGCCTGTCCCCCCGGGAGGCCCCGCCGCCCCCCCGCATCGCCCTCCACAGCAGGCTGGACGAGGCGGCCGCAGCCGCCTGCACCACCTACGACCAGCTGACGGAGGCTGCCAGGGACACCATCTACTATTCCGCCCTGCGGCAGCTGCGGCCGCCCCGGACGGACGAGCTGCCCGATTTCACCCGGGCCGACGCGGTCCTGCGGACGGCCTACTACGCCCATCTGCTGCGCATCGTCCGCTCCCAGTACCAGGGCCGCACCCAGAAGGTGCTGCTGCGGGCCATCGGGGAGCAGATCGACCTGCTGAATATCCTGCACATCCTCCGCCTCAAGACCTACTTCCCACAGACCTCCCGGGAGGATTACGCCGGCGTGCTGTTCCCCTTCCAGTACCGGCTGACGATGGATTTTCTCCGCCGGCTGTGCGAGGCACCGGGGGCGGAGGGCGCCTATGAGCTGCTGCGGGAGTCCCCCTACGGGGACTGCTTCGACGAGACGGCGGTGGACGCGGTGGAGGAGTACTATCAGCGGGCGGTCTTCCGCTTCAACAAGCGGCAGCTCTCCGCCGTGCCCCCCTCCATCTACACCGCCATCGCCTACCTGGAGCTCAAGGAGCTGGAGCTGGGGGTGCTGGTCAACGTGATCGAGTCGGTGAAGTACGGCGTGCCCTATCACGCGGAATTTGCCAATCTGGTGGGCGGTTAGATGAACCGCCCGTATGCCATAAGAATCTGAGCCCAGTCTGAAAGGAAGGTGATACCGCGATGTCCGTTGTCCCGATGAAGCTGCTCACCATCGCCGGGCCCCTGGATCGGTTTGACGATGTGGTGCGCACCTGCGTCATCGACCAGGAGTTCCATCCGGAGAATGCGCTCCAGCTCATGCGCGGGGTGGGCGGCCTGCGCCCGCTGGAGCTGGAGAACCCCTACGCCGCCCTGCTCCGCCGCTCCATAGAGGTGGCCGACGAGGCGGGGATTCCCCTGGACTATGCCCCCTTTGATCCCACGGCCTCTCTGGAGGAGATGGCCGGCTACTTTGACAGCCTGGCCGACCAGGCCTCCGCCCTCCACAGGAAGCAGGAGGAGCTGGAGCACCAGATGGACGAGGCCCGCAGCATGGTGGATCAGCTGCAGAACCTGCGGGGCCTCGACGTGAAGCTGGACGAGCTGTGGGGCCTGGATCACGCCCGGTTCCGCTACGGCTATCTGCCCCGGGAGACCTATGACGGTTTCCGGGACGCCCTGGACGCGGAGGAGGATCTCTTCTTCGTGCCCACCACCGTGGGCCGCCGGCGGGTGTACGGGGTGTACTTCACCACCAAGGAGTCCCACCACAAGGTGGACTCCCTCATGAACTCCCTCCACTTCACCCGCATCCACCTGGAGGAGCCCCCCCACGGCACGGTGGACGCGGCCACGGCGGAGCTCAACGCCAGAACCGCGGACATCCGGAAGGCGGTGGAGGCGGTGGGGACGGAGCTGCAGGAACTGCGCGACCAGGAGAAGGAGCACATCCTGTCCAGCTATTCCTGCCTGCGCTACCACAGTACCTGCTGTGAGCTGCGCCAGTACGCCTGCCGCAGCCGCAACACCTTCTACCTCACCGGCTGGGTGCCGGCAGCTGCGGTGCGGGAGGTGGAGGGCAAGCTGGCCCAGTTCCCCGAGCTGTCCTGCGTGGCCGACGCCGCCGACGACGTGGAGCATGCCAAGCCCCCCACCAAGCTGAAAAACTCCTTCCTGGGCCGGGTGTTCCAGCCCTTCCTGGAGATGTACGGCCTGCCCGCCTATAACGAGAAGGATCCCTCCCTGTTCATGGCGCTCACCTACTGCCTCTTCTTCGGCATCATGTTCGGCGATCTGGGGCAGGGCCTTTGTCTGGCCCTCATCGGCTTCGTGCTGGCCAAGTGGAAGCACATGTGGCTGGGCGGCATCATCACCTGCTGCGGCCTGTCCGGCGCCCTGTTCGGCTGCGTCTACGGCTCGGTGTTCGGTTTTGAGGAGCTCATCCCCGGCTTCAAGATCATGGAGGAGACCACCTTCGCCGGCATGGGCACCGTCAGCAACGTGCTGCTGTTGCTGGTCATGTCCATCTGCCTGGGCGTGTTCATGCTGCTGCTGGTGATGGTGGTCAACATCCTCAACGGCGTGCGCCAGCGGAATTTTGAGAAGATCCTCTTCGGCCCCAACGGCGCGGCGGGCATCCTGTTCTATGGCGGGCTGATCCTGGCCGCCGTGGCCACCGCGGCCTTCGGCGTCAACCTGTTTGTCCCGGCCTACGTGCTGCCGGTGCTGATCCTGCCGCTGGTGCTCATGCTCCTGCGGGAGCCCCTGTCCCGCCTGCTCTCCGGCGATCCGGACTGGAGGCACTTCTCCGTGGGGGAGGTGCTGGGCACCGGGTTCTTCGAGCTGTTCGAGACCCTGCTGAGCTACCTGACCAACACCCTGTCCTTCATGCGTGTGGGCGCCTACGCCATCACCCACGTGGGCCTGATGCTGGTGGTTCACATGCTGGCCGACCTGGCCGGCGGCGTGGGGGGCCCGGTGGGCATCCTCATCCTGGTGCTGGGCAACATCTTCGTCATGGGCTTTGAGGGCCTGCTGGTGGGCATTCAGGTGCTCCGTCTGGAGTTCTACGAGCTCTTCGGCCGCTTCTACGACGACGGCGGCGTCCCCTTTGTCCCGAAAAAAATCGATTACGCCGCCCGCATCAACGGGTGAGCGGAGGAGGTAGTCATCATGCTGAAATTCATCGTCCTGTTCTTTGCCGCCTTTGCGGTGTTCTCCCCCCTGTTCCTCATCGGCATCCGCAAATACACCGGCCAGAAGGCCAAGCGGGCCCTGGGCGCCAACATCGCCTCCTTCTTCGCTTTCCTGGTGCTGGCCAGCGTGGTGGGTATCGGCGGCAGCGCCTCCGCCGCCGGCGCTGAGGCCGCCGCGGCCGCCGGAGGCATGGCCGAGGGCCTGAAGTACGTGGGCGCCGCCCTGGCCGTGGGCCTGTCCGGCATCGGCGGCGGCATCGCCGTGGCCTCCTCCGCCTCCGCCGCCCTGGGCGCCATCTCCGAGAACGACAAGGCCTTCGGCAAGGCCCTGATCTTCGTGGGCCTGGCCGAGGGCGTGGCCCTGTACGGCCTGATCGTGGCGCTGCTGCTGCTCTTCGTCTAACGAGTCCAGGGGGGATTTCATCCCCCCCTAGATACGCGGTCACCGCGCCGCCCAAGGGGCGGCACAATGACCGCGATACCCCCCTCACCCGCGCCCGCGCGGGTGGCCCTGGCCGCCGCGGCCAGGGGTATCGGTGTGCTGCGCAGGCGCATGTCCTGCTCCGCACGGATTTTGATTTGATTTCGCCCGCGGGGCGGGCGAAACTCTGCGAGGCTATGTATGAAATACTTCGTCATCACTGACAGCACGGATACCCAGGTGGGGCTGCGCCTGGCGGGCATCGAGGGCGTGGTGGTGCGGGAGGAGGCCCTGGCACGGGCCGCCATCCAGACCGCCGCCGCCGACCCGGACATCGCCGTGCTGCTCATTACCGAACATCTGGCCGACCAGTGCCGGGACGTGATCGCCCCGCTCAAGCTCACCGCCCAGCGGCCCCTGGTGGTGGAGATCCCAGACCGGCACAGCACGGGCCGCGCCCCCGACTCCATCACCCGGTACATCCGGGAGGCCATCGGGGTCAAGCTCTGATCCCGCGAGGAGGAACAAGTATGCCTGATATCAACCAGAAGCTGGATCGCTTCACCGCCAAAATCCTGGCCGAGGCCGCCGCGGAGAGCCGGCGGGCCATGGAGGAGGTGCAGCGCCGCCGGGAGCAGCGCATCCAGGAGGCGGAGGACGAGGTGCTCAAGGAGGCCTATGACTACATCCACACCGAGGTCTCCCGCATCCAGGCCGAGGCGGGCCGGGGCGTGTCCCGGCACATGCTGGACAACAAGCGCACCCTGTCCCTGCGGCGCAAGGAGATGGCCCAGGAGGTCTTTGCCCTGGTGCGGGCCAAAATCGCCGCCTTCACCCGCACCGCCGCCTACACCCGGCGGATGGCCGCGCTGATGACGGAGGCGGCGGGATACCTCGACGGCGCCAAGGAGGTGCTGGTCACCCTGCGGGAGGAGGACATGGGCCTGCGCCAGCTCCTGACCGACGCGGTTCCGCTGATGCACCTGACCTTCCAGCCCGGCGACTTCCGCATGGGCGGGCTGGTGGCCGAGTCCCCGGATCTGGGCCTGCGGGTGGACGCCTCCTTTGACAGCGCCGCCGAGGAGCTGTCCGGCCACTTTGCCGAGCTCTTCGGCCTGTCTCTCTCTGATGAATCCGAAAGGACGGTACTTCCAGAATGAAGCAAGCGCAGTACACGATCCACGGCATCAACGGCCCCGTGGTCAAGGTGGTTGGCGGCAAGGGCCTGGCCATGATGGACATGGTCAGCGTGGGCGACGAGGGCCTCATCGGCGAGGTGGTGGGCGTGGATCTGGACGCCGCCACCGTCCAGGTCTACGAGGACACCGCCGGACTCAAGCCCGGCCAGCCCGCAGTGGGGCAGGGGGCCCCCATGGCCATCACCCTGGGGCCCGGCATGCTCACCAACATCTTCGACGGCATCGCCCGCCCCCTCAAGGTCATTGAGGAGAAGAGCGGGCCCTTCATCGCCCGGGGACTCAACCTGCCCTCCCTGGATCAGGAGAAGAAATGGGACACCACCCTCCACGTGAAGGTGGGGGATACCCTTGCGCCGGGGCAGATGTACGCCTCCTGCCTGGAGACGCCGCTGATCCTCCACCGCTGCCTGGTGCCCGCCGGCCTGTCCGGCAAGGTCACCCGGGTGGTTCCCGACGGGGCCTACAACGTGACCGAGACCCTGGTGGAGCTTACCGACGACCACGGCGGGGTGCACCCGCTGCGCCTGTCCCAGGAGTGGCCCATCCGCACCCCCCGGCCCATGGCCGACCGCCTGCCCATCGACCGGCCCCTGGTCACCGGCCAGCGGATCATCGACACCCTGTTCCCCATCGGCAAGGGGGGCGCCGCCGCCATCCCCGGCCCCTTCGGCGCCGGCAAGACCATGACCCAGCACCAGCTGGCCAAGTGGTCGGACGCGGACATCATCGTCTACCTGGGCTGCGGCGAGCGGGGCAACGAGATGACCCAGGCCCTGGAGGAGTTCTCCGAGCTGCTGGATCCCAAGAGCCAGCAGCCCCTGATGAACCGCACCATCCTGATTGCCAACACCTCCAACATGCCGGTGGCCGCCCGCGAGGCGTCGGTGTACACCGGCATGACCATCGCCGAGTACTACCGGGACATGGGCTACCACGTGGCCCTCATGGCCGACTCCACCTCCCGCTGGGCGGAGGCCCTGCGGGAGATCTCCGGCCGCCTGGAGGAGATGCCCGCCGAGGAGGGCTTCCCCGCCTACCTGGCCTCCCGTCTGGCGGAGTTCTATGAGCGGGCGGGCTATGTGAAGACCCTGGAGGGGAAGGAGGGGAGCGTCACCGTCATCGGCGCCGTCTCCCCCCAGGGCGGCGACTTCTCCGAGCCCGTCACCCAGAACACCAAGCGCTATGTGCGCACGTTCTGGGGCCTGGATCGGGCCCTGGCCTATGCCCGCCACTTCCCCTCCATCAACTGGCTCACCTCCTACTCGGAGTATGCCGACGATCTCAAGCCCTGGTACGACGAGCACGTGGGGCCGGAGTTTGTCAACAGCCGCCACCAGATCGCCCACCTGCTCCAGAAGGAGTCGGAGCTGATGGAGATCGTCAAGCTCATCGGCGCGGACATTCTGCCCGAGGATCAGAAGCTGGTGATGGAGACCGCCAGGCTCATCCGGGTGGGCTTCCTCCAGCAGAACGCCTATCACGCCATCGACACCTATGTGCCCCTGGACAAGCAGCTACGCATGATGGAGCTGATGCTCAAGCTCTACCACGGGGCCAGGGACATCGTTTCCCGGGCCATCCCCCTGTCCCAGCTGAAAGCCACGGGGATCTTCGAGTCACTGGCCAAAATGAAGTACGAGGTGCCCAACGACCACCAGGAGAAGTTTGACGAGTACGACAAGGCCATTGACGAGGCCCTCCGCCAGGTCAACGAGGCCAACCGGTAGCGCGGCACAGATTGAGGTGAATCACTGACATGAGACTGGAATACATCGGCCTGTCGGAGCTGTCCGGCTCCCTGATCGCCCTCCGGGGCGTCAAGGACGTGGCCTTTGACGAGATGGCGGAGATCACCCTGGAGAACGGGGAGCGCCGCTATGGGCGGGTGATCCTCATCGACGGAGACCGGGTGGTGCTCCAGGTGTTCGAGGGAACCCGGGGCATCTCCCTGGAGAACGCCTCCACCCACTTTGTGGGCAAGAGCATGGACATCGCCCTGTCCAGGGAGATGCTGGGCCGGGTGTTTGACGGGGCGGGCCGCCCCATCGACGGCCTGGGGGAGATCTACCCCGAGGAGCGGCGGAACATCAACGGCTCCGCCATCAACCCCGTCTCCCGCAAGTACCCCCGCAGCTGCATCTACACCGGCATTTCCGCCATCGACGGCTGCGCCACCCTGATCCGGGGGCAGAAGCTGCCCATCTTCTCCGGCTCGGGCATGAAGCACAACGAGCTGGCCGCCCAGATCGTGCGGCAGGCCAGGGTGCCCAACCAGGACGGGGAGTTCGCCATCGTCTTCGCCGCCATGGGCGTGAAGAACGACACCGCCGAGTTCTTCCGCCGCTCCTTTGAGGAGGCCGGCGCCCTGAGCCGGGTGGTCATGTTCCTCAACCTGGCCTCCGACCCCATCATCGAGCGCATCCTCACCCCCCGCTGCGCCCTGACGGCGGCGGAGTTCCTGGCCTTCGAGCACGGCTACCACGTGCTGGTGGTGCTCACCGACATGACCTCTTACTGCGAGGCGCTGCGGGAGTTCTCCTCCTCCAAGGGGGAGATCCCCTCCCGGAAGGGCTTCCCCGCCTATCTGTACTCCGACCTGGCCTCCCTGTACGAGCGGGCGGGCATGATCCACGGCAAGCCTGGCTCGGTGACCCAGGTGCCGGTGCTCACCATGCCCAATGACGACATCACCCACCCCATCCCCGACCTGACCGGCTACATCACCGAGGGGCAGATCGTGCTCAACCGGGAGCTGGATCAGAAGGGCATCTATCCCCCCATCGCCATCCTTCCCTCCCTGTCCCGCCTGATGAAGGACGGCGTGGGCAAGGGCTTCACCCGGGAGGATCACTACGACCTGTCCAACCAGCTCTTCGCCTCCTACTCCAAGGTGCAGGACGCCCGCAGCCTGGCCAGCGTCATCGGCGAGGACGAGCTCAGCGAGCTGGACAAGCAGTACCTGGCCTTTGGCAGCGCCTTTGAGGAGAAATATATTAACCAGAATCTGACGGACAACCGCAGCATTCAGGACACCCTGGAGCTGGGGTGGAAGCTGCTCTCCATGCTGCCCAAGAGCGAGCTGGATCGCATCGACTCCAAGACCATCGAGGCCCACTACCGGGAGGGCGCGTGGAAGGAGCTCTTCGCCCGCAAGCAGTGAGAGGGCCGTGGAAAGGAGCTGAACCGCCGTGCCCAACAACCTTCTGCCCACCAAGGGCAACCTGATCGCCGCCAAGCACTCCCGCGGCCTGGCCCAGACCGGCTTTGAGCTGATGGATCGCAAGCGCAACATCCTCATCCGGGAGCTCATGGGCATGATGGACACCGCAAAAGAGCTCCAGGGGCAGATTGACACCGTCTTTACCGAAGCCTATGCCGCCCTCCAGGCGGCCAACATCCGCCTGGGCATCTGCGACCGCATCGCCGAGGCGGTGGAGGTGGACGACTCCCTGACCCTCCGGTACCGCTCGGTGATGGGGGTGGAGCTGCCCCGCATCCCCGGACAGACTCCGCCCCCCCGGCCGGAGTACGGCCTGGGGGAGACCTGCTCGGAGCTGGACGAGTGCTATTTGAAGTTCCACAAGGTCAAGGAGCTCACCCGGCGGCTGGCGGAGGTGGAGACCTCCATCTACCGCCTGGCTGACGCCATCAAAAAGACCCAGAAGCGGGCCAATGCCCTGGAGAATATCGTCATACCCGGCCTGGACGAGACCATCCGCTTCATCACCGACGCCCTGGAGGAGAAGGAGCGGGAGGAGTTCGCCCGGCTGAAGGTCATCAAGCGGGTAACCACAAAAGGGAAGTGAGACGGATTCGTCTCACTTCCCTTTTCCTATGGGCCGGATGCTGGTCAGGATGCCCTCCAGCTCCGCGGGGGAGAGGCCGCCGCTGGCGGAGAGGGAGCAGCTGTACCCGTCCGCCGTCCACACGGCGGTGTAGATCATGCCGCCCTCCCCCCGGCACTGCACCGACCGGGTTCCCACGGCACGGGTGGATATCTCACTGTACTGGGTGTAGTCCCCGCTGATGTCCTCCGAGCCGGGGGCCATGCGGTAGCAGAGGGTGTCCGTCCCGTCCGACCAGCGCAGCTCCGCCAGCTCCCCCGGGAGGCTCTGAGCCAGCAGGAGACTGTACCCCTCCGGCAGGGCTGTGGGGATTGCCAGGGGCCAGGACAGGGCCTCCGCCAGGGCCTGGGGGCTGTCGTATTCCACCGAGCCATAGCCGCCCTGCACCAACGGGGGGGTAGATATTGGGAACACCCCCCCGTAGGCCGGCTTTATGACCAGAACGGCGCAGCAGATTGCCGCGACGAGGGCTGCTAGGCGGAGCTGCCGCACGGACGGAATAAAGCGTCTCCGGTCTGCACGCTGTGTTACCGCTGCCAGCACCCGCTCCTCCAGCTCCGGCGTCACCACCACGGCGTCCATGAGACGCCGGTAGGCGCTTCTATTCCTCAAAGTCATACCCCTCCTTCAGCACGGCCCGCAGCTTTTCCCGGCCCCGGGCCAGCAGGGAGCGGACGGTGGACTCCCGCGCCCCCAGAATCCGGGCGATCTCCACGGTGGTGTAGCCCTCGTAGTAGTACAGGTGGATCACCCCCCGGTAGCGGGCCGGCAGGGCCCCCACCGCGTCCCACACCGCCGACAGCTCCGGCTCCGGCGCCCGGCCGGGCAGAAGGTCGCTCAGCTCCTCCTGGAGGTGCCGCTTCCAGTAGCTCAGTCGGTTTTTGCACAGGTTGGCCGCCACCCGCAGCAGCCAGGCCCTCTCGTGCTCCTCGCCGGAAAAGGGCGGGGCCTTCTGGAGATACTGGAGCAGGGTGTCCTGAAGCACGTCCTCCGCCTCCGGGCGCTGGTGGAGGTAGGAGCAGGCCAGGCGGAGCACCGCGTCCCCGTGCTGCCGCAGGGCCCGGGCCGCATCGGGGATCAGAGGGGCCTCCCCCTCCTCCGGCCCGCCGGCCAGCAGCGCCCGCAGCCGGGCCAGCAGACCGGGCCGGGGCCGCAGTATGCCTTCCATTCCCTCACTCCCTTCACCTGGAATACAAACGGCGGGCCCGATCCGCTGCAAAAAAATTTTTTCTTTTTTGCAGCGATTTCCCTGGCCCGTTTGTGTATAGGGCAGAGCGGGCCGCGAGCCCGCCAAACGGAAAGGATGATTCTGATGAAGAAACTGCACAGCCGGGGGCTGGCCCTGCTCACCGCCGCCGCCCTGTCCCTGTCCGCCCTGGGCACCGCCGCCGGAGCCGCGGGGGAGGGGGCCCTGCCCCTCACCGTCAACGGCGCGGAGACCGGCATCACCGTCACGGAGGAGAACGGCGGCTATATCGTCCCCCTCCGGGCCCTGGCGGAGTATCTGGGCTATACCGTGGCATGGCACGGGGAGGACAGCACCGTCACCCTGGACAGCGGCTCCATGCACGCCACGGTGACCTTGGGTGTGAACCGCTACCAGGCCGTCACCAGCCTGGAGGGCATGGTGGGCATGACGGCCCCCTTCTCCCTGGCCGCCGCCCCCTACGCCGTGGACGGCACCACCTATGTGCCCCTGGAGCTCTTTGTGGTGCTCATGGGCAACCCGGCGGACGCGGTTACCGCCGATGACGGCGCGGTGGAGCTGACGGCGGAGGCCGCGGGCAGCGGCGCCCAGATCCCCAGCCCCTGGGAAGAGTACGGCTCCCTCTCCGGGCTGGAGCAGGCCGCCGGGTTCCCCGTGCCCCTGCCCGTCCTTCCGGAGGGGTATGAGGCCGTCCTGTATCAAGCCATCCCCGGCCGGCTGGCGGAGGTGCGCTTCTCCGGCGGCGGGGACACCCTGATCTACCGGGCGGGCCTTGGCACGGAGGATATGAGCGGGGATTACAACGTCTATCCCGCCGTGCAGACGGTGGAGGAGGGCGGCGTATCCGTCACCTGCAAGGGGGGCGGGGACACCGTGTCCCTGGCCCTGTGGAGCCGGGACGGGTACAGCTTCTCCCTCGCCTCGGAGCGGGGGCTGGATATGGCCGCCGTGAGGGCCGCCGTCTCCGGCACGCTGTAAGGCAAGGGGCCCGGCGCTCTGCCGGGCCCCTCTGGGTCAATAGGTATGGGTGCAGATCTCCCTGATCTTGGCCTGGAGGATCTTCAAATCCTCAAAGGTCTCCGGCCGCTTGCGGGGATCCCGTAGCAGGGCGGAGGGGTGGTACATGGCCATCATCCACACCCCGGCCTTCTCCAGCCACTGGCCGTGCTCCCGGGTGATCTTGAAGTCCTCCCGGATCAGCTTCATGGCGGCGATGCGCCCCAGGCACACGATGATCTTGGGCCTGAGCAGGGCCACCTGGTTGCGCAGGTAGCCGATGCAGGCGTCCTGCTCGATGTTCAGCGGATCCCGGTTCTGGGGCGGGCGGCACTTGACCATGTTGCCGATGAATACCTTCTCCCGCTTCAGGTCGATCATGGCCAGCATGTCGTCCAGAAACTGGCCCGCCCGGCCCACAAAGGGGCGGCCGGTGAGATCCTCCTGTTCCCCGGGGCCCTCCCCGATGAACATGACCTCCGCGTCCCGGGGCCCCTCCCCGAACACCACGTTGTGCCGCGTCTCCGCCAGGCCGCACTTCTGGCAGCTCATACACGCCTCATAGAGGGCGTCCCAATCCATCATATGGTTTCACCTCAGTTGATTTGCTCATTTCTGACATTGTACCACAGGATTGGCCGGGATACAACTTGTGAAAATTTGTGGTTGACATTTTTGCAGGAAGCGGTTATACTACATGCAACAAAAGCGATGAGAACGACCGCCGCCCGTGAGGGCCGCCAGAGAATCCGGGTCACCGACTGAGAGCCCGGTCCGGCAGGATGGGATGGCGCAACACGTTTGAGCCGGCGCTCTGAGCCCTGATGTCAGGGGGTAGGGGCGCACGTCCGCCCGCGTTAGGGGCTGTGAGCGGCCGAGCCAAGGAGGGCACGGCAATCACCGGGTGGTACCGCGGAGTTTTTTCCGTCCCGAAGCTGCATGCAGCTTCGGGGCTTTTTTTATTCTTTTTCATCGAAAGGTTGTGAACGGCATGGAATTTCTGACCAGTCAAACGCGCGCGATGGAGGGGGCCCGGAATAACCAGGCCGTCACCTTCCACGGGGCGGTCCACGCCCTGCGGGATCTGGGCGGGGTCACCTTCCTCACCCTGCGCACCAGAGAGGGATTGATCCAGTGCGTGTGCACCGGCCGGGAGGCCCTGGACGGGGCCACCGAGGAGTGCACCGTCACCGTCGCCGGGGTGCTGCGGGACGAGCCCCGGGCCCCCGGCGGGGTGGAGCTGTCCGAGGCGAAAATTACGGTACTCACCCGGCCTGCCGCGCCCCCGCCGGTGCCCCTGGCCAAGAAGAAGCTGGACCTGAACCTGGACACGGAGCTGTCCCTGCGGCCGGCGCCGGGGTGCTGCGGGACGAGCCCCGGGCCCCCGGCGGGGTGGAGCTGTCCGAGGCGAAAATTACGGTACTCACCCGGCCTGCCGCGCCCCCGCCGGTGCCCCTGGCCAAGAAGAAGCTGGACCTGAACCTGGACACGGAGCTGTCCCTGCGGCCGGTGGTGCTCCGCGCCCCCAGGGAGCGGGCGGTGTTCCGCATCCAGGCCGCCGTCTGCCGGGCCTTCCGGGCGTACCTGGACGGGGAGGGCTTTACCGAGATCCACACCCCCAAGATCGTCCACGCCGGGGCGGAGGGGGGCGCCAACATCTTCCGCCTGGACTATTTTGGCAAAAAGGCCTTCCTGGCCCAGTCCCCCCAGTTCTACAAGCAGACCATGGTGGGGGTGTTCGAGCGGGTGTACGAGGTGGCCCCGGTGTTCCGGGCGGAGAAGCACGCCACCCAGCGGCATCTCAACGAGTACACCTCCCTGGACTTTGAGATGGGCTATATCGACTCCTTTGCCGACGTGATGGAGATGGAGCAGGGCTTCCTCCAGTACCTGATGGAGCTGCTCCGCACGGAGTACGCCGCCGAGCTGGCCCTGCTGGGGGTGGAGCTGCCCGATGTGAAGGGCATCCCCACCGTCCGCTTCGACGAGGTGAAGCGGCTGGCGGCGGAGAAGTACGGCTACGCCATCCGCGACCCCTACGATCTGGAGCCGGAGGAGGAGCACCACATCGGCCGGTACGCCAAGGAGGAGTGGGGCAGCGACTTCGTGTTCGTCACCCACTACCCCAGCAGGAAGCGGCCCTTCTACGCCATGGACGACCCGGCCGATCCCAAATTCACCCTGTCCTTCGACCTACTGTTCCGGGGGCTGGAGGTCACCACCGGCGGCCAGCGCATCCACGACTACGCCCAGCAGGTGGCCAAGATGGAGGCCCGGGGCATGGATCCGGCGGAATTTGAGAGCTATCTGATGATCCACAAGCACGGCATGCCTCCCCACGGCGGCCTGGGCATCGGCCTGGAGCGGCTGACCATGCAGCTGTGCGGGCTGGATAACGTACGCAAGGCGTGTTTGTTCCCGAGAGACCGCACCCGGCTTGAACCCTAGGCGCGCGGGCGAACACAGTTCGCCCCTACGCCAACCGCCAGTGAGACCCGGCGGTAGGGGCGGATACCATCCGCCCGCAATGAGACCAGATTGTGTGGGGCCGGCGCCCATACCGGCCCGTGGAGGAATGACAAGATGAAAATTACCGAAGAACTGGTGGACTACGTGTCCGAGCTGTCCCGGCTGAGGCTGCCGGAGGGAGAGAAGACCGTCATGGCGGCGGAGCTGGAGAAGATCGTGGACTATATGGACGTGCTCAGCGGGCTGGACACCACCGGCGTGGAGCCGCTGAGCCACGTGTTCCCCGTGAAGAACGTGCTGAGGGCCGACCAGGTGGCCCCGTCCTGTGACCGGGAGGCCCTGCTGGCCGGGGCTCCGGCCTCCGACGGGGAGGCCTTCCTGGTCCCCAGGGCTGTGGAGTGAGGTGAGACGGATGGAACTGCATGAACTGACTGCCCTGGAGCTGGGAGAACAGCTCCGCGCCGGGGTTGTGACCCAGGACGAGGCCATCGCCGCCTCCGCCGCCCGGATCGCCGCCGCCCAGCCGGGTAACAACGCCTTTGTCACCGTGGCGGATGCCCCCGCCCCGGCCCCTGATCTGTCCGCCTCCCCCCTGGCAGGGGTGCCCATGGCCTACAAGGACAACATCTGCACCAGGGGGGTGCGCACCACCTGCGCCTCCAAAATCCTGGGGGACTTCGCCCCCTGCTACGACGCCACCGTGGCGGAGCGTTTGACCGCCGCCGGGGCGGTGTCCATGGGCAAGCTGAACATGGACGAGTTCGCCATGGGCTCCACCTCTGAGACCTCCTTCTACGGCCCGGTGCGCAACCCCTGGGATCTCACCCGCGCCCCCGGCGGCTCCTCCGGCGGGGCGGCCGCCGCCGTGGCGGCTGGAGAGGTGTGGTACGCCATCGGCTCCGACACCGGCGGCTCCATCCGGCAGCCCGCCGCCTACTGCGGCGTCACCGGCATGAAGCCCACCTACGGCACCGTGTCCCGGTACGGGCTGATCGCCTACGCCTCCTCCCTGGACCAGATGGGCCCCATCGCCCGCTCCGCCGCCGACTGCGCCGCGGTGCTGGATCTGATCCAGGGGAAGGACCCCCGGGACGGCACCAGCCTGGACGCCCCCGCCGGGCGCCTGCTGTCCTCTCTCACCGGCGACGTGCGGGGGAAACGCATCGGCCTGCCGGTGGACTGCTTCGGGGAGGGGCTGGAGCCCGAAATCCGCGCCGCCGTCCTGGCCGCCGCCGACGTGCTGAAGGCCCGGGGGGCCGTGGTGGAGGAGTTCGCCCTCCCCGTCATGGAATACGTGGTGCCCGCCTACTATATCATCGCCTGTGCCGAGGCCTCCTCCAACCTGTCCCGGTTCGACGGGGTGAAGTACGGCTGGCGGGCCGAGGGCTATGAGGATCTGGGGGAGCTCTACCGCAAGACCCGCACCGAGGGCTTCGGCGCCGAGGTAAAGCGGCGCATCCTGCTGGGCACCTTTGTGCTGTCCTCCGGCTACTACGACGCCTACTACAAAAAGGCCCTCCAGGTGAAGGCGGTCATCAAGGGGGCCTTTGACGAGGCCTTCCAGAAGTACGACCTGCTGCTCACCCCGGTGTCCCCCACCACCGCCCCAAAGCTGGGGGAGAGTCTCAGCGACCCGCTGAAGATGTACCTGAGCGACATCTACACCGTCTCCGTCAACCTGGCGGGCCTGCCCGGCCTGTCCATGCCCTGCGGCTTCGACTCCAACGGCCTGCCCATCGGGGCCCAGCTCATCGGCCCCGCCCTGGGGGATCTGGCGGTGCTGGACGCCGCCCACGCCTACCAGCAGGAGACCGACTGGCACCGAAGGGCCCCCTCATCCGGCCCTTCGGGCCACCTTCCCCCCTGTGGGGGGAAGGCCGCAAAGGAAGGGGTGATCTGAATGACCTGGGAGACCATCATCGGCCTGGAGACCCACGTGGAGCTGGCCACCAAGACCAAGATTTTCTGTTCCTGCACCACCGAGTTCGGCGGCGCGCCCAACACCCACTGCTGTCCGGTGTGTACCGGCATGCCGGGCACCCTGCCGGTGCTCAACCAGCAGGTGGTGGAGCTGGCCGTCAAGGCGGGCCTGGCCCTGAACTGCCGGATTACCCGGTCCAGCAGGTTCGACCGGAAGAACTACTTCTACCCCGACCTGCCCAAGGCGTACCAGATCTCCCAGCTCTACGCCCCCATCGCCCGCGACGGCGCGGTGGACATCGGGGAGGGCAAGACCATCCGCATCCACGAGATGCACATGGAGGAGGACGCGGGCAAGCTGGTTCACGACCCCTGGCTGGATCAGACCAAGGCGGACTACAACCGCTGCGGCGTGCCCCTCATCGAGATTGTCACCGAGCCCGATTTCCGCTCCGCCGACGAGGTGATCGCCTACCTGGAGAAGCTGAAGGAGACCCTGCAGTACCTGGGCGTGTCCGACTGCAAGATGCAGGAGGGCTCCCTCCGGTGCGACGTGAACCTGTCGGTGCGGCCCATGGGCTCCCAGGAGCTGGGCACCCGCACCGAGATGAAGAACCTGAACTCCTTCAAGGCCATCTCCCGGGCCATCGCCTACGAGGCCCGGCGGCAGATTGAGCTCATCGAGGAGGGGAAGCGGGTGGTCCAGGAGACCCGCCGCTGGGACGACAACAAGGACGCCACCTTCTCCATGCGCTCCAAGGAGAACGCCCAGGACTACCGCTATTTCCCCGAGCCCGACATCCCGCCCCTGGAGCTGTCGGAGGAGTATCTGGCGGACCTGCGCGCCCGCCA
>DGYMJ06203__coassemble_405_pt1 | contig 31527 bp, 27 predicted proteins | sample DGYMJ06203__metabat2_low_PE_040 | metagenome-assembled genome bin DGYMJ06203 | reverse complement strand
CCCACGGCGGAGAGGGAGGCGTTCTCGAAGCGGAACAGCTCCCGGGCCAGGGTGCGCACGTCCTCCCGGCTCACCGCGTCGTAGGCGGCGATGATCTCGTCGGGGGAGAGCACCTCGCCCATGAGCAGCTCCCCCCGGCCCAGGCTGCTCATATGGGCCTGGGTGGACTCCAGGCCCATGAGCACGTTGGCCTTGGACTGCTCCCGGGCCCGATCCAGCTCGGCCTGGGTGACGCCGTGGTCGGCGAAGTCGCGGATCACGGCCAGGATGGTGTCCAGGGCCTGGCCCTCGGTCTCCTTCCCCAGGGCGGTGTAGACGCCGAAGTAGCCGGTGTCGTCGTGGCAGGTGCCGTAGGAGTAGATGGAGTAGCACAGGCCCTTCTGCTCCCGCACCTGCTGGAACAGGCGGGAGGACATGCCGCCCCCCAGGATGGAGGACAGCAGCTGCATCTGGAACCGCCGGGGGTCTGCGAAGGGGATGCCGGGGAAGGCCAGGGTCAGGTGGTTCTGCTCGATGGCCTTCTTTTTCACCGTCACGCCGGGGACGTAGGCGGCGGGGCGCACGGCCCGGCCGGGCCGCCCCTCCAGCCCGGCGAAGCGGTCGGCCAGGGCCTGGGCGTCGGCGTCGGTGAAGCTGCCCGCCAGGGCCACCACGATGCGGTCGGGGCCGTAGTGCTCCCGCTGGTATTCCCGCAGCCAGGCGCCGTCCATCTTCTCCAGGGTGGCCTTCCGCCCCAGGATGGGCCGGGCCAGGGAGGAGCCCTTGAACACCGCCCCGGCCAGCCGCTCGGCGCACAGATCCTCCGGGTTGTCCTCGTACATGCCGATCTCCTCCAGGATGACGCCCCGCTCGGTCTCCACGTCGGCGTCGTCGAACTTGGAGTGGAAGAACATGTCGCACAGGATGTCCGCCGCCTGGTTCAGGTGGGTGTCCAGCACCCGGGCGTAGAAGCAGGTGCACTCCTTGGTGGTGAAGGCGTTGATCTGGCCCCCCACCGCGTCCATCTCCTCGGCCAGCTCCCCGGCGGTGCGCCGGCCGGTGCCCTTGAACAGCATGTGCTCGATGAAGTGGGCCGCGCCGTTCTCCGCCGCGCTCTCGTGGCGGGAGCCGGTGCCCACCCAGATGCCCAGGGACGCCGAGCGCACCCCGGGCACGTGCTCCGTCAGAATCCGCACCCCGTTGGGGAGCGTCTTTTTCTCATAAAACAAACGAAATAACCTCGCACTTCTTGTGTATTTTGCGCTCAGGGCTTGTTTGAAAATTGGCGATGTGCCCGGCAGCGAGGGATTTGGGCCCGCCGATTGGGCATGTTGACATTTTCAAGCAAACCCTAGTATGGACAAAAGCGGGGCGGTTTACGCCCCCCGCAGGGCGATGAACAGCAGAACCACCGCCGTGATGGCCAGGATCAGCGCCAGATACCCCAGCACCTTCTTTTTCATCTCCGCGCTCACCGTCCCTTCCTCCAGATAGTTACAACACTATACCACATTCCGCTCCCGTTGTCACACACAAAATAAAAACCGGGCGGGGATTTCTCCCCACCCGGAATATGACAAAGGGCCTCGCCGAGTTTTGCCGGCCGCAGACGGCAAAAGAAAATCAAAATCCGTTTTTGGGGGAATTCACTTCCCCCAAAAACTCCCCGACCCGCGCCGCGGGGCGCGAAACCAGGGGTATCGAGCCAAGTCGCCGGCGTTTCGCCGGCACGCAGGCTCGTATCTAGGGGGCCTGGGGCCCCCTAGACTTACTTCACCGGCTCGCCGGCGGCCTTCTTGGCCTTGATCTCCTTGAGGGCGTCCTTGTAGGACAGGTTGACCCGGCCCTTCTCGTCGATGTCGGTGACCTTGACCCAGATCATGTCGCCGATGTTGACCACGTCCTCCACCTTGTTGACCCGGTGATCGGCCAGCTTGGAGATGTGCACCATGCCGTCCTTGCCGGGGGCCAGCTCCACGAAGGCGCCGAACTGGAGGATGCGCACCACCTTGCCGTAGTACAGCTGCCCCACCTCGGGCACGAAGACGATGGTCTCGATGGTCTTCTTGGCCGCGTCGCAGGAGGCCTTGTCGGTGCCCGCGATGTAGATGGTGCCGTCGTCCTCGATGTCGATCTTGGCGCCGGTGTCGGCGCAGATCTTCTGGATGACCTTGCCGCCGGAGCCGATGACCTCGCGGATCTTGTCCACGTCGATCTTCATCTTCACCATCTTGGGGGCGGTGTCGGCCACGTCGGGACGGGGCGCGCTGATGCAGGGCAGCATGATCTCGTCCAGGATGGCGTAGCGGGCGTCCTTGGTGATCTCCAGGGCCTCCTTGATGATCTCGTGGCTCAGGCCGTCGTTCTTGATGTCCATCTGGATGGCGGTGATGCCGGCCTTGGTGCCGGCCACCTTGAAGTCCATCTCGCCGTGGAAGTCCTCCACGCCCTGGATGTCGATGAAGGTGGTGAAGGAGCCGTCGTCGTCCTGGATCAGGCCGCAGGAGATACCGGCCACCGGGGCCTTGATGGGCACGCCGGCGTCCATGAGGGCCAGGGTGGAGCCGCAGATGGAGCCCTGGGAGGTGGAGCCGTTGGAGGAGAGCACCTCAGACACCACGCGGATGGCGTAGGGGAAGTCCTCCACGGAGGGGATGACGGGCTCCAGGGCGCGCTCGGCCAGGGCGCCGTGGCCCTTCTCCCGGCGGTTGGTGGAGCGGGCGGCCCGGGCCTCGCCGGTGGAGTAGGCGGGGAAGTTGTAGTGGTGCATATACCGCTTCTCCTCCTCCTCCCAGATGGTGTCCAGCTTCTGGGCGGCGGAGAGGGTGTTCAGGGTGCAGATGGAGAGGACCTGGGTCTGGCCGCGGGTGAACAGGCCGGAGCCGTGGACCCGGGGCAGGACGCCCACCTCGGCGGCCAGGGGGCGGATCTCGTTCTTCTGGCGGCCGTCCACACGGTGGCCCTCCAGCAGCCAGGCCTTGACGATCTTCTTCTGGAACTTGTAGGTGATCTCCTCCAGGTACTTGTCCATCTCGGGATAGTCCTCCAGGAAGAGCTCGTGCCAGTGCTCGATGAGGGCGTTCCAGCGCTCCTCACGGATGTTCTTGTCGTCGGTGTCCATGGCGGCCTTGGCCTCGTCCATGGTGGCCTCCACGATCTTGTCGAACAGCTCCTGGTCGAAGTCGGCGTGGTCGTAGGTCATCTTCTCCTTGCCGATCTCCGCCACGATCTGGTTAATGAAGGCCACCTGGGCCTTGATCTCCTCGTGGGCCTTCACAATGGCCTCATACATGATGTCGTCGGGGATCTCCTTGGCGCCGGCCTCGATCATGATGACCTTCTTCTCGGTGGCGGCCACGGTCAGATCCAGCTGGGAGGCGTGCTTCTGCTCGTTGGTGGGGTTCATGACGATCTGGCCGTCCACATAGCCCACCTCCAGGCAGCCGATGGGGCCGGCCCAGGGGATGCAGGAGTAGGCCAGGCAGGCGGACACGCCGATCATGGCGGTCACCTCGGGGGAGCAGTCACGATCCACGCTCATGACGGTGGCGGTGACCACCACGTCGTTGCGGAAGTCGTAGGGGAACAGGGGGCGGATGGAGCGGTCGATCACGCGGCTGGCCAGCACGGCGGGCAGGGAGGGCTGCCCCTCCCGGCGCATGAAGGAGCCGGGGATGCGGCCCACGGCGTACAGCTTCTCCTCAAAGTCCACGCTCAGAGGGAAGAAGTCCACCCCGTCCCGGGGACGGGGGGCCACGGTGACGGCCACCAGCACGGTGGTCTCGCCGTAGGTCACCATGGCGGAGGCGGAGGCCAGCTCGGCCACCTTGCCCACGTCGATGGTCAGGGGGCGGCCCGCCACCTCGGTCTTGTAGACATGGCGGTTGGTGAATTCCTTGTGCTTGATGATGGTTGACATGTGGGGGATTCCTCCTTTTTATCCTGGGTTTTGGCGCTCCCACACATCAGAGCCGTGCTCGTTTTAGCATTTGAACCCACGTCCGGCCCGCCGGGCCCAGGTTCAACTGCTAAAAGGCGCGCTCTGACGGATGGGAAGAAGGGGTGGCACGGTGTCCCGCGCCACCCCTATTGGATTTCTGTTTACTTACGGATGCCCAGCTTGGCGATGATGGCGCGGTAACGCTCCACGTCCTTCTTGGCCAGGTAGTCCAGCATCTTGCGGCGCTTACCGACCATCTTCAGCAGGCCGCGGCGGCTGTGGTTGTCGTGGATGTGCACCTTCAGGTGCTCGGTCAGCTCCTGGATGCGGGCGGTGAGAATGGCAATCTGCACCTCGGGAGAGCCGGTGTCAGTGGGGTGAGTGCGGTTGGCCTCGATCACGGCCGTCTTTTCGTCCTTGCGAATCATGCTTGTGGTTCCACCTTTCATACAATGTGCCCGGGGCTGCGTGACCGGCCGGTGAGAGCCAGGAGACGAAGCCGGGGGTAAGTTGAGTCGCCTGTTCACAGGCTGTAGTAGTTTACCATATTCTATCCCCCTTGTAAAGAGGTCATTCCCAAAATTACGGGGAATTTCCGGCAAAACAGCGGCTTCGGCCACGCCATCCAACCGTAGGGCGCGGCATCCTTGACGCGCCGCTTTTTTTGAAGGTGGCTTTGCTGGATTTCTATCGGAAGCGCCCCCGGCGCCTCCGACGCGGCGGGCGCCCCGCTTTTGATGTCAAAAGCGGGGGGAAAACCAGCAGGGCGGGGGATTTCGATTTCACGGGTTAAGGTGGCTTCGCCTGGATTGCTTTTGGGCTAAAACGTGCCACCGGCACGTTTCTTAACGCCCAAACTCCCCTGCACCCACCCCTTGAAACGACCAAGAAGGGGGAATTGCGATTCCCCCTTCTTGGAACTTCCCCCGAGCTGTTCTGCAGGTAGCATACCGGCCGAGGGGGCTTACGTTGTAACGCCCCCTCGGCTCGGGGCGGCGACCGCAGGTCGCCCCTACAGATAATTACCACAACCACCAAAGTTTTTCGGAGGCATGGCACCGACGGCGGTCCGACGGGCCAAGTTGGTACAACGCAACAACAATCAGGGCTTGCAGGGTAATCCCGATGCGTGCCACCCGGGGCGCGGCAGCGCCTGTAACGAAACCACCCAGAAAACGGGCGGCAAAGCCGGCCCGGTTTTTGCCCTGTCCGTACAGCTCACCGCCGCCATGGGCCCCTGGGTCCAGGGCCCGCAGGCCCTGGTGGTTTTCCCGCCGCTTTTGACACCAAAAGCGGCGCCCTGGCCGGGCAGGCCCGTCCCCTGGGGGCACCCGGTAACGGATACAGGCGGATGATATCCGCCCCTACGAGTCTATCAGTTGACATACCGCCGCCGGGCAGGCCCGCGGTTTTACAAAATAATTACGCGATTTCTATTGACAATCATATGATTGTTTGCTATAATCAAGCCACAGCATGAAAGGAGTGGATGATATGGCCAAGACGCTGCCCGGCACCACCATCGCGGTGGACTGGAACAAACCGGAGGAGGCCGAAACCCTGCTGAATTCCCTCTTTTTGGCGGGGGGGCTGATGCTCTCCCAGGTGGCCAGTCTGACGGGGCTGGAGCCCTATGTCATCCAGAACTGGGTCCGCCGGGGCTTTGTGGCCCCGCCGGAGCGCAAGCGGTATTCCCGCCGCCAGTTCTCCCGTATTGTCCTCATCAACATGCTGAAGGACTCCATGCAGCTGGACAAGATCTGCGCCCTGCTCTCCTATGTGAACGGAGATCTGGACGATGAGTCGGACGATTTGATTGACGACGCCCAGCTGTACCTCTATTTTGTGCGCCTGGTGGTTCTGGTGGAGCGGAAGAACCCCACCGGGCCGGAGGAGGCCGCGCAGTGGTGCCGCGCGGCGGTGGAGGACTACCAGGAGCCGGTTCCGGGCGCCCGGGACCGGGTGGCCCGCTGCCTGCATGTGATTCTGACGGCCTATCTGGCCGCCCGGCTCAAGCAGGAGGCGGAGGCCCTCCTGTCCGCCCTGACCTGAGGCTTCCCGATCCAGCGGCGGGACGGCCTGACGGATCCCGCCGCTGTTTTTAGATAAAAACCCTGAATTTCCCCCCAAGAGAAAGGAGGCGTGCCCATGGCAGCCTGGTGGCAGTCCCTCACTGCCCTGGAACACATTCTGCTCTATATCGCCGTCCCCGCCACGCTGGTGCTGATCATCCAGACCGTCCTGCTCTTCGCCGGCGGCGTGTTTGACAGCGACGGCGCCGGGGAGGGGGACGGCGGCCTTGACCACGTGGACAGCCACTTCGACGTGGGCGGCCACGACGCTCCCCCCGGCGGCGACGGCTCCGACCTGACCCCCGACCACTCCGGCGGCCCCGACAGCGGCCTGCACCTGTTCACGGTGCGGGGCGTGGTGGCCTTCCTGGTGCTCTTCGGGTGGGGCGGCCTGTGCCTGTGCCAGGTGGGGATGCCCGGCTTCCTGGCCGTGTTCCTGGCCGTGCCCATCGGCTTTGCCGGCATGGTGGGCATCGCCCTGGCGGTGCGCCAGGCGGTGCGCCTCCAGTACGACGGAACCCTGGATCTGCGCAACGCCGTGGGCCTGGCCGGCCAGGTGTACCTCACCGTGCCCCCCGCCCGGACGGGGGAGGGCAAGGTGATGGTGACGGTGCAGGAGCAGCTGCGGGAGCTGGACGCCCGCACCGATTCCACTCAGCCCATCCCCACGGGCAGCGCCGTCCGGGTGACCGGCCTGGCCGGCCGGGACATCCTGCTGGTGGAGCCCACCCCCGCGTCATCCGGGCAGCAAGAAAAGCAAGAAGAATAGAAAGCAAAGGAGGAAAGCTCATGTTTGACAGTATCTTCGGCATGATTCTGGTCTGCGTCATCGTCCTCATCGTCTTTTCCCTGCTGGTGTTCATCATCAAGCGGTACAAGAAGTGCCCCTCCGACCGGGTGATGGTCATCTACGGTAAGGTGGGCAGCAACAAGGACGGCACCACCCGCAGCGCCAAGTGTATCCACGGCGGCGCGGCCTTCATCTGGCCGGTGATCCAGGCCTATGAGTTCCTGGATCTGACCCCCATGTCCATCTCCGTGGATCTGGAGAACGCCCTGTCCCGCCAGAACATCCGCATCAACGTGCCCAGCCGGTTCACCGTGGGCGTGTCCACCGAGCCCGGCGTGATGCAGAACGCCGCCGAGCGGCTGCTGGGCCTGAAGCTGGCCGAGATCCAGGAGCTGGCCAAGGACATCATCTTCGGCCAGCTGCGCCTGGTCATCGCCACCATGGACATCGAGGAGATCAACACCGACCGGGACAAGTTCCTGGAGGCCGTCTCCCGCAACGTGGAGGGCGAGCTGAAGAAGATCGGCCTGCGGCTCATCAACGTCAACGTCACCGACATCTCCGACGAGAGCGGCTACATCGACGCCCTGGGCAAGGAGGCCGCCGCCAAGGCCATCAACGACGCCAAGAAGAACGTGGCCGAGCGGGATCGCGACGGCTCCATCGGCGAGGCCAACGCCCGCAAGGATCAGCGCGTCCAGGTGGCCCAGGCCGACGCCACCGCCATCCAGGGTGAGAACGCCGCCAAGGTGGAGGTGGCCATGTCCAACGCCCAGCGCCGGGAGAAGGAGGCCGAGGCCACCCGCATCGCCACCGCCGCCGAGAAGATCGCCGCCGCCCAGGCCCTGGAGGAGGCCTACGCCGCCGAGCAGAAGGCCGAGGAGGCCCGCGCCCAGCGCGAGAAGGCCACCCAGGAGGCCGACGTCATCGTCCGCACCGAGATCGACAAGCGCCGCATGGAGCTGGAGGCCGAGGCCGAGGCCGAGCAGATCCGCCGGAAGGCCCGGGGCGAGGCGGACGCCATCCTGGCCAAGATGCAGGCCGAGGCCCAGGGCGCCCAGGAGATCCTGCTCAAGCAGGCCGACGGCCTGCGGCAGATCGTCTCCGCCGCCGGCGGCGACGCCGACAGCGCCGTGCGCCTGATGCTGGCCGACAAGATGGAGGAGCTGATGCGCATCCAGGTGGACGCGGTCAAGAACATCAAGATCGACAAGGTCACCGTCTGGGACAGCGGCGAGGGCAGGGACGGCAAGACCGCCACGGCGGGCTTTGTCTCCGGCCTGATGAAGTCCATCCCTCCCATGAACGAGATGTTCGACATGGCGGGCATGCAGCTGCCCCAGTTCCTGGGCACCAGCAAGGCCGACGGGGCCGCCCCCGCCCAGCCCGAGGCGCCCAAGGCCCCGGAGGCCCCCGGGGCCGCCGAGGCGCCCGCGGAGGCCGCGGAGCAGTAACCGCCCCCATACAGCCGCCCCCGGAGCCGTGCTCCGGGGGCGGCTTTTTGCCTTGCCCGCCGGCCCGGTCGAAAAATTTGGGTTGTCTGCGGCGGCGGGATGGTGTAAACTGATCCCGGCCGCGCCGCCCGGAAAGGGCCGCCGGCAATAAAGGAGGATTACCACCCATGAAACTGAACCGTCTCTTGTGCGCCGGAGTGTGCGGCGCGGTGCTGCTGGCGGGGCTGTCCGCCTGCGCCCCCGAGGCGCCCCAGGCCGATCCCGACGACATCGCCTACCAGGCCGCCGGCATCTCCCGGGACACGGTGCTCTTCACCGTGGACGGCACCGAGGTCACCGCCGACGAGTACCTGTTCTGGCTGCTCCAGAGCGTGGCCGCCGCCAAGCAGAGCGGCTATCTGACCGACGACAACGCCTGGGAGGAGGAGATCAACGGCACCCCCACGGGGGAGTACCTGCGTGAGGACGCCCTGAACACCAGCATTCTCTACACCACCGTGGCCAACCACGCCGCCGCCGAGGGCATCACCCTCAGCCAGGAGGACGAGGACGCCATGGACACCGAGCTGGAGACCCTGACCCAGAACCTGGACACCTACTACGGCATGACCTACCAGGAGTACCTGGATCAGCAGTGCATCAGCGACGCGGCCTTCCGCAAGCTCAACAGCGTGGCCTACCTGGCCCAGGATCTCCAGGCCGCCCTGGAGGAGCGGGGCGAGTTTGAGGCCGGTGAGGCCGATCTGGACGCCATGATCGAGGAGGCCGGCTACACCAGGGCCAAGCACATCCTGCTGGCCTTCCCCACCAATGAGGACGGCGCCGCCGCCACCGACGAGCAGAAGGCCGCCGTGCTGGAGGAGGCCAACCAGCTGCTCGCCCAGATCCGCGCCGCCGCCGACCCCGCCGCGGAGTTTGACGCGGTGATGAACCAGCGCAGCGACGACGGCCGGGACGAGAACGGCGATTTGTACATGCCGGAGGGGTACACCTTCTACGGCGACGGCTACCTGGCCGACGGCACCGGCGCCCTGGTCAGTGAGTTTGTCAACGCCGCCAAGGCCCTGGCCGTGGGGGAGATCAGCGACCCGGTGGAGACCTCCTACGGCTACCACATCCTGATGCGGGAGGACTTCACCGATGAGGAGCGGCAGCAGCTGCGGGACTCCATGGCCTCCATCTACCCCAACTACGCCATGAACCAGCGCAATGAGGAGTGGATCGCCGAGGCGGTGGTGGAGACCACCCCTGCCTATGAGGCGCTGGATCCCCACGCCTTCTACGTGAACATGGCGGAGATGGCCCAGGCCTGGCAGGCGGAGAAGGAGGCCGAGCAGGCCGCCCAGGCCACCGCCTCCCCCGCGGCAGAGAGTGAGACCCCGGCCGCCGAGTCCGGGAGCCCCGCCCCGGCGGAGACCTCCCCCGCCGAATAGGCGTCTCCCCCTCTGCACCATACAGGCGCAGCGCCCTTCCGGGCGCTGCGCCTGTTGTTTTCCAAGGCCGGGTCAACATCTTCTGCTTTTGGGAAAAATATTATCGTTTCCAATAAATCAGCTATCGTTGATAGTAAAAATCCAAAGTTGTGTCAATCTATAGCTAAAGTTAAACCATTAAGGAGGACACCATGGAGGATTTTGAAAAAAGGCAGATGATGAAGGACGTGGGGGCGCGGGTGTACGCCCTGCGGACGGCGGCAAATATGAGCCGGGAGACCCTGGCCGAACGGCTGAACATCACCCCCCAGTATGTCAGTGAGATCGAGCAGGGGAAGAAGTGCATGAACATGTCCATCTTCGCGGAACTGGGCCGGGTGTTCCACCGGGGGCTGGACGATCTGGCCTGGGGCGAGGCACCGGCGGATCCCGGCCTGGACGGGCTGGTGCGGCACCTGCGGGAGCTCTCCCCGGTGGATCGTGACATGGCCATCCATATTCTGCACCTGACCTTTCGCTCCATCCAGGAGCTGGGGCGGGAGCCATAATGGCGGCCCCGGAGCTGCGGGTACTGATCGTGGAGGACCAGGAGGAGGCCCGTCTGCTCTCCGCCGCCCTGCTGGAGCGCCACGGCCTGCGGGTGTGCGGCCTGGCCCGGGACGGGCTGGAGGCCCTGGCCCGCATCCGGTCGGAGCGGCCCGACGCGGTGGTGCTGGATCTGATCCTGCCCGGGCTGGACGGGCTTGGCCTGCTGCGGGCCCTGGGCCGGCGGGACGGCGGCCCCGTGGTGGTGGTGACCTCCCAGATCTCCGATCCCGCGGTGTCCAGCCTGGCCTGCCGCCTGGGGGCCAACTACTACTACATCAAGCCGGTGAATTTTGAGGAGCTGGCCAGTCTGCTGCGCTCCATCTGCCCCGGCCCCCGGGTGCGGGCGGCCCGGGCCATGCTGGAGGAGATGGGGGCCGCCGGCCTGGGGCTGGAGGCGGCGGCCCTCACCGCCGGGGCCCTGGCCGCCGGCGGGGCGGAGTCTCTCCCTCTGAAGGCGGCCTACGCCGCCGCCATGACCGCCCAGCACACCAGCTACGCCTGCGTGGAGAAGAACATCCGCGCCATGGTGGGCCGCCTCCACCGGGCGGGCGGCGCCCCCTATGCCCGCCTCATGGGCGGCCTGCCGCCGGAGCGGCCCAGCAACGACGTCTTCCTCCGCCGCCTGGCGGGGCGTCTGCCCGAAATGTGACGGCCCGGCGGGATTCCCCCAAAATCGGACGGGCCCTCTGCTATACTGGAGTCCAGAAATTGGAAAAATCCAGGAAGTGAGGGAATAGACGATGGGCGCATGGCATACATACAGCGCACAGCAGGCCATAGCAGAACTGGAGACCGACCGAACCCGGGGCCTGACCCAGGCGGAGGCGGAGCGGCGGCTGGAGCGGTACGGCCCCAACCGGCTGGAGAGGGTAAGACGGCCGGGGCTCCTCCGCCGCCTGTGGGGACAGCTCACCGACCCCATGGTGCTGGTGCTGCTGGCGGCGGCGGGGCTGAGCCTGTGGGCCAGCGGGGGGGAGGACTGGCTGGACGCGGCCATCATTCTGGTGATCGTGGTGGTCAACGCCTGCATCTCCCTGTCCCAGGAGGACAGCGCGGAGAAGGCCCTGGCGGCCCTGCGGGACATGTCCGCCCCCCTGGCCCGGGTGGTGCGGGACGGGAAGCTGATCCGGCTGGAGACGGACAGGCTGGTGCCCGGCGATATCATTCACCTGGAGGCGGGGGATCTGGTGCCCGCCGACGCCCGCCTGCTGGAGGCGGCGGGCCTCCAGGCCGACGAGAGCGCCCTCACCGGCGAGTCCGCGCCGGTGAGCAAGGGGGTGCTGGCCGCCCTGCCGGAGGACACCCCCCTGGCGGAGCGGGCCAACCTGGTGATGGCCTCCACGGTGCTCACCCGGGGGCGGGCCGCGGCGGTGGTCATTGCCACCGGCATGGACACGGAGGTGGGCCGCATCGCCGGCCTGCTGCTGGATCAGGAGGAGGGGGAGACCCCCCTGCAGAAGAAGATGGCGGAGATCTCCAGGGCCCTGTCCTTCGTGTGCCTGTGCGTGTGCGCGGTGATGTTCGGGGTGGGCCTGCTCCAGGGCCGGGGGATGCTGGACATGTTCCTCACCGCCGTGTCCCTGGCCGTGGCCGCCATCCCCGAGGGCCTGCCCGCCATCGTCACCATCGTGCTGGCCCTGGGGGTGGGGCGCATGGCAAAGCGCCGGGCCATCGTCAAAAAGCTGCCCGCCGTGGAGACCCTGGGCTGCGCGGGGGTGATCTGCTCGGACAAGACGGGCACCCTCACCCAGAACAAAATGACCGTGGTGGAGGTGTGGACGCCCCGCCCGTCGGGGCGGGAGACCGCCCTCACCATCGCCGCCCTGTGCTCCGACGCCGCCCTGAGCTGGAAGGGGAGGGAGCCGGTGAGCACCGGCGACCCCACCGAGGCGGCCCTGGTGACCGCCGCCGCCAAAGAGGGCCTAGACAAGAACGAGCTGGAGGGGGCGTGGCCCCGGCGGGGGGAGCTGCCCTTCGACTCGGAGCGCAAGCTGATGACCACCGTCCACGCCAAACCCGGCGGGGGGTACCGGGTGTGCGTCAAGGGTGCCCCCGACGTGCTCTCCCGCCGGTGCAGGCTGGACGGGGCGGCGGCCCGGCGGCTGGAGGCGCGCAACGAGGCCATGGCCTCCCGGGCCCTGCGGGTGCTGGGGGTGGCCTACAAGGATCTGGCCCTCCTGCCGGCCCAGCTCAGCAGCGCCGTGCTGGAGCAGGGCCTCACCTTCGCCGGCCTCATCGGCATGATCGACCCGCCCCGGCCGGAGGTGAAGGCGGCGGTGGAGCGGTGCTTTGCCGCCGGCATCCGGCCGGTGATGATCACCGGCGACCACAAGCTCACCGCCGTGGCCATCGCCCGGGAGCTGGGCATCTGCCGCCCCGGCGACCTGGCCCTCACCGGCGACGATCTGGACTTTCTCCCCCAGGAGGTGCTGGAGGAGGAGGTGGACAAATTCTCCGTCTATGCCCGGGTGTCGCCGGAGCACAAGATGCGCATCGTCCAGGCGTGGCAGGCCCGGGGGAAGGTGGCGGCCATGACCGGCGACGGGGTCAACGACGCCCCCGCCCTCAAGGCCGCCGACATCGGCTGCGCCATGGGCCTGAGCGGCACCGACGTGGCAAAGGGTGCGGCGGACATGATCCTCACCGACGACAACTTCGCCACCATCGTCGCCGCCGTGGAGGAGGGCCGGGGCATCTACGCCAACATCAAGAAGGCCATCCACTACCTGCTCTCCTGCAACATCGGGGAGATCCTCACCATCTTCTGCGCCACCCTGTTCCGCTTCCCCCAGATGCCCCTGGTGCCGGTGCAGCTGCTGTGGCTCAATCTGGTCACCGACTCCCTGCCCGCCCTGGCCCTGGGGGTGGAACCGGTGGAGGAGGGGGCCATGTCCCGGCCCCCCCGGGATCCCCACGCCTCCCTCTTCGCCCACGGCTTCGCCCGCCGCCTGGCCTGGCAGGGGGCGATGGTGGGGGCCCTCACCCTGGCGGCCTGGCTGCTGGGGGGCTGGGTGCTCCCCGGCCCCGCCGCCCCCATGGCCGCCGCCAACACCATGGCTTTCGCCACCCTCACCCTCTCCCAGCTCTTCCACGCCTTCGACGTGCGCAGCGAGGAGGCCTCCCTGTTCCACATCGGGGTGTTCTCCAACCCGGCCATGAACCGCGCCTTCCTCATCGGCCTGGTCATGCAGCTGGCGGTGCTCTGCGTGCCCCCCCTCCAGGCGGTGTTCCGCACCGTGCCCATGAGCCCCATCCAGTGGGCGGCGGTGCTGGCCCTGGCGGTGACGCCGGTGGCGGTGTGCGAGTGCGCCAAGGCCATCGCCCGCCGCCGCGCCCGGCCCAAAAAGCGGCGTCCGGCGGAGAAGATCCCCGCCGGACGTCCATAGCACTTCCATTCCGGGCAGCCCTGCCCGGAATTTTTTTGCGTTTTTCTGCAACCAAACGCCCCGCCGGCGCGTGTATCAGGTAGAATAGGATGGAAAGGAGGGAGGGCCGTGGACGGTGAGAACTGGCGGACACCGGCGGAGCTGGCGAGGGCCTACGCCCCGGCCATCTACCGCCTGGCCTACGCCCGGACGGGCAGCCGGGCCGACGCGGAGGACATCATGCAGGAGGTCTTTGTCCGCCTGCTGCGGGCCGGGCCGGACTTTGCCGACCGGGCGCACGCCCGGGCCTGGCTGCTGCGGGTGGCGGCCAACTGCGCCAACGACTGGTTCCGCGCCCCCTGGCGGCGGCGGGAGGGGCCCCTGACGGACTCCCTGCCCGCCCCGGAGCACGAGGACGGCGGCGTGGTGGAGGCGGTGCTGGCCCTGCCCGCCAAGTACCGGACGGCGGTGCACCTGTACTACTACGAGGAGCTGAGCGTGGCGGAGATCGCCAAGATCACCGGCAAAAGTGAGAGCGCGGTGAAGTCCCGGCTGTTCCGGGCCCGGGCCATGCTGCGGGAGGCGCTGAAGGAGGACGACGATGTTTCAGAGCGACTATAGGCGGGAGATGGACAGGCTGGCCCCCGGCTCGGCGGCTATGGAGCGGCTGGAGGAGCTGCTGGCGGACGGCCCGGCGGTGAGGCGGCCCCGGCGGAGATTCGGACGGCGGGCCGTGGCCGCCCTGGCCCTGTGCGGGGCGCTGACCGCCACCGCCCTGGCGGCGGGGCCCTCCATCCGGCAGGCGCTGTCGGCCCACCTGGGGTCTTTTGCCCCCTACGGCCAGGCGCTGGAGGGGGCCGCCACGGTCAACGGCGTGGAGATCCGCCTGCTGGAGGCTGTCACCGACGGGTACAGCGCCCGGGTATACTACACCCTCACCGACCTGGAGGGGGGCCGGTTCAACGACCACACCGCCGTGGGCGGCAGCATCTCCGCCGAAAACCTGGGGGCCGTCGCCCGGTTTGGGGGCGGGGTGATTTCCTACGACCCGGACACCGACACCCTGCTGGTGGAAAAGCTGCTCTTCGGCGCGGACTTCAGCCAGCCCGCCGCGCTGACCGTCGGCTCCGCGGACTCCTCCCGGCGGACTTTTGACGCGGTGCTCCCCGTAACGCTGCCCGAGAAGCCCATTCAGACCACCCTTGTGGACGGCAGGGCCGTGGCCCTGCCGGGGCAGAATACGGTGACCGACCCGGACAACGGCGACTATGTCCTCTCCGCTGTGGGCTTCGACGGGGAAGGCCGGTTCCACGCCCTGGTGCTCTTTGACGAGCAGTTCCACGATCTGACAGGCGATGCCTATCCCTACATCCCCGGCGCGGAGGGCATCGACCGATACCCCGGGGAGACCGAGTGGGTGAAGGTGGAGCACGGCGAGGACACCATCACCACCGGCGTGACGCCGGAGCAGGTGGAATACGTGTTCGTCAGCGGCTCCTACCACGGCCCCGAGGAGCCCATCCCCCTCAACGTCACCTTCCCGCTGGAACTCCAGCCGGTGGACGCCTGGGAACAGGCTCCGGGCCGGGCCATAGGCGGTGTGCAGGTGGAGAAAATCCACCTGTCCCCCCTGAGCCTGGCGGTGTTCTACCGGGACAGCCCGGAGAGCAGCGTGGGCCATGTGGTACTCACCCGGAAGGACGGCACACAGGTACCCCTGCGCATCCAGATCGGCGGGGCGGCCATCGGGGAAGATGCCGGCCTGCGCTATGACTTCTGGTCTTTTGACGAGCCGGTGGAGCTGGACGACATCGCCTCCATTACCATCCGGGGGGAGACCATCTCCCTGCCGTAGGGCGCGGCATCCCTGACGCGCCGCCTGGCGGGCCTGCCCTGCCGGGGCCCCGCCGAAGCCCAGCGAAGCGGGTTCGGTGGGGAGAAGGAGGCCCAGCGGAGGGAATGAGCTTTCGCGTTTACTCGGATGCGAACGATCCGCAGCTTGGGCCGACGCCGTAACGCCCCCTCGGCTCGGGGCGGGCGACCGCAGGTCGCCCCTACGGATCATTACCATAACCGCCAAAGTTTTTCAGAGGCAAGGCACCGACGGCGGCCCGGCGGGCCAAGCCGGTACAGCGCAGCAGCTTTCAGGGCTTGCAGAGTAATCCCGATGCGTGCCGCCCGAGGCGCGGCAGCGCCTGTAACATGAGAGACAATAAAACGGGCGGCGATGCGCGGCTGGTCTTTGCAGGCCAAACGCAGCGCACCGCCGCCATGAACCCCCGTTTTTTGGGGGGCGCCGGGGGGAAGATTCCCCCCGGCCCTTTCTTTCCCACCGCTTTCTTTGGAAAGAAAGCGGTGCCCCGGCCGGGCAGGCCCGCTGCCGCGCAGGCGCGCCCCGCGAGGGGGTACCCCGGCGAATGGCGGGCGACCACAGGTCGCCCCTACGGCGTAGACGGGGCATGGCGGTTACCGCCCGCCGCGCAGATGCCCGCCGGGGAATGAGCCATTATTTCCCCACGAACTTATGGGCCTCGTTGACGGCCCGCTCCACGGCGTTGAGGATGTTCTGGTAGCCGGTGCAGCGGCACAGGTGGCCGGAGATGAGCTTGCGCAGCTCGTCCCGGGTGTACTGCCTGCCGGAGCCCACGATCTCCACCGCGGACATGATGATGCCGGGGGTGCAGAAGCCGCACTGGACAGCGGCCTCCTCCACAAAGGCCCGCTGGATGGGGGAGAGGCCCCCGTCGGGATCCTGGAGGCCCTCTACGGTGAGGATGGTCTTTCCCTGGGCCCACACGGACAGGTAGATGCAGGAGTCGATGGCCTCCCCGTCCACCAGGACGGTGCAGGCCCCGCACTCCCCCACCTCGCAGCCCTTCTTCACGCTGGTGAGGCCCAGCTTCTCCCGCAGGGTGTCGGCCAGGGACTCCCGGGGGTCGATGCCGATCTCCACCGGCTTGTTGTTCACAGTACAGCGCAGAATCTCGATCATACGTCGGCGCCTCCCTTCCGGGCCGCCTCCCGCAGGGCGCGGGGGGAGAGCTCCTCAATGAGCTGGATGCGGAATTCCTTGGACGCCCGCCAGCTGGTGCGGGGGTTCACGTCGGCCAGGGCGGCCTTGCCGATGACGGCGATGGCCTCCTCGATGGGCAGGCCCCGCACCGCCGCCTCGGCGGAGGGGGCGCGCATGGGCACCGGCCCGGCCACGCCGAAGGCCAGGGCCGCGTCGTCCACCGTCTTTTTGTCGTCGGTGAGCTTCACCAGGCAGCTCACCCCCAGGGTGGCGATGTCCATGGCGGCGCGCTGTGCGTATTTGATGTAGTGGCCGGTATACCCTGCGTAGTTGTCGCGGGGGATGATGATCTTCACCAGCAGCTCGTAGGGGGCCAGGGCCACCCTGCCCACCCCCTGGTACCACTCGGAGATGGGCACGTCCCACTCCCCCTTGGGGCCCCGCACCCGCAGCACCGCGTCCAGGGCCACCAGGGTGGAGGCCGTGTCGGCGGAGGTGATGCCGTTGCACACGTTGCCGCCGATGGTGCCCGCGGCCCGCAGCTGGGGCCCGCCGGCCATGTCCGCCGCCTCCCCCAGCACGGGGACGGTCTGGCGGATCACGTCGGAGAAGGTCACCCCCCGGAAGGTGGTGAGGGGGCCGATCTCCACGTCGCCGTTGGCTGCCAGGGTGACGCCGGAGAGCTCGCCGGTGAGATTGTGGATGGACACCAGGGAGCAGCCCGCCAGCTTGCCCTCCCGGATCTTGATGAGCACGTCGGTGCCCCCGGCGATCACGATGGCGGAGGGGTCGGCCTGGAGGGCCCGGATGGCGTCGTCCACCGACTTGGCCTGATAGATGGATTGGATGTCATACATGGCTCAGATCAGCCCTCCTCTCTGAAATTCCTCCACCATGTGCTGGGGGCTCATGGGCAGGGTGTTCACCGCCACGCCGGTGGCGTACAGCACCGCGTTGCGCACGGCGGGGGCCACGGGGATGGCGGGGGGCTCGCCCAATGCCTTGTTGCCGAAGGGGCCGGAGGGGTCAACCGTCTCCACAAACAGGGCCTTCAGCTCCGGGTGATCCATGGCGGTGGGCAGCTTGTAGTCCAGCAGGTTGCCGTTGAGCAGCCGGCCGGTCTTGGGGTCGAACTTCATCTCCTCGCTGAGGGCGTAGCCCAGCCCCATGCTCATGCCGCCGTGAACCTGGGCCTCGGCCAGCTGGGGGTTGATCAGCCTGCCGGAGTCGTGGACGTTGACAATGCGCAGCACCTTGATCTTGCCCACGGGAATGTCCACCTCCACCTCGGCAAAGCAGCAGCCGAAGGAGAAGGTATTGTCCTTGCAGTGGTTGGTGTCCTCGGCGGTGATGTGCACCGAGTGCTCCAGGGAGTAGAAGGCGTTGAGGGCCAGGTCGGCCAGGGAGATGAGCTTCTCCCCGCTGCCGTCGGCGATGTGCCGGTCGACAATGGTCAGGCCCCGGGCGTCGGGGAAGAGCTCGGCGGCGTAGGAGAGCAGCTTCTCCCGGAACTCCTCCCCCACCTTCTTGATGGCCTTGCCGGTGACGTAGGTCTGCCGGGAGGCGTAGGCCCCGGTGTCAAAGGGGGCGGTGTCGGTGTCCTGGAAGGAGATGATGTGCACGTCCTCGGTGGGGATGCCGATGGCCTGGGCGGCCATCTGGGAGAACACGGTGTCGCCCCCCTGGCCAATCTCGGTGGCCCCCAGGTGGAGCTGCACCGTGCCGTCCTGGTTGAGCACCATGCGGGCGGAGGAGGTCTCCAGGGAGATGGGGTACACGCCGGTCTTATAGGAGAAGCAGGCCATGCCCACCCCCCGGCGCACCGGGCCGGTCTGGTTTTTGTACTTCTCCCGCAGCTCGTCCCAGCCGATGTACGCCGCGCCCTTGTCGATGCACTCCCGCAGGGCGGTGGAGTGGCAGGTGATGCCGTTGAAGGGGTCTACATAGCCCAGGGGCATGGCGTTTTTCTTGCGGAACTCCAGGGGATCCAGCCCCATTTCCCGGGCAATGTCTTCCATGAAGCACTCGGAGGCGAAGTTGCACTGGGGGATGCCGTACCCCCGCATGGCGCCGGGGGCGGGCCGGTTGGTGTAGACGGTGAGGGCCTGGGCGTGGTGGCCGATCTGGTCTAAGTACAGCTGGCGGTAGCCGGTGACGGCGTTTGCCACGATGGCGTTGCCGTGGGAGGCGTAGCCCCCCTGGTTGGACACGGCTTTGCAATACCGGGCCATGAGGGTGCCGTCCTTGTCCACCGCCGCGGCCACGTCGAAGGAGATGGGGTGGCGGGAGCGGGTGTTCTGGAAGGTCTCCTCCCTGGAAACGTCCAGGCGCACGCACCGGCCCCCCACCTGGGTGGTGAGCCAGGCGTTGAGGGGCTCGTACAGCACCTCCTGTTTGTTGCCGAAGCCGCCGCCGATGTAGGGCTTGACCACCCGGATGGAGCCCCAGCCGATGCCCAGGGCCTGGCCGATCACCCGGCGGACGATGTGGGGGATCTGGGTGGAGGTGACCACCGTGATGCGCCCTGACTCCATGTAGGCGAAGGAGACCGGGTTTTCGATGTGGCAGTGCTGCACCTGCTGGGTCTCATAGTGCCCCTGGAACTGGCGGAACCTGGGGCTGGACAGCACGTCCTCCACCGTCTCAAATTCCCCGCCCCGGATGGGTGTGCGGAGATCCATCCGGGCCAGCACGTTGTCCGGGTGCTCCTCGTGGATGGGGGGGAACCCCTCGGCCATGGCCCCCTCCGGCTCCAGGGCCACGGGGTACTCCTCGTACTCCACCCTGATCAGCTTCAGCGCCCGGTGGGCGGTGATCAGATCCTCCGCCACCACGGCGGCGATGTCGTCCCCGTAGATGCGCACCCGGCGGTTGAGCAGCTTCCGGTCGGACACGTCCTGGTGGGCCGCCTCCACGCTCCAGGGGTGGCCGGGGGTGGGGTACTGGATGTCCGGCACGTCAAAGCAGGTGAGCACCTTCACCACCCCGGGCAGGGCCTGGGCCTCGGAGATGTCCATGGATTTCACCCAGCCGTTGGCGATGGTGCTGTGGAGCACCGCCGCCTCCAGCACGGGATGGGGGCAGAGGTCGTCGGTATACTTGGCGCGGCCGGTGACCTTGTCGGCCGCGTCCACGCGGGGGATGCTTCTTCCGACTTCCATAAAAAAGCGCGCCTCCTTTCTGTTTGGCACCACCAGTATACCGCAACGGCGGGCAAAAGGGAAGGAGAACTTCCCGGCCGGCCGGCATGGCTCTCCGGCCCGGGCCATATACTGTTCAGGGCGCGGGCGGGATCTTATCATGTTCTTTTTTCATGAAAAGCGATTGAAAGACCCGGGCTCCTGTGCTACACTGCTTTTATCCGTGATGGGGCGGGTCTCCGCCGGAGATGAGGGCGCTGCAGCTGATCACCGTCTTTGCCGTCCTGCTGGTCACCGGGGTGTCCGGCGCCCTGTACATCGGAATATCCTCCCTGAACGGCCTGGCCGGTCTGGTCTGCGGCGCGGCCGCCCGCCGGGGCCTGCAATTTAAGAAAAAACGAGGTACACAGCTATGAAAAAGCGCATCCTGTCTCTTGCTGCCGCATCCTGCCTGCTCCTGATCCTGGCCGCCTGCGGCGGCGGCGACGCCCCGCAGGAGTCCCCCTCCGGCGCGCCCGCCTCCGAAGCCCCCGTGCAGGAGTCCGCCCCCGCCCAGGACAGCAGCGGTCTGCCCACCCTGGAGGACTACTTCAACTCCGACGCCATGCAGGAGCTGGTGGACGCCACCGCGGCGCAGTACGGCGAGGAGGGCACCTCCGCGGCCATGTACGCCGAGGGCAACGAGCTGCGGTATGACTTCACCATCGACAGTCTGGAGACCTCCGAGGAGGATCGCGCCGTCTATGCCGAGGCCCTCCAGTCCTCCACCGAGGCCGGCGCCGACGCCTACCGGAGCACCGCCGCCGAGTTGAAGTCCATGGTCTCCAACGAGGAGGTCGTCGTGGTGGTCACCTTCATGGACGGTGCGGGCAACGTGCTGTACACCCAGTCCTTCTCCTCCAACGACGCGTAACCGCCGACCGCCGGGGCGCCGCAGAGCGGCGCCCCATCTTTTTGTCTCCGGCGGCAATTGCGGCTTGATTTCTCCCCGCCTTGTGTTATCATGGAGATAGCATGAAAAGGAGGCGGTTGCATGATCGATCTGACGGTTCACCGGGACGTGCTGGCGCGCAATATTCAGAAGGCCCGGGAAAACGGCGTGATCATTCCCACATTCGAGAACATGCGCAATCCTGAGACCGTGCCGGCGGCGGTGAAGGAGCGGCTCCGGGGCGTGGGCCTGTGGGACGTGAATCCTCTGAACCTGTTCCGCATCACCTGGAAAAACGAACCGGCGGAGGCCGGCGGCCTGTACCGGGACGTGCCCAACTACATCGAGCTGCCCCCCGCCCTCACCGGCGTGAAGGCCCGCATCGTGGCCCTGGTGGGCAAGTGGTTCCCCACCGGCTGCCACAAGGTGGGGGCCTCCTTCGGCTGCCTGGCCCCCCGGCTGGTCACCGGGCAGTTTGACGCGGGCTACCACCGGGCGGTGTGGCCCTCCACGGGCAACTACTGCCGGGGCGGGGCCTTCAACTCCAAGCTGCTGGGGGTCAAGTCGGTGGCCATCCTGCCCGCGGGCATGAGCCGGGAGCGGTTTGAGTGGCTCTCCCAGATCGCCGGGGAGGTGATCGCCACCCCGGGCTGCGAGTCCAACGTGAAGGAGATCTTCGACAAGACCCACGAGCTGCGGCAGGAGCCGGACTGCATGATCTTCAACCAGTTCGAGGAGATGGGCAACCACCTGTGGCACTATCAGGTCACCGGCCGGGCCATTCAGGAGGTCTTTGAGGCCGTCAGGCGCCCCGGCGACAAGCTCTCGGGGGCCTGCTTCACCTCGGGCAGCGCGGGCACCATCGGCTGCGGCGACTACCTGAAGGAGGTCTACCCCGGCCTGAAGCTGGCGGTGGGGGAGGCCCTCCAGTGCCCCACCATCCTGAACAACGGCTTCGGCGACCACCGCATCGAGGGCATCGGCGACAAGCACATCCCCTGGATTCACAATGTGAAGAACACCGATATGGTCATCGACATCGACGACGAGGACTCCCAGCGGCTGCTGCGGCTGTTCAACGACCCGGCGGGCCACGACTACCTCCGCGCCGTGGGGGTGGACGAGGACACCATCGCCAACCTGTCCCTGCTGGGCATCTCCGGCATCGCCAACGTGCTGTGCTGCGTGAAGCTGGCCAAGTACTACGAGCTCACCGAGCACGACGTGGTGGCCACCGTCCTCACCGACTCGGCGGCCATGTACGGCTCCCGCATTCAGGAGCTGGCCGAAGCGTACGGCCCCTACGACGGCACCGCCGCCGCGGTGGATCACGCCCTCCACCTGCTGGGCCTGCGCACCGACTCCATGGCGGAGCTGAACTACCAGGATCGCAAGCGGGTGCACAACCTGAAATATTACACCTGGGTGGAGCAGCAGGGCCGCACCGCCCAGGAGCTCAACGACCTGTGGTACGGCACGGTCTGGGACGACGTGCACCGGCAGGCCGACCAGCTGGATGAGCTGATCAACGCCTTCAATGAAGAATCCGGAGTGCTCAAGACCCTGTAGGGCGCGGCATCCCTGACGCGCCGCCCGCGGGGATATGACACCGCCTGGCCCGTTCCATGGGGCCCCCGCGCGAGCCCAGCGGCTGTGCCGCGGGTCGCGTGGGGAGAAGGAGGCCCAGCGGAGGAAATGAGCTTTCGCGTTTACGCGGAAGCGAACGATCCGCAGCTTGGGCCGACGTTGTGGGGCGCGACGACCTCGGCGCGCCATCCGCCTACCGGGATGCCCCCCGGGTGCGCCCTTTTTCCACCCCCTGAAAGGAGGTTTTCCACATGAAGTATGTCCTCGGTGCAAAATGTGTCAGGTGCGGGAAGGAATATGAGGCCGTCCCCGGCCTGACCACCTGCTTCTGCGGCGGCATCCTGGACATCGCGTACGACTACGCCGCTATCCGGCGGGACTTCTCGCCCAAAGACTTGGCCGCCTGCCGGGACAACACCATGTGGCGGTACCGGCCCTTCCTGCCGGTGGAGGAGGGCTCCGCCCCGCCGCCCCTGCGGGTGGGCTGGTCGCCGCTGTACAAGGCAGACAGCCTGGCCCGGGCGCTGGGGTTGAAAACCCTGTACCTCAAGGACGACGGGCAGAACCCCACCTCCTCCCTGAAAGACCGGGCCTCCGCCCTGGCGGTGGTCAAGGCCAGGGAGGCGGGGGCGGACACCATCGCCTGCTCCTCCACGGGCAACGCCGCCTCCTCCCTGGCGGGGAACGCGGCGGCCGCCGGCCTGTCCACCTACATCTTCGTGCCCAGGCGGGCCCCCAAGGGCAAGGTGGCCCAGCTGCGCATCTTCGGCGCCACGGTGGTGAGCGTGGACGGCTCCTATGAGGACACCTTCGAGCTGAGTAAGGCCGCCATCGACCGCTGGGGCTGGTACAACCGCAACGCGGCCATCAACCCCTATCTGTCCGAGGGCAAAAAGACCGTCACCCTGGAGATCATGGAGCAGCTGGGCTGGCAGGTGCCCGACTACATCGCCCTGTCCGTGGGGGACGGGTGCACCATCGCCGGGGCGTGGAAGGGGCTGAAGGATCTGTACGCCGCCGGGTTCATCGACCGCCTGCCCCGGCTCATCTCCGTGCAGGCGGAGGGCTGCTGCCCCATCAACCGGGCCATCCAGACCGGGGAGCCGTGGCGGCCCATGGAGGAGAACACCCTGGCCGACTCCATCGCCGTGGGGGTGCCCCGCAACCCGGACAAGGCCCTCAACGCCATCCGGGAGTCGGACGGCGTGGCCGTCAACGTGTCCGACGGGGAGATCCTGGACGCCATGCGCCTGCTGGGCCGCACCCAGGGGGTGTTCGGGGAGCCCGCCGGGGTCACCGGCACCGCCGGTGTGAAGAAGGCCCTGGGGCTGGGGCTGATCTCCCCGGAAGCCACGGTGGTGAGCATCGTCACCGGCAACGGCCTCAAGGACGTGGAGAGCGGCATCAGGGCCGCCGGGGAGCCCCTGGTGGTGCCGCCGGACATGGACGCGCTGCTCTCCGCCTTTGCGGAGGCGGGCATCGCGCCCTGAACCAGAAGCAACCAACATTTCACCGAGAAAGGAAACAAACCGCTATGCCTACACATGACCGCGCCGCCAAGGTCGGCGTCTGGGCCTACCTGCTGTTTACCATGGCCAGCTTCCTGCTGGCGCTGTTCTTCCTGTTCCGCGGGGGGTTCAGCCACAACGTCTCCATGATCGCCCTGCCCATCTGGATGGGCTACACCGCCTTCAACGCGATTAAGAGCATCGCCGACCTCATCGGCGCCCAGAACCGTACCCGGAACTTCACCAACATGCTCCGCCGGTGGGAGGACACCTTTGAGAGCCGGGGCAAGGCCCTGGTGCTCCTCACCGTCATGACGCTGGTGGTTGGCCTCATCAAGGTGGCCGTGCCCTTCCTCATCATGTATCTGGCCAACGGCTTCGGCTGATGGTGGGCTGCGTGCTGATGGCCTCCGGCGCGGGGCGGCGGTTCGGCTCCAACAAGCTGCTTTCGGCGGTGGAGGGGGTGCCCCTCCACCGCCGTGCCATGGCCGCCCTGGCCCCCGCCGGCTTCGGCCGGCTGGTGGTGTGCTCTCCCTATCCGGAGGTGCTCTCCGCCGGGGCGGAGTACGGCTTCCGCCCCCTGGACAACCCGGGGGCGGGGGAGGGCATTGCCGCCTCCATCCGCCTGGGCGTGGCCGCCATGGACGGGATGGACGGGGCCCTGTTCGCCGTCTGTGACCAGCCCTGGCTGACCACGGAGAGCGTCCGGCGGCTGCTGGACGCCTTTTCGGACGCGGGGGACGCCATCTGCGCCCTGTCCTGGCGGGGAACCCGGGGCAGCCCGGTGATTTTCCCCGCCTGTTTTTTTGGGGAGCTGGCCGCCCTCACCGGCGACACCGGCGGCAGCGCGGTGCTCCGCCGCCACCCGGAGCGGCTGCGGCTGGTGGAGGCGTCCTCCCCCAGAGAGCTGATGGACGTGGACACCCCGGCGGATCTGTCCCGATAGCAGAAAAGCGCCGCCCCGGCATTGCCGGGGCGGCGCTTTTTCGCCTCGCAGAGTTCGCGCCTGCGGCGCGAAAAAATAGCAGGCAGTTTTCAGCCGCGACATGTGCGTGGCTGAAAACACTGCTCAGCCCGCAAGTGTGAGGCCGGGCCGCCGTCGGCGGCCCGGCCTTGCATGCAGCGGGCTGTTTTTCAATCAGACGGCGCCTGCCGTCTGATTGAGGTTTCAGCACATGGGCTTCAGTTCGGGGGAGACGATCAGGTCGGCCTCGGTGGCGGCCTTCACGTCGTCCACGGTGAACTCGGGGTTGATCTCCACCAGCTCCAGGCCCTTGTCGGTCACGTCGATCACGCACATCTCGGTGATAATCTTGGTGACGCAGTGGACGGCGGTGTAGGGCAGGGTGCACTTCTTCAGGATCTTGGGCTTGCCCTTGGCGGTGTGCTCCATGGCCACGATGACCTCTTTGGCGCCCACCAGCAGATCCATGGCGCCGCCCATGCCGGGCATCTTCTTGCCGGGGATGATCCAGTTGGACAGGGAGCCCTCCTGATCCACCTCCAGGCCGCCCAGGATGGTGGCGTTGACGTGGCCGCCGCGGATGAAGCCGAAGGAGGTGGCGGAGTCAATGTAGCAGCCGAAGACGGCGGCCTGGGCGGGGGAACCGCCGGCGTCGATCTTGAAGTGGGGGTCGGCCTCCTCGGCGGTGGGCTTGGCGCCGGTGCCGATGATGCCGTTCTCGGACTGGAGGATCACGTGGACGCCCTCGGGCAGATAGGCGGGAACGAGGGTAGGCAGGCCGATGCCCAGGTTGACCACGTCGCCGTCCTTCAGCTCCTTGGCCACGCGCTTGGCAATAAAGGCCTTGATCTCAGACTTATCCATTACACATTCCCTCCATCCACGATGTAATTGACAAAGGCGCCGGAGGTGACCACGTTCTCGGGCTCAATGTCGCCGATATCCACCACGTTGTCCGCCTCAGCGATGACCACGTCGGCGGCGGTGGCCATGACGATGTTGAAGTTGCGGGTGGTGCCCTTGTACCAGATGTTGCCGAACTTGTCAATGATGTGGCCGTTGAGCAGGGCGAAGTCGGCGCGGATGGGCTTCATCAGCAGGTACTCCTTCCCGTCGATGGTCTGCTTGCCCAGGCAGAAGGGGGAGTCCTCCACGATGGTGCCCACGCCGGTGGGGGTGAGCACGCCGCCCAGGCCGGCGCCGCCGGCCCGGATCATCTCGGCCAGGGAGCCCTGGGGGATCAGATCCACGGTCAGGGTCTTGTCCACCATGCCCTGGGTGCCCACGTCGGGGGTCATGCCCACGTGGGTGGCGATGACGTGCTTGACCTGGTGGTTGTGCACCAGCTTGGCAACACCGTAGTACTCCTCACCCAGAGGGCCGGTGGCCATACCGCAGTCGTTGCCGATGATGGTCAGATCCTTGGTGCCCTTCTCGGCCAGGGCGTCGATGATGTGATGGGCGCTGCCGCAGCCCAGGAAGCCGCCGTACATGATGGTCGCCCCGTCGGGGATCATGTCCACGGCCTCCGCAACAGAAATAATCTTATTGCGCACAGTGTTACCCTCCTGTAAAAATAGATTGGAAGTTTCATATTCGGACACGCCGGGGGCAGAAGGCCTGTCCCCGGCGTGCCTGATATTCCTAGTTTAGCACTTTTCGAAGATAGTTGCAACACCCATGCCGCCGCCGATGCACAGGGTGGCCAGGCCCTTCTTGGCCTCGGGCCGCTTCTGCATTTCGTGGAGCAGGGTGACGATGATGCGGGCCCCGGAGGCGCCCACGGGGTGGCCGATGGAGATGGCGCCGCCGTTGACGTTCACCTTGTCCATGTCGAAGCCCAGCTCACGGGCCACGGCGATGGACTGGGCGGCAAAGGCCTCGTTGGCCTCCACCAGGTCGATGTCCTCGATCTTCAGGCCGGCCTTCTCCATGGCCTGACGGGAGGCGGGCACGGGGCCCACGCCCATGATCTTGGGATCCACGCCGCCCTGGCCCCAGCTCACCAGCTTGGCCATGGGCTTCAGGCCGTACTTCTCAACGGCCTCGCCGCTGGCCAGCACGATGGCGGCGGCGCCGTCGTTGATGCCGGAGGCGTTGCCGGCGGTGACCCGCTGCACGTGCTTGCGGGTGTCGTCGGCGTGCACCTGGGTGGGCTCAAAGGTGTGGACAATCTCGTCCTCCACGCCCTCGGGGCCCACGGGGAAGGCGCCCTTCAGCTTGGCCAGGCCCTCCACGGTGGTGCCGGCGCGGGGGAACTCGTCCACCTTGAACTCCACCATTTCCTTCTTCTTCTTCACCATGACGGGGACAATCTCGTCGTTGAACCGGCCGGAGCTGATGGCGGCCTCGGCCTTCTGCTGGGAGGCGGCGCCGAAGGCGTCCAGCTCTTCCCGGGTGATGCCCCACACGTCGCAGATATTCTCGGCGGTGGTGCCCATGTGGTAGTTGTTGTAGGCGTCCCACAGGCCGTCCTTGATCATGGTATCGACGACCTTCTTGTCGCCCATGCGGGCGCCCCAGCGCTCATTGGGCAGGGCGAAGGGGGCGGCGGACATGTTCTCGGTGCCGCCGGCCACAATGATGTCGGCGTCGCCGGACAGGATGGCGCGGGCGCCCTCAATGACGCTCTTCATGCCGGAGCCGCACACCATGCCCACGGTGTAGGCGGGGACGGAGTAGGGCAGGCCGGCCTTCACGCCCACCTGGCGGGCGGGGTTCTGGCCCAGGGCGGCGGTGAGGATGCAGCCGAACATCAGCTCGTCCACCTGCTCGGGCTTCACGCCGGCGCGGTTCAGGGCCTCCTTCACCACCACGGCGCCCAGCTCGGGGGCGGGCGTGTCCTTCAGGCTGCCCCCGAAGGAACCCACCGCGGTACGGCAGCAGTTCACGACATAGACTTCTTTCATGGTAAAACCTCCAAAAATGATTTTTGTGTTCTTCCCATACCGAAAATACCCTTCGCTTCCAATTATACCGCGCCGTTTGGGAAAAATCAACTAGAGACTGAGCGGTAAGGGAGACGGGATTCGGCGCGGAAAAACCGCCTGGTTTGTGCAAAACAAACCAGGCGGTTCATCTTCGGCTCACTGCCGCTCTTTCAGCTGGGCCTGTGCCTGGGTGAGCAGGCTGTCCAGGTCAAAGCCGTACTGCTCCAGGGCGGCCAGGGTGCGGGCGCCGGTGGTCTGGAGGGTGACGGTGACGGAGTAGGTGTCGCTGCCGTCGGCGCGGGCGGCCTGGCCCGCCCGGCGGAAGGTGAGGACCAGGTCGTTGACGTAGCAGTTCTCCAGCCGCGCCTGGTTCTCCAGCAGGTAGCGGCGGCCCAGGCTCCCGTCGGCCAGATCGGCCTGCACCGCGTTCCACAGCTCCTCCAGCCCGGCGCTGTCCACCGGCTTCTCATCGTAGTAGTAGGCGCCCTCCTCGTCATAGTGGGGCTGGGTCACCACCGCGCTGATGAGGTAGTCCCCCTCGGCCATGGCGCCGAAGTAGGCCTTCTCCGCCTGTCCGGGGGCGTTGAGGAGGGCGTCCAGCCGGGCGGCGGGGGTGTCCGGGTCGTCCAGGGCCTCCTGGGTCAGGGGGATGCGGTAGCTGCGGGTGACCACGGAGCCGTCGGTGAGGGTGTAGCGCAGCTGCACCCAGGCCTGGCCGGAGGTCTCCACCTCCAGGCCGCTGTCCAGCTGCTCGTAGGTGTAGTCCGCCTCCGCCCCCTCGATGGCCGCCTTCCGCGCCACGATGGCGCGGTGGAGCTCGGTGACGGCGGCGAGCTCCTCCGGGGTTTCCAGGGTGAGCGTCCGGCCGTTGGCGTCGTCATAGGGGGCGGTGGAGCCCGCGTCCAGGGACACGGACTGCACCCGGGCCGGGTCGGGCACCCGCCGCTCAAAGCCCGTCACGTCGAACTCCATCAGGCACATGGCGGCGGTGAGGCAGCACAGCAGCACCACGCAGCCCTTCCAGCTGCCCCGGAACACCCAGAACTTCTTGCGCAGCAGCATCTCCGCCACGAAGTAGCCCGCCGCGCCCCACAGCAGCAGCATGAGCAGCAGGCCCCAGGCCCCCCGGGGCAGCAGGGCGGAGAAGCGGCTGTACAGGGTCTCTCCCAGGGCCACGGCGGCGCAGAAGGCCACGCCGTACTTGAACACCGGCCGCACCCAGGACACGCTGACCACGTCGCCGGCGGTCTCCAGCTGCCGCCGGCGGTAGACCGCCAGGGCCGCGGCGGCCAGCGCCACGCCCACCAGGGCGTACAGGGCCACATAGCCCAGGCCGGTGAAGTAGGCGGAGGCGCTGTCCGCCACGCTGTTGCCGTATTGGTCCACGGTGGTCGGGTAGACCACCCGGCAGAAGGACAGGCGCACCAGGGGGGACAGCCAGGTGGCGATGCCGGAGAGCCAGGCCGCCCCGTCGAAGCCGAAGAGGAACTCGTGGGCCATCTGGCCGAACAGGACGGCCAGCCCGGCGGCCAGGCCGTTGAGCACCACGTAGAAGGCGGGCAGGGCCAGGATGTGGCCGGTGAACATGGCGCAGAACACGGCGAAGGAATAGAAGAACAGGCCCAGCAGGGAGGACACCACCAGCCAGGTGAACAGGCTGGAGAACACCACCGCGCCGCAGGCGGCCTCCGCCGCCAGGGCCAGGAGGAACACGGCCAGGTTGGGCAGGATGAGGAAGCCCAGCCCCGCCAGGTAGCTGGTGAGGAAGAGCCCCTCCCGCCGCAGGGGGAGGGCGTGGAACAGGCTCACGGAGCGGGCGCTGTACAGGTAGGAGAACACCGCCATGGCCGCCAGCAGGCCGAACACCACCGCCAGGAAGGTGGCGGCGCTGAACCAGCCGGTGGTGTCCAGGTAGTTGAGGGGGAGCACCCGGGCGTCCGCCGCCATCCAGCCGGAGCGGCTCCCTGCCAGGATGCCCAGGGGGAGGCACACCGTCCAGATCAGCCCGTACAGGCCCCAGATGGGCCAGAACCGGGCGAAGTGCTTGGCAAACAGGGTCTTGTTAAAGTACGATGTCCCGAACTGCATAGTCCTCACCTCCCAGCTCATAGATAAAGATCTCCTCCAGGGTCAGGGGCAGGGCCTCCAGCAGGATGGGCCCGAAGGCGGCCAGCCGGTTGGTGACCTCGGTGGCGCCGCCCCGGACGATCAGGGTGTGGATGCGCCCCACCCGGGACACGTGGAGGATCTGCAGATCCTCCGGCATCCGGGGCATCTCCTTCTCCTGGAACACCACCTGCATCTTCACCAGGTTCTCCTGGAGATCGCTGAGGCTCCGCTCGATGAGCACCCTGCCCCTGGACAGGATGCCCACGTGGTCGCACACGTCCTCCAGCTCCCGCAGGTTGTGGGAGGACACCAGCACCGTGGTGCCGTGCTCCGCCACGTCCCCCATCAGCAGGCCCCACACCTGCCGCCGCATCACCGGATCCAGGCCGTCCACCGGCTCGTCCAGCACCAGCACGTCGGGCCGGCAGCACAGAGCCAGCCAGAAGGCGGCCTGCTTCTGCATGCCCTTGGACAGGCGGCGGATGGGCTGCTTCTCGTTGATGGTGGTGAACACGTCCTTCAGCGCCTCGTACCGCGCCCCGTCGAACCGGGGGTAGAAGCCCTTGAAGAAGCGCATCATGTCCCGGGTGGAGGCGGAGAGGAAGTAGTACAGCTCGTCGGGAATGGAGGCAATCCGGGCCTTGGCCGCCGGATTTTCATAGATGGGGTTGCCCTCCAGCAGCACCGAGCCGCTGTCCTGCCGGTAGATGCCGGTGACGTGGCGCAGCAGGGTGCTCTTGCCCGCCCCGTTGGGCCCCACCAGGCCGTAGATGGAGCCCCGGGGCACCGTCATGGTCAGCCCGTCCAGGGCCCTGAATCCGTCAAAGGCCTTCACCACGTTTCTGGCCTCGATCATCGCCTCACTCATGCTCTCTCCTCCTCTCTGTGCCCTGTGCGGCCCGTCTCCGCCGCCTGGAGCCGGGCCGCCAGCTCCCCGGCCGTCAGGCCCAGGAACAAAAGCTCCGCCGCCGAGGCGTCAAACTGCTCCAGCAGCCGCGCCCGCCGGTCGGCGTTCACGTCGGCCTGGGGGGCGGCGAAGGAGCCCTTCCCCGCCACCGTGTACAGATAGCCCTCCCGCTCCAGGGACTCGTAGGCCCGCTGGATGGTGTTGGGGTTGATGGCCAGGGAGGAGGCCAGCGCCCGCACCGACGGCAGCTTGTCCCCCGCCTGGAGGGCGCCGGTCACCACCAGGTGCCGCAGGCCGTCCTTCACCTGCTCATAAATGGGCCGCGCGTCGCGGTAATTCAGTTGGATCATCCCGCCGTCCCCTTTCCGGAAACTGTATCGCTTGCATTAGTACAGTCAGTATACACGCCTCCGCCGGGAAAAATCCTTAATTATTTCTGACGTTTTTCTGACATCGGGGCCGGCCGCCGCCGCGCCCCCCATTCCTTTACAAAACGTTCATATCCGGTTCAAAATGGGTTCACAGGGATGGGATAGGATAACAGCGTGGTCAGAGATGACCATAACCCCCTCTCTTTCCTCTCTTCTTTCAAAAAACAGCGGCACAGGCCTTCGGGCCTGTGCCGCTGCGTCTATCGAAAAAGCGGCAAAGCCGCTTTTTCGAGCAGGATGCAGTCCGCCGCGCGCAGGATTTGTCCGCTTTAGGCGGACAAATCCCACACTTGCGGCCTGAGAAGTGTTTTCTCCAACGCACATGTCGCCGGAGAAAACAGATTTTAATTTTTTCGCGCCTGCGGGCGCGAACTCTGCGAGGCTTT
>DGYMJ06203__coassemble_400_pt1 | contig 32054 bp, 43 predicted proteins | sample DGYMJ06203__metabat2_low_PE_040 | metagenome-assembled genome bin DGYMJ06203 | reverse complement strand
CGGCCGCAACAGCTACGGCCGCATCACCGTCCGCCACCGCGGCGGCGGCAACAAGAAGAAGTACCGCATCATCGACTTCAAGCGGGACAAGAACGGCACCGCTACCGTCATCAACCTGCAGTACGATCCCAACCGCTCCGCCAACATCGCCCTGATCCAGTACGAGGACGGCGAGAAGCGCTATATCCTGGCCCCCGTGAACCTGAAGGCCGGCCACAAGATCATGACCGGCCCCGACGCCGACATCCTGCCCGGCAACTGCCTGCCCATCGCCAACATCCCCGTGGGCGAGCTGATCCACTGCATCGAGCTCTACCCCGGCAAGGGCGCCCAGCTGGTGCGCGCCGCCGGCGAGGCCGCTCAGCTGATGGCCAAGGAGAACGGCATGGCTCAGGTTCGCCTGCCCTCCGGCGAGGTTCGCTATGTCCGCGAGGAGTGCAAGGCCACCATCGGCCAGGTGGGCAACACCGACTGGTCCAACATCCAGATCGGCAAGGCCGGCCGCAAGCGCCACATGGGCTGGCGTCCCACCGTCCGCGGCTCCGTCATGAACCCCAATGACCACCCCCACGGCGGCGGCGAGGGCAAGAGCCCGGTGGGCCGTCCCGGCCCTGTGACCCCCTGGGGCAAGCCCGCCATGGGTTACAAGACCCGCAAGCTGAAGAACCGCACCGAGAAGTTCATCGTCAAGCACCGCAACGCGAAGTAAGGGAGGCAGTCATAGATGAGCAGAAGTATCAAGAAGGGCCCCTTTTGCGCTCCCGAGCTGCTGAAGCGGGTCGATGAAATGAATCAGACCGGCGAGAAGAAGGTGCTGAAGACCTGGAGCCGCGCCTCCACCATCTTCCCCTCCTTTGTCGGTCACACCTTTGCCGTGCACGACGGCCGCAAGCACGTGCCCGTCTACGTGACCGAGGACATGGTGGGCCACAAGCTGGGCGAGTTCGCCCCCACCCGCACCTTCCGCGGCCACGCCGGCAGCAAGACTGGTAAGTAAGGAGGAGGAGAGAACATGGAAGCCAAAGCACATCTGAGATATGCCCGTATCTCTCCCCGTAAGGTGCAGATCGTCTGCAACCTGATCCGCGGCAAGAGCGTGGCCCAGGCCACCGCCATCCTCATGGGCACCCCCAAGGCCGCCTCTGAGCTGCTGCTGAAGCTCCTCAAGAGCGCCGCCGCCAACGCGGAGAACAACCACCAGATGGATCCCGAGAAGCTGTATGTCTCCCAGGTGTTCGCCACCCCCGGCCCCATCCTGAAGCGGATGATGCCCCGGGCCCGGGGCCGCGCCTATCGGATCAACAAGCGCACTTCTCACATCACCATCGCGGTGGCCGAGCGCTAAGGGAGGAGGAAGAATATGGGACAGAAAGTGAATCCCCACGGCCTGCGCGTGGGTGTCATTAAGGACTGGGACTCCCGCTGGTACGCCCGCAACGAGAAGGTGGGCGACCTGCTGGTGGAGGACAAGAAGATCCGGGACTACCTGAAGAAGACCCTGTATTCCGCCGGTATCCCCAAGATCGAGATTGAGCGCGACAACGCCAAGGTGCGCATCTACCTGCACTGCGCCCGCCCCGGCGTGGTCATCGGCAAGGGCGGCGAGCAGATTGAGCAGTACCGCCAGACCGTGGAGAAGATGATCGGCAAGCCTGTGGCCCTCAACATCGTGGAGGTCAAGCAGGTGGACACCAACGCTCAGCTGGTGGCCGAGAACATCGCCCAGCAGCTGGAGAAGCGCATCGGCTTCCGCCGCGCCATGAAGAACGCCATGGGCCGCGCCATGCGCGCCGGCGCCCTGGGCATCAAGACCAGCGTTTCCGGCCGTCTGGGCGGCGCTGAGATCGCCCGCACCGAGCACTATCACGACGGCACCATCCCCCTGCAGACCCTGCGCGCCGACATCGACTACGGCTTCGCTGAGGCTGCCACCACCTACGGCCGCATCGGCGTGAAGGTGTGGATCTACAAGGGCGAGGTGCTGACCCAGACCCTGCGCACCACTCCCCGCACCATCGACACCAAGAACTTCAAGGAGCGCTCTGAGCGTCCCCGCCGCGACCGCCGCGACGGCGACCGCAGAGGCGGCTTCAACCGCAATGGCGGCGGCTTCAACCGCAACGGCGGCCGGCCCCAGGGCGGCTTCAACAACAACCGTCCCCAGGGCGGCGCGAACCGTCCTCAGGGCGGCGCCCGTCCCGCTGCTCCCAAGGAAGGAGGCGCCAACTAATGCTGCTGCCTAAGAGAGTGAAATACCGCCGCGTTCACCGCGGCCGCATGAAGGGCAAGGCCCTGAAGGGCAACACCGTGACCTACGGTGAGTTTGGCCTGCAGGCCACCGAGCCCAGCTGGATCACCAGCAACCAGATCGAGGCCGCCCGTATCGCCATGACCCGCTACACCAAGCGCGGCGGCAAGGTCTGGATCAAGATCTTCCCCGACAAGCCCGTCACCGAGAAGCCCGCTGAGACCCGAATGGGTTCCGGTAAGGGCTCCCCCGAGTACTGGGTGGCCGTGGTCAAGCCCGGCCGTGTTATGTTCGAGATCGCCGGCGTCTCCGAGGAGATCGCCCGCGAGGCCCTGCGTCTGGCCTCCCACAAGCTGCCTGTCAAGTGCAAGATTGTGGCGAAGCAGACCGCCGAGAGCGAGAATGGTGGTGAATGAAGATGAAGGCTACTGAAATCCGTAAGATGAGCGCCGCCGAGCTGGAGACCAAGCTGGGCGACCTGAAGAAGGATCTCTTCCAGCTGCGTCTTCAGCACGCCACCAATCAGCTGGATAACCCGGTGAAGATCGCCGAGGTCAAGAAGGACATCGCCCGGGTCAAGACCATCATCCGCGAGCAGCAGCTCGCAGGCCGATAAGAAGGAGGAGCTAGAACATGGAGAACAGAACTTCTTCCCGCAAGACCAGAGTCGGCCTGGTGGTTTCCGATAAGATGGACAAGACTGTGGTGGTGGCCATTGCCGACCGTGTGGCCCACCCCCTGTACAAGAAGATCGTCAAGAGCACCTACAAGCTGAAGGCGCACGACGAGAAGAACGAGTGTGGCATCGGCGACCGCGTGCGGGTCATGGAGACCCGGCCCCTGTCCAAGGACAAGCGCTGGCGCGTCGTCGAGATCATCGAGAAGGCGAAGTAAGGAGGTGTCGGTATGATTCAGCAGGAGACCTATCTGAAGGTGGCCGACAACACCGGCGCCAAGGAGATCAAGACCATCCGCGTGCTGGGCGGCTCCAGCCGCAAGTTCGGCAACATCGGCGATGTGATCGTCGCCTCCGTCCGCAAGGCCCAGCCCGGCGGCACGGTGAAGAAGGGCGAGGTGGTCAAGGCCGTCATCGTCCGCTCCGTCAAGGGCGTGCGCCGCTCCGACGGCAGCTATGTCCGCTTTGACGAGAACGCCGCCGTTCTGATCAAGGACGACAAGAATCCCCGCGGTACCCGTATCTTTGGGCCCGTGGCCCGCGAGCTGCGCGACAAGGATTACATGAAGATCCTGTCCCTGGCTCCCGAAGTGCTGTAAGGGGGTAGGAGATAACATGAAGAAGATGAGCATTCGCAAGGACGACATGGTGGTCGTCCTGTCCGGCAAGGACAAGGGCAAGCAGGGCAAGATCCTGGAGGTTATGCCCAAGGAGGGCAAGGTGGTCGTGGAGAAGATCAACGTGGTCTCCCGCCACACCAAGCCCCGCAAGCAGGGCGACCAGGGCGGCATCCTGAAGAAGGAGGCCCCCATCTACGCCTGCAAGGTGCAGCGCGTGTGCCCCAAGTGCGGCAAGCCCACCCGCGCCGCCCACAAGGTGCAGGCCGACGGCAAGAAGGTTCGCATCTGCAAGAAGTGCGGCGCCGAGATCTGAGAGAGGAGGAGTGAACAACAATGGCTGATAAGAAAGTGCCCAACCTGAAGGCGAAGTACCAGGCCGAGGTCGCTCCTGCTCTGATGCAGAAGTTCGGCTACAAGAGCACCATGCAGATCCCCAAGATCGACAAGATCGTGGTCAACTGCGGCTGCGGCGAGGCCCGCGACAACTCCAAGGTGCTGGAGGCCGTGGTGGGCGATCTGACCAAGATCACCGGCCAGAAGGCCATCATCACCAAGGCCAAGAAGTCCGTGGCCAACTTCAAGCTGCGTGAGGGCATGCCCATCGGCGCCAAGGTCACCCTGCGTGCCGACCGCATGTGGGAGTTCCTGGACCGCCTGTTCAACGTGGCCCTGCCCCGCGTGCGCGACTTCCGCGGCATCAACCCCAACTCCTTTGACGGCCGCGGCAACTACGCCCTGGGCATCAAGGAGCAGCTGATCTTCCCCGAGATCGAGTACGACAAGATCGACAAGATCCGCGGTATGGACATCATCATCTGCACCACCGCTGAGACCGACGAGGAGGCCAAGGCCCTGCTGGAGCAGGTCGGCGCCCCCTTCGAGCGCTGATTGGGAGGATTAAAAAATGGCGAAAAAGTCTATGATTCTGAAGCAGCAGGCGGAGCCCAAGTTCTCCACCCGCCGCTACAACCGCTGCAAGATCTGCGGCCGCCCCCACGCCTACCTGCGGGACTACGGCATCTGCCGTATCTGCTTCCGCGAGCTGGCTTACAAGGGCCAGATCCCCGGCGTCAAGAAGGCGTCTTGGTAAATCTCGTTCCGCCATGCTGCGCTGCGGCGGCTCGACGTACACAAAGTACGCTTTCGCCGCCGCGCCTTGCCTGACGAAACGATCTTCACCAATCCGCACTGTTCCGGGCAACCGCCTCCCTGCGGGGCCGGGCCCCGGCAATTGACCCGACACCACCCGAATGGGCAGGGCGGGGGCTTGCCCCCGCCGTTCCTGTTCCGGTTTGTGTAACAGTTCCCCCGCCGGCGGCAACAGGTCGCAGCTGCCTAACTGCGATACCTTGCCGCTGCCACCGGCAATGCCGGTAATTTTAACAGGAGGTAAACATCATGCACATTACGGATCCCATTGCGGATATGCTCACCCGCATCCGCAACGCGAACAACGCCAAGCATGACACCGTGGACGTGCCTGCGTCCAACATGAAGAAGGCCATCGCGCAGATCCTGCTGGACGAGGGCTATATCAAGAACTTCCAGCTCATCGACGACGGCACCCAGGGCGTTATCCGCGTTACCCTGAAGTACAACCCCGGCAAGGAGAAGGTTATCACCGGCCTGCGCCGCGTCTCCAAGCCCGGCCTGCGTGTCTATGCCGGTGCTGACGAGCTGCCCCGCGTTCTCCGCGGCCTGGGCATTGCCATCGTGTCCACGTCCAAGGGCGTCATGACCGACAAGGCCGCCCGCGCGGCCCATGTCGGCGGTGAAGTCCTGGCGTTTGTCTGGTAAGGAGGGAGAGTAGAATATGTCTCGTATCGGAAGAATGCCGATCTCCATCCCCGCCGGTGTGGACGTGAAGATCGAAGCCGGTAACCTGGTTACCGTGAAGGGGCCCAAGGGCACCCTGACCCAGCAGCTGCACCCCGCCATGACCATCACCCAGGAGGGCGAGGTCATCCACGTGACCCGTCCCAACGACGCCAAGGAGAACCGCAGCCTGCACGGCCTGACCCGCAGCCTGCTGCACAACATGATCGTGGGCGTCACCGAGGGCTTCAAGAAGGAGCTGGACGTCAACGGCGTCGGCTACCGTGTGGCCAAGGAGGGCAACAAGCTGGTCATGAACCTGGGCTATTCCCACCAGGTCACCGTGGAGGAGACCGACGGCATCAGCATCGAGTGCCCCAGCGCCAACAAGATCGTCATCAGCGGCGTCGACAAGCAGAAGGTCGGCCAGTTTGCCGCCGAAGTCAGAGAGAAGCGTCCGCCTGAGCCTTACAAGGGCAAGGGCATCAAATACACCGACGAGGTCATCCGCCGCAAGGAAGGCAAGACCGGCGTCAAGAAGAAATAAGGAGGTGTGCCACAATGATCAACAGACCCGATACCAACGCTCAGCGGCTTAAGCGCCACAAGAGAGTGCGCGGCAAGATTTCCGGCACGCCCGAGCGTCCCCGCCTGAACGTGTTCCGCAGCAACACCAACATCTACGCCCAGGTCATCGACGACGTGACCGGCAAGACGCTGGCGTCTGCTTCCTCCCTGGAGAAGGGCTTTGAGGGCAAGGGCTCCGACTGTGAGGCCGCCAAGAAGGTGGGCCTGACCGTCGCCGAGCGCGCCAAGGCCGCCGGCATCGAGACCGTCGTGTTTGACCGCGGCGGCTACGTGTACCACGGCCGCGTGCAGGCCCTGGCCGAGGGCGCCCGCGAGGGCGGCCTGCAGTTCTAAGGGAGGAGGAAACGAGATATGCCTAGATTTGAAAGAGAACCCAGCGAGTTCACCGAGAAGCTGGTTGCCCTCAACCGCGTGTCCAAGACCGTCAAGGGCGGCCGCGTCATGAAGTTTGCCGCGCTGATGGTCGTGGGCGACGAGAAGGGCCGCGTGGGCTTCGGCACCGGCAAGGCCGCCGAGGTTCCCGAGGCCATCCGGAAGGGTATTGAGGACGCCAAGAAGAACATGGTGACCATCACCCGCTCCGGCACCACCATCCCCCACGAGGTGATCGGCGAGTTCGGCGCCGGCCGCGTGCTGCTCAAGCCCGCCGCCCCCGGTACCGGCATCATCGCCGGCGGCCCCGTCCGCGCCGTCATGGAGGCCGTGGGCATCCGTGACATCCGCGCCAAGTGCCTGCGCTCCAACAATCCGCAGAACGTGGTCTCCGCCACCTTTGAGGGCCTGAAGTCCCTGCGTGGCCCCGAGGAGATCGCCCGCATCCGCGGCAAGAGCGTCAGCGAGATCGTAGGTTAAGGAGGGCCGTGAACATGGCTAATCTGAACATCAAGCTGGTCAAGAGCCTGAACGGCCGGATCGCCAAGCATAAGGCCACCGCCGAGGCTCTGGGCCTGCGCAAGATCGGCGACACCACCGTGCAGCCCGACAACGAGGCGACCCGCGGCAAGATTGCCCACATCGGCTACCTGCTGCAGGTCACCGAGGAACAGTAAGGAGGTGCGCGAAATGAATCTGCATGAGCTTTCTCCCGCTGCCGGCTCCAACCCCAAGGCCTACCGCAAGGGCCGCGGCCACGGCTCCGGCAACGGCAAGACCGCCGGCCGCGGCCAGAAGGGCCAGTGGGCCCGTTCCGGCGGCGGCGTGCGCGTGGGCTTTGAGGGCGGCCAGATGCCCCTGACCCGCCGCATCCCCAAGCGCGGTTTCCACAACATCTTTGCAAAGCCCCTGGAGGCCATCAACGTCTCCGCGCTCAACAAGTTCGAGGACGGCGCCACGGTCAACGTGTGCGACCTGCTGGAGAAGGGTATCCTCTCCAAGTGTGAGTACGGCTACAAGGTGCTGGGCAACGGCACCCTGACCAAGAAGCTGATTGTCCGTGCCTCCGCTTTCTCCGCCTCCGCCAAGGAGAAAATCGTCGCGGCAGGTGGAAAGTACGAGGTGGTATAAGTGATCGAGACCATCCGAAACGCGTGGAAGATCCCGGAGCTGCGCAAGAAGATCCTCTTCACGGTGTTCGCCCTGCTGGTGTTCCGGCTGGGCTCCGTGGTGCCTGTGCCCTTCATCGACAGTGATGCGCTGAGCCAGACCATGAACAGCATGGGCGGCATCTTCTCCCTGCTGGGCGCCATGAACGGCACCGCCTTCTCCATCGCGGCCGTGTTCGCCCTGGGCGTGCAGCCGTATATCAACAGCTCCATTATCATCCAGCTGCTCACCGTCGCCATCCCCGCTCTGGAGCGCCTCCAGAAAGAGGGCGGCGAGGAGGGCCGGAAGAAGATCGCGGCCATTACCCGCTACGTCACCGTGGCCATCGGCCTGCTGCAGGGCTTCGGTTACTACACCCTCATCCGCAGCTACGACGCCACCACGCCGATGCTGGACACCGCCGGCCTGCCCGGCTGGTGGGCGGCCATCGTCATCATCCTGTGCTTCACCGCCGGTTCCGCCTTTGTCATGTGGCTGGGTGAGCAGATCACCGAGTTCGGCATCGGCAACGGCATCTCCATTATCCTGTTCGCCGGCATCCTGTCCCGGGTGCCCAGCGCGGTGAGCACCATGTACCGCGGCATCCGCAACAACATGGATGGCGTCACCGGCCAGTTCAACCTGCCCTGGTGGGGTGCCATCCTCATCGTCATCGGTGTGCTGGCCATCGTGGTTCTGATTGTGTTCATCCAGAACTCCGAGCGCCGCATCCCCGTCCAGTACGCCAAGCGCGTGGTGGGCCGCAAGATGTACGGCGGTCAGTCCAGCCACATCCCCCTGAAGGTGAACATGAGCGGCGTTATGCCCATCATCTTCGCCCAGGCCATCGCCTCCCTGCCCGCCACCATCGGCATGTTCGTGCCTGCGGCCCAGCAGGAGGGCACCGGCTGGTACACCTTCCTCCAGATCTTCAACACCACCAGCGTCATCTATATCGTGGTGTACTTCCTGCTGATCATCGGCTTCAGCTACTTCTACTCCACGATGCAGTTCAACCCCGTTGAGGTGGCCAACAACCTGAAGAAGAACGGCGGCTTCATTCCCGGCTTCCGTCCCGGCAAGCCCACCGCCGACTTCATCCACAAGGTGCTCAACCGCATCACCATGTTCGGCGCCCTGTACCTGGCCATCATCGCCATCGCCCCCATTGTCACCGGCGCCATCCTGGATCAGGGCAACTTGGCTATCGGCGGCACGTCCATCATCATCGTGGTGAGCGTTGCCCTGGAGACCACCAAGGCCCTGGAGGCCCAGATGCTCATGCGCCACTACAAAGGCTTCCTTGAGTAAGGGGTTATCAGAATGAAAATCATTCTTCTCGGCGCCCCCGGCGCCGGCAAGGGCACCCAGGCGGAGATCATCAGCCGCAAGCTGGGCATCCCCACCATCTCCACCGGCAACATCCTCCGCGCGGCCGTGAAGGAGGGCACTCCCATCGGCCTGCAGGCCAAGAGCTATATGGATGCGGGCAAGCTGGTTCCCGATGAGGTCATCATCGGCATCATCCAGGAGCGGCTGGCCCAGCCCGACTGTGCCGGCGGCTTCATCCTGGACGGGGTGCCCCGCACCATCGCCCAGGCCGAGGCCCTGGAGCGCCACGGCATCAACTTCGACGCCGTCCTCTCTCTGGAGATCAGCGACGACGTCATCGAGGCCAGGCTCACCGGCCGGCGCACCTGCCACGCCTGCGGCGCCACCTACCACGTGGTCACAGCCCCTCCCCAGAAGGAGGACATCTGCGACAAGTGCGGCGGCGTGCTGGAGCAGCGCAAGGACGATCTGCCGGAGACCGTCAAGCACCGCCTGGAGGTCTACCACAGCGAGACCGAGCCGCTCAAGGGCTTCTATGAGGGCAAGGGCGTGCTGAAGCGGGTGCCCGATCTGGGCGGCATTGACGAGACCAACGCAAAAATCATGGAACTGCTGGGGAAGTGAACGAGATGGAAATGATCTCTCTCAAATCCCCCCGCGAAATCGAGTGCATGCGCCGGGCCGGGCGGCTCACCGCCCAGGCCCGGGCGCTGGCCGGTTCCCTGGTGCGGCCCGGTGTGACCACCCACGAAATCGACACCGCCGTGCGCAAGTTCATCGAGAGCCACGGGGCGAAGCCCTCTTTCCTGGGCTACGGCGGCTTCAAGGGCTCGGCCTGCATCTCCATCAACGAGGAGGTCATCCACGGCATCCCCGGCCCCCGGAAGCTGAAGGAGGGCGACATCGTCAGTGTGGACGTGGGCGCCTATCTGGACGGCTTCCACGGCGACTGCGCCGCCACCTTCCCCTGCGGGGAGGTGAGCGACGAGGCCATGGAGCTCATCCGGGTCACCGAGCAGAGCTTCTGGGAGGGCATCAAGCTGGCCCGCGCCGGCAACCGGGTATTCGACATCTCCCACGCCGTGCAGCAGTACGTGGAGTCCCACGGCTGCTCCGTGGTGCGGGACTTTGTGGGCCACGGTGTGGGCGCCAAGCTCCACGAGGCCCCCGAGGTACCCAACTTCGGCCCCGCCGGCCACGGCCCCCGGCTCCAGCCGGGCATGACCATCGCCGTGGAGCCCATGGTGTGCGCCGGCGACTGGCGGGTCAAGGTGCTCAAGGACGGCTGGACTACCGTGTCCGCCGACGGCAGCCTCACCGCCCACTACGAGAACACCATCCTCATCACCGACGGTGAGCCGGAAGTGCTCACCTGGGCGGAGGACTGAGTATGGCGGACGCCTGCGGGCAGATTGTCCGCTCCCTGGCCGGACACGACAAGGGGGCGCTGTTCTGTGTTCTGGACACGGACGGCGGCTACCTGCTGCTGTGCGACGGGAAGCGGCGGAGGCTGGAGCGGCCCAAACGGAAGAAGGAGAAGCACACCCAGCTTGTGGGGACGCTTCCCCAGCCCCGCCTGGCGGAGTTTCAGGCGGGCATCAACCGATCCAACCGAGACATACGGAGGGCGCTGGCCGCTTTCCGAGCTGAGGAACTAAGGAGGGTATGACGCTTTGGCAAAGGACGATATGATCGAAGTGGAGGGCGTCGTGACCGAGTCCCTTCCCAATACCACGTTCCATGTGGACATCGGAAACGGCCACATCATTCTGGCCCACATCTCCGGCAAGCTGCGCATGAACTTCATCCGCATCCTGCCCGGAGACAAGGTGACGGTTCAGATGTCTCCTTATGACGTAACCAGGGGCCGGATTACCTGGAGATCCAAGTAATCCGCGCCATTCACCGCGGCGGAATGGAATTCCGCCGGCCTCCCGGACGGGAGGCACCATCAACGACCGGTGCGGGTCAGCGGGGCCTTGCCTCCGCCGCGCCGGGGCCATCAGGCTGACAGGAGGTTTATGACATGAAAGTTAGACCGTCCGTGAAGCCCATGTGCGAGAAGTGCAAGATCATCAAGCGCAAGGGCAAGGTCATGGTAATTTGCGAAAACCCCAAGCACAAGCAGAGACAAGGTTAACAGGAGGTGCTGAAACAGTATGGCACGTATTGCTGGCATTGATTTGCCGAGAGAGAAGCGGGTCGAGATCGGCCTGACCTATATTTACGGCATCGGGCGCACCAGCGCCAACAAGATCCTGGCTGAGGCCGGTATCAACCCCGACACCCGCGTGAAGGATCTGACCGAGGCCGACGAGGCCAAGCTGCGCGAGATCATCGGCCACAGCTACACTGTGGAGGGCGACCTCCGCCGCGACGTGGCGATGGACATCAAGCGCCTGACCGAGATCGGCTGCTACCGGGGCATCCGGCACCGCAAGGGCCTGCCCGTCCGCGGTCAGCGCTCCAAGACCAACGCGCGCACCCGCAAGGGCCCCAAGCGCACCGTCGCCAATAAGAAGAAGTAAGGGAGGGAGAGACACATGGCTACCGCTACCAAGGGTAAGAAAGTTATCCGCAAGCGCCGCGAGCGCAAGAACGTTGAGAAGGGCCAGGTGCACATCCGCTCCTCCTTCAACAACACCATGGTTACCGTGACCGACATGGGCGGCAACGCCCTGTCCTGGGCCTCCTCCGGCGGCCTGGGCTTCCGCGGTTCCCGCAAGAGCACCCCCTTCGCCGCGCAGACCGCCGCCGAGACCGCCGCCAAGGCGGCCATGGAGCACGGCCTGAAGACCGTGGAGGTGTACGTGAAGGGCCCCGGCGCCGGCCGTGAGGCCGCCATCCGCGCCCTGCAGGCCGTGGGCCTGGAGGTCACCCTGATCAAGGACGTGACCCCCATCCCCCACAACGGCTGCCGTCCGCCGAAGCGCCGCCGCGTGTAAGAGAAGGAGGAAGATCAAATGGCTAAGAATATGCAGCCTATCGTGAAGCGCTGCCGCGCGCTGGGCATTTCTCCCGCCGCCATGGGCTACGCCGGGAAGAGCAAGCAGGAGTCCAACCGCAACCCCGGCGGCCAGATGCGGAAGAAGAAGAGCGAGTACGCCCTCCAGCTGACCGAGAAGCAGAAGGTCAAGTTTGTTTACGGCATTATGGAGAAGCAGTTCCGCTCCTACTATGAGAAGGCCGCCCGCATGCCCGGCAAGACCGGCGAGAACCTGCTGGTTCTGGTGGAGCGCCGCCTGGACAACGTGGCGTACCGCCTGGGCTTCGCCATGACCCGCCGTGAGGCCCGTCAGCTGGTGGGCCACGGCCACTTCACCGTCAACGGCCAGCGGGTGGACATCCCCTCCTACCTGGTCAAGGCGGGTGATGTGATCGAGGTGAAGGAGTCCAGCCGCTCCTCCGCCAAGTTCAAGCGCCTGACCGGCGAGGACGCCCCCACCGTTCTGGTTCCCAAGTGGCTGGAGCGGGACAAGAACGCGCTCAAGGGCACTGTGCTGCAGATGCCCACTCGCGAGGACATCGACCTGCCTGTCGAGGAGCACCTGATCGTCGAGCTGTACTCCAAGTAATGCTGCTTGTACCCTCGATTATTGGTGAGCTGTATCAGGCCGCGGGCAGAGGCCCGCGGCCGCAAAAAGGAGGGTAACACATGGTAGAAATCGAGAAGCCCCGCATCGAATGTGTGGAGAATCCCGGCGACGGTTCCTACGGCAAGTATGTGGTGGAGCCCCTGGAGCGCGGGTACGGCACAACCCTGGGCAACTCCCTGCGCCGCATCCTGCTCTCCTCTCTGCCCGGCACGGCGGTCACCTCTATCAAGATCGCCGGTGTGCAGCACGAGTTCTCCACCATTCCCGGCGTGAAGGAGGACGTGACCGAGATCGTCCTCAATGTGAAGAGCATCATTGCCAAGCTCCACTGTGAGGGAGTCAAGACGGTCTATATTGAGGCCTCCGGCGAGTGCGAGGTCACTGCCGGCGACATCAAGGCCGACGGCGAGGTGGAGATCCTCAACCCGGAGTTGCACATCGCCACCCTGGGCCCCGATGCCAGCCTGAACATGGAGCTGACCCTGTCCCACGGCCGGGGCTATGTCCCCGCCGACCGGAACAAGCCGGCTCAGACCATCATCGGCCTGATCCCGGTGGACTCCATCTACACGCCGGTGCGGAAGGTCAACTACACGGTGGAGAACACCCGTGTGGGCGATGCGACCGACTACGACAAGCTGACCCTGGAGGTGTGGACAAACGGCACCATCACCGCCCGGGACGCGGTCAGCCTGGGCGCCCGCATCCTCTGCGACCACTTCGTCCTCTTCACCGACCTCTCTGAGACCATGGGCTCCAAGTCCACGGTGGTGGAGAAGGCGGAGACCCAGCGGGACAAGGTGCTGGAGCTGACCATCGAGGAGCTGGATCTGTCTGTCCGCTCCTTCAACTGCCTCAAGCGTGCCAACATCAACACGGTGGAGGATCTGATCTCCAAGACCGAGGACGAGATGATGAAGGTGCGCAACCTGGGCCGCAAGAGCCTGGAAGAGGTCATCAACAAGCTGGCCATGATGGGCCTGCACCTGGCCGACGAGGAGAACTGACGGCCAGAGGGGCGGGAAGCCCGGGGGCACGTAACGTCCCCTCCCGGGCCCCGGCTGTGGACGGCGTCCCGCCCCGGAGGCGTGAGCCTCCCCGGACGAATTTACAATTGGAGTTCGCCTTGGCGGCTCCCTTAGGAGTGTGCAAGTTATGTCTCATTATCGGAAACTGGGCAAGCCAACCGACCAGCGTGTGGCTATGCTGCGCGCCATGACCACCTACCTGCTGGAGAACGGCCAGATCAAGACCACCGTCTCCCGCGCCAAGGAAGTGGCTCCCATCGCCGAGAAGATGATCACCCTGGCCAAGAACGCCAACCTGGCCAACTACCGCCGCGCCCTGTCCTGGCTGACCAAGGAGGACGTGGCCAAGAAGCTGTTTGACGAGATCGGCCCCAAGTACGCCTCCCGCAACGGCGGCTACACCCGCGTGGTGAAGATCGGCCCCCGCCGCGGCGATGCCGCTGAGATGGCCATCGTGCAGCTGGTGTAAAACCCACGGCACAAAACAGGAGCGCCCCCGCCTTTCAGAAGGCGGGGGCGTTTTGCATCGCCGCGGCGGGCATTTTTGGGGCCCCCAACCGGGCCGCCATGGCCCGGCTGGGGAGAGGAGGAGCGGCGGAATGAGCAAGCTCTGCCGTGCACGCGGCGGAGCGAGGGATATGGAGCCCGCGACGCCGCGGCGACGCCGCTGAGATGGCCATTGTGCAGCTGGTGTAACATCCCGGACGAGAAAGCCTCTGCCCTATGGCAGGGGCTTTTTTGTCGCCATGGGGCGCCGCCCGCGGCACGGACAGCGGAATGGAGCGGGTTACCCTTGCATAACGGCCGCAGCTGTGTTATACTACACCTAATAAACCAGAAAAGGAGACGGTGAGCCCTCGTGGACGAACCTCCGCCTAGTAACAGCTACATAGAGAAACCGTTCAGGGACAGCCTTACCCGAGAGGGATAGGGTTGTCCTTTTGCGCGTTTCCACACCCAGAACAACAGGAGTTGATTGTGTTCTTATGTTAGACAGTGCCAGTATCGGGATGATTGCCGCCATGGTGGTGATGGTGATCTGCTCCGCCTATTTCTCCGCCACCGAGACCGCCTTTACCTCCCTCAACCGCATCCGCCTCAAGAGCAAGGCCGACGCCGGCGACCGCCGGGCCGCCAGGGCCCTGGCGCTGGTGGACAAGTACGACAACCTGCTGTCCACCATCCTGGTGGGCAACAACATCGTCAACCTGACGGCATCCTCCCTGTCCACCCTGTTCTTCACCGTGGGACTGCACCTGCAGAACGGCGCGGTGGTGGCCACGGCGGTGATCACCATCGTGGTGCTCATCTTCGGTGAGGTCTCTCCCAAGAGCATGGCCAAGGAGTTCCCCGAGCAGTTCGCCATGTTCTCCGCCCCCATCATCGGCACGCTGATGGTGATCCTCACCCCGGTGAACTGGTTCTTCGCCATGCTGAAAAAGGGCCTGTCCAAAATCATGCGCAGCAAGGACAAGGAGGGCATCACCGAGGAGGAGCTGGTCACCATGGTGGATCAGGCCGAGAGCGAGGGCGGCCTGGATCAGCACGAGAGCAAGCTCATCCGCGCGGCCATCGAGTTCCACGACCTGGAGGTGGAGGAGATCCTCACCCCCCGGGTGGACATGGTGGCGGTGAGGGACACCGACCCCATGGAGGACATCGCCCACGCCTTTGCCGAGAGCGGCTACTCCCGCCTGCCCGTCTACCACGAGGACATCGACAACATCATCGGCGTCATCCACGAGAAGGACTTCCACGCCGCCCGCTACCGGGGCATCAGCGACGTCAGGCAGTTCCTGGGCCCCGTGCTCTACACCACCGGCAACACCAAGATCTCCGAGCTGCTGCGCATCCTCCAGAAGGAGAAGGCCCACATGGTCATCGTGGTGGACGAATACGGCGGAACCGAGGGCCTGGTCACCCTGGAGGACATTGTGGAGGAGCTGGTGGGCGAGATCTGGGACGAGCACGACGAGGTGATTGAGGAGTTCCGCAGGCAGAGCGACGGCAGCTACCTCATCTCCTGCTCCGCCGATCTCACCGACCTGTTTGACCTGTTTGCCATCAAGGGGGAGTGCGACGCCAACACCATCTCCGGCTGGGTCATGGAGCGCATCGGCAAGGTGCCCGAGGAGGGGGATCACTTTGTCTCCGACGGCCTGGACGTGACCGTCACCCGGGTGGATCACCGCCGGGCGCTGGAGATCCGGGTGGAGGTGCTCCCGCCAGAGGCGGAGAGCGCCGACAAGGGAAAGGAGAAGCCTGCCGCGGAAAAGGGAAAAGAGAAGTCCCAGGACAAGGGAAAGGAAAAGAATCATGAGTGACGAACGGCTTGATCTGGCGGTGCAGCTGCGCCATGCTCTTCACGCCCACCCGGAGCTGTCCGGCCGGGAGTTCTGGACGCGGCAGACTCTGATGGACTTCCTCCGGGCCCATACCCGGCTGGAGGTAGCGGATCGGGGCAGCTGGTTCTACGCCTTCTGCAAGGGCCGGGGAGCGGGGAAGGTGGCCTTCCGGGCCGACTTTGACGCCCTGCCCATGGAGGAGACCCTGCCGATCCCCCACCGCTCCCGCTGCCCCGGCGCCGCCCACAAGTGCGGCCACGACGGGCACAGCGCCGCCCTGGCCCTGCTGGGCCTGACCCTGGACAAAGAGGGGGCGGCCCGGGACACCTACCTGATCTTCCAGCCCGCCGAAGAGATCGGCGGCGGGGGAGAGGCCTGCGCCGCCTTCCTGCGGGAGGAGGGCATCGGGGAGGTGTACGCCTTCCACAACATGCCTGGCTATCCCCTGGGGGCGGTGGCCCTGCGCTCCGGCACCATGAACTGTGCTTCCAAGGGGCTGATCCTCCGCTTCACCGGCGTGCCCACCCACGCCAGCACCCCGGAGCTGGGCTGCAACCCGGCCTACGCCGTGGCGGCGGTGGTGTCCGCCATCCCGGAACTGACCCGGCCGGAGGCGCACCGGGGCCTGGTGCTGTGTACCGTGGTTGGCATCGACCTGGGGGAGCGGGCCTTCGGCATCTCCGCCTGGCAGGGAGAGCTGCTGCTCACCCTCCGGGCCCAGTACCAGGAGGAGCTGGACGCCCTCCAGGAGGCCCTGCTGGCGCTGGCCAGGGAGCAGGCGAAGACATACGGCCTGACCCTGGAGCGGGCGGAGGAGGACGTGTTCCCCGAGACCGCCAACCACCCCGCCGCCGTGGACAAGGTGCGCCGGGCGGCAGAGGGCCTTGGCCTCACCGTCATCGACATGCCGGAGCCCATGCGGGGCTCTGAGGACTTCGGCTGGTACCTGCGGCAGGCGGAGGGGGCCATGTTCCTGCTGGGGGACGGGGAGGACTGCCCGCCCCTGCACAGCGACGGCTTCGACTTCCCCGACGCCCTGCTGCCCACCGCCTGCGCCCTGTTCCAGGCACTGATTTAAATCAAAAAAGTGGCCTGTGCCACTTTTTTGAGGAAGGCTGCATGGCGGAAGGGACTCGATGTCGTCGTCACAAGCTCCAGATCACTCCCATCCGCATGGATGCGAATGGTCGCTCCTTCCGCTGCTCCTCCTCTCCCACGAAACACTGTTTCGTGGGAACCCGTCAAAAGTCGCCCCTTCCACCATGAGAAGTGTCATTTCCGAGGCGCACCCCCCAGGGGGCCCTCTCTTGCCCCTTCGGGGCAATTCACCTTGTGTCCCCGGAAATGACGGATTTTTATTTGATTCCTGCGGCTGCGGCCGCAGGAACTCTGCGAGGCGCTCCTTCGCGGGAGGTTTTTCGATACGCTGATGCGCCCTGCGGCCTGCCGCAGGGCGCGGTTTTATGCTGTGCGCAGCCGGAAGATCCGGCGCAGATCCACCCCCTGGGCCTGGAGGGCGGCCAGGTAGAGGACGGCGCCGAACACCAGGCAGACCGCCGCCCCGGACAGGGGGGACATGCCCGCGCCGGAGAGCACCTGCCGGAGCAGGTTGGTCACCAGCCCGGCCAGCAGGGCGGACAGGCCGGGGGCGGTGAGCCACTGGAAGAGCCGGGGCCGCAGGCCGGTGCACCGCCGCACGTCCCGCCAGTTGAGGAGCAGACCCAGGGCGGTGGACACCAGGAAGCCGGCCACATAGCCCCGCAGCCCCAGGCCTGGCAGGCCCATGAGGACATAGACGCAGGCCAGCTCCACCGCGCCGGAGAGGATGGCGTTGCGGGCGGCGGCCTGGGGCCTGCCCAGGCCGTTGAGGGCGCTGGCCAGCACCGACTGGTAGCAGGACAGGGCCACCCCCGCCGCCAGGGGGAGGATGTACCGGCCCGCCGCGGGCTCCCCGAAGAGGGCGGCCCCCAGATCGGGGCCCACCGCCGCCAGCAGGGACATGGCGGGCAGGATGAGCACCGACGTGGCCAGCAGGGAGCGGCCCACCCGGCGGCGTACCAGCTCCGGCCGCCCCAGGGCCACCCCCTCCGCCAGCTTGGGCACCAGGACGAGGCCCAGGGCGCCGATGAAGGCGGTGGGCAGGCACAGCATGGGCAGGGTCATGCCGCACAGCACGCCGAAGGCCTCCATGGCCTCCGACACCTGGGCCCCGGCGTGAACCAGCCGCTGGGGGATGAGCACCGACGTGGCCGAGCCCATCAGGTTGCCCAGCAGGCTGGTCAGGCCGATGGGCACCGCGATGGAGGCGATGCGGCGGTTCAGGTGCCGCCCCTCCTCCCGGGAGCCCGCCCGGCTCAGCTGCCGCCGGGTCAGAAAAAAGAGGGTGACGGCGGAGAACACCTCGCAGGTGATCATGCCCAGGACGATGAGTCCCACGGTGCGCTCCGGGTTCTGGGGGAGGAAGAGCACCAGCAGGCCCAGCACCGCCCCGGTGCGGATAAACTGCTCGCACAGCTCCACCGCCGCCGGGGGACGGATGCTGCCCGTGCCGTAGAAGTAGTGCTTGTGCAGGTTCTCAACCCCGGTGAGCAGGACGCAGGGCAGCAGGAGCAGCAGCCCCAGCTGGGTGCGGGCGTCCCCCAGCAGATACACCGAGATGGGGTCGTAGAGCAGCACCACCACCGCCGCCACGGCGGCGAACAGCAGGAGGAAGCACGCCAGGCAGCGGCGGAGCACCTGCCCGATCACGGCGGGGCGGCCCATGGCGTGGTACTGGGAGGACAGGTTGGACACCGCCGCCGTCAGCCCCACGGCGGTGAGGGAGAGGAGGACGGAGAACACCGGCATGATCAGCTGGTAGAGCCCCATCACCTCCGCGCCGATGAGCCGGGAGAGGAAAATGCGGTAGACGAAGCCGAGAAATTGGGAGACGATGCTGGTGAGCGTCAGCACCAGCGTGCCGTAGAGCATGGACGTGCGGTCGAGTTTCAAGGCGCGGCCCCCTTCCGAGCGGGTATCCGGGACAATTACACCCTATTCACCACGGGTTGTCCGCCATGCCTGGGGAAAAGTTTTGACAAACCGGGCCGGAGCGTATATGATAGATACATCATCACATTGCAGTACGAAAGTGAGTGAGCGCCTTGCCCGCAACCTTCATCAATGTAGCTCTGATCCTGCTGGGCAGCCTGCTGGGGCTGCTTTTCCGCGGCCGCATCCCGCCCCGGTTCTCCTCGGGGCTCACCTTTGCCCTGGGCCTGTGCGTGCTGGGCATCGGCATCTCCAACATGATCGCCACCGCCGACACCCTGTGCGTCATCATCTGCATGGTGGTGGGAACCCTGCTGGGGGAGGCCATCGACATTGAAAAGCGGATGGAGGGGGCGGGAGAGCTGCTCCGCCGCAGGCTGATCCGAGGTGAGGGAAACAGCCGCTTTGTGGAGGGCTTTGTCAACGCCACCGTCCTGTTCTGCGTGGGCGCCATGGCCATCAACGGGGCCATGGCCGCCGGCATGCAGGGGGACTACAGCATCCTCATCTCCAAGTCGGTGATCGACGGCGTCACCGCCGTTACCTTTGCCGCCGCCATGGGCGTCGGCGTGGCCTTCTCCGCCCTCCCCATCCTGGTGTACGAGGGGGGCATGACCCTGATCTTCGGCGCGGTAGGCCAGGGCATCGACCCGGCTATCGTCACCGAGATGTGTGCCGTGGGGGGTACCATCATTGTGGGCATCGGCCTGAACATGCTGGGCCTGCCCAGGGAGAAGCTCCGCGTGGGCAATATGCTGCCTGCTATCTTTCTGCCGCTGGCCTATGTGCCGCTGAGCAGCTGGCTGAGCGGGCTGGTGGGGTAAAGCGGGCAGCAGATTGCCCACCCCGCGCAGCGGGACGGCGCTTGCGCCGTCAAGCGTTTTGGCAGAGCCAAAACCTTGCAATCGCCGGAATTCACTTCCGGCGATTTGGATGGAATCAAGGGCTCCCGCCGGATGGAACATCCGGTGGGAGCAATATGCTGCCCGCCATCTTTCTGCCGCTGGCCTACGTGCCGCTGAGCAGCTGGCTGAGCGGGCTGGTGGGGTAAAGCGGGCAGCAGATTGCCCACCCCGCGCAGCGGGACGGCGCTTGCGCCGTCAAGCGTTTTGGCAGAGCCAAAACCTTGCAATCGCCGGAATTCACTTCCGGCGATTTGGATGGAATCAAGGGCTCCCGCCGGATGGAACATCCGGTGGGAGCAATATGCTGCCTGCTATCTTTCTGCCGCTGGCCTATGTGCCGCTGAGCGGCTGGCTGAGCGGGCTGGTGGGATAGCGGGGCAGCAGATTACACAGGGCCGGCCCGAGTCAGGGGAAGTACCGCATGCGAGTTTTGTTTCAAAACGAATTGGTTTACAAATTATTCCGAGGAGATCAGGATGATTTTTTGGCAAATTGTGCAGAATGACCATATTCTTTGATAAAAAAATAACGCTTTTTTCTCGCATTTTGCTTGCCTGTTTGGTTGGAAAGCGGTATACTTATAAGGAAGGTTTGTGTTAAAAAAATAACAATTGGCGATTTCATCCTGAGAGAGCAAGGAGGCAGAACGAATGGGCTTTGTAAAGCTGGAAAAGCAGGGCCATGTGGGCATCGTCACCATCGACCGCCAGGAGGCTCTGAACGCACTGAACAGCCAGGTGCTGGACGATCTGGACGCGATGATCGACCAGGTGGCTGCAGACGACGAGATCTACGTAATGATTCTGACCGGCGCGGGCCGTTCCTTTGTGGCGGGCGCCGACATCGGCGAGATGAAGGGCTTCTCCTCCATCGACGGCAAGAAGTTCGGCGTGCACGGCGGCGGCGTGTTCCTCAAGCTGGAGAACATGGCCAAGCCCGTCATCGCGGCTGTCAACGGCTTCGCCCTTGGCGGCGGCTGCGAGCTGTCCATGGCCTGCGACATCCGCCTGGCCAGTGAGAAGGCCCGGTTCGGCCAGCCCGAGGTGGGCCTGGGCATCACCCCCGGCTTCGCCGGCACCCAGCGGCTGCCCCGCATCGTGGGCGTCAGCAAGGCCATGGAGCTGATTCTCACCGCCAAGACCATCAAGGCCGACGAGGCCAAGGTCATCGGCCTGGTCAGCGAGGTGTACCCCGCCGAGGAGCTGATGCCCAAGGCCATGGAACTGGCCCAGGCCATCTGTGCCAACGCCCAGATCGCGGTGCAGGAGTCCAAGCGGTGCATCCGTATGGGCATGCAGACCGACATTGCCACCGGCTCCGCCTTTGAGGCTGAGGCCTTCGGCGTCTGCTGCGGCACCGCCGACAAGGACGAGGGCATGGGTGCGTTCCTGGAGAAGCGTACCGAGAAGCATTTCCAGAACAAATAAGTGCCAAGCCCGCGCCCATGCCCTCGTGGGGCCCCACACGGTGGGGCGGCGCTTGCGCCGTCAAGCGTTTTGGCGAAGCCAAAACCTTGAAATCGGCGGAATTCACTTCCGACGATTTGAGTAAAATCACAGGGCTCCCGCACGGCGCGCAGCGCCGGGTGGGATTGGCATGGGCGCGTTCCTGGAGAAACGCGCAGAGAAACATTTCCAGAACAAGTAAGTCCGTTTCCAATCCCTACGTCCACCCCGTAGGGCAGAGGGGGTATCGCGCCGCAGGCGCGTATCCAGGGGGAACTGGTTCCCCCTGGAAGGCGCGGCTTGGAGCGAAGCGACGCATGTTCCGCAGAACATGCCCGCGCCTCTGAAGCACTTCCAGAATAAGTAAATATAAATATCTGCTCAGTCCCGGTTGGGACAATGAGAAACAGCTAGGAGGTTACATACTATGAAAAAGGTAGTTGTTATCGGCGGCGGCACCATGGGCCTGGACATCGCCCAGGTGTTTGCCCGCAGCGGCTATGACGTGGTGGTCCGCGACATCAGCGACGAGATCATCCAGAAGTCCGAGGCCCGTCTGAACAAGGGCCTGGACAAGCTGGTTGCCAAGGGCAAGATGGACGAGGCCGGCAAGAAGGCCATCACCGACAAGATGACCTTCACCACCGATCTGAACGCTGCCGCCGACGCCGACCTGGTTGTGGAGGCCGCCATCGAGAACCTGGACATCAAGAAGAGCATCTTTGCCGAGCTGGACAAGATTTGCAAGAGCGAGACCATCCTGGCCTCCAACACCTCCTCCATCTCCATCACCGCCATTGCCGCGGCCACCCAGCGGGCCGACAGGTTCATCGGCATGCACTTCTTCAACCCCGCCACCGTGATGAAGCTGGTGGAGGTTATCCGGGGCGCCCACACCTCCGACGAGACCTACAACACCATCGCCGAGCTGGCCAAGGCCATCGGCAAGGAGCCCGTTGAGGTCAACGAGGCCCCCGGCTTTGTGGTGAACAAGATTCTGATCCCCATGATCAACGAGGGCATCGACCTGGTGTACACCGGCGTGGCTTCCGTGGAGGGCGTGGACACCGCCATGAAGCTGGGCGCCAACCACCCCATGGGCCCCCTGGCCCTGGGCGATCTGGTGGGCCTGGACGTGTGCCTGGCCATCATGGACACCCTGTACAGCGAGACCCACGATCCCAAGTACCGCGCCTCCCTGCTGCTGCGCAAGATGGTCCGCGCCGGCAAGCTGGGCCGCAAGACCGGCGTGGGCTTCTACGACTATACCAAGAAGTAAGTTCATTTCTGTGCGAGCGATGACGGGCGGGAGCCCAAAAAACTCCCGCCCGCCGTTCTGAAATATAAATCTAGGAGGAAGGCAACAAATGGATCTGCACCTTTCCAGAGAGCAGGAAATGCTCCGCAAGATGTACCGTGACTTCGCCGAAAACGAAGTCAAGCCCCTGGCCGAGTGGGTGGACGAGAACGAGGCGTTCCCTGAGGAGACGGTGAAGAAGATGGCCAAGCTGGGCATGCTGGGCATCTACTTCCCCAAGGAGTATGGCGGCGCCGGCGCGGACGTGCTGAGCTATGCCATGTGCGTGGAGGAGCTGAGCAAGGTGTGCGGCACCACGGGCGTTATCGTGTCCGCCCACACCTCCCTGTGCGCGGCCCCCATCTATGAGAACGGCACCGAGGAGCAGAAGCAGAAGTACCTGCCCAAGCTGTGCTCCGGTGAGTGGCTGGGCGCCTTCGGCCTGACCGAGCCCGGCGCCGGCACCGACGCCCAGGGCCAGCAGACCGTGGCCGTGCTGGACGAGAAGGGCGAGAACTGGATTCTCAACGGCTCCAAGATCTTCATCACCAACGCCGGCTATGCCAATGTGTTCGTGATCATCGCCGTGACCGGCATCACCACCGACAAGCGCGGCCGGAAGAAGAAGGAGATCTCCGCCTTCATCGTGGAGCGCACCGATCCCGGCTTCTCCGTGGGCAAGCACGAGAAGAAGATGGGCATCCGCGGCTCCTCCACCTGCGAGCTGATCATGGAGGACTGCGTCATTCCGAAGGACCGTCTGCTGGGCAAGCAGGGCAAGGGCTTTGCTATCGCCATGAAGACCCTGGACGGCGGCCGTATCGGCATCGCCTCCCAGGCTCTGGGCCTGGCCGAGGGTGCCATTGAGGAGACCATCAAGTACACCAAGGAGCGCGTGCAGTTCGGCAAGCGCATCTCCCAGTTCCAGAACACCCAGTTCCAGCTGGCGGACATGCACGCCAAGACCGAGGCGGCCAAGTGGCTGGTGTATTCCGCGGCGATGAAGAAGCAGAACCACGAGCCCTACACCGTGGACGCGGCCATGGCCAAGCTGGTGGCGGCCGAGACGGCCAGCGACGTGACCCGCCGCTGCGTGCAGCTGTTCGGCGGCTACGGCTACACCCGTGAGTACCCCATGGAGCGCATGATGCGCGACGCCAAGATCACCGAGATCTACGAGGGTACTTCCGAGGTGCAGCGGATGGTCATCGCCGCCAATCTGGGCGTGAACTAAACGGAACTGGAGGGAAAATAACGATATGAAGTGCATTGTTTGTGTAAAGCAGGTTCCGGATACGTCCGGCGTGGTGGCGGTGAAGGAAGACGGCACCATGGACCGTGCCGCCATGGCGACCATCACCAACCACGACGACCTGGCGGCTGTTGAGGCCGCCCTGCGCATCAAGGACGCCACCGGCTGCAAGGTGGTAGTGGTGTCCATGGGCCCCCCGCCGGCCGAGGGCATGCTGCGTGAGCTGCTGGCCATGGGCGCGGACGAGGCGGTGCTGATTTCCGCCCGGGAGTTCGGCGGCTCCGATACTTACGCCACCTCCCAGATCATCGCCGCGGCGATCAAGAAGATCGGCGTGGAGGACGACGACATCATCTTCTGCGGCCGGCAGGCCATCGACGGCGACACCGCCCAGGTGGGCCCCCAGATCGCCGAGAAGCTGCACCTGCCCCAGGTGTCCTACGCCGCGGAGGTGAAGGTGGAGGGCAAGACCGTCACCGTGAAGCGTCTGCTGGAGGACGGCTACATGACCATCAAGGTGAACACCCCCTGCCTGCTGACCTGCGTGAAGGAGCTCAACCCCGCCCGTTACATGAGCGTGGGCGGCATCATGGAGTGCTATCAGAAGCCTCTGGAGATCTACAACTACGAGACGCTGAAGGACGATCCCCTGATCGACGTGGATACCATCGGCCTGAAGGGCTCTCCCACCAATGTGTACAAGTCCTTCTCTCCCCCGGTGAAGGGCGCCGGTATGATGATGGAGGGCGCTGACAAGGCGACCGTGGAAAAGCTGGTCTCCATCCTCAACGACAAGCACATCATCTAAGAAGTGAAAGGAGAGCAACACAATGGCTTTTGATAGTAAGGATACCGCCGCCTTCAAGGGCGTATGGGTTTTCTGTGAGCAGCGCGAGGGCGTGATCATGTCCACCAGCTACCAGCTGCTGAGCGAGGGCCGGAAGCTGGCCAACGACCTGGGCGTGGAGCTGTGCGGCGTGGTGCTGGGCAAGGACATCAAGGAGGACTACCTGAAGGCCCTGGGCGGCTACGGCGCCGACAAGGTGTACTACTGCAACCACGAGCTGCTGGACGTGTACACCACCGACGCCTACACCAAGGTCATCTGCGACCTGGTGGAGGAGAAGAAGCCCGAGATTTTCCTGATCGGCGCCACCAACATCGGCCGTGACCTGGGCCCCCGCTGCGCGGCCCGTCTGCACACCGGTCTGACCGCCGACTGCACCCACCTGGATGTGGACGTGGAGAAGTACAAGGCCTTCCTGAAGACCACCTCCACCATCGACGTGGACAACACCAAGTTCGAGGAGAACACCAACCTGAAGATGACCCGTCCGGCCTTCGGCGGTCACCTGATGGCCACCATCATCTGCCCCCGGTTCCGTCCCCAGATGTCCACCGTGCGTCCCGGCGTGATGCAGACCCAGCCCTACGATGAGGCCGGCGCCGCCAAGACCGTGATTGAGAACGTGGACGTGAAGCTGTCCAAGGACGACATCCATGTGGAGGTCGTCGAGGTGGTGAAGGCCGCCAAGAAGATGGTGGACCTGATCGGCGCCGACGTGGTGGTCTCCGTGGGCCGCGGCATCAGCAAGGATGTCGAGGGCGGCATCAAGCTGGCCGAGGAGCTGGCCGGCGTCCTGGGCGGCGTGGTTGGCTCCAGCCGTGCCGTGGTTGACGCGGGCTGGATCTCCGCCGACCACCAGGTGGGCCAGACCGGCAAGACCGTGCACCCCCGCATCTATGTGGCCCTGGGCATCTCCGGCGCCATCCAGCACCTGGCCGGCATGCAGGACTCCGAGTGCATCATCGCGGTGAACAAGAACGAGACCGCCCCCATCTTCGACGTTGCCTCCTACGGCATCGTGGGCGACCTCTACAAGGTCACCCCCATGCTCATCGAGGCCATCCGCGCCGTCAAGGCTTCCAAGTAAGACAAGCCCCGCTGAAACTTCATCGAGGGCCGGCATCTGCCGGCCCTCGATTTTTTGCCGCCCTCTTGTGCGGGCAGTACGCCTCTGCTATACTGGTGGAAAAGAAAGGGGGAGAAGCGCGTGGAGACGAGCCGCAGCAAGCTGATTCTGATGGTGGGGGTGCTGGGGATCTCCGCCTCCGCCATCCTGGTGCGGTTTTCCCAGGCTCCGTCGGGGGTGCTGGCGGTGTATCGGCTGGGGTGGACGGTGCTGCTCCTGCTGCCGGTGGTGCTCCTCCGGTACCGGGCGGAGCTGAAGCGGGTCACCCGCCGGGACGTGCTCCTGTGCGCGGCCAGCGGCGTCTGTCTGGCCGTCCACTTCCTGGCCTGGTTTGAGTCCCTGCGCCTCACCAGCGTATCCGTCTCCACTGTGCTGGTGAGCACCGAGGTGATCTTCACCGCCCTGGGCTTCGCCCTGTTTCTCAGGGGGAGGATCCCCCGGCTGGGGGTAGCGGCCATCCTCCTGGCCTTCGGGGGCAGCGCCGTGCTGGCCCTCTCCGGCGGGGCGGAGGCGGGGGCGCTGTCCGGCAACCTGCTGGCCCTGGCCGCCGCCGTGGCCTCCGCCCTCTACACCCTCATCGGCCGGGTGCAGCGGGGCCACCTGTCCACCACGGTGTACACCTTCCTCACCTATCTGGCCTGCTTTGTCACTCTGGTGGTGCTGACGGCGGGGACGGGTACGCCCTTGGTGGGCTGGGGCGTGCGGGAGCTGTTCATGGGCCTGGCCCTGGCGGTGCTGTGCACCCTGCTGGGCCACAGCCTGTTCAGCTGGTGCCTCAAGTATCTGTCCCCCTCCTATGTGTCCGCGGCCAAACTGTGCGAGCCGGTGTTCTCCACCCTGGCGGCCATCCCCCTGTTTCACGAGGTGCCCACCCCCCTCCAGCTCGTCGGCGGCGTGGTGGTGCTGGGCTCAGTGCTCCTCTACACCCGGGCGGAGCGGCCGGAGACAGACGAATAGATAGAGTAACAGGCCCCCGGCACAGCCGGGGGCCTGTTTGATGTCAGGGCTTTCCCTGCTCCCCCAGCTTGGCCAGGGTGTCCAGCCGGGCCTGCTCCCGCAGGGCGGCCAGGGGCGGGAAGGGGGCGGCCTCGGGGATGCCGTAGGTCTGGTTCAGCTCCCGCTCCAGAGGCAGCCAGGTGTCCAGGGGGGCCTCGTTGTGCTGTACCACCGCCTCCAGCTTGTCCAGGGCCTTGTAGACCCGGGCCTCTGGGGTGGCCAGGGCGTCCATCTCGGCAAAGAGCTCTGTCAGCTCCCCCCGCAGCCCGTCGGGCAGGGGGGCGAGCAGCCCGGCAATGGCCTGCCGCTCGGTCTCCTCGTTGTCCTCGGTCTTTTCAAAGGAGGGGATGTCGCCGGTGACCGCCTCCCCAATGTCGTGGAGCAGGCACATGCGCAGCACCTTGTCCATGTCCACCCCGGGCAGCTCGTTTTTCAGCAGCAGGGCCATCACCGCCAGCCGCCAGGAGTGGGCGGCCACCGTCTCGTGCCGGCCGGTGGAAGTCCAGGAGTGGCGGGTGTTGCACTTGAGCTTCTCCAGCCTGCCCAGAAAGGCCAAAAATTCCTTGGGTTCCATGTCTCACATCTCCTTTTCCAGCCTGAAGCGCCACCACAGGGTGTAAAATTGGATGAACAGATAGACCGCCACCATCACCAGGGTGAGGAGCAGATCCGCCTCCATCAGGGCGGAGAACAGGAGCATGGCCCCGAAGGCGAAGGTCATCAGGTCGTAGCCCCTGGCCTTGGCGGCGTTGCCGAGAGCCACGTTGCGCTCGTCCTTCTGGTTGATCTCCTGCTGCTTTTGCAGCTCGGGGTGCTTCTTCATGGCCTGGGCGGCCAGAAGCGCCCCGGCGCCGCTGCCGAACAGCCCGCAGCCCACCCCCAGGGCCAGGAAGGGCACCACCCGCCAGTGTTCCGCGTCCAGGTCGGGAATCAGCTTCAGCAGCAGCCAGGCACCCAGCAGCAGGGCCAGCCCCAGCAGGAAGGGCACCCAGCCCTGATTTCTCCGCTTCTTCATTGCGCATCCTCCTCATACAAAAAGATATCCTCGATGCTCTGCCCGAAGTACCGGGATATTTTGAAGGCCAGCAGGATCGAGGGGTTGTACCGGCCCTTTTCCAGGGAGCTGATGGTCTGGCGGGAGACCTCCAGCAGGGCGGCCAGCTCCTCCTGGGTGATCCCCCGCGCCTTCCGCAGCTCCTCCAGTCGGTTTTTCACGGGAATCCCTCCTTTGGAAAGTTTGCTTTCCATTTATGTTATAGCACGCCGGCCTGCGGATGTCAAGTATACTTTCCAAAAAGAGAGAAAAAGAGCCCGCGGCGGAGGCCGCGGACTCTGGTGTGCAGACTCAGAAATTGTAGTCGATAATCAGCCAGTCCAGGTTGTTGAAGTCGTCCTCGTTGAGGCTCCAGTAGTTGTCATCCCCCAGGGTGACCTGCACCACCAGGCTCTGCTCCTCCAGATAGCCCAGGCTGGGGAGCAGCTCCCGCAGGGTGTCCAGCACCAGCTGGAACCAGGCGATCTCGTACTCGTAGTACTGGGCGTCGTCCATAGTGTCGGGGTACTGGGCGTTGAACTCGGTGAAGGTGGTGCCGCTGCTCACCTCGTCCATGAGCTGGTGGAAGATGTCGATGGGGGCCACCGTAACCTTGACGCCGTAGGTGGTCTCGTCGATCTCCGTGGCGGTGTCCACCGTGTAGGAGGCCTTGGCGTAGATCTCCTTGTACAGCTCGATGAGTTCGCTGCGCTGCTCCTCTGTGGGCGCGTTGTCCATGAGGGAGCCGATGAGGAAATCGGCCTCCACCTCGATGCTGTTCTGATAGATCTCCTGGGCCTCGGTCTCCGTGCTGTCGATCATCTCCAGGAACTCGGCATCATAGATGCCCTTGTAGTTTTCGTCCAGGATCCCCTGGATATAGGTGGTGGCATCGTCGGGGGAGAGGCCGCCGCCGCAGGCGGCCAGGGGAACCAGCAGGGCCAGGGACAGGGTCAGGGAGATGACGCGTTTCCACAGCTTGTACATACAGATTCCTCTCTTTCTTCCTGATAGATTGGCGAGCTTACATTATCCGCACAGGTCGATGATGGCCTGGGTGAAGATTTTTGCCGCGGTGAGCTGATCCGCGATGCAGGTGTGCTCGTCCGCCCCGTGCATGTTGCCGTTGAAGCCGGGCATGGCGCAGCCGAAGGCCACGCCGCCGGGGATGTGGTGGACGTAAGTGCCGCCGCCGATGGCCAGGCACTCGCCCTTCTGGCCGGTGTACTGCTCGTAGCACCGGAGCAGGGTGGACACAAAGGGGGTGTCGGCGGGGGTGTGGTGGGGGGCCTCCATCTCGCCGGAGGCGGTGAAGCCGAACTTGGCAAAGGCGGCCTCCGCCGCGGCCCTGCAGTTGGCCTCATCGGCGCAGATGGGCACCCGGCTGTCGAACTGGCCGGACAGGCCGGTGGGGGAGACCTCCAGCAGGGAGAAGGCCAGGGTCAGGGGGCCGGAGATCTCGTCGGCCTGGGCGATGCCCAGGGCCTTGCCGGCGCAGTCCCCGTGGGGGAAGAGGACGGCCAGGGCGCGGAGGGCGGCGGTGGAGCCCACCTTGGCCAGGGGCAGAAGGGTCAGCAGGTGGAGCAGGGCGGTGATGGCGTTGTTGCCCTCCTCCGGGGTGGAGGCGTGGGCGCCGGTGCCGTGGCAGAGGATGCGGAGATCGTCCCCCTCCTCCCGCAGCTCGAAGGACGCGCCGGTGTGGGCGGCGGCCTGGTCGCAGCAGGACTGGGCCGCCTGGGCGGACAGGCCGGCGATGACGCACTCCGCCTCCGGCGGCAGCACGTTGATGCGGAAGCCGCCGTGGAGCTCCTTCACCCGGGGGGTGGCGGTCTCCGCCTCCCAGGTCTTGGTGAACACCGGCTTGTAGCTGCCCTTCTCGATGTTGATCACCGGGAACTCCCCGTCGGGGGAGAAGGTGCAGGGGGCATAGGGCTCCTTCCCATAATAATACTCAATGTCGCTGGAGCCGCTCTCCTCGTCGGTGCCCAGAAGCAGCCGGGCGTTGTGCTTCAGGGGCACGCCCAGATCGCGCACCGCCTGCATGGCCAGCAGGGCGGCCACGGCGGGGCCCTTGTCGTCGTCGGTGCCCCGGCCGTAGAGCATGCCGTCCACCTCCTTCGGTTCGTAGGGCTCCGTCACCGTCCAGCCGGTGCCCTCCCCCACCACGTCCAGGTGGCAGAGGATGTGCAGGGCGGTGTCCTTGTCGTTGAGATCCACCGCGCCCACATAGTTGTCGTAGTTTTTGGTGGCAAAGCCCAGCTCCCCGGCCAGCTTCAGGGCCTCTGCCAGGGCGGCGGCGGGGCCGGGGCCGAAGGGCATGCCGGGCTGGGGCTCCTCCCGGACGCTGCGGATGCGCACCAGCCGGGAGACGGCCTCCACCAGCTGCGCCCGGCGGGCGGGAGCGTCAAAATAGGCGTTGATCTGCTGCTCGTACACGGAGTGTACCTCCTTAATATATAGATATGGAATCAGTTGGAATCGGTTTCTTCCTCATCCGCCTCCTCCGGCTGGGCGCCGGACAGCTCCCCCAGGTACTTGTACACCGTGTACCGGGACACCTGGAGGCGCTTGGCCACAAAGGGCACGGACTTGCGGAAGGAAAAGGCGTTTTTCTGATCCAGCAGGGCGATGATCTTCATCCGATCCCGCTTGTTCAGGGCGTTCACCGGCTTGCCCACCGCGGTGAGGCACTCGTCAAAGATGTCGGCCAGCCGGCTGTCCCCCCCGTGCCACATGGCGCTCTGGAGATCCGCCTCCGCGCTCATGAGATCCACCAGGATCCGGTTGGCGTACACCAGGGAGGAGTAGTCGAAGTTGATGCCCAGGGCCAGATTGAAGCCGTCCCCAATGAGGTGAAAGGTGCTGCTCTTGACCTGCTGGCCCGAGGGGGTGGTGGCATACAGATTGACAAAGTCGGTGACCAGGGCGTCGTGATCCAGCTCCTTGGCGGTGCCCAGGATATCCAGGGTGGAGCCCACCGTGCGGCCGGACACGTGTCCGTTGTAGATAGAGAGGATGGGGTGGCGGGGATCCCCCATGTCGTGTACCAGGGTCTCGCAGCTGGAGCCGAACATCTCGGCGATGCCCCGGGCCGTCCGGTCGAGAAATTCAAAGGCCTCCTCCCGCGTCATGGCTCCGCCTCCTTCCGTTCAGAATCGCACCCCTATTCTAACGCGGTGCGAAGGAAAAAGCAAGGTGATTTACAGCGGGTGGGGAAGCTGATATACTGGAGGGCAGAAAGGGGGAATGGGCAGATGACAGGCATCAGTGCCCAGGAGCGTCGGCGGGCGGTGGCCCGGGCGCTGGAGGAGGCGGACGGGCCGGTGAGCGCCACCGCCCTGGCCGAGCGGTTTTCCGTCAGCCGGCAGATCATCGTGGGGGACGTGGCCCTGCTGCGGGCGGGGGGCGCGGACATCGCGGCCACCCCCCGGGGCTACCTGCTGGGCCGGGGGAGCTCCGGCATCGAGCGGCGGGTGGCCTGCGTCCACGCGCCCGGGGATATGGAGCGGGAGCTCAACGCCATCGTGGACGCCGGGGGTGAGGTGGTGGACGTGATCGTGGAGCACCCGGTCTACGGCCAGCTCACCGGGCTGCTGGGTGTGCGCTCCCGGTACGACGTGCAGGAGTTCCTGACCCGGGTGGAGGCCCACGGAGCCCGCCCGCTGTCCGATCTGACGGGCGGAATCCACCTCCACACCATCCGCTGCCCGGACGAGAAAACGTTCCAGCGGGTGGAAAGATCCTTGCAAAACGAGAACATTTTGCTGAAAATGTGAGGTTTAGCACATTAAAGTGTGATTAAATTTATTAAAATTGCCCAAAAAGTATTGCCAAATTGTGAATAATGGTGTATTATAGGGTACGAATCCTAGGGTTGGGGAGGCTTATAGGATTCACACAAAAAAAGGGAGGGTTATTATGAACTCACCACGAATGCAACGCTTTGGAAGGTTCCTGCTCGTCGTATTCGCCCTGGCATGCGTCATGGTCACCGTGGCTTTTGCCGAGGGTGAGACCCCTGACAGCGTCGCGTACAACACCATCTTTTCCATCCTGCCGCCCGTGGTGGCAATCGTCCTGGCACTGATCACCAAGGAAGTGTATTCGTCCCTGTTCCTGGGCATCTTCGTCGGATGCCTGCTGTACGTCAACGGCAACCTGCTGGCTGCCCTGCAGGACTTCGTTGACCGCCTGACCACCAACGTGGGCGGCAACGCCGCCATCCTGATGTTCCTGGTTCTGCTGGGAACCCTGGTGGCCCTGATGATCCGGGCCGGCGGCTCCAAGGCCTACGGCGACTGGGCTGTTGCCCACATCAAGACCAAGTCCGGCGCCCTGTGGGCCACCTTCATCC
>DGYMJ06203__coassemble_395_pt1 | contig 32539 bp, 28 predicted proteins | sample DGYMJ06203__metabat2_low_PE_040 | metagenome-assembled genome bin DGYMJ06203 | reverse complement strand
GCTTGTACTTCCAGTGGGCGGCGATGCCGTACTCGGCGGTGTGGTGCATCTCCCAGGTGCGGATCTGCACCTCGAAGGGGATGCCCTCCCGGCCGATCACCGTGGTGTGGAGGGACTGGTAGCCGTTGGGCTTGGGGGTGGAGATATAGTCCTTGAACCGGCCCAGCACCGGGTTGAACAGGTCGTGGATCACGCCCAGCACGTTGTAGCACTCGGGCACGTCGTCCACAATCACCCGGAAGGCGTAGAGATCGAAGATCTCGTCCATGGTCTTGTTCTGGGTGTACATCTTGCGGTAGATGGAATAGATGTGCTTCACCCGGCCGTAGACGGTACACTTGACCCCCTCCTGGGCCAGGCGGTCGGTGATGCGCTTCTGGACGGAGGCCAGGAACTCCTCATGGGCGGAGGAGCGGGCGGCCAGCTCGTCGGCGATCTCCTTGTAGCCCACGGGATCCAGGTAGCGCAGGGAGGTGTCCTCCAGCTCCCACTTGATGCGCTGCATGCCCAGGCGGTGGGCGATGGGCGCGTAGATCTCCATGGTCTCCAGGGCCTTTTCCTTCTGCTTGCGGGGGGACTGGTACTCCATGGTGCGCATGTTGTGCAGCCGGTCGCAGATCTTGATGAGGATCACCCGGATGTCCTTGGCCATGGCCATGAGCATCTTGCGCAGGTTCTCCATCTGCTCCTCTTCCTTGGAGGTGTACTGCACCCGGGTCAGCTTGGTGACCCCCTCCACCAGGTCGGCCACCGTATTGCCGAAGAGCTTGGCGATCTCCTCATGGGTGGCGCCGGTGTCCTCGATGCAGTCGTGGAGCAGGGCCGCGATGATGGAGTCGGTGTCCAGCTCCAGCTCCGCCACGATCTCCGCCACCGCCAGGGGGTGGGTGATGTAGGGAGAGCCGTCCTTGCGCAGCTGCCCGGCGTGGGCGTTGTCCGCGTAAGTAAACGCGCTGAACAGGCGCTGCGTGTCCAGCGCCGGGTTATATTCCTTGATTTTTTCCTCCAGCGCCTGATAGCGCTCCAAAATGGGATCCATACCGGAGACCTCCCGTTGTTACAAGCGTGCCAACGGGCGGGCCGGCACGGCCTACTCGTTGGAATGGATGATGCGCCGCAGGGCGCGCAGGATGGACGAGTCGTCCAGATCCACCTTCCCCTCCACCGGCCGCAGGGCGATGTGCAGGTGGTCGGTGGTGCGCTCCATGCGGATGAGCCCCCGCTCGTCAAAGACCTCCAGGCACACCAGGGTGCGCATGACGGTCTCCCGCCGGCCGGCGGAGCGGGCGATGCTGCGGGCCAGGCGGGGGGCGGTGGCGTCCAGGGGAGCCTGGTTCGCGTGGCCCTTCAGGTAGCGCCACAGCACCACGAACTCCTCCCGGGTGGGCAGCAGGGACTCCGCCTCCTGCCGGGTGAGGGCCTCCCCCCGGCGGAACTTCTCATACAGGGCCCGCTCGGCCTGGGCCCGGGTGAGGGCGGGGCGGAGATCGCACAGCTGGAGCTGCACGCTCCGCCACCCCCGGTACTCGTTGATCTGGGGGGTGAAGGCCACGTCCACCCGGTCGCCCACCTCCACGCCCGCCTCCGCCGCGGTGGCGGAGAAGAAGATGGCGTCCAGGGAGCGGCCCCCGGCGGACAGCTTCAGCTTCAGGTGCCGGCCGCCCCCCACCCCGCTCATGGCGGAGATGAGGCAGCCCGACAGGGAGAACACCGGCTTGGGGTTGCCGGCGCCGTAGGGCTCCAGGAGATCCAGCCCCTCCACCCCCTCCAGGGTGAGCAGGCCGGGGTCGTCCAGCTCCCCGTCCACGTCCAGCACCGAGACCATCTCCCGCCCGCCGGTGGCGGCGCTGACATAGTCGTTCATGGCGGCGGCAAAGGCGGGGATGTTCTCCTCTTTGATGGTGAAGCCCGCCGCCAGGGCGTGGCCGCCGAAGCCCTCCAGCAGGGGGGCGCAGTGCTCCAGCGCGGCGAACAGGTTGAACCCGGCGAAGGAGCGGCAGGAACCCTTCCCCTTCCCGTCCTGCAGGCAGATCATGAAGGCGGGACAGGCGTACCTCTCCGCCAAGCGGGAGGCCACGATGCCCACCACCCCCTGGTGCCAGTGCTCGCCGGCGAGCACCAGGGCGTGCCGACGCGACCGCGGCAGGGCGTCCGCACGCTCCAGACACTGGGCGTAGATCTCGGCCTCAATGGCCTGCCGCTCCCGGTTGAGGGTGCACAGCTGGCGGGCCAGCTCCTCCCCCCGGACGGGATCCCCCGTGAGGAGCAGCTCGCCGGCCAGGGCGGCGCAGCCCATCCGGCCGGAGGCGTTGATGCGGGGGGCCAGGGTGTACCCCACCGACGTGGAGGTCAGGGGCTTCTCCTCCAGCCCCGCCTCGCGGAGCAGGGCCTTCAGGCCGGGCCGCCGGGTGCGGCGCAGCTCCGCCAGTCCTAGGCGCACGATGGTGCGGTTCTCCCCCGTCAGGCTCATCACGTCGGCCACCGTGCCGATGGCCGCCAGATCGGCGTATTTCCGCAGCAGCTCCTCCCGCCGCTCCGGCCCGCCCAGGGCCAGCACCAGCTTGAGGGCCACTCCCACCCCGGCCAGGCACTTGAAGGGGTAGGGGCAGTCGGGCCGCCGGGGATCCACCACCGCCAGGGCGGCGGGCAGGGCCTCCTTGCACTCGTGGTGGTCGGTGATCACCACGTCCACCCCCAGGGCGGCGGCATAGGCGGCCTCCTCCACGGCGGTGATGCCGCAGTCCACCGTGATGATCAGCCCCACCCCCTGGGCGTGGAGGGCGGCCACCGCCTCCCGGTTGAGGCCGTAGCCCTCCTCCATCCGGTCGGGGATGTAGGGCACCACCTCGCCCCCCTCCGAGCGGAGGAAGTCGGTGAGCAGGCAGGTGGCGGTGATGCCGTCCACGTCGTAGTCGCCGTAGACCGCGATCTGCTCCCCCTGCTCCAGGGCCCTCCGCACCCGGGCAGCCGCCGCGTCCATGTCCTTCATCAGACGGGGCTCCAGCAGCTGGCCCCGCCCGGCGTCCAGGAAGGAGCGGGCCTTCTCCACCGTGTCCAGCCCCCGGGCGCACAGGGTCAGGGCCGCCAGGGGCGGCACCCCCGCCCGCTCCATGGAGCGCCGGGCGGCGGGGTCGCAGGCGGCCGTGCGCCACTCCTGATATTTCATCGCTCCGCCCGCCCCCTTTCGGATATCTCAAAATTACCCTTAATTATATCAAAACTTTGCTCCTGTGACAAGAGGCGGGGCGCGGTGCGCTCCCCTACGCCAGCTCCAGATAGAGGGCCGTCAGCTCCATGGCGGCCTTCAGCCCGTCGTAGTGGGTGCGCTCCATGCCGTGGGAGGCGTGGACGCCGGGGCCGATCAGGGCGCCCCGGGCGTCCATCCCGGCCTCCCAGGCCGCCGCCACGTCGGAGCCGTAGTGGGGGTAGATGTCCACGGCGTAATCCACCCCGTTGGCCTTTGCCAGCTCCACCAGCCGGGTCACCATGCCGTAGTCATAGGGGCCGTTGTTGTCCTTGGCGCAGATGGACACCTGGTACTCGGTGCAGTTCAGATCGTCCCCCACGCAGCCCATGTCCACCGCCAGCAGCTCGTCCACCGCCGGCAGGGTGGCCCCGCCGTGGCCCACCTCCTCGTGGACGGTGAAGCACACCTCCGTGTCGTACCGGGGGCGCAGGCCGTTGAAGTGCATCAGCCGCAGCAGGGTCAGCAGGCAGGCGGCGCTGCCCTTGTCGTCGATGAAGCGGGACTTGAGGAAGCCGCTCTCCGTCACCTCCGTCTTGGGGTCGATGCACACGAAGTCGCCGGCGCAGATGCCCAGGGCCTCCACATCCTCCCGGGTGCGCACCTTCTCGTCGATGCGCACCGCCAGGTTCTTCTCGTCCCGGGGGCGGGTGAGCACGTCGTCAAACACGTGGGCCGCCGGGGAGAGGGACAGGATGGTGCCGGTGTACACCTTCCCCTCCCGGGTGCGGATGCGGCAGTACTCCCCGTCCAGGGTGGGCAGGATGGGCCCGCCGATTCTGGTGGTCATCAGCATGCCGTCGGCGGTGATGGAGCGCACCATCAGCCCCAGGGTATCGATGTGGGCGCACAGGCCGATCTTCTTCCCCTTCTCCCGGCCGGGCACCGACACGATCACGCTGCCCTTGTTGGTGCGGCGGGTGGGGTAGCTGTGATCCCGGGCGATCTGCTCCACCTCCCGGGCCGCCTGTTCGGTGTAGCCGCTGGGACTGTCGATGGCCAGCAGCCGCTGGGCAATGTTAAAGAGCTGCCCCCGCCCCTCGTCGATATTCAGATTCAGCATTTGCATCCGCTCCTCTTTTGTAGTATGATCAGCTTGCCCCAGAGGGCCAAAGCCCTTTGGGACAAGCTGCCGGACTTTCTGAACCCTTTTCTGCGGGTTCAGAAAGTCGTTTGATTGCACGCGAAAGAAAACCCTGACGGTTTTCTTTCACACTATCTTTCCCTCCGAACCCTGCGGCTTGGAGGGGGTTTCGGCAAACCAGCCTACGATATATCTTATACCAGATCACGGGAGCGATGCAACCATGGCGGAGGAAAAAACCAACGTAATGCGGATTTTAGACCAGAAAAAGGTGGCCTACACCCCCCACCACTACGCCCACCCCGACGGGGCGGTGGACGGGGTGAGCGTGGCCGCCCTCATTGACCGGGATCCCTCCTGCGTGTGCAAGACCCTGGTGACCCAGGGGGCCAGCAAAAAATACTACGTGTTCGTCATCCCCGTGGGAAGGGAGCTGGATCTCAAGGCGGCGGCCCGGGCGGCGGGGGAGAAGTCCATCGAGATGCTCAAACAGGCCCAGCTGCTCCCCCTCACCGGCTACGTCCACGGGGGCTGCTCCCCGGTGGGGATGAAGAAGCAGTTTCCCACCGTGCTGGACGAGAGCGTAGAGGGCCTGGACACCATCGTGGTCAGCGCCGGAAAGATCGGCGCCCAGGTGGAGCTGGCCCCGGCGGCCCTGTGCGGCCTGATCCGGGGGAAATTCGCCCCGGTGGCAAAATAATCAAAAAAAGCGGGAACTTTTTCCGGGCCGCGCCGTCTAAGAGACTGCTTACCCCAACACAGAAGGAGAATGGAAATGAAGAAAATCGGTACCCTTGCCCTGACGCTGGCCCTGGCCGGCTCCCTGACCGTCCCCGCCCTGGCGGCGGAGGAGACCGCCGTGCCCATCTCCGCCGACACCGGCTACGGAACCGCCCTGGTGCTCAACGGCGAGACCCTGGATCTCACCGGCATACCCGGCGTGGAGGGCGGCACCCTGCTCCCCCTGCGCCTGCTGGCCGAGGCCGACCACGGCTCCGCCTACTGGGACGAGGAGAACAACGAGAGCTGGTTCTACTTCGGCGACAACCGGATTGTGGTCAGCTTCTCCGACAACAGCGTCACCGTCAACGACGCCCCCGTGGAGGTGGACGGCGTGGCCGTGGTGGGCGGCGTCACCTTTGTCTCCGCCGACGTGTTTGACGGCTGGGAGGGCTACACGGTGAACCTGAACCCCGAGCTGGACGTGAACCGCATCGACATCACCACCCCCAACAACGACCCCATGGTGAAGGCCGCCTACCAGATCATGGAGGACAGCGGCATGGCCTACGCCATGCGCACCGAGGGCAGCGAGGCCGAGCAGGCCTTCCAGCTGCCCGAGGGCTCCTTTGAGCAGGTCATCGCCTTCACCTCCATGAACACCACCCCCGACACCCTGGTGATCGGCAAGCTGGCCGAGGGCGCCGACGAGGAGGCCGTGAAGGCCGCCCTGGATGCCCACCGCCAGGCCCAGCACGACACCTTCTCCTGGTATCTGTCCCAGAACCTGCCCAAGGTGGAGGACGCCCGGATCCTGGTGGAGAACGGCTACGCCTTCTACCTGATCGCCGAGAACGCCGACGCCGGCGAGGCGGCCTTCCACGCCTATGTGGAGGCCCAGACCCAGGCCTGAGCGCCAGAGCGCACAGAGTGTCGAAAAAGCGGCTTTGCCGCTTTTTCGAGAAAGGCTGCATGGCGGAAGGGGTTCGTTTTCTTGTGAAAAAGTCACCCCTTTCGCCATGAGAAGTGTCATTTCCGAGGCACATGTCCCCGGAAATGACGGATTTTGATTTCATTCCTGCGGCTGCGGCCGCAGGAACTCTGCGAGGCGCTCCTTCGCGGGAGGTTTTTCGACAGTCTGAGCGCCCGATCCCCGGAGGGATCGGGCGCGTTTTTTGCCCTTGACCAGAACATATGTTCGAGTTATAATGGAGAAAAACGGGAGGGGGGAAGCGGCGTGGAGCTGCTGGACAAGCTGACCATCCTGGCCGACGCGGCCAAGTACGACGCGGCCTGCACCTCCAGCGGGCTGGATCGCTCCGCCCGGCCCGGCGGGCTGGGGAGCACCCTGGCCGCCGGCTGCTGCCACACCTTCTCCGCCGACGGCCGGTGCGTCACCCTGCTGAAGGTGCTGATGACCAACCGGTGCATGTACGACTGCGCCTACTGCGTCAACCGCCGGTCCAACGACCTGCCGAGGGCGGCCTTCACCCCCCGGGAGCTGGCGGAGCTCACCATCGCCTTCTACCGGCGCAACTACATCGAGGGGCTGTTCCTCTCCTCCGCCGTGTGGGGCGGGCCCGACCGCACCACCGAGGGGATGATCGAGGCCCTCCGGCTCCTGCGGGAGGAGTACGGCTTCTACGGCTACATCCACGCCAAGGCCATCCCCGGGGCCGACCCCCTGCTCACCCGGCGGCTGGGGATGCTGGCCGACCGGCTCAGTGTCAACATCGAGCTGCCCAGCGAGGAGAGCCTCAACCGCCTGTGTCCCGACAAGGAAAAGGGGGCCATCCTGGCCCCCATGGCCCAGATCCGGGACGGCATCCGGGAGAGCCGCGGCGAGCTGGCCAAGTACCGCCACGCCCCCCGCTTCGCCCCGGCGGGACAGTCCACCCAGATGATCATCGGCGCCACGCCGGAGAGCGATAGGCACATCCTCACCCTCACCCAGGCTCTCTACGACAAGTATAAGCTCAAGCGGGTGTTCTACTCGGCCTACATGCCGGTGTCGGACAGCGCCCTCCTCCCCGCCCCCCGGGATTTCAAGCCGCCCCTGCTGCGGGAGCATCGGCTGTACCAGGCGGACTGGCTGCTGCGGTTCTACCACTTCCGGGCGGAGGAGCTGCTGGACGACGGGGCGCCCAACTTCGACCCCAGGGTGGACCCTAAGTGCTCCTGGGCCCTGCGCCACCTGGACTTCTTCCCGGTGGAGGTCAACCGGGCCGACTACGAGACCCTGCTGCGGGTGCCCGGCATCGGGGTGCGCTCCGCACGGCGCATCCTCACCGCCCGGCGGGTGGGGCCCCTCACCTTCTCGGGCCTCAAAACCCTGGGGGTGGTGCTCAAGCGGGCCCAGTACTTTCTCACCTGCTCGGGGAAGATGCTGGAGGGCCTGCGGGTGAACCCGGACGGGGTGCTCCGCCACCTGGTGGCCCTGGAGAGGCCCGCCCTGGCGGGCCAGGAGCCGGAGCAGCTGTCCCTCTTTGCTCCGGCGGAACGGGAGGGGACGGCATGAGCTGGACACAGGTCTCCTATGTGTACGACGGCAGCTTCGCCGGGTTTCTCACCTGCGTGTTTGACAGCTACGCCGGCCGGGAGGAGCCCATGAGCTTCTCCACCCCGGAGGACGGGCGGCTCACCCTGTGGCCGGAGCGGCACATCGGGACAGACCAGGCCAGGGCCCGGCGGGTGTACCAGTCCCTGGACAAAAAGCTGGGGGCGGAGGGGAAGCGGCTGGTGGTGAACGGCTTTCTCACCTGCCTGGAGGAGAAGGAGCTCCACCTGTGGCGCTTCCTGCGGCTGGGCTACCAGCTGGGGCCCGGGTTCACCCGGGGCCTGGCAGACGAGCGGGTGGCCGCGGTGTGGAAGGCGGTGGGGCACCTGACCGGGGAGGCCCACCTGCTCAAGGGCTTCACCCGCTTCTCCGAGATTGACGGGGTGCTGGTGGGGGAGATTGAACCCAAAAACCGGGTGCTCCCCCTGCTGCGGCCCCACTTCTGCGCCCGCTACCCCGGCGAGAACTTCGTCCTCCACGACCGCACCCACCGGGAGGTTCTGCTCCACCGGCCGGGAAACTGGGCCATCGTGCCGGCGGAGGACTTCCGCCCCGGCGCGCCGGGGGAGGCGGAGCGGCAGTACCGCCGGCTGTGGCGGCGGTTCTACGACACCATCGCCATCGAGGGCCGGTACAACCCCAGGTGCCGCATGACCCAGATGCCCAAGCGGTACTGGGGCACTATGACGGAATTTCAGAGAGAAGAAGCGGAGAGAAAGGAGCTCACGCCATGAAAAAGGTCAGGATTACCGTGCTGCGCAAGGGGTTCTACCCCGATCTGATCCGGGCGCATCTGTCCGAGCCGCCGGAGGAGTGCGTCTGTGATTTCTTTCAGGAGGGGGACACATTTCTCTATACCGGCGGGGCGGAGATGCCGGCGGGCTTCTGCCCCTGGGCGTGGGCGGACATCTACCATAGCGTCAACGCCCTGGCCCTGGGCGCCTCTTACACCCCTTGGCAGCGGCGGGAGGGGGTCAACGTGGTGTGCTGCACCGACGGCCTGCGGCCGGTCACCTTCCTGCTGGAGGCGGCACCTTGACGGGGCGCGGGGACAGGCTTATAATCAGGGTGATCCCAAAGGCAAATACAGGCTGGAGGTTTTCAATATGGACGAGCTGCAAATTCTCAATCTGGCGGACGCGCCGGAGCACACCGAGCAGGTCTCCCGCTGGCTGTGGGAGGAGTGGGCCAGGGCCGACGGCTACACCCTGGAGGAGATCGTCTTCCGCACCCGCCACTCCATGCTGCGGGACACGGTGCCCCAGCAGCTGGTGGCCCTCTGGAACGGGCAGGCGGCGGGGACGGTGGCCCTGTGGCGCAACGACTGCAAGACCCGGCAGGATCTCTCCCCCTGGATGGCGGTGCTGTACGTGGATCCCGCGTTCCGCAACCGGCACATCGGGCAGGCGCTTCAGCGCGCCAGCATCGAGGCGGCCCGGGCGCTGGGCCGCTATGACTGGCTCTACCTGATCACCGAGCTGGAGGACTACTACGAAAAGACCGGCTGGGAGTTTGTGGGAGACGCCCCGGTGGGCCACGGCCACACGGAAAAGATCTACCGCTATCCCCTGTGACTGTCAAAAAAGCGGCCAGGCCGCTTTTTTGAAAAGACTGCGGCCCACTGCGCGCAAGGTTTGCCCCCTATAAGTGGCCAAACCTCACACTTGTGGGCCGAGAAGTGTTTTCAGCCACGCACATGTCGCGTCTGAAAACGGATTTGACTTCATTCGCGCCTGCGGGCGCGAACTCTGCGAGGCGTTCCTTCGGGGAGGGTCTTTCGACACGCTGGGGGGCTGATTCCAGATGGAATCAGCCCCCACTTTTTTCGGCCGCCGGGGCGACCTTACTCGCCCAGATAGGAGAAGTGCATATAGTCGTGGTAGCCCTCGGAGTCGTCACTGCTGTAGGCCCAGGCGTCGCCGCCCCAGCTCCAGCCGTGCTCGGCGAAGATGCGCACCACGGAGGAGTCGGGAGAGATGGAGTAGGGGTTGGTCTCCGGCTCCCAGCAGCTGCCGGCCAGCACCTGGCCGTCGCGGATCTGGTAGTTCTCGTTGGCGTTGATGTCGATGGCGGTGCCGCAGTTGTGCTCGCCGGTGGCGGTGTCCCCCCGCCAGGAGTAGCCGCCCACGTCGTGGATGGGGAACTGCTCCGGGTCGTTGTAGATCTCGGTGAAGATCTCCACCACGTCCTGGGCGATGGCGCTGTGGACGGAGAGACTCATGGTGGAGGCCGCCTTTTGGCCGTTCACCAGCTTCCACACCGGGATGATTACTGTGGTCATGGAGGCCTCCGCCTCGGCCCGGTTGGCGAACCGCCGTTTGTTCTGGTCGCCGAAGAGGAGCAGGCACTTGCGGGGGTTTTCCCCCTGGTAGGTCAGCCAGAAGTCCTGGAGATAGTAGTCATCCCAGGTGGCGGTGCCCTGCTCCACCTGGTCCCAGAACTGCTCCTCCTGGATCTCCTGGGCGCTCATGGGCTCGTAGTAGAGAGTGTAGGTGTCGCAGGCGGAGCTGACGCGGGATGCGGTCTGGCTGCCGTAGTCATAGTTGTAGTAGCCCACATCCAGCTCATAGGCCACAGTGATCAGCTGGGTGTCGATGGGCAGCTCCACCTGCTGGTCGGGCAGGATGGCCGCACCGGTGGCGGAGTCCACCACCCGGAGGGTGACGTATTTCTCCTGGCCGGCCAGGCTTTCATCCACCTGTTCCAGCACCCGGAGGATCAAAACGGCACCGTCGGCCCGCTGGAGGCTGTCGGCGTAGCCGAAGGAGCCGTCGGCCTTACCGGTGATCACGGACTGTCCGGCCAGGGCGGCCACCGCGTCCTGATGGAGCTCGTCCATCTGCTGCCAGTCGGTAAAGGCAGTGGGATCCACGGGCTGCCTGGTCTCCCAGCTCCAGCTCCAGGAGTAGAAGTCATCGTCCTCCTCGGGCAGGGCATTTGCCAGCACCACGGCAGCGTCCTGCCGGGTCACGGGCTGCCCCAAGCTGTCAGGGGATACGGGCAGGCCGTCCCGCTCCCGCAGCAGGCGGGCCTCCACTGCGGCGGTGTAGCCCGCCTGGTCCCAGGCATCCCCATCCGCCACGGCGTCATCGTACGCGTCGGGGGCAAAGGTGCGGGCCGTCATGGCCAGAAACTGGCCCCAGCTCAGGGTGCCGGTGGGGTTGATGGCCCCGCCGCCGGTGCCCTGGAGGATGCCCAGGCCGGCGGCCTCGGTCAGATCCTCATAGGCCCAGTGGTTGGTGGGCAGGTCGGTGAAGCCCGCCGCACGGGCGGGGACGGCGGCCAGGGGCAGGGCCAGCAGGCCGGTGAGCAGCAGGGCGCCCACTCTCTGTTTCAGGTGCATGATCTGGTTTCTCTCCTTCATCTCTGATTTTGAAATCTCTCTCTGAGGTGCTACACGCGGGGGGTCAGGCCGGCCAGGCGGCACAGGATGGCTGCCGTCTCGGCCCGGGTGATGTTGTTCTCTCCGTTGAAGTTTCCGCTCTGGTCCCCCTGGGTGATGCCCGCCTGATACCAGCGGTTCACCACCTCCTGATAGGGGGAGTCCGGCCCCACGTCAGGGGCGGCGGCATCGCCGTGGATGGCGGTCTTTTCGCTGTCCGGCACCGCCCGGTCCAGCAGCTCCACCATCTGGAACCGGGTGGCCGGCTGCTCCAGAATGCCGGAGGGCACCTCCATGGTGGTAAACAGACCCTCATCCACGCAGTAGGTATAGGCGCCCAGGTACCACGCGCCGGGGCGCTGGGGCACCGTCTCCCCCTGCCGCTCGGCGTGGAGCCGGGCCGCCAGGGTGACCACCTCGGCCACGCTCAGGGTCTGGTCGGGGCTGAACCGGGTCTGGGCGGTGCCGGTCATCAGCCCGGCCTGGGCGGCCTCCCGGGCATACTGGGCGTACCAGGCGGAGGCGGGCACGTCGGCAAAGCTGGTCTCCGTCCCGGGCTCCGGTTCCGGCTCGGGGGTGGGTTCCGGGGTGGGCTCCGGCTCCGACTGGGCGGCGTCAAAGAACGCCACCTGGTAGGCGAAGTCGGTCACCGCGCCGCCGCCGATGGTGCGCAGGCCGTCGATCTCCACGGTGTACACGCCCTCGTAGCGGTCTACCCCGCTGGGCCGGAAGATGATGCAGTTGCTGACGCCGTAGCCCCCGGTGTCCACGTTGAAGTAGTCGCCGCTGGTGTTCCGGGTGCCGCTGTCCAAGGTCCAGGTGCGGCCGTCGCTCTCCCGGGTCAGGGTGACGGTGACATCGGACAGGGAGGGGGTCTGATACGTCTGGGGGTTGAGGGTCACGCTCCAGGCGCAGCTGCCGCCGAAGAGGGTGGTGCCGCCCTCCTGGGCGGGGAAGTCGCCGGAGGCGGGCCAGGCGATAAAGTCATAGTCGCAGCCCGCGCCGCTGCGGTCAAAGACCTTTTCCGCCACATAGGCGCCGTACCGGGACGCGCCGGAGTAGGCGTAGCCAAAGCCGATCCTGCCCATGTCGGGGTTGAGCTGCCACCGGCGGTGGCCCAGCCGGTCGATGTTGCCGGCGTCGCTGTCGTCCATAAAGGCGTCCACCGAGCCGGTGAGGCTCCGCCCGGCGCAGATGTTGCTGGAGCCGGTGGCCTCCGAAGCCGTCTGGTAGAAGCTTCCGTCCATGTCGGCGGGCTGGGCGGGGCTGTGGGAGAAGTCCGACGCCGCCAGCAGCACCGCGCCGTACTGGGCGTTCTCGCTCAGGGCGCTGTCCAGGGCCACGTCGGGCACGCCGGCGATGCGCCGCAGGGCGTTGAGCCGGTCCACCGCCGCCTGCAGGGCCTGGTCGGTCACCCGACCCGCCCGGTAGGGGGCGGTGACGGAGGGCTCCTCCTCAAACAGCTGGCCGGGCAGCTCCAGGGAGTTGTCCGCCAGCAGGGCGGCGATCTCCTGCCGGGAGAGCTTGTCCATGTCCAGGCTGCCGCTCTGCCGGTAGCCGCCGCCGGACGCGGACGCCGCGGGGATCAGGGTAAGCGTCAGGGCCGCTGTGCAGGCCAGGGCGCCCAGACGCCGCCAGGGGTGCGGGTACTTCATGGTGAATTCCTCCTTACGCTCTGTCGCTTCCGGCTGGGGCGCCGGCGGGGGACTGGGGGAGGGCTTCCGCCGGTTGGTTCCCATACCGAAGGAATCTTGCCCTTAGTTTAGCACCCTCTCTCCGGATTTTCAACGCGGTTCGACCCATTTCCGGAAAAAAAGAGACGGCGCCGCAGCCTGCGGCGCCGTCCTGTTGACAGTGGGGGGAGTTACTTCACCCGGTAGATATAGTCGGCCTTGCGGGGGGCGGGCTCCGGCCTGGCGTCGGCCCGGTAGCCCAGGATGCAGTGGCCGATGCCCTCGTAGGCGCCCTCGATGCCCCACTGCTTCAGCAGAGCCCTGCCCTCGTCGCTCTCGAACTCCTCCCGGGCCCGGTGGATCCAGCAGGAGCCCAGGCCCGCCGCCTCGGCGGCGTTGAGCAGGTTGTCCATGACGCAGCTGCCGTCATACACCCGGTTGGGGTTGTCCAGCCCGGCCAGGACGACCAGCACCGTGGGGGCCCCGTAGAAGGGGTCGGCCTCCGGATTGCCCATGATGCCGGCGTTCATCCTCCGGAGCTGCGCGATGGCCTCCGGATTCTGTACCGCCACGATGATGGGGGACTGCCTGCCGTTGGCGGTGGGGGCGTAGGTGCCCGCCTCCAGCACCGCGTCCAGCTCGGCGTCGGTGATCTGCTCCGGCTTGTAGCTGCGGCAGCTGCGCCGCTCCTTCAATAGCTTGAGTGCTTCCGTGTTCATGCTGTGCCCTTCCTTTCGCTGCGGCGGAATGGCCGCCGGGATTTTCCTTTATGATAGCACAAAAGGGAGAAAAGGGAAATCCCTGTTTTTGTCAGGGGCCTGTCACCCGCAGGGGCGGGCCGTCCAGGGGGATCACCCGGTCGCACAGGGAGACGATCTCCGCCTCGTGGCTGGAGAGCACCACCGGCACCCCCAGCGCCCGCACCCGGGCGAGGATCCGCTCCGCCCGCCCGGCGTCCACGCCGGTGAAGGGCTCGTCCAGCAGGTAGAGCCCCCCGCCGCAGGCCAGGGCCCGGGCCAGGGCCAGCCGCCGGCCCATGCCGCCGGAGAGCTGCCCGGGGCAGGATTTCTCCTCCCCCTCCAGCTCCGCCAGCTCCAGCCAGCGGGGGGCCTCCCCCCGGCGGGCGCGGGGGAGCACGTCGGTGATGTGCTGCTCCACCGTGCGCCAGGGCAGCAGGCGGTTCTCCTGGAACAGGAGCGTGGGCCGCTCCGGCACAACCACCGTGCCGCCCTCCACAGGCTGGAGGCCCGCCAGTACCCGCAGCAGGGTGGTCTTGCCGCAGCCGGAGGGGCCGGACAGGGCGGTGATCCCCTCCGCCGGCAGCTCCAGGGAGAAGCGGTTCAGCACCGCCTTCTCCCCAAAACAGACGGTAATATTCCGGACGGATATCACGCCTTCCGCCCCCTTCCCAGCCGCCGGAGGGCGGTCCCCAGGGCCACCTCCAGCAGGAAGCTCAGGGCGATGACCACCACCGTCCAGGCGAACACGTCGGGGGTCTCCAGGGTGATCTTGGCCCGGTAGAGCCGGGTGCCGATGGCCAGCCGGGGCTGGCACAGCACCTCGGCGGCCACCCCCGCCTTCCAGGCCAGGCCCAGGGCGGTGGCGCAGCCGCTGGCGAAGTAGGGCAGCACCGACGGCATATACACCAGCCGGAGGGTCTTTCCCCGGCCGAAGCGGTAGGCCCGGGCGGCCTCCAGCAGCAGGGGGTCGGTCTCCCCGATGCCGCGGCCCACGTTGCCCCATACCACCGGCAGCACCATGAGGGCGGAGACGATGGCGGGCACGGAGCTGGTGGTGGGGGCCCACAGCAGCACCAGCACAATGAAGGAGGCCACGGGGATGGCCCGGATTACCTTTACCGCCGGGCCCAGCAGCCAGTCCGCCCAGGGGAGGGCGGCGGTGAGCACCGCGATTGCCGTCCCGGCAGCGGCCCCCAGGGCGAAACCGCCGAAGATGCGGCCCAGGCTGACAGCGGCGGCCTGCCAGAAGGCGGGCTCCCCCATGAGGGCGGCCAGCCGCTGTGCCACCAGCGTGGGGGCGGGCAGCAGCAGATAGCCCCGCCCGGGCTGGTACACCGTGTCCACCCAGACGGCCGCAAGCTGCCATACCCCCAGCCAGAAGGCCAGGGGTATGACAACGCGGAGGATTTTCCTCACCGTTAGATTACGGGATGTATCAGAATCTCGCACCACAAAAGCCTCGCAGAGTTCCGCCGCCCGTCGGCGGCGGAATCAAATAAAATCTGTTTTTCCCGGCGACACAAGGTGAATTGCCCCGCAGGGGCAAGAGAGGGCCCCTGGGGGGTGTGCGTCGGGAAAAACACTTCTCAGCCCGCAAGTGTGGGGCTTGGCCACCGTATGTGGCCAAGCCCTGCATGCAGCGGGCTGCAAGATCTCTCAAAAAAGCGGCAGGCCGCTTTTTTGAGATGGATTACGGGATATAATAGAAGTCCTCACCGGGGATCGCTCCTCCGATCGAAGTGGGGTCGGCGTCAAAGAGCACCTGGTAGTAGTCGGCGATGCCCTTCATGTCCTCGCCGGTGATGCACACCATGTTGGCCTGGGGGATGGCGGCCTGGGCCACCGCCGCCTTGGGGACGATGCCGTACTGCTCGATGAGGGCGGAGGCCTCCTCCGGGCTGCTGTTGGCGTAGTCGATGGAGGCGGCGTACTCGGCCAGGATCCCGGGCACCAGCTCGCTGTTGTCCTCCAGCCACTCGGTGCGGGCCACCAGGCAGCCCATGGTGAAGGTGCCCTGGGCGCCGGATTCCGTCCAGGCGCCGTTGAGATCGATGGCGTCCCGCACGTCGCTGTTCTGCATCATGACGGTGGTGGCGGCGGGCACGGGCAGCATGCACAGGTCGATGTCGCCGGAGGCCATGCGGGCGGTGAGCTCCTCACTGGCCAGCCACTGGATGTCCACATCGGCGGCGGGATCCAGGCCGTTTGCCTCCAGCAGGTAGTTGAGGACGTACTCGGGGTTGGAGCCCTGGCCGGTGGCGTAGAGGGTGCGGCCCTCCAGATCCGCCAGGCTGTTCACCGTGTCGCCGTTCTCCAGGATGTGGAGCACCCCCAGGGTGTTGAGGGCCAGCAGCTTTATGCCGCCGTCGGTGCGGTTGTAGAGGGTGGCGGCCAGGTTGGTGGGGATGGCGGCGATGTCCAGCTCCCCGTTGGTCAGCCTGGGCACGATGTCGTTGGCGGGGTCGGAGCCCAGGGTCACCTCATAGTGCTCCAAGACGCCGTTGGACGGGTCGTAGGTGCCGTCCTCGATCTGGGCGTAGGCCGCGTCGCTGTCAGAGATCATCTTGGCGGCGCCCATGCCGGTGGGGCCGCTGAGCAGGCCCAGATGGATGGTCTGATAGGGGACGGCGGTCTCAGCGGCCGGGGTCTGGGTCTCCGCTGCAGGCGCGGTGCTCTCCGGCGGGGCGGTGTCCTCCGCCGGGGCGGTGTCCTCCGCCGGGGCCTGGGTGGAGCAGGCGGCCAGGCCGGCCGTCAGGGCCAGGCTCAGGGTCAGTGCAAGCAGCTTGCGTGTCATAGTTTCCTCTTCCTTTCTGTTCTAACAGGATTCCAGGGCGGCGGGATCCGGTATGCGGAACCGCTTCCCCGCCCGGCGCACCGCGCCCCGCGCCTCCAGGGCGTCCAGCGCCCGGTAGAGGGAGGCCCGGCTCACCCCCAGCCGCTGGGCCAGGCCGGTGGCGGAGCAGTCCAGCTCCGCCCACTCCCCGTCCAGGCGGGAGAGCAGGTACTGGGCCACCTTCCGCTCGGCGCTGCCGGCGGTGAGGGCGTCGATCTTGCCACTGAGAAACCGGATGCGCTCGGACAGGTAGGCCACATAGCTGCGGCACACCTCCGGGAAGCGGCCCATCAGCTCCTCCACCAGCGCCTGGGGCAGCAGGAGCACCCGGCAGGGGGTGCGGGCGGTGAGGGTGGTGGCGTAGTCCGGCCGGTCGTTGAACAGGGCGGCGGCGCCGAACAGCTCCCCCGGCCCCAGCACGCTCATGATCAGGGGGCCCTTGTTCACCTGGATGCGCCCCTCCAGCACCACCCCCAGGCTGCGCTGGAAGTGGCGTGGGTCGTAGAGCACCTCCCCCCGGGCCGCCCGCCGCCGGAAGGCGCGGGGGTCGGTGCGGGCCAGCTCCACCGCCTCCCGGGGGGCGCCCCGGAACAGGAAGGTGCCCGCCAGCAGGGTGCGCTCCGTGCTCTCCCGGCTGTCCATGGCCGCTGTCACCTCCGATTTTTGTCTCAAATGGTACAGTTAGTGTACCACGTTCTGGTAAAATGTCAAGGGCCGGTTTGCCCCAATTCCGCCCCGGCGGGGCGCAGACGGGGCGCCCGGGGCATAGGATGGGGCAAAACGGAAGGAGGGATACGCCATGGCAGCGTGTCAAGAGCAGCGGGCCCAGGCGGCGGCCCAGGCCATTCTCGCCCAGGGGCGGCAGCTGGCCCTGGAGCGGCTGGGGGGCGCCCGCGCCCCGGAGGAGGAGCCCATGAAGCGCCACCCCCACCCCATCCCCTGTCCGGCGGACTGCCCGTCCCCGCCGGGGGCGGAGGCGCTGGACAGGGTGCTGGAGGAGCTGGCCTGTCAGAACCAGCTGCTGCTGGAGCTGCTGTCGGCGGTGAACGGCCTCACCGCCGCGGTGCTCAGCATCCAGGGGCGGCTGTAGCCCGGGAGATCTTACATAAATGTGAAGGTTGCAAACTCCCCCTTGCCAGATGCCGTCCGATTTTGTATACTAGTGGGTGCTTGTTGACATAATTTTACCGAAGAGAGAAGGGGGCGCACGCCCGTGGCCCAACGCCGCCGTGTTCCGAGCCGCCAAGAACCCACCCGCCGGGAGCCGCCCAGCCGGCTCCGGAAAAAACCCCGCGTCTCCCCCGCCCGCCGGGCGTGGAAGATTTTTTACCGTATCCTGGTGGCCCTGTCCGCGGTCATTGTGGTGCTCTTCTGCGCCTACCGCCTGGCCGCCAAAAAGCCGGAGCAGGCCCAGGAGCCGGAGCCGCCCGCCCAGGAGAACCCGTCGGGCAGCCTCTCCCCCGAGCAGTCCGCCGACCCGGGGCGGCAGCGGCGCGAGGGCACCTACACCTTCCTGCTGGCGGCCAGCGACCAGTCCAGCGGCAACGCCGACACCATCATGGTGGCCGCCTACGACACCGAGGCGCAGACCGTGGGCATTGTCTCGGTCCCCCGGGACACCCTGCTGGAGGGCGGGAAGATCAACTCGGTGTACCACAAGGGGCCGGAGGCCCTGGCCGAGACGGTCACCGACCTGCTGGGCGTGCCCATCGACTACTACGTCACCGTGGATGTGGAGGGCTTCGTGGCCCTGGTGGATGAGCTGGGGGGCATCGATTTCGACGTGCCGGTGCGCATGTCCTACGACGACCCCACCCAGGATCTCCACATCCACTACGAGGCGGGGATGCAGCACCTGGACGGGGAGGATGTGCTCAAGGTGGCCCGGTGCCGCAACAACTCCGACGGCCCCGGCTCCTATCCCGACAACGTCTATCTGGCCTATCCCGACGGGGACATCGGCCGCACCCGCACCCAGCAGCAGCTCATCTCCGCCATTCTGAAAAAGGCCCTGTCCAACCCCCAGAAGCTCAACGCCTATGTGGAGCTGTTCCTGGAGTACGTGGACACCGATCTGGAGTTCGGCGAGGTACTGTGGTTCGCCCAGCCCGCCCTGGGCCTGGACTTCTCCTCCGGCTTCTCCAGCGCCACCCTGGAGGGGGAGAACGTGTACTATGTGGACAGCAGCGGCTACCGCTGGGGCTCCTGCTACCAGCTGGATCCGGAGGCCGCCCTGGAGACGGTGAACAGCCTCATCAACCCCTTTGACGAGCCCATGACCGCCGACGATCTGAACATCTTCCAGAAGTGAAGTGAAGCGATGAGCGCCCCGCCCCGGATTTTTCCGGGGCGGGGCGCAGGCTGTCGATAAACCCTCCAGCCGAAGGATTCGGAGGGAGGGATAGTGTGAAAGGTTGCCCTGCAGGGCGTTTCGGAGCGCAACCGCCCCGAGGGCGGCACTTAGCGCGGAGATGAACCGTCAGGGTTCCCTTTCGCGTTGGATCAAACAACTTTTTGAAACTTTTTTGAAGTTTCAAAAAGTTCAGCAGCGTGACGAAAAGACTTTTTCGACACGCTACGCCCCGCCCCGGCGTGATGCCGGGGCGGGGCGGTTTCGCGCTGCGGGCTCAGAGAATGACCACGGGCTTGATGAGGTCACGGGGCTTGTCCTTCATGAGCATGAGGGCCTCCTCCATGTGCTCAAAGCCGTTGAAGCGGTGGGTGAGCATCTTGCCGGGATCCAGCCGCCTGGTGGACAGCAGGGCGGCCAGCTTCTCCATGCGGCGGCGGCCGCCGGGCATCAGGCCGCCGGCGATGACCTTGTGGCCCATGCCGCAGCCCCACTCCACCCGGGGGATGCGCACATAGTCGCCGGAGCCCAGGTAGTTGACGTTGCCGATGCGCCCGCCGGGCTTGAGCATGGTGATGGCCTGCACGAAGGTGTTCTCCGTGTCGCCGCCGGCCACCACCACCCTGTCCACGCCCTTGCCGTGGGTGAGGGCCATGATCTGCTCCACAATGTCGCCCTCTCTGTAGTTGATGATGTCGGTGGCGCCGTACTCCCGGGCCAGGGCGGCGCAGTCGGGGCGGGAGCCCACGGCGTACAGGTGGGCGGCGCCCCGCAGGGCCGCGCCCGCCACCGCCATCAGGCCCACCGGGCCGATGCCGATGACGCACACGTCGTCGCCGAACTGCACGTCGGCCAGCTCCACGCCGTGGAAGCCGGTGGGCACCATGTCGCTGAGCATCACCGCCGCGGCCATGTCGATGTCGGGGGGCAGCAGGGCCAGGTTGGCGTCGGCCTCGTTGACGTGGAACAGCTCGCCGAACACGCCGTCCTTGAAGTTGGAGAACTTCCACCCCGCCAGCATGCCGCCGGAGTGCATGGAGTAGCCGGCCTGGGACTCCAGCGCGCCCCAGTCGGGGGTGATGGCGGGGACGATGACCCGGTCGCCGGGCTTGAAGTCCTTCACCAGCGCGCCCACCTCCACCACCTCGCCCACGGCCTCGTGGCCGAGGATCATGTCGTGGCGGTCGCCGATGGCGCCCTCCCAGACCGTGTGCACGTCCGAGGTGCAGGGGGACACGGCCAGGGGCTTCACCAGCGCGTCCAGCGGGCCGCAGGCGGGGGCGTCCTTCTCAATCCAGCCGGTCTTTCCGATCCCGAGCATTGCAAATCCTTTCATGGCTCCGTCACGTCCTTTCTGTATTTCTGAACTGCCTGTTTCAGTTGTGCACATAACCTATCATACTTAAACCGAAAAGTCAATATAAAAATTGAAATTATATGTTAAAATTTTATACTGCCAGTATGAAACAGGGAGAGGCAGGATAGAGCCCCCGGCGGATCAGACCGCCGGGGGCTCTGTTTTGAGGATAAAACACGGTCAGCGGGACAGATTGGCCTCGATATAGCTGGTGAGCCAGGCGCTGTCTTCCGGGGCGTCGGTGGAGCAGGTCCAGGTTCCGTCCGCCTCCACAACAAACTCCGCGGTGTGGGGCTCCGTCGCCGTGCCGCCCACCAGAATCACGTGGGTGCTCCCGTCGACACCCTCGTCGGTACGGACATAGGCCTCACTCTCGCTGAACCGGCCGGTGATGTCCGTCGTTTCGCCGCCCACCGTCAGCAAAACTTTACCGTCCTCCACCGCGAGCTGGGGATCCAGCCAGATTAGGCCGCTGCTGGAATCCTGCTCCACGGGCTCGCCGCCGCTGGGGGCGGGGATGCCGTGCTCTGCCTCATAGGCGGCCCGCCAGGCGGGGTAGGCCGGGGACTCCGGGGGCAGATAGCCCGTACTGGCGGTGTAGCCGCCCCCCTCGTCATAGAGATATTCGAAAAGCCCGAAGCTCTCCAGCGTGCCGCCCACCACGATGTCGTGGGTAAGGCCGCCCTCATCTACATAGGAGTAGACATAGGGCTCGGTCTCGGAAAATTGCCCGGTGATGTCCAGCTCCTCCCCGGTCTCCGTGGTGAACCATGCTCGGTCGTTCCGAACCTCCACAGGATAGGACTCATCCAAACTGGTGCCAGAGACGGTGGAGTATTCGGTGCCATCCTCGTTGACGCCGTACTCGATGGTGGCGCCGGTGTGGAAAGTGATGCGGCTGAGGACGCCGGAGGCGGCCAGGGCCCCCGCGGTGAGGGCGGCGGCCACAACGGCGGCGGTGATGAGAATGCGGATGGGGCGTCTGAGCTTGGCAGTCATGGCAGTTACCTCCGATTCGGGTTTGGAACAGCGGGAGGCCAGAGCGGAGCGCTGGGCCTCCACCTGCTCCGGGGGGGCATAGGTCTGGGCCAGGGCCTGCTCAAAGGTTTTTTGATACAGCTTCTTCATAGCCGAGTTCCTCCAGCTTCTTCCTCAGTTGTCGTTTGGCCCGGTAGAGCCGGGCGGAGAGGGCCGGGGCCGTGGTGCCGAACTGTCGCGCCAGCTCGGCCGCGGAGAACCCCTCGTAATAGCGCAGGTGGAGCAGGGCCCGGTATTCCGGCTCCAGCTCCCCCAGGGCGGCGAAGAGGCCGGCCTCCTCCGGCTTCTGGAAGCTGAGCCGCTCCAGGGCGGTATCGTCCTCCTCCCGCCGCTTTTTCCAGGGGGAGGCGAGCAGATCCCGGCAGCGGTTTACCGTCACCTTTGCCAGCCAGGGCCGCTCCTTTCCCGGGGTGGGGGGCTTTTCCAGCAGGGTGAGGAACACCTCCTGGCAGATGTCCTCCGCGTCCTGGGGAGAGCGGGTATAGCTGAGTGCCAGGCCGTACACCATGGAGCGGTATCGGTCGAACAGGGGGAGAAATTCCGCTTCGGTCATCCCGGCGCCTCCTTTCGTCGTTTGTGGCCACACTGATCAGACGGTTCAGCAGGGGCGGATCTGACGGCAAAACAGGAATTTTTCGGGAAAACCCGCCCCCTTGCTTCCCACACGAATTTTCTTGACAGAAAGCCCTTCGGGTCTTAAAATAGATTAGGTGTAATATTTTGCGGAACCGCGGGCAGGTTCTTCAAATTTTGTGCGTACTGCCCAAGAGCAGGCGGCGCGCATGCATCAAATTGTGACATTAGAACTTTGAAAATCCAAGAAATGGAGGTGTGGGAAACCCTTGATACAGACTGTTATTACCTGTGTGATCGCGGCAGTGGTCGCACTGGTCATAGGCATCTTAATCGGCATCCAGCTCCGCAAGCGTACCGCGGAGAAGGAGATCAACAGCGCCGAGGAGGAGGCCAAGCGGATCATCAACGAGTCCATCAAGAGCGCCGAGAGCAAGAAGCGGGAGGCGCTGGTGGAGGCCAAGGAGGAGATCCTCCAGGCCCGCAACGAGTACGAGCGCGAGGTCAAGGAGCGCCGGGCCGATCTCCAGAAGCAGGAGCGCCGTCTCCAGCAGAAGGAGGAGAACCTGGATCGCAAGACCGAGAACATGGAGAAGAAGGAGGAGACCCTGCAGCGCAAGCTGACCGAGCTGGACGAGGCCCGGGAGGAGGTCGCCACCGTCAAGAAGACCCAGATGGAGGTGCTGGAGCGCATCTCCGGCTTCACCGCCGAGGAGGCCAAGAACTACCTCATCGACCAGCTGGCCGAAGAGGTCACCCACGAGTCGGCCATGAAGGTGCGGGAGATCGAGGCCCAGTTCAAGGAGGAGGCGGACACCCGCGCCCGGGAGATCCTCTCCCTGGCCATCCAGCGCTGCGCCGCCGACCACGTGGCGGAGGCCACCGTCTCCGTGGTGCCCCTGCCCAACGACGAGATGAAGGGGCGCATCATCGGCCGGGAGGGCCGCAACATCCGCACGCTGGAGACCCTCACCGGCGTGGATCTGATCATCGACGACACGCCGGAGGCCATCACCGTCTCCTGCTTTGACCCGGTGCGCCGGGAGATCGCCCGCATCGCCCTGGAGAAGCTGATCCAGGACGGCCGCATCCACCCCACCCGCATCGAGGAGATGGTGGAGAAGGCCAAGCGGGAGGTGGACGCCACCATCAAGGCCGAGGGCGAGCGGGCCGTGTTTGAGACCAACGTCCACGGCCTGCACCCGGAGCTCATCAAGCTGCTGGGCCGGATGCGCTACCGCACCAGCTACGGCCAGAACGTGCTCAACCACTCCATCGAGGTGTCCCACCTGGCGGGGCTCATCGCCGCCGAGATCGGCGCCGACATCACCCAGGCCAAGCGGGCCGGCCTGCTCCACGACCTGGGCAAGTCCATCGACCACGAGGTGGAGGGCTCCCACGTGCAGATCGGCGTGGAGCTGGCCCGGAAGTACCGGGAGAATGAGGACGTGATTCACGCCATCGAGGCCCACCACAACGATGTGGAGCCCCGCACCGTGGTGGCCTGCATCGTGCAGGCGGCCGACGCCATCTCCGCCGCCCGGCCCGGGGCCCGGCGGGAGAACCTGGAGAACTATATCAAACGGCTGGAGAAGCTGGAGGAGGTCACCTCCTCCTTCCCCGGGGTGGAGAAGTCCTACGCCATCCAGGCCGGCCGCGAGGTGCGCATCATGGTCAAGCCCGACCAGGTCAGCGAGGATCAGATGGTGCTCCTGGCCCGGGACATCGCCAAGAAGATCGAGGAAGAGCTGGAGTATCCCGGCCAGATCAAGGTGAACATGATCCGCGAGACCAAGGTCATCGAGTACGCCAAATAACCCGTGCGGGCGCCGCAGCTGCGGCGCCCGCATTTATTTTGTGAGGCCGCGGACATCGTCCGCGGCCTCAGTGTTATTTCCCGCCGAAGAGCCGGCTCAGGAAGGATTTCTTTTTGGGGCGGTGATCCGCCGGCGCCGGGGTGTCTCCTGTCCCCTTCTGCTCCAGGGCGGCCGCCCGGCGGAGGCACTCCTCCGCCCGGGCCGGGTCTGCGGGGACGCCCCGGCCGTCCCGGAGGCACTCCCCCAGCAGGGTGAGGGCCTGGGGATCCTCCTGCCCGGCGGCCCGCTCCAGCCAGATCACCGCCTGGGCCGGGTCGGCCCGGACGCCCTGCCCCTCCAGCAGGCAGCGGGCCAGGCCGGTCTGGCCGGGGGCATAGCCCCCTTCGGCGGCCTGCCGGTACCAGTTCACCGCCTGGGCCGGATTTTTGGGCGTCCCCTCGCCCCGCTGGCACAGCACGGCCAGCCGGCACATGGCCTGGAAATCCCCGGCCCCGGCGGCCTTACGGAGGCGCTCGGCCTCGGCGGCACGGGCCGGGTCGGCCTGGGCCTTCCGCTTGCGGCAGCGGAGCAGGGCGTCTCCGGCCTCCTCGTGGCCCCGCTCGGCGGCCCTCCGGTACCACTCCGCCGCCTGGGCCGGATCCGCGGCCGTGCCCTCCCCCCGCTCATAGCAGCGGCCCAGGGCATACATGGCGTCGGCATAGCCCTGCTCCGCCGCCCGGCGGTAGAGCTGGACAGCCCGGGCCTCATCCCGTTCTGCCGCCCGGCCGGTGCGGCAGAGCTCCCCCAGCAGGAACTGGGCCCGGGCGTGGCCCCCCTCCGCCGCCCGCTCGAACCAGCGGACGGCCTCCTCGGGCGCCCGCTTTACGCCCACACCGTGGAGGAGGAACACCGCCAGGTTGCACTGGGCGGTGGCGTAGCCCGCCTCGGCGGCCTTCCGGTACCACTGGGCGGCCTGCTCCTTGTCCTCCGCCGTGCCGATGCCCGCCTCGAAGCAGTAGCCCAGGGCGCACTGGGCGGGGGGATAGTCCTGCTCCGCCCCCTGCCGGTAGAGCTGGAAGGCCCGCGCCTCGTCCTTGGGCGTGCCCTCCCCGTCCCGGCAGCAATCCCCCAGGATGCACTGGGCCCGGGCGTGGCTCCCCTCCGCCGCCTGCTCCAGCCAGCGGACGGCCTCCTGGAGGCTGCGCTCCACCCCGTTGCCGTTGAGATAGCACACCGCCAGGTTGGTCATGGCGGGCAGATAGCCACCGTCGGCGGCCCGGCGGTAGCACGCCGCCGCCTGCTCCAGATCCTCGGCGATCCCCTGGCCGTTTTCGTAGCACAGGCCCAGATCGCACCAGGCGGGGAGGTAGCCGCCCTCCGCCGCCTGCCGGTAGAGCGCCGCCGCCCGCTCCCGGTTCTGCTCCACCCCGTCGCCGGTCAGGAGAAGATCGCCCAGGATCCCCTGGGCCCGGGGGAAGTCCTGCTCCGCCGCCTGCTCCAGCCACCGGGCTGCCTCCTCCGGGCTGCGCTCCGTGCCGGTGCCGTTGAGGCAGCACACCGCCAGGTTGGTCATGGCCGGGAGATAGCCCGCCTCGGCCGCCTTTTTGTACCAGTACACCGCGTTGGCCGGATTGGGGGTGAGGCCCTCTCCCAGCTCAAAGGCCAGGCCAAGGCTGCACATGGCGGGGGGATAGTCCTGCTTGGCGGCCTCCCCGTAGAGCTCCGCCGCCCGGCACAGATCGGCCTCCACGCCGTCCCCGTCCCGGTAGCAGTTGCCCAGCAGGCTCTGGGCCCGGGCGTTGCCCCCCTCCGCCGCCTTCTCCAGCCAGGGTATGGCCCCGGCGGCGTCCGGCTCCATACCGATGCCGGTGAGGCAGCAGTAGGCCAGGTTGGTCTGGGCGGGGGCGTAGCCCCCCTCGGCGGCCTTCCGGTACCAGGCCACGGCCTGCTCCTTGTCCTCGGCCACGCCGTCGCCGGTCTCATAGCACAGACCCAGGCTGCACACGGCGGGGAGGTAGCCGCCTTCGGCGGCCTGCCGGTAGAGGGAGATGGCCCGCTCCTTGTCCACCTCCACCCCCCGGCCGTCCAGGCAGAAGTCCCCCAGGATGCCGGCGGCCCGGGGGGAGCCGGCGGCCACCGCCTTCTCCAGCCACGCCACCGTCTCCCCCATGTTCTCCTCCACGCCGATGCCGTTGAGGTAGCACACCGCCAGGTTGCACATGGCGGGGGCGTAGTCCAGCTCGGCGGCCTGCCGGTAGAGCGCCGCCGCCCGCGCCTTGTCCTCCTCCACGCCGTTGGCGTTCTCGTAGCACAGGCCCAGGTCGCACAGGGCCGGCGGGTACTCCTGCTCGGCGGCCCGCCGGTAGAGCTCGGCGGCCCGCCACGTGTCCACGCAGTCCACCCCCCTGCCCTCCATCCAGCAGTCCCCCAGCAGATCCAGGGCCCGGGGAAAATCCTGGTCGGCGGCCTTCTGGAGCCACTCCACCGCCGCCCTGGGATCCTCCTCCACCCCCACGCCGTGGAGGGTGAGCACCGCCAGGTTGGTCTGGCCGGGGGCATAGCCCTCCTGGGCGGCCTGGCGGTAGTACTCCGCCGCCGTCTCCTTGTCCATCTCCACCCCGTCGCCGTGCTCATAGCACAGGCCCAGGTTGCACTGGGCGGGGGGATAGCCCTGGTCGGCGGCCTGCCGGTAGAGCCGGGCGGAGCGGGCCCGGTCACGCTCCACCCCCGTGCCGTCCCAGTAGCAGTCCCCCAGGATGTTCAGGGCCCGGGGGAACTCCTGCTCCACCGCCTTCTCCAGCCATTGGAGGGCGGTGTCCACGCTCTGCTCCACCCCGATGCCGTTGAAATAGCACACCGCCAGGTTGGTCTGGCCGGGGGCATAGCCCTGCTCGGCGGCCTGGAGGTAGCACTCCGCCGCCCGGGCCTCGTCCTTCTCCACGCCGGTGGCGTTCTCGTAGCACAGGCCCAGGTCGCACTGGCCGGGGGCGTAGCCCTGCTCCGCCGCCTGCTGGAACAGCTCCACGGCCCGTGCCTCGTCCTTCTCCACGCCGGAGCCGGCCTGATAGCACCGGCCCAGCAGATCCACCGCCCGGAGATCCCCGTCCTCGGCGGCCAGGGAGAACCAGTGGGCCGCCCGGGCCGGATCCCGCTCCGCCCCGTCCCCCTCGGCATAGCGCACGCCCAGGTCGTAGTAGGCGGCGGGATCTCCCCCCTCCGCCTGCTCCAGCAGGCTCTGGAACTCCTCCCGCGAGCGCTGGAGCCCCTCCACCGCCTTTTGGATCAGATGGGTATCGACAAAAATCACCTGGTCATCGTAGGCTTCATGGCCGTTGTTGGCGTTGTTTTCCATGGTGTGCTCCCCATTCTATGTAGTATGGGGATATTATACGCCGTCGATAGGCTTTTGTCTACGCCGGCGTAGGCGCGCCGGCTATCCCCCGCGGCCGGCCGTCTGTCCGGAAACCGTGGACAAACGGCCCGCTTTCCGCTATATTGGGGGTGAAAGGGGGGAGCGGCATGAAGGTGGACATCCGCATCGATCCGGCCTGCGGGGAGCCGGCCGTGACCATCACCGCCCCGGCCCTCACCGACGAGATCAAGGCCCTGGCCGCCCGGCTGGAGGGGGGCGCGGCCCTGGTGGGCTGGGACGGGGCCCGGGCGGTGCCCCTGGAGGAGGCGGACATCCTCCGCTGCTATGGGGAGGAGAAGGGGGTCAGGGTGCAGACTCCCGGCGGGGTGTATGATCTGAAGGAGCGGCTCTACGAGCTGGAGGCCCGGCTGGATCGGCACGCCTTCGTGCGCATCTCCCACTCGGAGATCGTCAACCTGCGGAAGATCACCGCCCTGGATCTCTCCCTCACCGGCACCATCCGCATCACCCTGGCCGGTGGGACGGTGTGCTACGCGTCCCGGCGGTATGTCAAGAGGATCAAGGAGGCCCTGGGGCTTTGAGAGGAGGTATTTCCATGCTGTTTGACGACAGGCGGCAGGCCGCCCGCCGGGCCCTGGCCGGGGCCCTGCTGGGGCTGGCGGCCCACGCCCTCCTGGGCCGGCTGGCCGGGGACTTTCCCATTGCCGGCCCGGCTCAGTTTACCGGGTACGGCTTTCTGGACTGCGGCTTTCCCGACGCCCTGGAGGGGTGGGGCATTGCCCTGTCTTTCGCCCTCTTCGCCCTGCTGGGGGCGGAGACGGGCGTCGCCACCCTCCCCTTCGCCGGGGAGGGCCGGGCCCTGGTGCTCCGCACCCTGACCCACTTCGCCCTCACGGCGGCCACCATGGCCCTGTGGGCGGGGCTCACCTTCGACCCGGCGGGGGCGGCGCTGCTGATCTTTCTGCTGGCCGTGGTCTACGTCCTGGTGTGGCTGGGCCGGTGGGTGGGGTGGTATGTGGAGCTCTCCGCCATCCGGGAGAGGCTGGGCCTCTCCCCCGCCCCCTCCCCGCTCCGCTGGCGGGAGACCCTGCCCTATGTGCCCTTCGCCGCCCTGCTGTGCCTGCTCCTGCCCCTGGTGCTGCGGCTGTGCGACGGCGGGTATGTGCCGGTGCTCTCTGGCCTGCTCTACCCTTATATTCTGCTGCCCGTGGGGGCCTTCTGCTCCGGCCTGTCCCTGGGGAGACGGCGGGGCTTCTGCCCCCTGTACCCCGTCGCGTGCGTCCTGGGAATTCTGGTGTTCATCCCCCTGGCCCGCCTGTTCTCCAACATGTACGACTGGCCCCTGGTGACCATCGCCCTGGTCTGCTCCCTGGCGGGCAATCTGGCCGGTTCCGCCCTCCGGCGGGTACGGAAGGGGGGCGCGGGGGCATGAGTTCCTTCGCCTGGTTTTTCGTCAGCTGGTTTCTGGTGCTGGGCGTACCGCTGCTGGCCCTTGGACTCACCCTGGCTCTGGGGCTGGCTCTGCTGGCCATCAATATGATCGCAAAACTGACCAAAAAGCTGTTGAGTCGGCGGAAAAATCGGGTGGGCGAGAGATAACGGCGGGCGAACACAGTTCGCCCCTACGGAGATAAGCGGGAGGTGAGGATATGCCCCCGGCGGCCCTGGTATGCTGGCTGGCGATCCTGTCCAGCCCGGTTCTGATCCGGCGGCTGGCCCCGGAGCCCGTCCGCCTCAGGCTGCGGGTCACGGCCCTCTGGCTGCCCTGGTGCGCGGTGGTGTGTACCCTCCTGCCCGCCCTGCTCATGTGGTGGCTGGGAACCGGAGGGATCCTGATTGCCATCTACCTGCTGCCCTTTGGGTGCATGGCCCTTGGGATGGCCCTGGGAAAGCGGCATGGCCTGTGCCCCCTCTTCCCCCTGGCGTGCGCCCTGTGCCTGCTGCCCATTGCGCGGGGCCTCTATCACATGGCCGGCGCCCTCTGCCTGGGGCCGGCGGTCTTTGCCCTGCTGGGCAATGCGGCGGGGGCCTATCCTAGGAAATCCGCGGGGAGATAGGGGCCCGGCCCGGGCTCTCTGGCGGCGGGGCTAGGAAAAGCCGGCATAAAATGCTATAATAGTCCCATCTTAACATGAATGAGGGATCCGGATGGGAAAGAACGGTGGAAAATCCATCAGCTACTTTGGGCTGGTGGCCATGGGCATCGGGTGCATGCTGGGCACCAGCTGGCTGCTGCTGACGGGCACGTGGCTGGAGACGGCGGGGGGCCCGCTGAACCTGGTGGTGGCCTTTGTGCTGTGCATCCTCATTGAGCTGCCCTTCGCCTTCGCCTATATGGAGGCCATCCCCATGCTGCCCCTGCCCGGCGGCGAGGTGGTGTACTCCTACGCCGCCTTCGGCAGCCGGGGGGGCTTCGCCGTGGGCTGGGCGGGGATTCTGATGAACACCATTGTATTCTGCTGGGTGGATCTGGCCGCCGTGTCCCTACTGGACGAGCTGTTTCCCACCCTGGGGCGGACGGCGGTGCTCTATCAGGTGGGGGATTTCCCCGTCACCCTGCCCAACCTGATCGTCCAGCTGGCCCTGGCGGGGGCCATCCTGTTCATCCAGCTCAAGGGTGCCAACGTATGCGCCTCCCTGGCTAAAATCGCCACGGTGGTGCTGCTGGTCATGTGCGCCATCGGCCTGGCGGTGTGCTTCACCCACTTCGATCCGGCGGTGTACGCCTCCGACGGGGGGCTGGACTTCGACTTCTCCGGCTCCATGGCCCTGCTGAGTCTGCTGGTGTTCTCGGTGGCCGGGTGGGAGACCGTGTCCAAGGCCGCCGCCGACGCCACCGGCCCCGCCGCCCGCAAGGCCGGGGCGGCGCTGATCACCTGCCTGCTGCTGGTCACCGGCATCCTGTGCCTGGTGTCCACCGCCGTGGCCGGGTGCATGCCCTGGCGGGAGGCGGTGAACCGCACCGCCCCCTTTGCCGACGTGCTGGTAGAGCTCACTGGTGTCCCGGCGGTGCGGGTGCTCTTCCTGGTCACCGCCTTCGTGGGGGCGGTGGGGGTAATGAACTCCACACTCTACTCCTCCGCCCAGATGCTCTACGGCCTGTCCCGGTTCGGCCTGGTGTCGGAGAAGTTCTCCGCCCTCCACCCCAAATACGGCACACCCGCCCGGTGCATCTGGTTCACCGCCGCCTTTGTGGTGCTCACCCCCTTCACCGGCAAGCTGCTCTTCCTCCCCCTCATCAACATCGCCTCCCTGGCCACCGTGGTCATGTGGGTCATGTCCCTGGCGGCGGTGCTGGCCCTGCGGAAAAGCCATCCGGACTGGCGGCGGCCGGTGTCCATGCCCGGCGGCCGGATCACCGCGGTGTGCGGCATCATCGCGTCGGTGTTCCTGGCGGGCAACCTGCTGGTGCCATTCAGCCCCGGCGCCCTCAGCCCCCTGGAGTACGCCCTGGCCGCCGCCCTGGCCGCGCTGGGGATGGTACTCTACCACTTCCGGGATCGCACCCTCTCCGACGCCCAGCGGGTCCAGCGCATCCTGGGCGGCCGGGAGAAAACCCCTTAACCCATACGCAGAATTCCAAAAAATGGGCGGGCCGGTCAAATGACCGGCCCGCCTTTGCATCTTGTCAGGTGATGGATCTGCCCAGCTCGTAGGCGGCCTGGAGCTCCGGCTTGCCGTCGATATCGCCCGCGTCCATGTTGCCTCCGGCCAGCACGTGGCCCAGGTTCTTCCACCGAAGGTGCTCCAGCAGGTGGTCGTAGTAGATGCGCACATCCTCGAAGCCGTTCCCCTCCGCCGCCATCAGCAGGCAGGAGGCCCGGCCGCCGCCCCGCAGCAGGTTGCCGTCCCCCTCCTCCAAGGCGAAGAGCCGGTCCACCGCCGTGCGAAGCTGGCCGCTCAGGTTCCAGTAGTACAGGGGGGAGGCCAGCACCACCACGTGGCAGTCCTTCACTGCCGGATAAATTTTGTCCATATCGTCCCGCTGCACGCAGGGACAGTCCCGGCCGCTGTGGCCGCCGAAGCAGCCCTTGCAGCCGTGGATGTCCATGCCGTCCAGGAAGAACTCGGTCACGGTGTGGCCTGCCTCCTCCGCGCCCCGGGTGAATTCCCGCACCAGGGCGGAGGTGTTGCCCTTACTCCGGGGGCTGCCGTTGAGTACCACAATGTTCTTGCCCATAGAAATATCCTCCTGTTCCGCGGGATTGACTTCCCCCGCGCTCGTTACTATAATCATAGCAGGCATGAGAAGGAAAACAAGTACGCACAATCAAGTGCGATACTGGTAAGAGAGAACAATACTTACCTTTAGGAGAGTGTCACATGGGCGAGCGGTGCATTTCCAATGAGAGCCTGGGCGCCACCGGGTTCAGCTATACCCTGTCGCTGATCAGCGGCAAATACAAGATGACCATCCTGTACACCCTGATGGAGTTCGGGGTGGTGCGCTTCAACGAGATGAAGAAGTACATCGGCGGCATCTCCTACAAGACCCTCAGCACCACCCTGAAGGAGCTGGAGGCCGACCAGCTGGTTCACCGGGAGGAGTACCCCCAGATCCCGCCCAAGGTGGAGTACAGCCTGACGGAGCGGGGGAAGTCCCTGATCCCCATCCTGGATCAGATGTGCGAGTGGGGGGACAGCCACCGCATATAGTCTTTTTTCCGCCAGCCCTTGCAAAATCAGCGAAAAATGATATACTATTGCCCACTGAGACTTTATTTTTTAAGAATAGAGGGAACGACCAATGGAACGCACAAAAATCGCGCAGATCTTCGCCGACCAGGAGCAGTTCGGCGGGAAAGAGGTGCTGGTGTCCGGCTGGGCCCGCACCATCCGGGACATGAAGACCTTCGGCTTCATCGAGCTCAACGACGGCTCCTGCTTCAAGAACCTGCAGATCGTTATGGACTCGGGCAGCCTGGCCAACTACAAGGAGATCGCCTCCCAGAACGTGGGGGCCGCCCTCACCGTCACCGGCACGGTGGTGCTCACCCCCGAGGCCAAGCAGCCCCTGGAGGTGAAGGCCGCCTCTATCGCGGTGGAGGGCCCCTCCTCCCCCGACTACCCCCTCCAGAAAAAGCGCCACAGCGTGGAGTACCTGCGTACCATCCAGCACCTGCGGCCCCGCACCAACCTGTTCTCCGCCGCCTTCCGGGTGCGCTCCGTGGCGGCCCACGCCATCCACTGCTTCTTCCAGGAGCGGGGCTTCGTCTACGTCCACACCCCCATCATCACCGCCTCCGACTGTGAGGGTGCCGGCGAGATGTTCCGGGTGACCACCCTGGACATGGACAACCCGCCCAAAAACGAGGACGGCAGTGTGGACTACACCAAGGACTTCTTCGGCAAGCCCGCCAACCTGACCGTTTCCGGCCAGCTCAACGCGGAGAACTTCGCTATGGCCTTCGGCGACGTGTACACCTTCGGCCCCACCTTCCGGGCGGAGAACTCCAACACCCAGCGCCACGCCGCCGAGTTCTGGATGATCGAGCCGGAGATGGCCTTCTGCGATCTGAAGGGCGACATGGACGTGGCCGAGGCCATGATCAAGCACATCATTACCACCGTCATGGAGAAGTGCCCCGACGAGATCAACTTCTTCAACTCCTTCGTGGACAAGGGCCTGAAGGAGCGGCTGGAGCACGTGGCCGCCTCTGACTTCGGCCGGGTGAGCTACACCGAGGCGGTGGAGCTGCTCAAGAAAAACAACGACAAGTTCGACTACAAGGTGGACTGGGGCTGCGACCTCCAGACCGAGCACGAGCGGTACCTCACCGAGCAGATCTTCAAGAAACCCGTGTTCGTCACCGACTACC
>DGYMJ06203__coassemble_394_pt1 | contig 32596 bp, 31 predicted proteins | sample DGYMJ06203__metabat2_low_PE_040 | metagenome-assembled genome bin DGYMJ06203 | reverse complement strand
TCTCCAGCACCTCGTGGGCCCGGTAGAGGATGGTGCCGCCGGGGGTCTCGTACACGCCCCGGTCCTTCATGCCGGTCATACGGTTTTCCACGATGTCCAGCAGGCCGATGCCGTTCTTGCCGCCCAGGTCGTTGAGCTTGCGGATGATGTCGCTGGCCTTCATCTTTACGCCGTCCACCGCCACGGGCCAGCCCTTCTCAAAGTCGATGGTGACGTAGGTGGGCTCGTCGGGGGCCTGGGCGGGGGAGATGCCCATCTCCAGGAAGCCGGGCTTGTCGTACTGGGGCTCGTTGGCGGGATCCTCCAGATCCAGGCCCTCGTGGCTCAGGTGCCACAGGTTCTTGTCCTTGGAGTAGTTGGTCTCCCGGGAGATCTTCAGGGGCACGTTGTGGGCCTCGGCATAGTCGATCTCCTCGTCCCGGCCCTTGATGTCCCACTCCCGCCAGGGGGCGATGATCTTCATCCCGGGGGCGAACCGCTTGATGGCAAGTTCAAAGCGGATCTGGTCGTTGCCCTTGCCGGTGCAGCCGTGGCAGATGGCGTCGGCGCCCTCCTTCTTGGCGATCTCCACCAGGCGCTTGGCGATGATGGGCCGGGCGAAGGCGGTGCCCAGCAGATAGCCCTCGTACTTGGCGCCCATCTGCATGGAGGGGATGATCACGTCATCCACCATCTCGTCGATCAGATCCTCCACATACAGCTTGGAGGCGCCGGTTTTCAGGGCCTTCTCCTCCAGGCCCTCCAGCTCGTCGGCCTGGCCCACATTGCCGGAGACGGCGATGATCTCGGGGTTGTTGTAGTTCTCCTTCAGCCAGGGGATGATGATGGATGTATCCAGACCGCCGGAGTAGGCGAGGACGACTTTTTTGATCTCAGACATGGCGAAACCCTCCGTTTTTGTTTTGTTGGGAACAGTGTACCATAGCCTGGGATAAAAAGCAAGGGCCAATTCGCATAAATATGCGAATTGGCCCCGCTGTTATTGGGCAATTATCCTGAAAATATGCATATTATTCAATGAATAATGAATATTAACGATTGGCAGCACACACCGCGCCGTCCACCGCCACCGAGACCACCTGCGCCGGATCCACCAGGCGGTTGAAGCACAGGCGCAGTTGGGTGCCGTCCATATTGTACAGGCCGTACTCGGCGTTGTCCACGTTGCCGGCGTCGTCCTGCACCGCGTAGGTGCTGCCGTCGGCGTACTCCAGAGCCACGTACCTGACAGAGTCGCCATCCTCCAGATAGCTGGTGTCCACCAACATTCCGATGGTGGAGAAGCAGGCCGCCGTGCCGCCGGTCTTCGGATTTACGGCGGTGACGGCGGGCAGGCTGTCCACACCGGGCAGCTCCATCTCAGCCACCAGGCTCACATCCCGCTCACTGTCTCGGTTGCGCCGCAGATCGTGGAACCGGATATGCAGTCCGTCCTCCGCCTTCCAGCCCGACGCAGCTCCCAGGGCGGCGGTTAGGTACAACTTCTCCGGCGTGCTCCGGTTCTGATCCGCGTAGAAGCGGCCGCTCATGGGCGTCCACGTCCCGTCCGCTCCCCCCGCGCAGAAGTTCAGGGAGATGCCGGAGCCATCCGCCCAGGCCTCGCCGTCCTCCGGGGTGATCTGGAGCCCCTCCACGCCGCCGGGCCGTTCCAGGGTGAAGTACACCCGGCCGGTACCGGTGTGCTCGTCCAGCAGATAGCTCTCCACCGTCAGGGTGTAGTCCCCGACCTGCCATACATAGCCGGTACCGGGCAGATATTCCCCTACCAGAGCCTCTGCCTGCGCCGCGTCCACCGGCACCCGTTCCTGGTTGGGCAGGTTCAGGCTCATCCCGCCGGTCTCGTCGTACTCAACCGTGGCCTCCACGGAATCCCGCCCCTGGTTGCCGAACATGGCCTCTACCGCCGCATCAAGGTCGGGGAACTTCTCCTCCCGGACGACGGTATAGCCCGCCGCCGCCCCCACGCACAGGGCGGCCGTCAGGCAGGCCGCCAGCACCAGGGTGCGCAGGCCCCGCCGGGGCCGTTTTTTTCCTGCGGAGTGCCCAGCCTGGGCGCAGGCCGCCGCCAGGCGGGCCTCCACCTCCGGCGGCACCTCCACCGGCCGGGCCAGCAGCTCCCGCAGATCCTGTTCTGTCATAGTTTCCTCCTTACTCCGCCTCGTAGGCCAGTCTGAAGCTGGCCCGGGCGCGTTTCAGCCTTGTTTTCACCGTCTCCTCGTTCAGGTTCAGAATACGGGCGATTTCCGGGGTGGTGAACCCCTCGCCGTAGTAGAGTAGCAGCACCGTCCGGTACTTCTCGTCCAGGCTGTCCAGCAGGGCGAGAAACTCCGCGCGCTGGTGGCCTGGCTCCGCTGCGGCGGGCTCGGGCGCGCCTTCCAGGGGGACTAACCGCTGCCGCTGGCGCAGAATGTCCTGGCACTTCCGGATCAGAATCCGCACCAGCCAGGTGCGGAAATACCGGGGCTGGCGCAGTGTGGGCAGTTTCTCCCAGCAGGCCAGCACTGTGTCCCCGATAGCGTCCGCCGCGTCGGCGTCGCTGTGCAAATAGCTCCGGGCAACCTTATACAGGGTCTGCTTCTGGCCCTCCATCAGTTCCGCAAAGGCCTCGCCGTCCCCGGCTTTGGCCCGGGCGATCAAATCTTCCAACGTGATCCCTTCTTTCTGTTGACCGGTCACACCCATTAGACGGCCGGGCGGGAGGATCCGGTTCACAGGGGATAAAAAACTGCGCGCACCGGCTCAGGTGCGCGCAGTTCATGCAGGGCGTCAGTCCACCGGCGGCAGGCGGTGATCCTCCTTGATCTCCGCCTTGTCCCGGTGGACGGTGGAGGCGGCGGTGATGGCGTCCCTGCCGAACCTGTCCCGGATGCCGTCCATGGCCTTCTCCAGCTTCTCCAGCCGATCCCGCCGGGGGGCGGCCCCGGCGGCGAACAGGTTCAGCTGCTCCCCGGCGTCCTGTTCCTCCACCAGGTTCTGGGCGGTGATGGTGAGGGCCCGCACCGGGGCCTTGGGGTTCCAGGAGGCGCGGATGAGCTCCATGGCGGCGTCCGTCAGATCCCGGGACACATAGGTGGGGGCGCTGAGGCGCTTCTGGCGGCAGATGTCCTTGAAATTGGGATCCCGGATGGTCACCTGGACGGTGGTGCATTTGAGGGCGTGCTTGCGCAGGCGGACGGCCACCTCGTCGGACAGCTCGGTGACGGCGGTGCGCAGCTCCGTCCACCCCTCCAGGTTCCGGGGGAAGGTGAGGCCGTTGCCCACCGACTTGGGCCCCGGCTGCTCCCGGGCGGGGATCACGGGGGAGTGCTCCGCCCCGGAGGCGTAGTCGTGGAGGGTGTACCCCTGCCTGCCTAGCAGCTTTCCCAGGGCCTCCCGGTCATAGGCGGCCAGATCGCCGATGGTTCGGACGCCGTATTGCTCCAGCACCCGGGCCGCCGCCTTTCCCACGAAGAGCAGGTCGGTGACGGGCAGGGGCCACAGCAGCTCCCTGTAGTTTTCCCGGGAAATGACGGTGGTGGCGTCGGGCTTTTTGTAGTCGCTGCCCATCTTGGCGAAGATCTTGTTGAAGGACACCCCCACCGACACGGTGAGGTTCAGCTCTTCCCGCAGCACCCGGCGGATCTCGTCGGCCAAAGCGCGGGCGTCCCCGCCGAACAGGTGGAGGGTGCCCGTCACGTCCAGCCAGCTCTCGTCGATGGAGAAGGGCTCCACCAAATCGGTGTACCGCTCGTACACGGCGTTGACCTTTTTGGAATACTCCCGGTACTTCCAGTGGTGGGCGGGCAGGAGGATCAGGCCGGGGCACTTGCGCCGGGCCTGCCACACCGTCTCGGCGGTCTTGACCTGGAACTTCTTGGCTGGCTCGTTCTTGGCCAGGATGACGCCGTGGCGGGAGGAGGGGTCGCCGCACACCGCCACCGGCCTGTCCCGCAGCTCCGGATGATCCAGCAGCTCCACCGAGGCGTAAAAGCTGTTCAGATCGCAGTGCAGAATCACACGCTCCACGTCGTCGTCGCCCCCTTCACATCCTTCGCCCTGCCATGGCCGGCAGGACTCACTCATTCCGGGGCTCCTCCTCTCCCCACAGGGCCGGGGCCCTGCGGGGGCCCGTTAAGCCCCCTCCATATCGTTCTTCCACTATTATATCGGAGCGGGTATGGGAAGTCAAACGTGTGTTCTAGCCCGGTCAGAACCAGGGGAGCAGGGTTACGGCGGCGTACCAAAGCCAGAGGCTCAGCAGCAGGAGCACAGCCGACGCCCGCAGGGCCACGGCCCGGCGGTAATGGATGGGGGTGAAGGCCCGTCGGGAGCCGGCCAGCAGCTGCCGCCGCAGACTCCGCAGCCACAGGATCTCCGCGATGTGCCAGCCGTAGACGATGCAGCAGCAGAGGGAGTACAGGACGGCATGGGGAAACTCCGCCGGCTTCCGGTTGAAATAGAGCTCGAAAAAGACCAGCAGGGGCAGGAAGATGACCAGGAACACCAGCGTCATCCCCAGCCGCTCCTCCAGATCCCTCATCCCGGCGGCCAGCACCACCGGGTCGGTGTGGAGCTCCTCCGCCGCCGGATCGCCGGACTGAAAGATGCGGTAGAAGCTCTTCACGGTGCACAGATAATGCCAGCCGCAGGACTCGTAGTAGTCCAGCCGTTCCTGGGTGGGGATGGGGCTCTCGGTGTCCAGGGGCTCCGCCCGGCAGCGGACGGCCCTGGGCTCCCCCTTTTCGAACCAGGAGAGCAGGGGGCCGGCGTCCACCAGAAACCGCCCCCTTTGGGCCATGCGCTCCAGCCACTGCTCCATGGCGGCCATGTCATAGAGGCTGACCGGCGTGAGATACCACATAAAACGGCCTCCTTTATGCTTCAAATGCGGCCAGCCGGGCCAGCAGCTCCGGGCGGCCGGTCAAGTCCTGCGCTCCGGAGTAGTCCAGATAGATCACCACATTCCCCGCCTGGAGGAACAGCTCCTGGCCGGGCCACCGGTTGTCCTGAACCAGCACCGCCCGGTCAAATCCGGGCAGCTCCGGTTCTGTCACGGTGTAATGCTCCGGGGCATAGCGTAAGTCGCTGTACCGGGTGATCAGATCGTCCAGCAGGGGGGAGGCCAGGCAGGGGAGGGACAGCCGATACCAGAGCATATCCAGACGGGGCTCATAGTCCCCGCGGCCGGTGAGGTGCTGATCCACCTCGTACTGCCCCGGCGCCAAGAGAGACCAATTCCGGCGGACATAGTTGTGGCTGTCGTAGCCGAAGATCTCCAGCGTGATCGGGGAGGGGACGGCCTCCAGCGCCGGGTCGCTCTCCAGCTCCCGCAGCTCCAGGATGGGGAAGGGCCTCTCCGCCGTGGCCAGCTCGCCCTCCCACTCCACGGAGCGCATCACCAGAGGGGTGGCGATCAGGGCGGCCAGCAGTACCAGGTCGAACAGGAGCAGTCCGAAATACCACCGGGCGCTGGAGCGCCAGCTGTGCCGCCCGGGGACGATCCCCTCCCGCAGCCGCCTGCGCAGGCGGAAGAAGGAACCCAGGCTCCGGAACTCCACCCAGAGCAGGAGCAAGAGCACCAGTATGGACAGGGTAGCGATGACGCTGACATCCAGAAGAAGAAGCACCGGCGTTTCAGAGAGCAGATAGGGGAGCAGGAGGACAGCCAGCTCGCCCACAAAGCAGAGAACCAGCACAGCGGTGAGTATCCGGAGAGACCTGGATATCCGATCCAGGGCGTAGCTGTGTACCACCGGGTCGGTGTGGAGCTCCGGGGCCTCCGGGTCGTCATTGCGGTAGAGGTCGAACCACCGCCCCACATGAAAGACGAACTCCCACCCCAGACTCCGGCAGTAGTTCTGACTCTCCCGGCTCCAGAAGCTGCCCCGGGGTTCCAGCCGGTAGCGCACCGGGGCGGGCTCCCCTCGCTGAAAGGCGGCGAACAGGAAGGGGGTCAGGTGGTGGAGGTACAGGCCCCGCCGGGCCATATCCTCCGCCCAGCCCTCGAAGCGGTCGACGTCCACGAAATCCACCGGGATCAGCTTGTAGACAGTATTCCGCATGGCAGCTCCTCCTGTTCCGCCTGTGCCGCGTCCGCCAGACAGCTGCGCAGGCGGGCGATCTCCTCCTGATAGCGCTCCAGGCCCGTGTCGGTGAGGGCGTAGGTGCGCTTGCGGCCCTCCACGGCGGTCTCCCGGATCAGGCCCTCCTCCTCAAACTTTGCCAGGATGGTATAGAGGGTGCCCGGCCCCAGGCGCACCCGGTTTTGGGTGATGGCGGAGACGAAGTCGGCGATCTCCGTGCCGCACCGGGGCTGGTGCAGCAGGGCCATCAGCGCATAGAACATGGACTCGGTCAGGGTCTCCAGAGTTTTGCGGCCCATGATTCCACCTCCAATATCAATTCACGATATCACCTGTGGATATTATAATATCGAAGACCGATATTGTCAAGAAAAACCTGGCCGGCCGCCCGGCCCGCCTCCGGGGGCGCGGAGAAAATCGGAAATAGGCATACCATTCCGCCGGGAAATGTGGTATGATAAAAAACGACTGATATACTTTTCCCACGGAGGGGGCTGCAACATGAGACGATTCAAGCTGCTGCTGGCGGCAGGGCTGCTGTCGCTGCTGCTGGGCGGCTGCTTTTCCCAGTCGGTGGACGAGCTCTACCGCGCCCCGCGGGCGCCTGACGACTACCTCAAGCTTGACGAGCGGATCAACGAGGTGCTCAATGCCGGCGGCGAGTACGCCGCGCCCCTGACCGGGGAGCTGACCCAGAAGGTGCAGCTCCAGGATCTGGACGGCGACGGCGTGCAGGAGGCCATCGCCTTCTTCCGGGTGAGCGCCGACGAGCGGCCTTTGAAGATCTACATCTACCGGCAGGTGGAGGAGGACTATGAGGTGGCCGCCATCATCGAGGGCTCGGGCAACGCCATCAACTCGGTCTCCTATGAGAATCTGGACAACAGCCCCACCAAGGAGATCATCGTGGACTGGGAGACGGCGGGGCAGACCTACTCCCTGGCGGCCTACTCCATCGACCGCTATGAGGTGGTGGAGCTGCTGCGCAAAGAGCACAGCGGCTTCCGGGTGTATGACATCGACGGGGACGGGCAGCAGGAGATTCTGATACTGCGCACCGCCGGCGGGGCGGAGAGTGCCCAGAGCGACGCCATGTACACCATCGGCGCATCGGAGAACCGGGTGGAGCTGTACAACCTGCGGGACGGCGTGGTGGCGCTGGATTCCTCCGCCCCCCTGAGCCAGAATGTGGAGCAGGTGGTGAGCCTGAACGTGGGCTATCTCCGGGATATGGTGCCCGCCCTGTTTGTCACCTCCACCTATGCGGTCAACGGGCAGATCACCGACATTTTTGCCTGGAAGGACGGCGGGGTGGAGAACGTGACCCTGGAGCGGGACACCGGAGAGAGCGGCGGTACCGTGCGCTGGGAGACCGAGGTAAACAGCACCCAGGTCTCCTGCACGGACATCAACCACGACGGGATCATGGAGCTGCCCTCGGCCTATGCCCTGACCGAGCCGGACAGCACCAGCACCGCCCCCAACTTCTGGGCCATCCGGTGGCAGCAGTACGACGTGAACGGCGGCGCCCACCAGGTGTTCACCACCTACCACAACAACCAGGACGGCTGGTATTTCATCCTGCCCACGGAGTGGAGCGGGAAGCTGACCCTGTCCCGCAGCAACCTGGCCGGCGGCGGGGAGCGGGCGGTGGTTTTCTCCTACTGGGAGGGGGACGAGGCCGTGGAGCCGGAGCCCTTCCTGGTCATTTACAAGCTCACCGGCGACAACCGGGAGGCCCGGGCCAGCATGCCCGGCCGCTTCCGCCTGCTGGAGGGGGAGGACGACGCCATCTACGCCGCCCGGCTGGTGGACAGCGGCTGGGACTGCGGCCTGGACGAGGAGGGCGTCAGGGCCAACTTCGCGCTGATCAGCGGGCGCTGAGTACAAAGGAGGTAACGGGATGAAAAAGGTTCTTGTGCTGGAGGATGAGGCGAATATCCGCAGCTTTGTGGTGATCAATCTCAAGCGGGCCGGCTACGAGGCCATCGAGGCCGAGACCGGCGAGGAAGCGCTGGCCCAGCTCAAGCGCAATCCGGATATCAAGGTGGCCCTGCTGGACATCATGCTGCCCGACATGGACGGCTTCGAGGTCTGCCGCCGCATCCGGGCAAGTGACAGCAACATCGGCATCATCATGCTCACCGCCCGCACCCAGGAGATGGACAAGGTCACCGGCCTCATGACCGGCGCCGACGACTATGTGACCAAGCCCTTCTCCCCGGCGGAGCTCACCGCCCGCATCGACGCCCTCTACCGCCGCACTGGCGGGGGTGATCCCATCGACACCGGGGAGATCAGCCAGCCGCCCTTCCTCCTGAACACCCGCAACCGCACCCTGGAGAAAAACGGCCAGCGGGTGAAGCTCACCCAGGTGGAGTACTCCATCATGAAGCTGTTTATGGACAACCCGGGCAAGGCCCTCTCCCGGGAGGAGATCCTGGACTCCGTGTGGGGCAGGGACTACTTCGGGGAGCTGAAAATCGTGGACGTGAACATCCGCCGCCTGCGCATCAAGATCGAGGACGATCCGACGAATCCGTCTTTCATTACCACGGTGTGGGGCTACGGATATAAGTGGGGCTTCTGAGGGGCGGCATCCGCCCTCCGCAGGCCGGGCCGCGGGGCGCGTCCCGCCCCCGGCGCCCCAAGCGGGCGCATTCAGGCAAACAAGAACCAGACCCAGGTGGTGAAGGGAAGGCATGAAAAAAATCAGAGGTATCCGAAAGCGGTGGATGGTGAACTCCATCAGCGTGGTGCTGTTTATCGTCCTGCTGGCGGTGACAGCCTTCTCCACGGCCATGGGGAGCTATTACTACTCCACCATGAGCGAGTCCCTGCGCCAGAAGGCGGAGAACGCCATCGGCAGCTTTGACTACCGCAGCGGGGACGACTACTACAGCTATGCCCGGACGGTGGTGGCAGGGGATCCCAACAGCGACAACCTGGAGGTGGAGTATCTGGACAGCAGCGGGCGCATCCGCTTCTCCAGCTCGGATCTCACCGCCTTCCGCGTTCCCGGCACGCCGGAGATCGCCCAGGCCATCAGCGAGAAGGAGACCCGTTCCTGGGTGGGCTCCGACCCCAGCACCGGCGAGCACATCATGGCGGCCACCAGCCCCCTGGTGGTCAACGGCGAGGTGGTGGGGGCCATGCGCTACGTCACCTCCCTGCGCAACGTAGACCGGCAGATCATCATCATCGTGGCCATCGCCCTGGGCATCGGCCTGGCGATCCTGTGCATCGTGTACTTCTCCAACCTGTACTTCATCCGCTCCATCGTGGATCCGGTGGCGGGGATTACCGAGACCGCCAAGCGCATCGCCGAGGGCTCCTACGGCGTGCAGATCGAGAAGCGGTACGACGACGAGATCGGCACCCTGGCCGACGCCATCAACGACATGTCCCTGCGTATCAACCAGAGCGAGAAGATGAAGAACGAGTTCATCTCCTCCGTCTCCCACGAGCTGCGCACCCCCCTCACCGCCATCAACGGCTGGGCGGAGACCATCATGAACGGGGAGGTGCGGGACGCCGGGGACGTGAAGAAGGGCATGGGCATCATCGTGTCCGAGGCCCGGCGGCTGACCAACATGGTGGAGGAGCTGCTGGAGTTCTCCCGCATCCAGGACGGCCGCTTCACCCTGTCGGTGGAGCCCATGGACATCAAGGCGGAGCTGGAGGACGCGGTGTACACCTATCGGGAGTTCTTCCGCCGGGAGGGCATCGAGCTCAACTACTACGACTGCGAGGAGGAGTTCCCCCTCATCAACGGGGATCCCGAGCGGCTGCGGCAGGTGTTCTGCAACCTGCTGGACAACGCCGCCAAGCACGGCGGCTCCGGCAAGCGCATCGACACCTCCATCGCCCCCGACGGGGATCAGGTGGCCATCACCATCCGGGACTACGGCCCCGGCATTCCGGAGGAGGAGCTGCCCCACGTGAAGTACAAGTTCTACAAGGGCTCCTCCAAGGCCCGGGGCTCCGGCATCGGCCTGGCGGTGTGCGACGAGATCGTCACCCGCCACGAGGGCACCCTGGACATCGGCAACGCCGAGGGCGGCGGGTGTGTCGTCACCATCCGCCTGCCAATTCGAACATAAGTTCTAAAAGCGGCCCGCGCCCCTTGCAATCGGGGCGCGGGTTTGGTACAATAGATTACATTCCATTAGTAAGGAGAACTTACCCCACATGCCAAACGAAAACAACCAATCCTGCGCTACGCCCTACAAGACCATGATCGGCGGCCAGGCCCTCATCGAGGGGATTATGATGCTGGGCCCGGAGAAGAAGGCCGTGGTGGTGCGCAAGCCCGACGGCGAGCTGGAGGAGCAGGTGGAAAACCGGGTGCTCATCAAGGATCGCCACCCCCTGCTGGGCGTGCCCTTCATCCGGGGCGTGTTCAACTTCTGTTCCTCCCTGGCCAACGGCGTCAAGGCGCTGATGTTCTCGGCCTCCTTCCTGCCGGAGGACGAGGAGGAGCCGGAGGAGCCCTCCAAGTTCGAGCTTTGGCTGGACAGGCACCTGGGCAGCGAGAAGGCCGCGTCCTTTTTTGTCACCGCCGCGGTGGCCCTGGGCATCGTCTTTGCCGTGGTGCTGTTCATCCTCCTGCCCACAGCCATCACCGGCCTGATCGGCTTGGTTGTCCCCCTGCCCATGTGGCTGCGCAACCTGCTGGAGGGCGTGGTCAAGGTGGTGATCTTCGTGGGCTATCTGATACTCTGCTCCCGGATGAAGGACATCCACCGGGTGTTCCAGTACCACGGCGCCGAGCACAAGACCATCTTCTGCTATGAGCACGGCCTGCCCCTGACGGTGGAGAACGTGCGCATCCAGCCCCGGCACCACCCCCGCTGCGGCACCAGCTTCCTGTTTGTGGTCATCGTGGTGAGCATCCTGCTGTCCAGCCTGCTGTTCAGCTTCATCGAGGTGACCAACACCTTTGCCCGCATGGGCCTGCACCTGCTGCTGCTGCCGGTGATCGTCAGCCTGACCTATGAGTTCAACCGCCTGGTGGGCCGGTATGACAACTGGTTCACCCGCATCATGACCGCCCCCGGCCTGTGGCTTCAGAACTGGACTACCTTCGAGCCGGACGACTCCATGATCGAGGTGGGCATCCGGGCCTTCACCCTGGTGCTGCCCGAGGAAAAGGGAAAAGATAAATGGTAATTTGCCTGGGGGAATCGTAGGGCGGGGGCTTGCCCCCGCCGTACACCCGGCTTATCGGGGCGGCCTGTGGCCGCCCCATGGGAGAGATCGGGTGATACCCATATCACCCCGGAGAGAAAGAGAGAAAATTGAGGAGTGGTGCTTACATGGCGACCACGTACAACAACCTCTACCTGGACACGCGGCAGCGTCTGCGGGAGGCGGGGGTGGAGGGAGCCCAGCTGGAGGCCCGGGAGCTCCTGTGCCACGCGGCGGGCAAGAACCGGGAGCAGTTCTACCGGGACATGGCCCTCTATGCCCCTGACCCGGTGGAGGAGAAGCTGGCCGCCCTGGTGGAACGCCGTCTGGCGGGGGAGCCGGTGGCCTACCTGATCGGAGAGTGGGAGTTTTACGGCCTGACCCTGGATGTGACGCCCGACGTGCTCATCCCCCGGATGGACACCGAGGTGCTGGCCGAGCGGGCCATCCTGCTGGCCCGGGCCGCCGGGGAAGGTGCCCGGGTGCTGGATCTGTGCGCCGGCAGCGGCTGCGTGGGCCTGGCGGTGGCGGCCAATGTGCCCACCTGCCGGGTGGTGCTGGCCGACGTCAGCGAGGCGGCCCTGAAAATCTGCAAGGGGAATGTGCGCCGGAATGAGCTCAACGCCCGGGTCACCTGTGTTCAGGCCGACGCCCTGCAGAAGCCGGACGCCGCCCTGTGGGACTTTGACGTGATTGCCTGCAACCCGCCCTATATCCCCACCGGGGATCTGGCCGGGCTGGACGTGTCCGTCCGGGACTACGAGCCCCGCTCCGCCCTGGACGGCGGGGCCGACGGGCTGGACTTCTACCGGGCCATCGCCGCCCAGTGGGGCTCCGCCCTGCGGCTGGGGGGCTCCCTGCTGTTTGAGGTGGGGATCAACCAGGCCATGGACGTGGCCGCCCTGCTGGAGCGCAGCGGCTTTGAGGACATCCAGTCCACCCAGGACACTCAGGGGATCCCCCGGGTGGTAGAGGGTGTGGTCAACCGATAAAAGTCTTGTTTATTGGACAGATAAAAGCGTAGGCTATTGGACAGAATACCCGGCGCCCTCTGGCTGCCGGGATACCAAAGGAGAGATTGGATATGGCAACCAAGAAAGCGGCGGTGGAGGCCGCCACCCCCGCAGCGGATAAGAAGCGGGCCCTGGAGACCGCCATGGCCCAGATTGAGCGGGCCTACGGCAAGGGCTCCATCATGCGCCTGGGCGACAACGCCGACATCGTGGTGGAGTCCATCCCCACCGGCTCCCTGTCCCTGGATCTGGCCCTGGGCATCGGGGGCGTGCCCCGGGGGCGCATTGTGGAGATCTACGGCCCCGAGTCCTCCGGCAAGACCACCCTGGCCCTGCACATCGTGGCAGAGGCCCAGAAGCGGGGGGGCGAGGCGGCCTTCATCGACGCCGAGCACGCCCTGGATCCCTCCTATGCCCGGGCCCTGGGGGTGGACATCGACTCCATGCTCATCTCCCAGCCCGACACCGGCGAGCAGGGCCTGGAGATCTGCGAGGCCCTGGTGCGCTCCGGCGCCATCGACGTGGTGGTGGTGGACTCGGTGGCGGCCCTGACCCCCCGGGCGGAGATCGAGGGCGACATGGGCGACTCCCACGTGGGCCTGCTGGCCCGGCTCATGAGCCAGGCTCTGCGCAAGCTGGCCGGCTGCATCTCCAAGACCAACTGCGTGGTGATCTTCATCAACCAGCTCCGGGAGAAGGTGGGCGTCATGTACGGCAACCCGGAGGTGACCACCGGCGGCCGGGCCCTGAAGTTCTACGCCTCGGTGCGCATCGACGTGCGGCGCATTGAGGCCCTCAAGAGCGGCTCGGAGATCATCGGCAACCGCACCCGGGCCAAGGTGGTGAAGAACAAGGTCTCTCCCCCCTTCAAGGAGGCGGAGTTTGACATCATGTACGGCGAGGGTATCTCCAAGGTGGGCGAGATCCTGGATCTGGCCACAAAGCTGGATCTGGTGCAGAAGTCGGGCTCCTGGTTCGCCATGGGGGAGACCCGCCTGGGCCAGGGCCGGGACGCGGCCAAGCAGTACCTGCGGGACAACCCGGAGGTGTGCGACCAGCTGGAGGCCGACATCCGCAGGAACTCCTACAAGCTGATGAGCAGCCAGGCCCGGGCCGCTGCCAAGGCGGCCGGCCGCGCGGTAGACGTGTCCGCCGAGGACTTCGAGGATGCGGATCAGTAAGCTTTCCCCATCTGCCCGCGTGGAGGGCCGCTGGCTCTGCCAGCTGGAGGACGGCACCCTGCTGACCATCGGGGAGGGGGAGGTGGTGTCCTTCGGCCTGGGCACCGGCGTGGAGCTGGACGCCGAGACGCTGGAGGCCCTCACCGCCGCCGCCCGGCTGACCCGGGTGAAGGAGAAGGCCCTGGAGCTGCTCGCCGCCCGGCCCATGTCCCGGAAGGAGCTGGTGGACAAGCTCACCGCCCGCCCCCGGAACCCGGAAAAGGGGCCCCTGTGCGATGCGGAAACCGCCGGGCAGGCGGCCGACTGGCTGGAGGGGCTGGGCTACCTGAACGACAAGGAGTATGCCCGCATGGTGGCGGAGCACTGTGCCGCCAGGGGCTACGGCTCCGCCCGGGCCAGGGAGGAGCTGCGCCGCCGGGGTGTGCCCCGGGAGCACTGGGACACGGCCCTGGAGGGCATGGACGACCCGGCGGAGGCCATAGACGCTTTTCTGCGGAAAAAGCTGCGGTGGGCGGAGCTGTCCGACCCCAAGGTGCGCAAGCGCCTGTCCGACGCCCTGGCCCGCCGGGGCTTCCGGTGGGAGGACATCAGCGCCGGCCTGCGCCGTCTGGGCGCGGAGCCGGAGGAGTAAAAGCCGGCTTCCCGCCGGCCGGGTATTTCATAAGAAATGAACGGAGAAAGGAGCACCGCCATGGAGGCGAGAGAGGCCCTGCTGACCCGCCGGAGCATCCGGCGCTACAAGCCCGATCCCATTTCTGAGGAAGATCTGAAGGAGATCCTGGAGGCCGGCCTGTCTGCCCCCTCCGCAGTCAATATGCAGCACTGGTACTTCGTGGCGGTGCAGAGTCCGGAGGCCCTGGACGAGGTGAAGGCCGTCATGGGGGGCGTGGCGGAGAAGTTCCAGTCCGTGCTGGAGGAGCGGTTTTCCCGCAACCCGGAGCAGATCGGCATCACCAACCGCTTCCTGACCACCCTGGGGGGTGCGCCGGTGTGCGTGCTGGCCTTTTTCCTCAAGCCGGACTACCCCGACCGGGACGGGGCCATGCAGTCCGTGTCCGCCGCGCTGGAAAACCTGCTGCTGGCGGCGTGGGATAAGGGCATCGGCTCCTGCTGGCTGTCGGCACCCCAGCGCATGGGCTTCGGCCCGGCCCTCCGGGAGCGCTTTGCCCCCGACAAGGGGGAGTTTGTGGCCATGGTTACCTTGGGCTACCCCGACCAGGCCCCCAAGATGCCCCCCAGACGGGACGGGCGCTACACGATTGTATAAGGAGACATTTCATTGAAGGTTGCATTTATCTCCCTGGGCTGCGCCAAGAATCTGGTCAATACCGAGCAGATGATGGCCCTGACCCGGGATGCCGGGTATGAGCTGGTGTCTGACCCGGAGGGGGCGGACGTGGCGGTGCTCAACACCTGCGGCTTTATCGACTCCGCCAAGAGCGAGGCCATCCAGAATATCCTGGAGCTGGCCGCGTTGAAGGACGCGGGCAAGCTGGGCAAGCTGCTGGTGGCCGGCTGCCTGTCTCAGCGGTATCAGAGTGAGCTGGAGCAGGAGATGCCCGAGGTGGACGGCGTGCTGGGCACCGGCAGCTACACCGATATCGTCTCCGCCCTGGAGGAGGTGACCGCCGGCGGCCATCCCCGCCGCTTCGGCGACATCGACCACACGGAGGAGGACGGGGCCCGGGTGGTGTCCACACCGCCCTACACCGCCTATCTGAAGATCGCCGAGGGCTGCGACAACCGCTGCTCCTACTGCATCATCCCCTATCTCCGGGGCCGCTACCGCAGCCGGAGCATGGAGTCCCTGCTCGCCGAGGCCAAGGCCCTGGCCGACCGGGGGGTGCAGGAGCTGATTGTCATCGCCCAGGACATCACCCGCTACGGCACCGATCTCTACGGCCGCCGCCGGCTGGGGGACCTGCTCACCGAGCTGTGCAAGCTGCCCTTCCACTGGATCCGCCTGCACTATCTCTATCCCGACGAGGTGGACGACGACCTGATCGACGTGATCGCCCGGGAGCACAAGATCCTCAAGTATATCGACATACCCCTCCAGCATATCAATGACGGGATCCTGAAGGCCATGAACCGCCGCTCCACCAAGGCGGAGATCATCGCCCTGCTGAACAAGCTGCGGCAGCGGCTGCCCGGCCTGGTGCTGCGCACCTCCCTGATCTGCGGCCTGCCCGGCGAGGGGGAGGCGGAGTTCGAGGAGCTGTGTGAATTCCTGCAGGACGCCGGCATCGAGCGGGCGGGCATTTTCCAGTTCTCCCCGGAGGAGGGCACCCCCGCCGCCGTCATGGAACACCAGGTGGAGCCGGAGACGGCCGCCCGCCGGGTGGAGCTGCTGGTGGAGCTCCAGTCCCGGGTGATGGACGCCTACAACGAGAGCCGCCTGGGGGAGACCCTGGAGGTGCTTTGCGAGGGCTTCGACCCGGAGATGGGCTGCTACGCCGGCCGCTCCTATGCCGACTCCCCCGACGTGGACGGCAGGGTGTTCTTCACCGCCGCCGGCCTGGTGCCCGCCGGCACCTTTGTCAACGTCCGCATCACCGGCACCAGTGACGGTGATCTCACCGGCGAGATAGAGGAGTGACACGACTTTGAATACCGCCAACAAGCTGACCATGCTCCGGGTGGTGCTCATCCCGGTGTTTCTGGTGCTGCTCTACCTCCCCATCCCCTTCCACAGGGTCTTCGCCCTGGTGATCTTCATCCTGGCCAGCGTCACCGACTTCATCGACGGCTACATCGCCCGCCACTACAACCAGGTCACCGACTTCGGCAAGTTCATGGATCCCCTGGCGGATAAGCTGCTGGTGATGTCCGCCCTGCTCTGGTTTGTGGAGGCGGGCCGCCTGCCCGCCTGGGCCATGCTGGTGGTGGTGGCGCGGGAGTTTGCCGTCACCGCCCTGCGCCTCATCGCTGTGGAGCGGGGGCGGGTGATCGCCGCGGCCTGGTCGGGGAAGATCAAGACCGCCTCCACCATGGTGTGCATCTGCCTCATGCTGGTCTTCGCCCGGCCCTGGCTGGACGTGCTCTGCACGGTGGTGATCCTGGCTACCACGGTCTACTCCGGCGTGGAGTACTTTGTCAAGAACCGGGATGTGATCGACTGGAAAAACATGTAGCCCGGGCGGCCGCCCGGCACGCAGACAAGGAGGAAGCTTCTATGAGACGAGTGCTGGCGCTGCTGCTGGCCGCGGGCCTGCTGACCACCCCCGCCCTGGCGGCGGAGACCCCGGCGGAGGAGACCGCCGCCCGGGGCCTCTATGATCTGGGGCTTTTCAAGGGAGTGGGGACCGGGGCGGACGGCGGCCCCGACTTCGGCCTGGACCGGGCCCCCAGCCGGGTGGAGGCCGTCACCATGCTGGTCCGGGCCCTGGGGGCCGGGGAGGCCGCCGAGGCCATGGGGAAGACCCACCCCTTCGCCGACGTGCCCGCCTGGGCCGACGGCTATGTGTCCTACGCCTACGGGGAGGGCCTCACCCGGGGGGTGTCGGAGACCGCCTTCGGGTCGGAGACCACCGCCACCTGCGGGATGTACCTCACCTTCATGCTCCGCGCCCTGGGCTATACGGAGGGGGAGGGCGGGGACTTCACCTATGACGACCCCTGGGCCCTGGCGGAGACGGCGGGCCTGCTCCCCGCCGGGGTGGACCGGGAGAACTTCACCCGGGGGGACGTGGCGGAGGTCACCGCCGCCGCCCTCCGGGCCGGCCGGAAGGGGGAGACGGCCACCCTGGCCGACGCCCTCATCGCCGCCGGGGCCTTCGCGGAGGAGGCCTTCGCGGCCGCCTTCCCTGCGCCCATGAGCTATGGGGAGGCCCTGGAGGCCGTCACCGGCCAGGACTTTTTCACCGTGGAGCGGCAAGTGGAGACCCCGGCCTGCACCGTCGTGGCCGGCAGCGTGGGCGGGACGCCCCACGGCTCCTATGCCGCCATGTACCTGATTTTTAAGGCTGGCTCCCTCCCCGGGGAGGGGACGACGGTGGAGCTGCCCCTGGCGGCCGAAAATGCCTGGGGCGCCACCCGGCTCCCCGAGGAGTGGGCGCTCAGCGATGACCAGACCGTCCTCACCTACGCCTACCGATTTGACGAGCCCCTGGTCAGCGACGGCCGGGTCTGGCACGAGGCGGGCACCTACCGCTACGCCGTGGATCTGACCACCGGCGCGGTGGAGGAGGCGCTGGAGCCCCTCTCTCTGGACGAGACCCTCTCCTGGTTTGACGGGCAGGGCTACACCGTGGAGCGGACCCTGGACGCCCCCGCCTGCACGGTGGTGCTGTGCCACAGGACCCTGCGCAATACGGACGCCGCGGGCAGCGTGATCCGTGAGGCCGTGGATTACGAGCTCTACCTGGTCTACAAGGCGGGCGGGACCCAGCAGGCGGGGACCCGGCGGGAGCTGCCCCTCCCCCTGACCGACACCGAGACCACGGCGGCGGGGACCACCTACGCCGATACCGGCCGGGTGCCGGACACCCTGGAGCTCAGCGCCGACGGGGGGACCCTGACCTACTCCTACCGCTTTGACACGGCCCTGGCTGACCAGACGGGCGGCGAGATCCACAGGGCGGGCGTCTACCGGTACACGGTGGACCTGGCCGCCGGCAGCTGCACCCAGACCATCGACCCCCTGTAAGGGGAGAAAGCCGCGCCCCCGGCCGCCGGACGGCGGACGGGGGCGCTTTGCGCGGCGGCCCGCCGCGGAAAAGAGAAAGGGAGGAAACGCCATGCTGGACTTTACCCGGGCCCTCAGCCCGGACGCGCCCCTGATCCACCCCACCAGCCGGACGGTGAACTGCACCTTCGGCCGGTATGTGGAGATCGGCGACCACTGTGTGCTGGAGGAGACAGCGGTGGGGGACTACACCTACTGCTTCGGCTGTAACGACGTGATCTATGCCGCCCTGGGCAGGTTCAACTCCATCGCCACCGGCGTGCGCATCAACCCGGTGCAGCACCCGGCCAAGTTCCGGGCGGCGGCCCACCACTTCACCTACCGCTGCTCCCACTACGGCCTGGGCCCCGATGACGACGGACTGATCGCCTGGCGGCGGCAGAACCGGGTGGCCACCGGGAACGACGTGTGGCTGGGCCACAACGCGGTGATCATGGGGGGCGTCACCATCGGCGACGGCGCGGTGGTGGGGGCCGGGGCGGTGGTGACTCACGACGTGGCCCCCTATGAGATCGTGGGCGGCGTTCCGGCCAGGCACATCGGCTGGCGCTATCCGCCGGAGCTCATCGCCGCTCTGGAGCGCATCCGCTGGTGGGACTGGAGCCATGAGACCCTGGGGGAGCGCCTGCGGGACTTTGACGACGTGGAGGCCTTCTGCGCCAAGTACGACCCCGGAGCCCCGGAAAAATAAGACAAAAAACCGCACGGCCGCTTCCGCGGCCGTGCGGTTTCCTGTATCTGGTCAGATGAGCCCCATGGTGCGCAGGATGTAGAGCCAGAGGGTGAGGGTAAAGATGCTGAACAGGGTGGTGAGCATGACGGTGCTGGAGGTGAGGGTGCCCTCGTGGCCCATGCTGCGGGCCATGACAAAGCTGCTGACGGTGGTGGGGCTGGCCAGCATGGCCAGGGCGGCCACCAGCTTGTCGTCCCGGGCGCCCATGGCCACGGCGGCGGGGAGGAACACGGCGGCCAGCACCACCAACTTGACCGCAGTGGCGGCCACGGCCGGCTTCCAGCGGCCCAGGGCCTTTTTCAGATCGAAGGAGGCGCCCAGGGCCATGAGGCCCAGGGGGGTGGCGGTGGCGGAGATGCTGTTCACCGTCTTCTCCATGATCAGCGGCTCAGGGATGCGCAGCAGAGTCCACACCAGGCCGACCACGATGCCCAGGATGATGGGGTTGGTGACAATGCCCTTGCAGGCCTTTTTCAGGGCCGCCCGGTTGACACCGTTCTGCTGCGGGCTGGAGAGGGAGAGCACCAGCACCGCCGCCACGTTGTACAGGGGCACCGCGCCGATAATCACCAGGCTGGCCGCCCCGGCATTGCCGTACAGGTTCTCCAGGAAGGCGGCACCCAGCAGGGCGATGCTGCTGCGGTAGCCCACCTGGACAAACTCCCCCCGGAGGGAGCGGTCTTTCCAGAATAGGCTGACGGCGGCGGTGAGGAGGATGGACAGGAGGGTGGCCAGGAAGCAGTAGAGGACAAAGGGGCCGTCCCACACAGAGAAGAAGTCGGAGTCCACCAGATCCTTGAAGAGCATCACCGGCAGGCCGATCTTGAACACATAGCTGTTGAGCTTGTCCGCGAAGGCCTGGTCGAAAAAGCCCATCCGCCGAAAGAGCATGCCCAGCAGCATCATCAGGAAGATGGGCACGGTGGCGTTGAGGCAGTAGATCAGATTGTCCAGCATTTGAGAATCCCCCTGTGCGTTCCGATTCGTGTATGCGCGCAATAGGTATTATAGTCCCATCCGGGCGGGGAAACAAGACGGTTACCGCGGAGTAAGGGGCATGGGACGGGCCGCGGCGCGCATAGAGGTAGAGGGAAGGGGAGGGATGCGCCGTGCTGTGCCGGGTTTCCGAGCTGCGGTACAAGGAGATGATCAACGTCACCGACGGCAGCCGATACGGCTACGTGGGGGACGCGGAGGTGGATCTGGAGACGGGGCAGGTGAGGGCCCTGGTGGTGCCGGGGCGGCTGCGGCTCTTCGGCCTGCTGGGTCGGGAGGAGGACACGGTGGTGCCCTGGGAGGCGGTGCGCCGCATCGGCGCGGACATCATCCTGGTGGAGGGCGGCCCCATGGGGCGCATCGGCCGGGGGCGTCGGCAGAGCGGCGCCCTTTGACCAGAGCGGAACGGCGCCTCCCCGGTTCTCTCAGTCAGGTTGACAGAAAACAAGACTGGTTGACAAAAACAGGGCAGGATGAGGTTGCGGGGATTGGCAGGACGTGGTATACTGCTAATTTAGAGTATCAAACCAGGAGGTACATCCCAATGTGCGGTATTGTCGGATTTGTTGGCCGGGAGGAGGCCGCCCCCATTCTGCTGGACGGCCTGGCCCGGCTGGAATATCGGGGCTATGACTCCGCGGGCATCGCGGTTTACGGGGAGCAGGAGGGCCTGCAGGTTGCCAAGGCCAAGGGCAGGCTTCAGGTGCTGTATGAGCTGGTGGAGGGGGGCAAAACTGTCCACGGCGCCATCGGCCTGGGCCACACCCGCTGGGCCACCCACGGGGAGCCCTCGGACGTGAACTCCCACCCCCAGGTCAGCGAGAGCGGCCGCTTTGCCGTGGTGCACAACGGCATCATCGAAAACTACATGGAGCTGCGGGAGTTTCTGGAGTCGGAGGGGGTCACCTTCGTTTCCCAGACCGACACCGAGGTGGTGGCCCAGCTTCTGGAGTACTACTACGACGGGGACATTCTGGCGACGGTGGGGAAGGTGCTGGGTCTGATTCAGGGGGCCTACGCCCTGGGCATCCTCAGCGCCGACTGTCCCGACCGGCTCATCGCGGCCCGGAAGGACAGCCCCCTGATCCTGGGCTTTGGAGACGGAGCCCATTTCCTGGCCTCCGACGTAACCGCCCTGATCAAGTACACCCGGGACGTGTGCTACCTGGACGACGGGGAGATTGCCGAACTCACCGCCGACCACCTGTGGGTGTACGACGCCTACCTCCGCCCGGTGGAGAAGGAGCACCACCACGTGGACTGGGAGATCTCCGCCGCCGAGAAGGGCGGGTATGAGCACTTCATGGCCAAGGAGATCATGGAGCAGCCAGAGGCCTTCCGCAAGACCATCTCCCCCCGCATCCTGCAGGGGAAGGTGGCGCTGGACGGCCTGAGCCTGGAGGCGGACTACCTGCGGGAGATGGACAAGCTGTATGTCATTGCCTGCGGCTCCTCCTACCACGTGGGCATGGTGGCCAAGTACACCCTGGAGCGGCTGCTGCGCAAGCCGGTGGAGGTGACCCTGGCCTCCGAGTTCCGCTACTGCGACCCCATCGTCACCGACAAGACCCTGGCCCTGGTGATCAGCCAGTCCGGCGAGACGGTGGACACCCTGGCCGCCATGCGGGAGGCCCGGCGGCTGGGGGCCCGGGTGCTGTCCATCGTCAACGTGGTGGGCTCCACCATCGCCCGGGAGAGCGACGACGTGCTCTACACCTGGGCCGGGCCGGAGATCGCCGTGGCCACCACCAAGGCCTTCTCCACCCAGCTGGCGGTGGTGTACCTCATCGGCCTGTACTGCGCGGAAAAGCTGGGCACCCTGCCCCGGGAGGAATACGGCGCCATCCTGGCGGAGCTGCAGGCCATTCCGGACAAGATGGAGGAGATCCTGGCCAACCGGGCGGACATCCAGTACTTCGCCTCCCTCTACTTCAACCACCCCTCCATCTTCTTCATCGGCCGCAACGTGGACTACGCCATCGGCATGGAGGGCTCCCTGAAGCTGAAGGAGATCTCCTACATCCACTCGGAGGCCTACGCCGCCGGAGAGCTGAAGCACGGCACCATCTCCCTCATCGAGCCGGGCACCCTGGTGGTGGCCCTGGCCAGCTACACCAAGCTCTTTGAAAAGACCATGAGCAACGTGGTGGAGGTGAAGAGCCGGGGAGCCGACGTGCTGGGCCTCACCGTGGCCTCCCGGGCGGCGGACATGGCCAAGACGGTGGATCACGTGATCCCCGTGCCCGACACCCACCCCGTGCTGCTGCCCGTCCTGGATGTGGTGCCCATGCAGCTCTTTGCCTACTACGTGGCCCTCCAGCGGGGGTGTGATATCGATAAACCCCGGAATCTTGCCAAGTCGGTGACGGTGGAGTGAGGAGAAGCGAATTGAAGAAGCTGTTTACTCTGGTTCTGGCCCTGCTCCTGGCTCTCTCCCTGGCTGCCTGCGGCGGGGGCGGAGGGACGGGGGAGCGGGTGGTGCGCTGCGGCCTGTCCAGCGCCTGGGATTCCCTGATGCCCTACAACAGCCCGTCGGGGAGCAACTACTCCCGCATCATCTACGACAAGATTTACGACCGCCTGGCCTACGTCCACGCCGACGGCGCCCTGGATCCCCGGGGGGCCGAGGCCTGGGAGAGTGCCGACGGCGGCTATGCCGTCCTGTTCCACCTGGATCAGGGGGCGGCCTTCCACGACGGCACCCCGGTGACAGCGGAGCACTGGGCGGACACCATCGCCCTGCTGACCGACCCGGACTGCCCCACCCTGGGCCGCGCGGCCTTCTCCGTGCTTGCCGGCACCGACGACAACGGCGCGGCGGTGGAGGGGGAGGCCCTGGGGGCGGAGGCGGTGGACGACTACACCCTCAGGCTCACTTTTAAGACCCCCACCACCCCGGAGGACTTCCTGCTGGACAGGAACCGGGAGTACTACGTGCTGCCCACCCACCTGCTGGAGGGGGTGGAGCCGTCACAGCTCATGGATCTGGAGCTATGGGACAAGCCCATCGGCTCCGGCCCCTGCAAATTCGTCTCCGAGACCCCGGGCAGCCAGCTGGTGCTGGAGGCCAACAAGGACTACCAGCTGGGGGCGCCCGGCTTTAACCAGCTGGTGATCCGGGTCATCGACAAGTCCAACCTGCTCACCTCCCTGATCGCCGGGGATCTGGACTACTACGCCTTCGGCGGCAACGTGTCGGTGGAGGACGCCCAGGTGGCCGAGGAGGCGGGCCTGACGGTGGCGGAGGGCACGGTACCCAACTACTTCTACGAGCTGATGCTCAACAACGAGACCATCCCCAGCGCGGCCATCCGCCGGGCCATCGATCTGGCCCTGGACAAGGAGGCCCTGTGCCTCCAGTCGGCCCAGGGCCTGGGGGAGCCGGCGGCCTCGGATCTCACTCCCGGCACGGGGTATGACAGCGGCCTGACCTGGAGCCGGGACGTGGAGGGGGCGAAGGCCCTGCTGGAGCAGGGGGGCTATGACGGCCGGACTTACACCCTGGCCTGCACCTCCAACCGCTCCGGCCTGGCCGCCCTCATGCAGCAGGAGCTGGCCGAGGCGGGGGTCGCTGTTGTCATTGAGACGGTGGACTCCGCCACCCTGTTTGCCGGCATGGCGGACGGGAAGTACGACATGGCCATCGCCAGCCACACCCCTGGCGCCCTGCCCCTGTGGTTCACCGCCAGCCGGTTTGCCGAGGGCAACAACATCTTCCACGTGGCGGATCTCACCCCCTACACGGACTATATCTCCGCCATCCAGGGGGAGGCCGACCAGACCCGGCGGCAGGCCCTGGTGACGGAGTTCCAGGCCTTCCTGGCCCAGGAGCGGCCCTTCATCCCCCTGTGGTTCAGCCGCACCCTCCACGTCCAGTCCCCCACGGTGGACGGCATCGACTACCCCTCCTCCACCTTCTCCAACGAGAACGTGTGGGACTGGGAGTACCGGGGATGAGGGCCGGCGCGCTCTGCATGCGTTATTTGTCAGAAATCGAAACAGAAGAGAAAACCTCCGTAGGGCCGGCCCATACGGCCCGTGCCTCCCGAGAGAGGCCGGAAGTGCAGGAGGAATCAAGCTATGGGACGCTATATTCGCCGCCGTCTGCTGACGGCAATCCCCGTCTTTCTGGGCATCACCCTGCTGGTCTTCGGGATGCTCCACCTGGCCGCGGGCTCGGTGCTGGATCTGATGGGGGAGGGGAGTGCCTCCAGCGCCGCCGACAAGGCGGCGCTGGAGGCGTCTCTCGGCCTGGACAGGCCCCTGCCCGTCCAGTACCTGGACTGGCTCTCCGGCCTGCTCCGGGGTGATCTGGGGGAGTCCTACCTGACGGGGAAGGACGTGGCCGGGCTGATCGCCCAGCGGGTGGGCCCCTCCCTGCTGCTGACGGGGACGGGGGTGCTGCTGGCTGTCGCCATCGCCCTCCCCCTGGGGATACTGGCGGCCTGGAAGCCCGGTTCGGCCTGGGACAAGGCCGCATCCGCCCTGTCCCTGCTCAGCTTCGGGGTGCCGGGCTTCTTCCTCTGCCTGGTGGGGATCCTGGTGTTCTCGGTCTTCCTGGGCTGGCTGCCCGCCCAGGGCATGTATGAATACGGGGTGTTCACCGGGATGGGGGATCTGCTCCGCCACCTGGTGCTCCCCGCCGGGGTGGTGTGCCTCAGCGGCGTGGGGGAGCTGGTGAAGCAGACCCGGGCCGCCTGCCTGGAGGGGCTGGGGGAGGACTACATCCTCACTGCCCGGGCCAAGGGCCTGAAAGAGGGGGCGGTGATGGTGCGCCACGCCTTCCGGGGGTCGCTGCTGCCGGTGCTCACCACCATCCTGAGCCACATCCCCCACATCATCGGCGGCTCGGTGGTGGTGGAGCGGGTGTTCGGCTGGCCGGGCATGGGCAGCCTGCTCTTTGACGGCATCGACAGCCGGGACGACGCCGTGGTCATGGGGGTGACGGTGGTGATCGCCCTCACTGTGCTCCTCACCAATCTGCTGCTGGATCTGGTCTACGGGCTGGCCGATCCCCGGGTGCGCTATGAGAAGGGGTAGAGCGGAGGGGCGCAGCCCCTGGGCCAGGCTCCTGCGGGATCGGCGGGCGGTGTTCTGCCTGGCCGTCCTGGCGGCGGAGCTGCTGGCGGTGCTGCTGCTGCCCCCGCTGCTGGGGCTGGATCCCTACACCAGCGATCTGGCGGCGGGCTTCTGGGCGCCCCCCTCCGCCGCCCATCCCCTGGGCACCGACGACGTGGGGCGGGATCTGCTGGCGCGGCTGGTATGCGGCGGCCGGGTGTCCCTGGCGGTGGGGCTGTGCTCGGCGGCCCTCAGTGTCCTGGTGGGGGTGCCCCTGGGCCTGCTGGCGGGCTACCGCCGGGGGGCGTGGGAGTTCTGGCTCATGCGCCTGGCCGACGTGCTCCAGAGCTTTCCCAGTATTGTGCTGGTGCTCTGCCTGGTGACCCTGGCGGGGCCGTCGGCGGTCAACCTGGTGCTGGTGCTGGGCCTGCTGGGCTGGACGGACATCGCCCGGCTGGTGTACGGCAACACCCTCTCCGTCCGGGAGCAGGAGTACGTTCTGGCGGCCCGGGCCCTGGGGGGGCGGACGGGGCGGATCCTCCGGCGCAATGTGCTGCCCAATGTGATCTCGCCGGTGTGGTGCGCCTTCCCCCTGCGGGCGGGCCGGGCCATCCTGTCCGAGTCCAGCCTCAGCTTTCTGGGCGTGGGCATCCGCACCCCCCAGGCCTCCTGGGGCAGCCTGATCCAATACGCCGTCAGCCTGCCCGTGCTGGCGGGCCGGCCCTGGGTGTGGGTGCCGCCGGCGGCGTGTATGCTGCTCACGGTGTTCTGCCTCCAGGGTGTGGGGGACGGCCTGCGGGACGCCCTGGATCCCCGCGGGCGGGCGGGACAGGACGGAAAGCGGCCATGCCGGGTAAAAAGTAACGGAATCCCGAAATATTAGCCCTATTTTTCGGGATTAAATTCTTTCTAATCTGAAACTTAACAATTTGTTCACAAAATACCAGAGCAAGTCTGTTAAAATAATAACAGACTTACTGAGGAAGGCGACCTTGGCCCAGGAAAGGACCAGAGGCCGCCTTTTTTTGAGGGGGGTGTGGGATATGGATGCGATACAGGCAGAAGAAGGATACAGGCAAGGAACGGGGCGGCTGAACAGCGCCTAAATGAAAAGAGAGGTGAATCCATGCGGAAAAAACTCAAGGAAAAGATTTCGGAATCCCTGACCTCGGTGCTCCCGGTCACGGTGATTGTGCTGATTCTCAGCTTTACATTGACCCCCATGCCCAACGGGACGATGCTCCTGTTTTTGCTGGGGGCGGCCATGCTGATTCTGGGCATGGGCTTTTTCTCCCTGGGAGCGGACATGGCCATGGTGCCCATCGGCGAGCAGATGGGCCGCAGGCTGGGCCCGGGCAGCAGGCTGCCCATGGTCATTGTGGTGTGCTTCCTCATCGGCGTGTTCGTCACCATCGCCGAGCCGGATCTCACCGTGCTGGCCAAGCAGGTGCCCGCCGTGCCCGATCTGGTCATTATTCTCACCGTGGCGGTGGGCGTGGGTGTGTTCCTGGTGGCCTCCATGCTGCGCACCCGGTTCAACATCCCCCTGGCGCCCACCCTGCTGGTGCTCTATATCGGGGTGTTTCTCCTGTCCATCTTTGTGCCCAATGAGTTTCTGGCGGTGGCCTTTGACTCCGGCGGCGTGACCACCGGCCCCATCACGGTGCCCTTCATCATGGCGCTGGGCACCGGCATCGCCAGCATCCAGGGCAGGGAGGAGGACAACTTCGGCATGGTGGCCATGTGCAGCGTAGGCCCCATCCTGGCGGTCATGGTGCTGGGCATCTGCTTTCAGTCCACGGACGTGGCCTACACCCCCTTTCACATCCCCACCGTCCTGGACTCCCAGGACGCGGGGCGGGAGTTCCTCAACGGCCTGCCCGCCTATATGGAGGAGGTGGCCCTGGGCCTGCTGCCCATTGTGGTGTTCTTCGCCCTGTTCCAGATGATCTCCATCCGCCTGAAAAAGCGGGCGGTGATCAAGATCATCGTGGGCATGGTCTATACCTACATCGGCCTGGTACTGTTCCTCACCGGCGTCAACGTGGGCTTCATGCCCGCAGGCTATTTTCTGGGCGGTGCCCTGGGGTCGCTGCCTGTGTACTGGCTCCTGGTGCCCATCGGCATGGTGGTGGGCTACTTCATTGTGGCGGCGGAGCCGGCGGTTCACGTGCTCAACAAACAGGTGGAGGAGGTCACCAGCGGCGCCATTCCCCAGAAGGCCATCGGTCTGGCCCTGTCCATCGGCGTGTCGGTCTCCATCGGCCTGGCCATGCTGCGGGTGTGCCTGGGCATCCCCATCTACTTCCTGCTGGTGCCGGGCTATGCCATTGCCCTGATCCTCATGTTTTTTGTCCCCAAGATCTTCACCGGCATCGCCTTTGACTCCGGCGGAGTGGCGTCCGGCCCCATGACGGCCACCTTCCTGCTGCCCCTGACCATGGGCGCCTGCGAGGCCCTGGGACGGGACGTGCTGACCGACGCCTTCGGCGTGGTGTCCATGGTGGCCATGACGCCGCTGATCACCATCCAGCTGCTGGGCCTGTTCTACCAGTGGAAGGTGCGCCGCACCCAGGAGGTCACCCCGGCCGAGGAGCGGGAGATCCAGCTGGTGGACGGCATTATCGACTATGACGAGGAGGTGGAGGCATGACAGACGGAAACAGGCTGCCCCGGCTCAAGCTGATGGTTACCATCATCGACCGGGACAAGGGCGCCCTGGCGGTGAGTCTGTTCCGCGCCCACCATCTGCACTTCGACTATCTCTGCATGGGGCTGGGCACAGCCAGCTCCCGGATCCTGGACTATTTCGGCCTGTCCGAGACGGAGAAGGACGTGGTGTTCACCCTGGTGCCGGAGCCCTGCGTGGGGAAGATCCTCCGCCTGACGGCGGAAAAATTCCAGATCCACCGGCCCGGGCAGGGGATCCTGTTCACGGTGCCCCTGTCGGCGGTGAGCGCCCAGGTGCCCCAGGTGCTGTGCAAAAAAGAATATCTGGCCGAAGACGGCGCGGAGGAGGCGGAGAACATGGAGCATACCAAGCAGTACACCCTGATTCTGGCGGTGGTCAACCACGGCAGCGTGGACGCCGTCATGGACGCGGCCCGGAGCGAGGGAGCCCGGGGCGGCACCGTTCTCTACGCCCGCCGTGTGGGCATGGAGGACATGGAGAACGTGCTGGGCTTTACCTTCCAGCCGGAGAAGGAGGTGGTGGCCATCCTGGCGCCCAAGACGCAGAAGAAGGCGCTGATGGAGGCCATCAACCGCTCCGCGGGCTTGACCACCGAGGCCAGGGGCATCCTCTTTGCCCTCCCCGTGGACGATCTCATCGGGCTCCAGCCTCCCATTGACAACGGGGCGGGACAGGAGTAGGATGTTGTCAGAGGGGCGGGCCCCGCACAGGCGGCCTGCCCGCAGGAGAGAAGCAGGGCTCCCGGCTGCGGCCGGGGAGGCCCTGCCGGGAGAGAGGGGGAGGGCCCGTCATGACAAAGATCATTGAACTGAAGGACAGGCGGCAGTTCCGCATTCTGCTCAATCCGGTGCGGCAGGATATTCTCCATCTGCTCCGACGGGCGGCACGGCCCATGACGGCCAGCGCCGTGGCGGAGCGGATGCTCCTCTCGCCCAGCGCGGCCCAGGCCCACCTGCAGCGGCTGGTGGAGCTGGGCGCTGTGGAGCAGGTGGCGGTCAGCGGCCGCCCCGCGGCCCTCTACCGGATCGCCGACGCGGAGATCCGCCTGGATCTGGGCCGCAAGGACGGCTTCCAGGGTGAGCGGGAGGCTTTGGCCGCCCAGATGATGGACGGCACTTTCCGGGGCATCCTCCACGCGGCCTACAGCCACGGGGAGAAGGAGCTGGAGGACTGCCGCCAGTTCCAGTTCGGCGCCCTCCACCTGAAGCCGGAGGAGCGGGCTGAGCTTCAGAAGATTGTGGAGGACTATCTCCGGGCTCACGGAGCCCCCCAGGCGGAGGCGGAGCACTGGGAGTATGTCCTGATGGCCTACCGGGCCGATGACGTGAAGCCCTGAGCATCCTGCCGGCTTCCCGATACAGCACAAAAATTCCCCCGCCGGGGCCCGCGCAACGCGGCCCCGGCGGGGGAAATCTGTTTTGGTGGCACCAAAGGCCCCCAGCTAGGCTGGGGGTAAAAAATAGCTTATAGCGAGGTGGAAAGTAGAAAAAGAAAAAACTCCCTGATAAGGTAGAAGTGGTTTGCCGACCGCACAACTACGATAAGGTATAGTAAAAGAGTTTGTTGACCCGTTTACGGGTCGCGAGAACAAGAAGGCATAGAAGGAACCCCTTAAGGGGTAGCCCGAGAAAGAAATGCAGTCGGCAAACCTTTCGGGGCCCCTTAAGGGGCTTCGTCCGTATCAGGCCCTTATAGTGCCTGCTCAAGCCTCCGGCTTAGCCGGAGGTCTGGCTATCTATGTAAAAACCGCTCTGGCGGGCGGGAAAAGAGGGGGAGGACGGCGGTAAAGGTCACCGTGCCGCCGGAGAGGCGGGCGGTGAGCCGTCCGTGGTGCCGGGCCACGATGGCCCGGGCGGTGGACAGGCCGATGCCGTAGCCGCCGCTGCTGCGGGCGCGGGAGGAATCCGCCCGGTAAAACCGGTCAAACAGGCGGGGAAGCTGGGCGGCGTCCAGCCCGGCGCAGGGGTTGGAGACAGACAGCACGGCCCAGCGGCCCCGGCGGGCCAGGGTAAGACGGATGGCACCGCCCTCGTCGCAGTACTTGACCGCGTTGTCCAGCAGCAGGGCGCACAGGCGGGCCAGGTTGTCCTCCACACCGGGGAGCACCAGCTCCGGCTCAATCCGGCCGTCCAGGGTTTTGCCGGCGGCCTCGGCCAGGGGGCGGAAGTCCTCCAGGGCCCGCTCCGCCACCCGTCCCAGGGGCACGGGGGCGGCGGCCTCGTCGGGCAGGGCCTCCTCGGTGCGGGCCAGCTCGATCAGGTTCTGGATCAGCCGATCCAGCCGCCCCACCTGGGCCCGGGTGCTCTCAAGCCACTGGTTTTCCCCCAGGGAGGCGGAGAGCAGGCCGGTGTTGGCGGAGATGATGGCCAGGGGGGTCTTGAGCTCGTGGGAGGCGTCGGTGACGAACTGGCGCTGCCGCTCCAGGTTCTCCACAAAGGGCCGGGTGACCCGCCGGGAGAGGAGGAGCAACAGCAGAAATACCGTAAGCAGGCAGACGCCGGCGGCCAGCAGGGAGATGCGCAGCACGCCGCCCGCCCCCTGAAGCTGGAGGAAGCAGTCCAGCACCACGATGGTGGAGCCGCCGTCAGGCTCGGCAAAGACGCCGTAGCGGTAATAGCTGGTGTACCCGGACTGCTTCCCCCCGTCCAGGATGTCGCCCACCCATTCCACCACCATCTGGCGATCCAGGGCGGCAATGTGCTCGGCGTCCACCTCGGTGACCTCCCGGTTTTTCGTCAGGTGGACGATGAAGTAGCGGGTCTCAAAGGGGGTCTCCGGGGTGACCTGAAACCCGCCGTGGGCCGCCGGATCCACCGGCGCGTCGGGGATCTGAAAGGCGCCTCCGGTCTGGTGGAGCATCTCCACCGCCGCGTCAGCCCGCTGGGTGACCATGTGCCGGTAGCCCAGGTTGATAGCCAGGCAGAGCAGGGCCAGGGTGCCGGCCAGGGAGGCCATGGCGATGAGCAGGAAGCGGCGGCGGAGGGCGCGGATCACGCCCCCACCTCCAGGGTGTAGCCCCGGCCCCGGCTGGCGGTGATGCGCACGGTGGAGTGCAGCCCCTCCAGCTTGCGGCGCAGATAGGAGATGTAAGCCCATACCACGTTGACCTCCGCCTCGCTCTCATAGCCCCAGATGCGCTCCATCAGCTGTTCGGTGGACAAAAAGCCGCCCCGCTGGCGCATGAGCAGCTCCAGCAGCTGAAACTCCTTGTTGCCCAGGCGTACCGAGGCGCCGTGGGCGGACAGCTCGAAGGTGTCCCGGTCGAGGGTCAGATCCCCCGCCGTCATCTGGCTGGGGGTATAGGCGGCGCCCCGGCGGGTGAGAGCCCGCACCCGGGCCACCAGCTCCCCCATGTCGAAGGGCTTGGGCAGGTAGTCATCCGCCCCGGCGTTGAGGCCGCGGATGCGGTCGTCCACCCCGCTTCTGGCGGTGAGCAGGAGCACGGGGGTGGATACCCCCTTCTCCCGCAGCAGCCGGAGCACCTCCAGCCCGTCCCGGCGGGGCATCATGATGTCCAGCACCAGGCCGTCGTAGTTCTCCGCCAGGCCGTAGTCCAGGGCGTCGTCCCCGTCGTGCACCACGTCCACCGAGTAGTGCTCCCGCTTGAGCATGGCCTCCAGGGCGGCGGCCAGCTCCGGCTCGTCCTCGGCGATCAGAATCCGCATGGTTCAAGACTCCTTTGTTGGTCAGGTATCGTGCTCCAGTTTAAGCGGATTCTGTGCCGTGGCTGTGGACAAATCTTGAACGTTTTACAAATTTTATGATGCGGACGGCTCCGCCGCCGTCAGGGAACAGGTCAGGGTGCCGCCGTCGCCCATGGCGAGGGTAAGGGCCGCCTCCACCGATTCGGTCAGGACGGTGAGGGAGGCGGTGCCGTCCCCGTTGTCCACCGCGTCGGTGAGCGAGCCCTCGGAGAGCTGGAGCTCCAGGGTGCCCAGCTCCGCCCCAGAGGCGTCGGTGAGCACCAGCTCCGCCGTGCCCGTCCGGGGCAGGCCGCTCACGGTGAGGGTGCCGTCCTCCTCGGCGGGGTAGTCCGCCTGATCCTCCCCGATGGTGAGCTGGAGCGAGGCGTCGGACAGGGGAGCGCCGTCGGCATCCAGCAGGGTGAAGGCGAGAGTCAGGCCGGCATCTGCCGTCTCATCGGGGGCGGCGGTCTCCTGGACGGCGTCCTCCTCCTCTGCAGCGGGGGTGGCGGATACGCTCTCCGTCTCTTCGGGGGTGGGAGTGGGGCTGACAGTCTCCTCCTCCTGGCCGGAATCGGCGGAACAGGCGGTCAGCGCCGCCAGCAGCAAAGCCCCGCACAGGCCCAGGGCCAGCCATTTGGTTCGTTTCAAAAGAATCACTCCATTCCATAGGTGTCCGGGGGTCTCCCGGTGCCCACAGGATAGCACGCCAACTCAAAAGGAACTTAAAGGATCTGCCGCGTCTTGACACCGGCGGGGAGGCTGGGGTAAAATGCAGCTGTACAGACCAAATGGAAACCAAGGGGGAGGGAGAAACCATGCCGGCAGAGGCAAAGACCCTTCCGGCCTGCCCGGTGGAGACCACGCTGACCCTGATCAGCGACAAGTGGAAGGTGCTCATACTCCGGGATCTGATGCCGGGCACCAGGCGCTTCGGGGGGCTGAAAAAGTCCCTGGGCACGGTGAGCCAGAAGGTGCTCACCGCCCAGCTTCGGGAGATGGAGGGGAGCGGCCTGCTCACCCGCACGGTGTACCCGGAGGTGCCGCCCCGGGTGGAGTACACCCTCACCGAGCTGGGGTACAGCCTCAAGCCCGTCCTGGACGCCATGCAGAGCTGGGGTGAGGCGTACAAGACCAGGAGCGGGAACGGAACATTGACCGTATAAGGACAGCATAGAAAGGCAGGCGCGCCGCGGGACTCTGCGGCGCGCCTCAGTGTGTCGAAAAAGCGGCTTTGCCGCTTTTTCGAGAAAGACCACATGGCGGAAGAGGTTCGTTTTCTTACGAAAAAGTCACCCCTT
>DGYMJ06203__coassemble_389_pt1 | contig 33429 bp, 32 predicted proteins | sample DGYMJ06203__metabat2_low_PE_040 | metagenome-assembled genome bin DGYMJ06203 | reverse complement strand
GCCCGGGTCGCCCCCGACTGCCCCCACTTCCCCCGGTGCGGCGGCTGCCAGCTGCGGCACATGAGTTACGCCGAGGAGCTGGAGGCCAAGCGCATCAAGGTCTCCGACGCCCTGCGCCGCCTGGGCGGGGCGGAGATTGACCTGCCCCCGGTGCTGGGGGCGGCCCGGCCGGAGCGCTACCGCAACAAGGCCCAGTTCCCCGTGGCCAAGGGGGCCATCGGCTTCTACCGGGCCCGCAGCCATGAGGTGATCGACGTGGCCGACTGCCTGCTCCAGAGCGAGGCGGCGGGCCGCCTGCGCGGGGCCGTGAAGGACTGGATGGCCAAGTACGCCGTCCCCGCCTACGACGAGCGGGCCAAGACCGGCCTGGTGCGCCACGTGTATGTGCGCACCAACCGGGCGGGGCGGAGCCTGTGCTGCCTGCTGGTCAACGGCCGGGGGGTGCCCCGCCAGGCGGAGCTGGTGCGCGCCCTGCGGGACGCGGAGCCCGGCCTGGCCGGGGTGGTGCTGGGGGTGAACCAGAAGCACAACAACGTGATTCTGGGGGACTCCTACCGCACCCTGTGGGGGGAGGATGCCCTCACCGACACCCTGTGCGGCCTCACCTTCCGCCTGTCGGTGCCCTCCTTCTATCAGGTCAACCCCGACCAGACCGAGGTGCTCTACGGCAAAGCGGTGGAGCTGGCCGGCCTGACGGGGGCGGAGACGGTGCTGGATCTCTACTGCGGCATCGGCACCATCGGCCTGGCTATGGCCCGGCGGGCAAGGGCCGTCTGGGGGGCGGAGGTGGTGCCCGAGGCGGTGGACGACGCCGTCGCCAACGCCGCCCGGAACGGCATCACCAACGCCCGCTTCCTCTGCGCCGACGCGGGGGAGGCCGCCCGCCGCCTGGCGGCGGAGGGGGTGCGGCCCGACGTGATCTGCGTGGATCCGCCCCGCAAGGGCCTGGCCGGGGACGTGGTGGACACCATCGCGGACATGGCCCCGGATCGGGTGGTGTACGTCTCCTGCGATCCGGCCACCCTGGGCCGGGATGTGAAGCGCTTCGCCGGGCGCGGCTACGTGCTCCGGCAGGCCCAGGCGGTTGACATGTTCCCCCGCACCCAGCATGTGGAGACGGTGTGCCGCCTGGAGCGGGCATAGCAGAAACAGAGAGGCAGGGAGGCCGCAGGGCCGGGACTGGCGTATGCCGGCCCCGGCCCTGTGCCGTTTCCGGCCGGCGGCGCATAGGATGGAGGGCGGGAGAGCGTTCCCCCGCAATCTGCCTGTTGAAGGAGAATGTCCCGTGTCTAAATTCTGCGCGCCCTCCCAGGGCTATCCCCTGGAGGAGAGCCCCATGAACCGCTTCCGCTGCGGGATGGAGAGCCACGCCTGCGGCTGTCCGCCCTGTCCGCCGCCCTGCCCCGTGCCGGGCCCCACCGGGCCCACCGGCCCCCAGGGCATCCCCGGCCCTGACGGCGCCACCGGGCCTACCGGCCCCGCCGGTGCCGCGGGTGTCACCGGGCCCACCGGCCCCGCCGGTGCCGCGGGTGCCACCGGGCCCACCGGCCCAGCCGGCGCCGCGGGTGCTGTCGGGCCCACCGGCCCTGTCGGCGCTACAGGTGCTGCCGGGCCCACCGGCCCAGCCGGCGCCGCGGGAGCCACCGGGCCTACCGGCCCCACCGGCGCCGCGGGCGCCACCGGGCCCACCGGCCCTGCCGGCCCCACGGGCCCCAGCGGCCCGGCGGTCACTCCGGCGGCCGCGGTGGCCAACGCCACCCAGAACACCCTGCTGACCCAGTTCAACCAGCTGCTGGCCAACCTGCGGGCCGCGGGCCTGCTGGCCAACTCCTGAACGCCAAAAAAGCGGGGGCGGCGCATCTGCGCCGCCCCCGCATCTGATCCGGAGGACTCTGATATGAAGGTAGCAGTCTATGCCATCTGCAAAAACGAGGCCCGGTTCGCCGCGCGGTGGATGGCCTCCATGGGGGAGGCCGACGGGGTGTATGTGCTGGACACCGGCTCCACCGACGGCACGGCGGAGCGCCTGCGGGCGCTGGGCGCCGTGGTGGCGGTGGAGGAGATCATCCCCTGGCGGTTTGACGCGGCCCGCAACCGCTCCCTGGCCCTGGTGCCGGAGGATGTGGACATCTGCGTGTGCACCGATCTGGACGAGGTGTTCCGCCCCGGCTGGCGGGCGGCGCTGGAGGGCGCCTGGGGGCCGGACACCGTCCAGGCATCCTACCGCTACACCTGGAGCTTCCGCCCCGACGGGGGGGAGGACACGGTGTTCTGGAGTGAAAAGATCCACTCCCGGCAGGGCTGGCGGTGGGTGCACCCGGTTCACGAGGTGCTGGAGCGCCTGCCCGGCTTTCCGCCGGGCGGGAAGGCGGCGGCGCCGGGGGTGCAGCTGGATCACCACCCCGACCCGTCCAAGTCCCGGGGGCAGTATCTGCCCCTGCTGGAGCTGTCGGTGGAAGAAGCTCCCGGAGACGACCGGAATACCCACTACCTGGGCCGGGAATATCTATACTACGGCCGGTGGGACGACTGCATCCGCACTCTGAAGCGGCACCTGTCCCTGCCCTCGGCCGTCTGGGCCGACGAGCGGTGCGCCTCCATGCGCTACATCGCCCGGGCCCTTGTGCAGAAGGGGGAGAAGGCGGAGGCCCGCCGGTGGCTGTGGCGGGCCGTGGGGGAGGCGCCCCACCTGCGGGAGCCGTGGCTGGAGCTGGCCTGGCAGCTCTATGAGTCTGGCGAGTGGGACGGGGTGGCCTACCTGTGCCGCGCCGCCCTGTCCATAGAGACGCGGCCCCAGACCTATATCTGCGAGGGCTGGGCCTGGGGGAGCCTGCCCTGGGATCTGCTGTCCATCGGCCTGTACCGCACCGGGCGGCGGGCGGAGGCCCTGGAGGCCGCCCGGCAGGCCCTGGCGCTGGAGCCGGACAATGCCCGCATCCGGCGGAATGTGGAGCTGCTGGGCGGCTAACCCTCCGCGGCCTCCGGAGCGGCTCCGCCCACCGGCAGGAGCCGCTCCCACCCCAGGGCAAAGAGGGCGCCCGGCACATCCCGGTGGCCGGGCAAAAAAGGACAAGTCTGTTCTGGACAGCGGGGATGTTTCGTGATAGGATTACTCTGTATAGGGTTCGACACCCTGTGCCAAAAAAACAACGCAAAATTTGTCGCCGGGGGGCGCAACTTTTCCCCCCGCCGCCCCGTCTGTAGATCGGTGCGGCAGATCCGCCCGGCGGCAGAGGTTCCGAAAGGACGGGTGCATGCCGGATTGGAGCTGGACTACAACAAGCTGCTGGACATGGTCAGTGAGATGGGCTACCGCCTCATGGAGAGCGGCGCGGAGATCTACCGGGTGGAGGAGTCCATTCACCGCCTGCTGGAGGCCTACGGCGTGCCCCGGGGAGAGGTCTTTGCCATCCCCAACTGCATCATCGTCAGCCTGACCTCTCCGGAGGGGCGGCCCCTGACCCAGATCCGGCGCATGCCCCCCCACGGCACCGACATCTACCTGCTGGAGAAGTACAACGGCCTGTGCCGCCGCCTGTGCCAGGAGACGCCCCCCTTTGACCAGGCGCTCAGGCGCATGCGGGCCATCGCCCGCCTCCACGTGGTCTACCCCCTCCCCGTCCAGCTGGCGGCCCATTTCCTGGGCTGCGGCATGTTCTCCCTGTTCTACGGCGGCACGTGGCGGGACGGGATATGCGGCGGCATCTGCGGGGTGGTCATCGGCCTGTGCTCCGCCCTGATGGCCCGCTTCGGAGCCAACCTGTTTTTCAAGACCATCGCGGGGGCCGCGGCATCCGCCGTGGCGGCGGTGCTGCTCACCGCCGCCGGCCTGGGGGCGCACCGGGATCTGATCATCATCGGCGCCCTCATGGCGCTGGTGCCCGGCATCGCCATCACCAACGCCATGCGGGACATCATGGCCGGCGACATGGTGGCGGGCATCAGCAAGGGGGCGGAGGCCCTGCTCATCGGGGCGGCCATCGCTTTGGGCACTGCCCTGGGCCTGGGCGTCACCGGGCTCATCGGGGGAGGTGGGGCGCTGTGATGGAGACGGTCACCTACTTTATGCCCTGCGTCTACGCCTTCCTGGCCTGCATCGGCTTCTCCCTGCTCTTCAACATCCACGGCGCGGCGGGCATGCTCATCTGCGCCGGCGGCGGGGGGCTTGGATGGCTGTGCTACCTGCTCACCGCCCCCCTGGTGCACAGCGACATCATCCAGTCCTTTTTTGCCGCCCTGGTCATCTCCGCCTGGTCGGAGGGGATGGCCCGGGTGCGCAAATGCCCTGTCACCAGCTACCTGCTGGTGGCCCTGTTTCCCCTGGTGCCCGGCGGCGGCATCTACTACACCATGGAGCACGCCGTCAACGGGGAGACGGAGCTCTTTCTGGAGACGCTGATGCACACCCTGGGCCTGGCTGGGGCGCTGGCGGTGGGGGTGCTGCTGGTGGCCTCCTCCGTGCGGCTGTTTGCCAGCTACCGCCGCCGGGAACCCCGGCGGTGAAAGGAGACTGCCATGCCACGCTACGACTATGTGCTCTTTGACGCGGACAACACCCTGTTTGACTTTGACCGGGCGGAGGCGGAGGCCCTCCGCACCACCCTGGCGGAGTACGGCCTGCCCGCCACGCCGGAGACGGAGGAGACCTACCTGGCCGTCAACCGGGCGCTTTGGGCCCAGTTCGACCGGGGGGAGGTGTCCCGGGAGTGGCTGGTGGTGGAGCGGTTTGCCCGGCTGCTCCGCGCCCTGGGCCGCTCCGGCGACCCCGCCGCCGTCAACCACGCCTACCTGACCCACCTGGGGGAGGGGGCCTTCCTGCTGCCCGGGGCGGAGGAGCTGTGCCGGGCGCTGGCCCCCTGCTGCACCCTGGCCATCGTCACCAACGGGGTGGCCATGGCCCAGCGGGCCCGGTTTGAGGCGTCCCCCCTGCGGGACGTGGTGCCCTGGCTGTTCATCTCGGAGGAGGTGGGGGCCAGCAAGCCCGACCCTGCCTTCTTCGCCCCGGTGCTCCGCGCCCTGGGGGAGCCCGACCGCTCCCGGGTGCTCATGGTGGGGGACAACCTGCTCACCGACATCCAGGGCGGGAAAAATGCCGGGCTGGACACGGCCTGGTTCAACCCCCGCCGCCTGCCCGGCGATCCGGCCGTCGTCCCCACCTGGGAGGCGGACGGCTTCCCCGCCCTCCGGGCGCTGATCCTGGGGGACGGCCCCAGCACGAACGCTTCCACACAAATTACATAAGACACGAGGTGTGCGACTTGCCCACGAATTACCGACCCAAGCGGGCCCAGAAGCGGCCCCGCCGCCGCAATCCCATCCCCTTGCTGGCCGCGGCGGCGGCAGTGTGCCTGGCCCTGATTATCATCCCCTCCCTGGGCAGCGGCCCGGCCCAGTCCGCCGAGGCCCAGAGCCCGGAGACCCCCCGCACGCTCCCTTCCGCCAGCCCCACGCCGGAGGCAACCCCCACCCCTACGCCCACGCCGGAGCCCACCCCAACCCCGGTGCCCGCCCTGGACTTCACCCAGCCGGTGCCGGAGAGTGAGGAGGTGGAGATGGAATACTTTGAGGACGCGCTGTTCATCGGCGACTCCCGTACCGACGGCCTACGGCTGTACAGCGGCATCCAGGGGGCGGACTTCTACTGCTACAAGGGCCTGACCATCTTTGAGGTGGACGAGCGGAAGATTGTGGAGCTCAACGGGAACTCCTACTCGGTGGTGGAGGCCCTGGAGAAGGGCCCCCAGTACGCCAAGATCTACATCTCCCTGGGGGTCAACGAGCTGGGGTACTACAACGACAACGCCTATCACCAGGCCTTCTCGGAGTTCCTGGATACGGTCAAGGCCCTCCAGCCCAACGCCATCATCTACCTGGAAAACCTGGTGCCGGTGAACCCTCAGAAGTGCGCCGAGTACAAGCAGCCCTCCTATGTGAACAATGACCGGGTGGCCGCCTACAACGCCATCTATCCCCAGCTGGCGACAGAGCACCAGGTGGCCCTGCTGGACGTGGCCTCCGCCCTCAGCGATGAGAACGGCATCCTCCCCGCCGACGCCACGGCGGACGGGGTGCACTTCACCAAGGCCTGGTACCAGAAGTGGCTGGCCTACCTGATGAACCACACGGTGTCCCCGGAGGAATATGAGGCGGGACAGACCGCCGCGGAAGGAGCGTAAAAAGAGATGAAAACCATGCTGATGCGGCTGATTCCCGCCGCGCTGACCCTGTGCCTGACCCTCACCGCCTGCGGCGGTGACAACGGTGACAGCCAGGCGGCCGAGGCCTTCGACCCCGCCGCCGCCGCCCAGGCCCTGATGGACTCCGGCGCCTTTACCGAGACCCTGGAGGCGGTGGACGCGGACGTGGCCGCCGCCCTGTACGGCGTGGACGCCGCCGACATCACCGACTGCGCGGTGTATACCTCCCTGTCCGCCGGCGCGGAGGAGATCGCCGTGCTGGTCATGGCCAATGAGACCTCCGCCACCGCCGCCCTGGAGGGGCTGGAGAAGCGGGTGGCCGACCAGAAGGCCGCCCTGGAGAGCTATCAGCCCGACGAGGTGACCAAGCTGGACAGCGCCATCCTCGAGCAGCGGGGCAGCTCCGTGCTGCTGGCGGTGTGTGCCGACGCCGACGCGGCCCGGGCCGCCATCGACGGCCTGTCGGCGTAATCCTGACGAGCCCCCAAAGTGCCGGCCAGCGCCGGCACTTTTTTTGACCCGCCCGGCAACTTTTTCCCCGGCTGCCGCGTCTCAGATACAGAACCAGGAAGGAGCGCCCCGGCCTTGGAGCAGACCGTCTACCAGCAGCTGACCGACTATCTCGTGGCCCACCAGGAGGATTTTTACCGCCTGGCGTTCAGCTATGTCAAAAACCGGGACGCCGCCCTGGACGTGGTGCAGGAGAGCATCGTCAAGGCCCTGGCCAAGGCGGACACGGTGCGCCGGCCGGAGTACATCAAGACCTGGTTCTACCGCATCCTGCTCAACGAGAGCATGAACCACTACCGCCGCACCCGGCGGCTGGTGCCCCTGGAGGACGCCGCGCCCGAGGCGGCCGATCCCCGGGGCGATCCGGCGGAGCGGCTGGATCTCTACGACGCCATCGAGCGGCTGGAGCCCCGGGAGCAGGCCATCATCCGCCTGCGGTTCTTTGAGGACATGAAGCTGGAGGAGATCGCCCGGGTCACCGCCACCAATCTGAACACCGTCAAGTCCCGGCTGTACAAGAGCCTGCGGAAGCTGCGGGAGCTGACGGGGGAGGAGTGCTGACATGGACAACGTATGGGAGCGGGCAAGGGCCCGCTACGCGCAGACCCCGGTGCCGGAGGAGCTGTCCTTTGCCGTGGCCTCGGCCATTCGGACGGGCTCGCGGCGGCGGCGGGCCGGCCGCGGCCTGCGGCGGGGCCTCACCGGGGGCCTGGCCGCCTGCGCCTGCTTTGTGCTGCTGGTCACCGCCAACCCCACCTTTGCCCGGGCGGTGTCCGATGTGCCGGTGCTGGGGGGCCTGGCCCGGGTGTTCACCGTCAGCGAGTACACCATCGACGAGCGGGAGCAGCTCATCGACGTGCGCATGCCCGCCCTGGAGCTGCCCGAGTCCACCGATCTGGAGCAGCGCATCAACACCGAGATCCGCACCCGCATCGAGCAGGTGCTCCAGGAGGCGGAGAACCGGGCCCGGTCTGTCCGGGACGCCTACGTGGAGACGGGGGGCGACGCGGCGGAGTTCATCCCCGTGATCATCGACGTGGACTACGAGATCAAGTGCCAGAACGACCAGTACCTGTCCTTCATCCTCACCGAGACCGAGACCCGGGCCAGCGCCTACACCGAGGTGTATACCTATAACATCGACCTGGAGGCCGGGCGGGAGCTGACCCTGCGGGATATGCTGGGGCCCGACTATGTGGAGCTGGCCAACGCCGCGGTGAGGGAGGGCATCGCCGCCCGGGAGGCCGCCGACCCCGACGCCACCTTCTTCCACGACGAGGCCGGTTTCACCTCCATCGACGAGGATCAGGCCTTCTATATCAACGAGGCGGGCAACCCGGTGCTGCTCTTTGAGAAATATGAGCTGGCCCCCGGCTACATGGGCCAGCTGGAGTTCGAGGTGCCCATCCCCTGACCGCCGCAGCAGACAGAACATGAATATAAATTGCCGAATCCGGACAGGAATGCCTGCCCGGATTTGGCAATTTTTTTCTTGACAACCGGGGCGCGGAGTGCTATTCTTTCATACATAAATATTCGATGATATACGAATATTATTCACTCGCATGGAAAGAAGAAAGGTGAAGAGCATGAAGAAACACACGTCCCTTGGCCGGCTGCTGTCCCTGGTGACGGCGCTGGCGCTGCTGGTGAGCCTGTGCGTGATCCCCGCCTCCGCCGCGGAGGGCACCGCCGCAGAGCCCGCAGCCAGCTTTACCAACACCTCCGGTGACGGCGGCGCAGACGCCATCTCCCTCACCGCCGGCCGCAGCTTTGAGGCCAAAATCCCCGTGGACATGACCGAGGCGGAGGCCCAGGCCGCCGCCGAAAGCGTGGTCTGGTCTCTGGACTACGACGAGAGCCAGCCCTATGTGGATCCTGAGCTCTATCCCAACCACTCCGCCGGCGGCGCGCTGGATACCTGGCTGTGCACCGACGGGGAGACCCCCCTGTTCTCCAACGTCACCACCGGCGCGGTGACCGAGAACGGCCAGGTCTATCTCACCGTCACCTTTGACAGCGGGATCTACTTCTACACCACCAACCGCTCCACCGGGGAGAGCACCCCCGACGCCAGCGCCCCCCACTCCAACGGCGGCGCCTATCTGGACGTGTGCGGCTGGTACGACCTGACCGCCACCCTGGACGGCCAGACCCTGGGCGCCGTGGAGGGCGTGAAGGTGGCCCCCTACGACAGCTTCCACACCATGGAGGAGCTCTATGAGAACATCGGCGCCATCGTGGACTTCGCCGCGGAGAACACCGGGCTGTATGTGGAGCAGTTCTCCGTGGGCTCCAGCCAGGGCGACAACGGCATGGAGAGCCTGGACATGCCCTACCTGATCATCGCCAAGAGCGAGGCCGCGGTGGACAAGTGGCAGGAGATCAAGGCCGAGGCCGAGAGCGATCCCACCGCCCTGATTGCGAAGATTGAGAACGGCACCCTGGGCGACTACCAGGTGCCCGTGATGTACTCCAACGTCCACGCCAACGAGGTGGCCGCCAGCGACGGCGTGCTGGCCTTCGCCTGGATGCTGGTGGAGGCCGCCGCGTCTGAGAGCGGCACCATCGACTACGACAAGCTCACTGGCTTCACCGCCGAGGGCGAGGCCGAGCTGGCCGCCCAGATGGGCCCCGAGGGCCAGGAGGGCTCCGTGGCCGTGCCCGACCTGGTGGCCGACACCGCCACCTACCTGGGCTACCTCAAGGGGGAGAACGCCGACGGCACCACTGCCAGCGTCTCCACCGTGGTGGATCTGGAGCAGTACTACACCATCGAGACCGAGACCGTGGATGTGGACGAGCTGCTGGACGACGTGTTCTTCATCATCGTCCCCGAGGAGAACGTGGAGGGCCGCACCTATGTGACCCGCACCTCCTCCGGCGGCTTTGATCTGAACCGGGACAACTCCTTCCAGACCCAGGCCGAGACCCAGAACATGACCCGCCTGATCGCGGAGTGGAACCCGGTCAGCTTCGCCGAGTTCCACGGCCGGGTGCAGCAGTTCCAGTGCGAGCCCTGCGACCCGCCCCACGAGCCCAACTTCGAGTACGATCTGCTGGCCGAGCACCTGATGGCCGGCGGCGAGGCCCTGGGCATTGCCGCCGTTGCCAACAACGACGGCCACAACAGCTACGTCATCCCCCAGCGGGACTACCTGACCTACACCGGCGAGACCGCCGCCGACGGCTCCTACCAGACCCAGTGGCTGGATCCCTGGGACGACATGTCCACCAGCTACACCCCCCAGTACGCCATGCTCCACGGCACCGTGTCCTACACCGTGGAGGTGCCCGCCTATGACGAGTACATGGTGCAGGGTCTGGCCTACGGCCAGCTGGGCCAGTCCAACTACATCGCCCAGAACAAGGAGAGCTACCTGCTGAACCAGACCAGGATCTTCGAGCGGGGCGTCACCAACGCCAACTCCGACGCCTATGAGCTGGTGGGCCAGTGGCTCACCGACCAGTACGACGTGGAGGGCGCCGAGGCCGACCTGTTCCGCCCCGAGTACGACGGCGAGGGCCAGAACGGCAACTTCTATCCCGAGTGCTACATCATCCCCATGGACGGGGCCAACCAGTCCAACCTCCAGGCCGCCGCGGAGATGATGGTCTACCTGACCCGCAACGGCGTCACGGTGAACGTCACCGAGGACAGCTTCACCTACAACGGCGTGGAGTACCCCGCCGGCACCATGATCGTGTCCATGTACCAGGCCAAGCGCAGCGTGGCCAACGGCGTGCTCTACGACGGCACCGTGATCACCGAGTGGCCGGTGCTCTACTCCGAGGGCATCACCGCCTTCAACTACACCCGGGGCTTCGACATGGTGGTGTGCGCCGAGCCCGCCGCCTATGAGACCATCGACGCCGCCTGCGGCGACGGCATGGACTACGCCGACGCCCAGGCCTATGTGGAGACCCTGACCTCCGCCTTCTCCGGCGTGGAGGGGGAGAACGTGGTGCTGATGAACGCCTCCGAGGCCTCCACCGCCGCCGTTAACGACCTGCTCCGGGCGGGCAAGGCCGTCTCCCTCATCACCGCCGGCGAGTACGAGGGCGGCTTCCTGGTGTCCTATGCCGACTGGCAGAGCGTCTGTGACGACTACCTGCTCTCCGGCGTGGGCGTGTCCGCCGCCCTGTCCGGCCTGAGCGCCCAGCCCCTGTCCAAGGCCCCCGTGATCTACATCTCCGGCAAGCCCGCCGACAACGACTCCGGCTTTGTCAAGACCAGCCTGGTCAGCGGCTCCTACCAGTACAACTACGACCGCCAGGCCATGGAGCTGCTGGGCTTCACCGTCACCGACAACGCCGCCCAGGCCGATCTGATCATCGGCGCCGCCGCCCTGGACGACCAGGCCCTGGCCGCCGTGAAGAGCGGCACCCCCTACATCGGCTACGGCTCCAACGCCATGCGCTCCGCCGTGGAGCTCTTTGCCGACGGCGCACTGGTCTATGAGACCGCCGGCGACTCCGCCATGGACGCCCTGTCCTATGTGACCTACCCCGCCGACAGCCTGATCACCGCCAGCTATGTGGCCGAGGGGGACGACGTGCTCTACGGCTACGGCGCGGGCTACTTCGCCGCCATTCCCGAGGGCGCCCAGGTGCTGGTGCAGCTGGACAGCTCCAAGGGCCTGCTGGAGGGCTTCCTGCCCAGCACCGGCGACCACTACCAGGACTTCCTGGACGACTCCATCCAGGCCATCTCCTACCAGGGCGCGGGCGCCGACGGCGCCCAGCTGGACGTGGTGCTCTTCGCCAACACCCTGACCAACAAGGTTCACCAGCGGGATGAGTTCAACTTCATCTCCAACGCCGCCTGGGCCGCCGTGCTGAACGGCCAGGCCGCGGAGGAGCCCGCCACCGGCTACTCCGACGTGGCCGCCGGCGCCTGGTACGCCGACGCCGTGGCCGCCGTCACCGAGCAGGGCCTGATGAACGGCGTCACCTCCACCGCCTTCAGCCCCGGCGTCACCACCACCCGCTCCATGCTGGTCACCACCCTGTACCGCATGGCCGGCCAGCCCGACCTGTCCGACGAGAACCTGGGCTACCCCTTCGCCGACGTGGTGGCCGACTCCTGGTACGGCGACGCGGTGTACTGGGCCCGCCTCAACGGCGTGGCAAACGGCACCAGCGACTCCACCTTCTCCCCCGACGGCACCCTCACCCGGGAGCAGGCCGTCACCATGCTCTACAACTACGCCAACGCCCAGGGCTATGACACCACCCAGGGCGGCATGGCCGCGCAGGAGTATCCCGATTTTGCCAGCGTGTCCAGCTGGGCCTCTGAGGCCGTCACCTGGGCCGTGAACACCGGGGTGCTCACCGGCACCAACGCCGGCACCCTGAATCCCCAGGGCTCCGCCACCCGTGCCGAGCTGGCCACCATGCTGGTGCGCTTTACCGCCGGCCTGGAGGGCTGAAACCAAGGTCAAAGAGAGGACGGGCTTTTGAAAAGCCCGTCCTCTCTTTGTGATTCAGCCCCAGTCGTGGCGGACGCCACCGCTAGAGCCGACCTCCTCCAGAGCCGAAATGATCGCCTCGATTTTCTGGTAGCACTCCGGGTCGGTCAGGCTCCAGTCCCGAATGATGTCCCGGATCTCCTCCAGTGCGCGGTAGCATTTCTCGCCCACCAGTGCTTGGGCGTCCAGCCGCAGATCGGGGAAGGTCACCTCCATGCGCTGCTGGGAGAGGGCCTTGATCAAAACTTCCTCGTATAATTCCATAAGATCACCTCACATAATAAGGATATCTGAATATCAGATAAAAATCAATATCTGATATTCAGATATTTTAGGATGTGCAGGGTGATTGCATGAGAAATGAAATCCTGCGCTTTGAACGTATCCGGAATCTGCGCCTGGACAGGGAGCTGTCGCAGCAGCAGATCGCAGAGCTGCTGAACGTGAAGCAGAATACCTATTCTCAGTATGAGATCGGCGTGCTGAACTATCCGGTGGATGTGCTCATCAAGCTGGCCCGGTTTTACGGCACCAGCGTGGACTATCTGCTGGGCCTGACGGACGAAACGGCGCCCTATCCCCGGCGGAAGGGCTGACCATTTGTGAAAATTTCCGGTTGCAATTCCCAAACTGCGGGGGTATAATGACCCTAACCTGTTATTGTGGGGAGAAAATCATGGATTACCGAACCCTCACAACTGCATCCTTCGTCTTTTCCTTTGGCTGGGCTCGATTTATGGGCACCGGCTTTTTCGGCATGGGAAAAAACGAGGGATGAAATGAATGGGCGGGGCCGTTCTTGGGGCCTCATCGTACCTGGAAGCTGCCGGGGCACTCATTGATTTCATCAATGGGTGCCCCTTTTTTGCGGGCTTCCGGGAGAAACAGAAAGGATGTTGAACTATGGTAGTTGTCATGAAGCCCGGCACGGCGAAGCAGGACATTGACGCGCTGGTGGAAAAGCTGAAAAAAATGAACCTGGACGTGGGCATCACCAACGGCGTGGGGTGCACCATCCTGGGCCTGGTGGGCGACACCACCGCCGTGGACATGGACAAGATCTCCATCAACCCCCACGTGGAGCGGGTCATGCGGGTGCAGGAGCCCTACAAGAAGGCCAACCGCAAGTTCCACCCCGAGGACACGGTGGTCACCGTGGGCAGCGCCAAAATCGGCGGCGGCAGCTTCTCCGTCATCGCCGGCCCCTGCTCCGTGGAGAGCGAGGCGCAGATCTGCGAGGTGGCCGAGGACGTGAAGCGCTCCGGCGCGGCCCTGCTCCGGGGCGGCGCGTTCAAGCCCCGCACCTCCCCCTACTCCTTCCAGGGCATGGGCACCGCCGGGCTGGAGCTGCTGCTGGAGGCCAAGAAGAAGACCGGCCTGCCCATCGTCACCGAGATCATGGATCCCCGCATGGCCGAGCTCTTTGAGGAAGAGGTGGACGTGGTGCAGGTGGGCGCCCGCAACATGCAGAACTTCGAGCTGCTCAAAGAGGTGGGCAAGATGAGCAAGCCCATCCTCCTCAAGCGGGGCCTGTCCAACACCTACGAGGAGTGGATCATGTCCGCCGAGTACATCATGGCCGCCGGCAACGAGAACGTGATCCTCTGTGAGCGGGGGGTGCGCACCTTTGAGACCTATACCCGCAACACCCTGGACGTGTCCGCCATCCCAGCTGTCAAGCAGATGAGCCACCTGCCCGTCATCGTCGACCCCTCCCACGCCGCCGGCATGTACTGGATGGTGGAGCCCCTGGCCCTGGCCGCCGTGGCCGCCGGCGCCGACGGCCTGATCATCGAGGTGCACAACGACCCCGCCCACGCCAAGTGCGACGGCCAGCAGTCCCTCACCCCCCAGAAGTTCGACGCCCTCATGCACAAGGTGTCCGCCATGGTTGACCTGGTGGGGAAAACTCTGGTAAAATAAAAAGAAACGCGGAGCCGTCGTGAGCAGCCCGGATGGACTGGAGCGACGGGTACAAACCAGGCCAGTTCGCAAACTGGCCGTTTGTGCCCGGAGTCGGAGGGAAGCCGGGCGTCGCGAACAGGCGGAGCGTGACAGGAAGCGCGGAGCCGCAGCCCATCCGCAGCGCCATGCCCTGTAGGGGCGGATAGCATCCGCCCGCTTTTCCGGGGACCGCAACGCCCCCTCGGCTCGGGGCGGCCGCGATGTATCGCGGCCCTACGAACCAAAATGTAGGGCCGCCATATATGGCGGCCGTGGCCCGTCCGCCGCGCATGGCCCTGTAGGGCGCGGCAGCCCTGACGCGCCGCCCGCATGAAAACCATCGCAAGGGAGAGGTGCCCATGAAAACCCTCACCGTGGCCCTGCCGGGCCGGTCTTACGATATTCTCATAGAGCGGGGCCTGCTGGCCCAGGCCGGGGAGCACTGCCGGAGGGTACTGCCCCGGGCGTCCCGCCTGTTTGTGGTCACCGACTCCAACGTGGGCCCGCTGTACCTGGACCGGGTGCGCGCCGGCCTGGAGGGGGCCAGATTCCAGGTGACCGCCCACACCGTCCCCGCCGGGGAGGGCGCCAAGTGCGCGGCGCGGCTGTCTGAGCTGTGGGAGGCCATGATGGCCGCCGGGCTCACCCGCACCGACGCGGTGGTAGCCCTGGGCGGCGGCGTGGTGGGGGATCTGGCGGGCTTCGCCGCCGCCACCGTCCTGCGGGGGGTGGACTTCGTGCAGATGCCCACCACCCTGCTCTCCCAGGTGGACTCCTCCGTGGGGGGCAAGGTTGCCATCGACCTCCACCACGGCAAGAATCTGGCCGGGGCCTTCTGGCAGCCCAAACTGGTGCTCATGGATCCCGACGCCCTGGACACCCTGGATGACCAGACCTTCGCCGACGGCATGGCCGAGGTGGTGAAGTACGGCTGCATCCGGGACGCCGCCTTCTTTGACTTCCTGGAAGCCCGCCCGTCGAGAGGAGAATTGATGGCGGAAATCGAACACATTTTGTATACCTGCTGCGATATAAAACGCAGCGTAGTGGAACGGGACGAGCGGGACACCGGGGAGCGGATGCTCCTCAACTTCGGCCACACCCTGGGCCACGCCTATGAGCTGGCGGGGCGCTACGAGATGTGGAGCCACGGCCAGGCGGTGGCCGCCGGCATGTGCGCCGCCGCAAAGCTGGGTGTGAAGCTGGGGGTGACCCCGGCGGAGGTGCCCCCCAGGCTGGAGAGGGTGCTGTCCGCCCTGGGCCTGCCCACCGCCATCTCCTGCGCGGCGGAGGACTACACCGCCGCCGTGGGGCTGGACAAGAAGGGGGCGGGGGATGCCATCTCCGTCATCCTGCTGGAGAGGCTGGGCCATGCCGTGCCCCACCGGATGCCCAAGGCGGAGCTGCTGGCGCAATTGGAGGAACTGCAATGAATGTGACCATCACACCCACCCTGTTAAGGGGGACGATTACGCCGCCCCCCTCCAAAAGCCAGGCCCACCGGCTGATCATCGCCGCCGCCCTGTCCGACGGGGTGTGCCGCCTGTCCAACGTGGAGCTGTCCCAGGACATCCAGGCCACCCTCCGGTGCATGCGCACCCTGAACGCCGACGCCTCCTCCGACGGCACGGTGATCCGGGGCTGCAATCTGGTGGACGGCTTCGAGGTGCCGCCGCCGGAAGTCATGGACTGCGGAGAGTCGGGCTCCACCCTGCGGTTTCTCATCCCCGTGGCGCTGGCCCTTCAGGGGGGCGGGAAATTTACCGGCCACGGCCGCCTCATGGAGCGGCCCCAGGGCCCCTACTTTGACCTGTTCCGGGAGAAGGGGATCGCCTGCTCCCTGGAGGACGGGGTGCTCACCGTCTCCGGGAGGCTCACCCCCGGCGAGTACCGCCTGCCCGGCGACGTGTCCTCCCAGTTCTTCTCCGGCCTGCTCTTCGCCCTCCCCCTGCTGGAGGGGGACTCCCTGCTGGTGAGCACCACCCAGCTGGAGAGCGTGGGATACGTGAACATGACCCGGCAGGCCATGGAGCGATTTGGGGTAAAGACGAAGTGGACCAAAGAGGGTATTTTCATCCCCGGAAACCAGATGTACCACCCGGCGGACTGCACGGTGGAGGCCGACTGGTCCAACGCCGCCTTCTGGTATGCCGCCCAAGGGACGGGCAGCGACGTGACCGTCACCGGCATGGACGAGCGCTCCATCCAGGGGGACCGGGTGATCCTGGAGTGGGGCCAGATGCTGCGGGACGAGCCCCTGTCCGGCGGGATAGGTGTTCCCGTTCTGGGCAGGGCGGGGGCCGGGCCTGTCCAGGTCCCGCCGCCGGATCTGCCCCGGAGGTATGCGGTGAGCATCAGCGTGTCCCACGCCCCCGACCTGGTGCCGCCCCTGGCGGCCTGGGGGGCCCTGTCACCCGGCTGCGATCTGAAGCTGAAAAACGCCGCCCGCCTGCGGATGAAGGAGAGCGACCGGCTCTCCACCGTGACGGAGGTGCTCTCCGCCCTGGGGGCGGACATCGAGGAGCAGGCGGACGCCCTGGTGATCCGGGGCAGGGAGAAGCTGCCCGGCGGCGTCACCGTCTCCGGCCACAACGACCACCGCATCGCCATGATGGCCGCCATCGCCGCCACACGGTGTGAAAAGCCCGTCACCATCACCGGCGCGGAGTGCGTGAAGAAGTCCTACCCGGGATTTTGGGAGGACTACGAAAAGCTGGGCGGACAGCTGACGCGGGCGTGATCCGCCGGCGGGGGCAAGCCCCCGCCCTACTGCGTGAGATTGAGACAAGGACGCGTTCCAGGGAGGGAACCTGTATGAGACACATGATTTTCGGCGAGTCCCACGGCCCGGCCATCGGCGTGGTGGTGGAGGGGGTGCCCGCCGGGCTGGAGCTGGAGCTGGAGGCGGTGCAGCAGGAGCTGGACCGCCGCAGGCCCGGCCAGGGCCCCACGGCTACCGCCCGCAAGGAGAGCGATCTGGTGGAGGTGCTCTCCGGCCTGTTTGAGGGCAAGACCACCGGCGCCCCCCTGGCTATGGTGATCCGCAATTCCGACCAGCACTCCCAGGACTACGAGGCCATCCGCTACACCCCCCGGCCCAGCCACGGGGACTACGCGGGCTTTATCAGGAGCCAGGGGTGCCAGGACTACCGGGGGGGCGGCCACTTCTCCGGCCGCCTCACCGCCCCTCTGGTGGCCGCCGGTGCGGTGGCCAAGCAGGTGCTGGCTCGGCATGGCGTGTGGGTGGGTGCCCACATCAGCTCCATCTATGGCATTTCGGATGCCTCCCTGGAGGACGAGGAGTCCCTGAGGGCCGTGGCCGCCAAGTCCTTCCCCGTGCTGGACGACGCCAAGGGGGAGGAGATGCGCCAGGCCATTCTGGAGGCGAAGAACGAGGGGGACAGCGTGGGCGGCGCCGTGGAGTGCGCCGTGTTCGGCCTGCCCGCCGGGCTGGGGGCCCCCGACTTCGGCTGCAACGTGGAGGGCATCTTCGCCCAGTACCTCTTCGCCGTCCCCGCCGTCAAGGGGGTGGACTTCGGCGCCGGGGTGGCCTTCTCCCTCATGCGGGGCAGCGAGGCCAACGACCCCTTCGAGGTGCGGGACGGCAAGGTGGTCACCAAGACCAACCACGCCGGCGGCGTCAACGGCGGCATCACCAACGGCATGCCCGTCACCTTTGAGGCCACCATCCGCCCCACCCCCTCCATCGCCCTGCCCCAGGAGAGCGTGGATCTCCGCACCGGCGAGGAGACGGAGATCGAGATCCACGGCCGCCACGACCCGTGCATCGTGCCCCGGGCCGTGCCGGTGATCGAGGCGGCGGCGGCTTTGGCCGCCTGCGCCGTGCTGGGAATTTAGCGGAGGTGCGGCTGGTCGTGGCGGCCGTGCGAGCGGGAGCGAGCCGCCGCGCAAGCGGCGTCCAAGTGTTTTGGCGCAGCCAAAACCTTGCCGCAGGCGGGATTTACTCCCGCCGAGGATGTAAAATCCTTGGGGCCCCGCGAAACGCCTGCGTTTCGTGGGTTCGCCACGACCCGTGCATCGTGCCCCGGGCCGTGCCGGTGATCGAGGCGGCGGCGGCCCTGGCCGCCTGCGCCGTGCTGGGAATTTAGAGAGGATACGTCGGGGCGTGGCGGCCAAACCCCGCCGACAGCGGATTCGTAGGGGCGGATATCATCCGCCCGCAGGACGTGGAACCGTAGGGGCGGCCTGTGGACGCCCGATGAATCGAGGAGTGGAGCCCATGAACGAACTGGAACAGTACCGCCGGGAGATCGACCGTATCGACGGGGAGCTGGTAAAGCTCTTTCTGGAGCGGATGGCCGTCACCGGTCAGGTGGGGGAATATAAGCGGGCCAACGGCATTCCGGTGCTGGACGCCAGCCGGGAGAAGCAGGTGATCGCCGCCAAGACGGCCCTCACCGACGACCCGGCCCGCAAGGCGGATCTGGCGGCCCTCTACGAGAGCATCATGGCTATCTCCCGGCGGCAGCAGCGCCACCTGGTGCGGGAGGGGGACAGCGACCCGGGCTATGCCGCCTGGGCCGCCGCCATGAAAAACCGGCGGGAGCCGGTGCCCGGCCCCCGGGTGGTGTACCAGGGGGAGCCGGGGTGCTACAGTGAGGAGGCCGCCGCGGGCTTCTTCGGTCCGGAGGTGGACAGCCGGGGCCTGGCCTGGTTCCCCGATGTGTTCGCCGCCCTGGAGCGGGGGGAGGCCGACTACGCCGTCCTGCCGGTGGAGAACTCCTCCACCGGCTCCATCCGGCAGGTGTACGACCTGCTCTCCCAGTACAACTATTACATCGTGGGGGAGTGCCAGGTGGAGGTGCGCCACTGCCTCATGGCCCTGCCCGGCGTGAAGCTGGAGGACATCAAAACCGTTTATTCCCACGAGCAGGGGCTGATGCAGAGCGAGAAGTACCTGGACGAGCACCGGGACTGGCACCGGGTGCCCACCCTGGACACGGCGGGCTCCGCCAAGCAGGTGGCCGGGAGCGGCGACCGCACCGCCGCCGCCATCTGCTCCCGCCGGGCGGCGGAGATCTACGGCCTGCACATCCTGGCCGAGGGGGTCAACTACAACGCCATGAACCACACCCGGTTTGTGGTGGTCTCCCCCGTCCTGGAGCTGCGGCCGGGCCGGAACAAGATCAGCGCCATGTTCCGCCTGCCCCACCAGAGCGGCTCCCTCCACGAGATCCTCACCATCTTCGCCGTTCAGGGGCTCAACCTGCTGAAAATCGAGTCCCGGCCCATCCCCGGCCGGGGGTGGGAGTACCTGTTCTTCCTGGACTTCACCGGCGACGTGGCCGCCCCGGAGCTGGACGGCGTGCTCCACGAGCTGGGGCAGCTGGCCGCCGAGTTCCGCATCCTGGGCAACTTCCGGGGGTATGAGCCGTGAAAAACATTGTGCTGATCGGGATGATGGGCTGCGGCAAGTCCACGGTGGGCCGTCTGGCGGCGGAAAAGCTGGGCATGGCCTTCGTGGACACCGACGAGCGCATCGAGGGGGACACGGGCCGCGCCATCCCGGAGATCTTCGCCCAGGAGGGGGAGGCCGGCTTCCGGGAGCACGAGCTGGCGGTCAGCCGGGCGCTGGCCCGGGAGCAGGGGCTGGTGATCGCCTGCGGCGGCGGCCTGCCCACCCGGCCGGACGCCATCGCCTCCTTAAAATCCAGCGGCGCGGTGTTCTGGATCAACCGGGATCCCGGTGTGATCTACGACACCGTGTCCATGGCCCACCGGCCCCTGGGGCAGGGGGGAAAAGAGGATTTTCTGGAGCGGTTCCGCCAGCGGGAGCCCGTCTACCGCCGGTGGGCCGACTACATCATTGAGGGCCACAGCCTGGCCGCCGAGGCGGCGGAGCGGGTGGCGGAGATCTACGAAAGGGAGTGCCGGGCGTGAAGTTTCTGATTATCAACGGCCCCAACCTGAACCTGCTGGGCAAGCGGGAGCCGGGCATCTACGGGGAGAACAGCTATGAGAGCCTGTGCAGGCGGCTGAAGGACTTCGCCGCCGCCCACGGTGCCACAGCGGAGTGCTTCCAGTCCAACCACGAGGGGGCCGTCATCGACGCCATCCACGCCGCCGACGGGGTGTACGACGCCATCGTCATGAACCCCGGGGCCTTCACCCACTACAGCTACGCCATCCTGGACGCCCTCAAGGCGGTGGACGTGCCCTGCATCGAGGTGCACATATCCAATGTCCACCAGCGGGAGGAGTTCCGGCACAGGAGCGTCACCGCCCCCGCCTGCGTGGGGCAGATCTGCGGCCTGGGCCTGTACGGCTACGAGGCCGCCATGTCCTACTTTCTCTTGAAAGAGAAAGCAGGCAAAGAGAACTTTCACACAACTCTCCCTTGAAAGAGAACGCAGGCAAGGAGAACTTCCGTGCTTCGCCCTCCTGAAAGAGAAAGGGCGCAGGGGCGCACCTGCGTGTGCGCCCGCGTCTCCGCCGGGCCGGCACGCACGCCGGCCCCTGCCTGACCGCCGAACGACAAGGAGTGCTTCATGAAACAGAATCGCGTCCCCCGCATCGGCATGCGGGTGATCAAGACCGCTGTGGCGGTGGTGCTGTCCTATCTGGTGTTTGTCCCCTTCGGGCTGCTCTATCGGGAGGAGCTGGGGGGCGTGCTGGGCCAGGCCGGGCCCCTCTATGCCTGCATCGCCAGCATCATCTGCCTCCAGTCCACGGTGGATCAGTCCGTCCAGCTGGGCATCTCCCGCCTCATCGGCATCGGGGTGGGGGGCGTGCTGGGCATTGCCACCCTGCTGCTGGGCCCCGCCCTGGACAACCCGTGGATCAAGGCGCCGGTGCTGGGGCTGGTGTGTGTGGCGGGGCTGTGGCTGTGTCTGCTGCTCAAGCGGCCGGGGGCCTGCGTCATGGCCTGCATCCTGCCCTGCGTGATTCTCATCACCGGCGTCACCGGCGTGACCCGGTATCACTATGCCGTGGCCCGGATCGTGGAGACGCTGGTGGGCCTGTTCATCGCCCTGGGGGTGAACGCCGTCCTGCCGGATCTGCGGCCCGAGCCGGGAAAGGGGGCGCCCGATTTGCGGGTGGAGGTAAAAAACAGCACCAAAAAGCTCTGTGTCATCGGGGATCCGGTGGGCCACTCCAAGTCCCCCCTGATTCAGAACACCATGATCGCCGCCCTGGGGCTGGATTACGTGTACCTGTGCCAGCCGGTGCCCCGGGGGAGCTGCAGGCAGTGGCTGGACTGCGCCAGGTTTGCCGGCTACGCCGGGTTCAACGCCACCATGCCCCACAAGGAGGAGCTGGTGGGCCTGATGGACGAGCTGGACGAGGACGCCCGGCTCTTCGGCGCGGTGAACACCGTCTGCCTCCGGGACGGGAAGGCCTGGGGCTACAACACCGACGGGGCGGGCTTCCTGCGCACCCTGGACGATGAGGGGATCAGCCCCGCCGGGAAGCGGGTGCTGGTGCTGGGGGCCGGCGGGGCGGCCAAGGCGGTGTGCCTCAAGCTGGCCCAGGCCGGGGCCGATGTGGTGGTGTGCAACCGCACCGTCAGCAAGGCGGCGGAGCTGTGTGCCCTCGCCCCGGAGCACCTGCGCCCGGCGGGCTTTGACATCGACACCCTGCGGCGGGAGGCGGCGGAGTGCCAGCTGCTGGTCAACTGCACCTCCCTGGGCATGGCGGGGGCCGGGGGGCAGTTCCGGGACTTCTCCTTCCTGGACGCGCTGCCCCTGAACGCGCCGGTGGTGGATCTCATCTACGCCCCGGCGGAGACCGAGCTGCTCTGCCGGGCCCGGGAGAAGGGCCACCACACCGCCAACGGCTTCGGCCTGCTGGTCAACCAGGCGGTGCTCTCCCTGGAGCACTTCACCGATACGCCCATCGACGCGGCGGCCATGAAGAAGCTGCTGGCGGAGAAGCTGGGCTGATGCCCGCAAAAAGCGCCCCGGAATCCTGTGGATTCCGGGGCGCTTCTGTCTGGCGGGGTGCTTGGGAGCCTATCCCAGGGCCACATCCAGCACCATCATGACCACAAACCCGGCCATAACGCCTAAGGTGCCGGTGTTGGAGTGCTCCCCCAGATGGGCCTCGGGGATGAGCTCCTCCACCACCACGTACATCATGGCGCCGGCGGCGAAGGACAGCAGCCAGGGCATGAGGGGCTGGATGCCTCCGGCGGCCAGCACCACCAGCACGCCGAAAATGGGCTCCACCACGCCGGAGGCGGCGCCGTAGAGGAAGGAGCGGAGCCGGGACAGCCCCTCCTGCCGCAGGGGCAGGGAGATGGCGGCCCCCTCGGGGAAGTTCTGGATGCCGATGCCCAGGGCCAGGGCCAGGGCGGAGCTGAGGGCCGCCCCCTCCCCGGCGTGCTGGGCGGCCAGGGCGAAGGACAGGCCCACCGCCATGCCCTCGGGGATGTTGTGGAGGGTGACGGCCAGCACCAGCAGGGTGCTCCGCCGCCAGGAGGCGTGGATGCCCTCCGGGCTCCGTGCCCCCGCGTGGAGATGGGGCAGCAGGCCGTCCAGCAGCAGCAGGAAGCCCACCCCCAGGACAAAGCCCCCCACCGCCGGCAGCCAGCCGGGGGTGCCGGCGGCCTCTGCCTCCTCGATGGCGGGGATGAGCAGGCTCCACACCGACGCGGCGATCATCACCCCGGCGGCAAAGCCCAGGAAGATGCGCTGCACGGCGGCGTTGAGCCGGGCGCGGAACAGAAAGACCATGGCGGCGCCGGTGGCGGTCATGAGGAAGGTGAAGCCGGTGCCCACCGCCGCCCACAGGATAGACTGCATAAAGCCTCCTAATCAGTTAAAATAAGCTAACTTTCGACCAACAGGCGGGGGCCCGCAGCGCGGGCCCCCGCCTCAGCCTCGCAGAGTTCGTGCCTCCGGCACGAAACAGATGAAAATCCGTTTTTCCCGAGGACACGTGCCTCGGGAAAAACACTTCTCAGCCCGCAAGTGTGGACATTGACCGCCAGAGGCGGCCAATGTCTGCATGCGGCGGGCTGCAATCCCTCTCAAAGGGGGCGGTATTCCGCCCCCTTTGAAGCATCAGTATGCCACGCCCCAGTACACCATATGCTTGGCGGGCTTGCCGCACACGGGGCAGACGTCGCCCAGATGCTCCTGCTCCAGGGGGATGCAGCGGGAGGAAACCCCGGCCTCCTCCTTCATCTTCAGCTCGCACTCCAGATCGCCGCACCACATGGTCTTGGCAAAACCGCCCTGGGTGGACATCCGCTCCTTGACCTCCTCCAGGGTGGCGCAGGCGTAGGTGTTCTCGTCCAGGTTCTTCTTGGCCTTGTCGTACAGGCCCTGCTGCACCGCGTCCAGCATAGTCTTGACGGTCTCCTCGATGTTGTCCAGGGAGACAAAGCTCTTCTCGCCGTTGTCCCGGCGGGCCAGCACGCACTGGTTCTTCTCGATGTCCTTGGGACCCAGCTCCAGGCGCAGGGGCACGCCCTTCATCTCGTACTCGGCGAACTTCCAGCCGGCGGACTGGTCGGAGGCGTCCATCTTGGCCCGGATGCCGGCGGCCTTCAGGCGGTTCATGACGGCCTCGTTGGCCTCCAGCACGCCCTCCTTGTGCTGGGCCACGGGGATGATGATCACCTGGGTGGGGGCGATCTTGGGGGGCAGCACCAGGCCGTTGTTGTCGCCGTGGGTCATGATCACGCCGCCGATGAGGCGGGTGGACACGCCCCAGGAGGTCTGGAAGGGGTTGTGGGGCTGGTTGTCCTTGCCGGCGAAGGTGATGCCGAAGGCGCGGGCGAAGCCGTCGCCGAAGTAGTGGGAGGTGCCGGCCTGGAGGGCCTTCTTGTCGTGCATCATGCACTCCACGGTGTAGGTGGCCTCGGCGCCGGAGAACTTCTCCTTGTCGGTCTTGCGGCCCTTCACCACCGGCATGGCCAGGTAGTTCTCGCAGAAGTCGGCGTAGATGTTGAACATCCGCAGGGTCTCCTCCATGGCCTCCTCCGCGGTGGCGTGCATGGTGTGGCCCTCCTGCCACAGGAACTCCCGGTGGCGCAGGAAGGGGCGGGAGGTCTTTTCCCACCGCAGCACGGAGCACCACTGGTTGTACAGCTTGGGCAGGTCCCGGTGGGAGTGGATGATGTTGGCGTAGTGCTCGCAGAACAGGGTCTCGGAGGTGGGGCGGATGCAGTACCGCTCCTCCAGCTTCTCGCTGCCGCCGTAGGTCACCCAGGCGCACTCGGGGGCGAAGCCCTCCACGTGATCCTTCTCCTTCTGGAGCAGGCTCTCGGGGATCAGCATGGGCAGATACACGTTCTCATGCCCGGTCTCCTTGAACTTCTCGTCCAGAATCTTCTGGAAATTCTCCCAGATGGCGTAGCCGTAGGGGCGGAGGATGAACATACCCTTGATGGAGGAGTAGTCAATCAGCTCCGCCTTCCTGCACACGTCGGTAAACCACTTGGCGAAGTCCACCTCCATGTCGGTGATCTGCTCCACCTGCTTCTTGTCCTGTGCCATGTCTATTCTCAATCCTTTTTTCTAAAAAATACAGAGGGTTCTATTCATTTTATGCAGTCGGGGCGGAAAAGTCAAGGCCGCGCATAAAATTCCGGAATTTTCGCACACTGATTTCCGAGGAAAGGCGGTGCTGGATGTGCGTGTGGGCGTCTGGGAGCGGGACGAGGGCATTTCGGCGGCGGTGGGGGCCGCCCTGGCCGGGTATGGCGCGGAGGTGTCCGCCGGCCGCCACCCGGCGGAGCTGGCCGCCGTCCCCCTGGACCTGCTGATGATCTCCCCCGGCGCCGTGGGCTGGGCGGGGGCCGGGGCGGTGCACTGCCGGACGGTGCTCCTCCCCGGGGCGGCAGGCCCCCTGGCCCGCACCCTCCAGGCCGGGCAGGCGGTGAGCTACGGCACCTCTCCCCGGGACACCCTCACCTTCTCCAGCCTGGAGGGAGACCGGCTCTGCCTGGCCGTCCAGCGGGAGCTGGTGCCCCTGTCCGGCCCGGTGGTGGAGCAGCAGGAGCTGGTGCTCCCCTTCCCCACCGGGGCCTCCCCCCTGCCCTTTCTGGCGGCGGCGGGTGCCCTGCTCCTCTGCGGCGTGCCGCCGGAGGAGCTGCCCCGGCTGGCGGCCGGCCGGGGACACCGGCCTGGTTGACTTTTCCCCATTCCTGTGCTATGTTGGGGAGGAACCAACCGGCATCCGGGAAAGGAGAGCGCCATGGACAGACTGCGCCGCAAGCCAACCCCGCTCCTGGCCGTGCTGGCCGCCTCCCTGCTGGCCAATCTGGTGCTGCTGGGGCTGCTGCTCCGCCCGCCCCAGCGGCCGGACATCTCCGGCGCCTATGCCCTGGGCACGGATGTGTCCATCCTGACGGAGGACGACCGCTACCTGGTGGTGTACGATGACGGCGGCTATCTGCTCTATCAGCGGTATCAGGTGCTGGACAGCGGCCGCTATTCCGCGGAGGACGGGAAGGGCACCCGGCTCCGTTTCACCTCTGACCGCGGGCAGGGCAGCTATATGGCCGTGTTTGCCCGGCCGGATACCCTCTACCTCCCCGACCGGGACACCGGCATCGGGCTCTACAGCCGGTACCGGAACTCCTCCACGCTTGTCTTTGGGCCCGAGGAGATTCTTGAACAATTTGAATGACAAAAGCAAAAAAGGCGGGGCCCGGACATTCCGTCCGGGCCCCGCCTTCTGCTACCCCTCCAGCTTCTTCACCGGGTCGGAGATCTCGCTGAGGGCCTTGCCGGCCTCCATGTCGAACTGGCGGCACTTGGCCAGATCCCCCAGGGACACCATGCCCACCACTTTGCCGCCCTCCAGCACGGGCAGGCGGCGCACCTGCCGGGCCGCCATGAGCCGGGTAGCCTCTCGGGCGTCGTCATCGGGAGAGACCACCGCGCAGTTGCGGGTCATGATGTCCTTCACCTGGGTCTGGGCCGGGTCGTCCTCCGCCGCGATGCAGCGCAGGACGATGTCCCGGTCGGTGACGATGCCCCGCAGGCCCCCGTCGTTCCCGCACACCGGCAGGGCCCCCAGGTTGTGCCTGGACAGCAGCCGGGCCGCCAGGGAGGCCGACTCCTGGGGGGTGATGGTCACCACGCTGGGGTTCATCAGATCGCGTACTTGCATAACAAAACCGCCTTTCCTCCAAACTTTCTGTTAGTTTGGGCCGGAAGGGCGGTTTTATTCACGCTTCAGCTCCAGGTTGCGGCGGAGGGGGCCGGGGCCCCGCCAGGCGAAGGCCCGGCCGCCGTACTTCTCCCGGAAGGTGCGGTTGGTGAGGCCTTCCAGATCGGCGTTTTCCAGACTGTCCACCAGATCTGTGGAAAACTCGGGCAGAGGGGACAGGGCCGGGGCGGCGTTGAAGGGACAGGCCCGCTGGCAGAAGTCACAGCCCCAGATCAGCGGGTGGGCCTTGAGCCGGGCCTCCTCCTCCCCCGTCAGCGCCCCCTTTTTCTGGGTCAGCTCAGACAGGCAGCGGGACACATCCGGCCCGCCCTCCCCCATGGCCCCGGCGGGGCAGGCCGCCCGGCAGGCCCCACAGCGGGGGCAGTCCGGGGCGGGCGACCGCTCCGGCAGCTCCAGCGCCGCGCCGGTGAGGATGGTGCCCAGGAATACATAGGTGCCGTAGGGGGGCAGGATCAGCAGGCCGCTGGCCCCCCGCAGGCCGATCCCCGCCAGCCAGGCCGCCTCCCGCTCCGGCAGTGGGGAGTTGTCGGCAGAGGGGAAAAATGATTCCCCCGGGTATTGTTCGGCCAGCGCTTCACAGACCGTATTCAGCCGCCGCACCACCACCGCGTGGTAGTCCTCTCCCCGGGCGTACAGGGACAGGTTGCCCGGCCGCTCCCCGGCGTAGTAGGGGAAGGCGGCCGCCAGCACCGTCTTGGGCCGGGGGCAGAGGGCTTCCACCTTCTCCAGGGCTTCTGTGGACAAAAACGGCAGCAGCCGCCGGAAGGCCGCGCCACCCCAGGCGGCGGCCCCGGCGGCCGCGAACAGCTTATCCAGCATCGTACTTGTCCAGGGCCCGCTGGGCCAGCTGGCCGTCGGGGATGCAGGGCTCGGGGCCGTTCTTCCGCTTCTGGGCGGTCTCGCAGCCCTTGCCCGCCAGCAGCACCACCGCCGGGCGCTTAGACCCCAGGATGGCCTGCTCCACCGCCATCTCCCGGTTGGGGATAACGGTGTAGTCCTTGCCGTGGGCGGACACGAACACCCCGATGTCGGCGCAAATGGCCTCCACCTCCTCGGGGCCGGGGTCGTCCTCGGTGAGGATGATCCGGTCGGCCCACTGCCCGGCGGCGCTGCCCATGCCCTCCCGGCGGTCGATGCCCTTGCCACCGGTGCAGCCGAACATGACCGTCAGCTCCCGGCCGGGGTACTCCGCCTTGACGGAGCGCAGGGCGTTCTGCAGGCTCATGCCGTTGTGGGAGTAGTCCACGATCACCGAGATCTGCCCGTCCCGGCTGGCGTAGTGCTCCATGCGGCCGGGGACAAAGGCGCTGACCAGGCCCTCCGCCACCGCCTCCCGGGGGATATCGTACACCTCCGCCGCCGCCACGGCGGCCAGGGCGTTTTCCACATTGAACAGGCCGGGGGTGGAGATGGCCAGCTCTCCCTCGTACCGGGGTGTGCGTACATGGAAGGCGATCCTGTCCCCTTCCTTGCGCACATTGGAGCCGTACACGTCGGCGGAGGGGAACTTCTGGGAGAAGGTGACCACACGGGGGCACTGCTCCGCGGCGGCGCGGACCTGCTCCACATGGTCACAGTCCAGGGAGATACAGGCATTCTGCGCCTGCTTAAAAATCAGCAACTTGGAGTTGAGGTAGTCCTCCAGATTGGGGTGCTCCACCGGGGAGATGTGATCCTCCCCGATGTTGAGGAACACCGCGCAGGTCAGCTCCACCCCGATCACCCGGCCGTACTTCAGCGCCTGGCTGGACACCTCCATGGTCAGGTAGTCCGCCCCGGCGGACACGGCGTGGAACAGGTGCTTCTGGAGATCCAGCGGCTCCGGCGTGGTCAGCTTGGCGGGCTTGCGCTCCACCCCGTCGTCGGTGACGATGGTGGACAGCAGGGCGCTCTCCCGGTGGCTCTGCCCGGCCAGCCAGGTGTCCACGATGGACTTGAAGTAGTAGGCCGTGGTGGTCTTGCCCTTGGTGCCGGTGATGCCGGTGATCTTCAGTTCCCCCGAGGGGTGGCCGAAGGCCCGGTCGGCCAGCAGGCCCATGGCCCGCCGGATGTCGGTGACCTTGATGCAGGGCAGGGGCACCTCCGGGTAGGCCGTCTCGCTGACGTAGGCGAAGGCCCCCTTCCCCATGGCGTCCCGGAGGTACTCGGGCTTGAACTTCGCCCCCTTGCAGAGAAACAGGGTGTTGGGGATCACCACATTGGAGTCGCAGGACACCAGCGCCACCGGGCGGGTGGCGTCGGCGGTCAGGGGGGTGTCGTCCGCCACCAGCTCGTGGCGGAGCAGCAGCTGATAGTAGTCCCCCAGGGGGAGACGGGGTCGGTTCATCTGGTTCACCACCTTGTTTGGAATGGGGGATTCCTCCCCCGGGGAGTGGGCCTGCCCGGCCGGGGCGCCGCTTTTGATGTCAAAAGCGGCGGGAAAACCACCAGGGCCTGCGGGCCCTGGACCCGGAGTCCATGGCGGCGGTGGGTTGTAATTGACCTGCAAAAACCAACCGCGCATCGCCGCCCGTCCCATTGGCTGGTGCTTGCGGTAATTGGGGCCCCCGCCGAAGCCCAGCGAAGCGGGTTCGGTGGGGAGAGGAGGCCCAGCGGAGGGAATGAGCTTTCGGGCCTGCCCGGAAGCGAACGATCCGTAGCTTGGGCCGACGACGCCGCGCCTCGGGTGGCACGCATCGGGATTACCCTGCAAGCCCTGAAAGTTGTTGCGTTGTACCGACTTGGCCCGCCGGGCCGCCGTCGGTGCCATGCCTCTGAAATACCGTGACAGCCACGAAAGCCATCCGTAGGGGCGACCTGTGGTCGCCCACCACGAGCCGAGGGGGCGTTACAACGTAAGCCCCCTCGGCCGGAAAGCTACCTGTAGAACAGCTCGGGGGGTACATCCAATAGGTTTTGGCGTTAAGAAACATGCCGGTGGCATGTTTTAGCCAAAAAGAAATCAAATATTCCTTAACCCGTGGCCCGCAGGCCCCCCTGATTGGTCGTTTCAAGGGGTGGGTGCAGGGCGGGGGAAATCGAAATCCCCCGCCCTGTCCTTTCTTTCCCCCCACTTTCTTTGGAAAGAAAGTGGGGCCGCCGGAGGCCGGTGCCTTCATGGGGCGGGCGGATACTATCCGCCCCTACGGGCTGTCTGTCCGGCCCAGCAGGTAATCGGCGGAGACGTTGAAGTAGTCGGCCAGGATGACAATGGTGGAGGCGTTGGGTTCCCGTTCCCCAGCCTCATACCGGCGATAGGAACGGTAGCCGATCCCCGTCTGGTCAGCCACTTCTTCTTGTTTCAGGCCGCGTTCTTTCCGCAGAGAAAGGATTCTTTCCGATAAAATTGACACAGGACAGCTCCTTTCTCTTGACAGGACCGATTGGGACAATTATAATGGTATAGGACCGAATGGGACATTCTGAGGGGGTACAGAAATGAACGACTTTTTACTCCATATCTACAACTACATTCTGGAGCATCTGGAGACCGACGACCCGGAATATGAGGAAAACCGCACTCGCGCGTCGGCCCAGTACGGCGCCTTGATGCAGGCCCTCCCGCCAAAACAGGCAGTACAACTGGAATCTTACCAGTACATGTCCGAAATTGCAAGGGATATGGAGCAGGAGGCCATCTTTCTGGCCGCCTTCCGGGCGGGGCTCTACCTGGGCGCGTCGGCCCAGTGTCCGTAAAGCCGCTACACCATCCGCAGCTTGTAGCCGCAGGCCGTGATGCACTTCTCCGCCAGCACATCCATGGCGTCCAGGTAGTAGTCGGGCAGGCCGTGATAGGTGCGGTAGACGGACAACTCGGTGCAGGCCAGGATGGCCCCGCCGCACCCGGCGGCGCGCAGCCACTTGTCGATGACGGCGAACTTCTCCCGGGAGCCCTTCTCCCCGCGCTTAATCTCGTCGTAGATGATGCTCATGACCAGCTTCTGCACCTCGGGCGGGGGCGCGGCGGCCTCAATGCCCCGGGTGTCGCACTCTTTTTGATAGATGCCGGTCTGGACGGTGCCGTCGGTGGCCAGGATGCCCACCTTTTTCTGGCCCGCCGCCGCCAGCACGCCCACGGTCTCCCTGGGCATGTGGATGAGGGGGATGGAGATCTCCCCCTGGAGCCGGTCGGCGAAGTAGTGGGAGGTGTTGCAGGGGATGGCCAGCACGGTGCAGCCCCCCCGCTCCAGCAGGCGGGCCCCCTCCAGCAGCCGCCGGTAGCAGCCCTCCGCGTCGCCCCCCAGGATGGCGGCGGTGCGGTCGGGCATGGAGGTGTCGCTCCAGATCAGGGTGGGCAGGTGCTCCTGGTCGCAGGCGGCGTCGGTGCGATCCAGAATCCGCTGGTAGAAGTCCTGGGTGGCCTGGGGCCCCATGCCGCCCAGGATGCCGAGGCGCTGTTCCGTCATTTCACTTTCTCCATGCAGGAGGCGTACCAGCCCACGTAGCGGCGCTGCCCCCGCAGAATCCGCAGCTTGTGCATCAGGCCGTTGTCCGGGCCGTAGAACAGGGGGTTCACCGAGGCCCCCGCCTGATCCAGCGCCCGCATCTCCTGGTGATACTTGGGATTCACATAGTCGTAGGCCACCTGTTTGGGGATCACCCACCACAGGTGGCGGTTTTTTGTCACCGTCAGCTCGCAGGGCCTGCCCTCGATGCGATCCTCCACCAGGTACTTGGCAAGGTTGTACCCCGCGCCGGTGACGTAGTAGTTGCTGCGCCCCTGGCGGCAGTTGATCTCGAAGGCCTTGAACCTGCCGTCCCGCTGGTCGAATTTGATGTCGAAGTTGGAGAAGCCGGTGAAGCGGATGGCCTCCAGGAAGCTCTTCAGCTTCTCGCACAGCTCCGGCTCCGGCTCGGTGATGATCACCGCGTGGTTGCCGATGGCGTGGCCGGTGTGCTCCTCCAGCAGGACGTGGCCCACGCACATGAGCCGCACCCTGCCGTCGGCGCCGGAGTAGTTGGTCACCACCCGCATATAGCTGTCGTCGCCGGGGATGAAGTCCTGGAGGATCAGGGAGTCCTCATACCCCGCGTCGTAGATCTGGTCGATGACCTGATCCACCTCCTCCCGTGTGCGGAGGATGTAGGCCTTCTTCTGGGTGGGGAAGGGGTGCTTCCAGTAGGTGTCCGACTCGGCGGGCTTGACCACAAAGGGGCCGTCAAAGGGCAGGGTGAAGTCGTGGCCCATGCCCTTGTGGTACACCACGGTGGCCGGGTGGTCGATGCCGTACTGGTCGCACAGCTGGTAGAACTTCTCCTTGTGGATCAGGGTCTCCAGCATGTCCAGGTTCACATAGGGCGCCACCACGTTGTCCGGGTAGCTGGGCAGGTTGGCGGAGATGGCGTTGAGATAGTTGTCCCCGCAGCCCAGCACCAGGATCTTCTTGTCGGGGAACTCCTTTGCCACCTCGGTGACGTTCTCCAGCACCTTGTCCACCCGGTCGTTGTGCTCCCGCACCCGGTAGTCGATAATCTTGCTGCCGGCGCACACGCTGGCGGGATACATGCCGTAGACGATGGTTTTGACGCCGTAGGCCTCGTGAAAGGCCCGGGCCATGCTGTAGGCGTTGATGTCGGAGCCCAGCAGCACGGGCACAAACTCAGTTGCCATGGAAATACGCCCCCTGGAAAGTAATCTCATACCAATTTTCGCCCATGGGCCGCACTTGGGCGGGGTAGTCCGCCGCCAGGCGCTCGGCCTGGGCCCGGCTCAGGCGCAGCTCCCGCCGGAGCAGCTCCCCCCCGGCGAAGCACTCGGAGAGCAGCCGGCCCAAGCCGGTCTCCTCCCGCATGTTCTCTATTTTTGTCATGTTCCATTCTCCTTAGTCGGAAACATAGGGCGGGGCGACACATAGGTCGCCCCCTACGGCAATTCGAAAAGTCTCCCGTAGGGGCGCACCTGTGTGTGCGCCCGTCTGCCATATGTGATGCCATCAGCCGCTGGCCCGTTTGACCTGATAGACCCCCTGGATCTGGCCCAGCTTATTGATAACGCCGGTGAGCTCCGACTGATCCTTGACCTCCAGCACGATGTGGACGGTGGCGTAGCCGTCGGGCATGGAGCGGGCGGACAGGTTGGTGGTCTTGACCTTGGCCGAGGACAGGGCCATGGCCACGTCCAGGGTGAGGCCGTCCCGGTCTTTGGCGGAGATCTCCAGGGCGGTCTGGTAGGAGGACAGCTCCCCGGTGGCCCAGGACACCTTGATCCACCGGCCGGCCTCCTCCGGCTTGCGGCGGGCGGGGTCGGCGTTGGGGCAGTCGGCCCGGTGGACGGACACGCCGAAGCCCCGGGTGATGAAGCCCACCACCGGGTCGCCGGGCACGGGGGTGCAGCACTTGGCGAACTTCACCAGGCAGTTGTCGATGCCCTCCACGATGATGCCGCTCTGGCCGTGCTTGCCGGTGGCCTGGACGGGGATGGGGGGCGGATTGCCGGTGGCGGGGTGGATGGAGGCCTCCTGGGCGGCCTTGTCGGCGGCGGCCTGCTCGGCGTGGAGCCGATCCAGCCGGGTCATCTCGTCCTTGACACGCACCACCGCCTTCTGGGCGGACATGCCGCCGTAGCCGATGGCGGCGTACAGCTCGTCCAGGGTGCCGAAGCGCACCTTCTTGAGGATGAAGGGGAGCACGTCCTCGGCGGTGATGGCCGCCAGGGACAGCCCGGCGTGCTTGAGCTCCGACTCAAAGGAGGCCCGGCCGGTGGCGATGTTCTCCTCCCGCCGCTCCTTCTTGAACCACTGGCGGATCTTGTTGCGGGCCTCGTTGGACTTGCAGATCTTCATCCAGTCCCGGCTGGGGCCGTGGGCGGACTTGGAGGTGATCACCTCCACGATGTCGCCGTTGTTCAGCGGGGTGTCGAAGGGCACCATGCGGCCGTTGACCTTGGCGCCGGTCATGTGGTTGCCCACGGCGGAGTGGATGTTGTAGGCAAAGTCGATGGGGGTGGCCCCGGCGGGCAGGTTGATCACGTCCCCCCGGGGGGTGAACACGAACACCTCGTCGGCAAAGAGATCCACCCGCATGGTGCGGACAAACTCCTCCGCGTCCACGTCCTGCTGACTCTCCAGCAGCTTGCGCACCCACTCGAAGGCCTCCTCGGTGCCCAGCTTGGCGTTGGCCATGCCCTGCTTGTACTTCCAGTGGGCGGCGATGCCGTACTCGGCGGTGTGGTGCATCTCCCA
>DGYMJ06203__coassemble_375_pt1 | contig 35326 bp, 31 predicted proteins | sample DGYMJ06203__metabat2_low_PE_040 | metagenome-assembled genome bin DGYMJ06203 | reverse complement strand
TGGCCTCCCAGTCGCCCCGGCGGCGGGAGCTTCTGGAGCGCATGGGGCTCCCCTTCCGCATCATCACCCCCGACATCGACGAGCGCATGGAGCGCGCGCTGCCGCCGGGGGAGCTGGTGGCGGCCATCTCCGCCGAGAAGGCCGGGGCGGTGGCGGCCCAGGCCGGGCCGGACGCCGTCGTCATCGCCGCAGACACGGTGGTGGCCCTGGACGGGGCGGTGCTGGGCAAGCCCGCCGACGAGAGCGACGCGGCGCGGATGCTCTCCGCCCTGTCGGGGCGCACCCACCAGGTGTTCACCGGCCTCACGGTGGCCTGCGGGGCGGACGTGCGCACCGTCAGCGAGGAGACCGCCGTCACCTTCCGCCCCCTGACGGCGGAGGAGATCGCCGCCTACGTCCGCACCGGGGAGCCCATGGACAAGGCCGGGGCCTACGGCATCCAGGGCTACGGCGCCCTGCTGGTGGAGGGCATCCGGGGGGACTACTACAACGTGATGGGCCTGCCGGTGTGCCGCCTGGGCGGCCTGCTGAGGGAGCTGGGCGTGGACTGCCTGGCCCTGGCGGGACAGAGATAAGAGGTAGAACGTGAAGGATTTTTTCCGAAACAACGGGGTCTTGATCCTCATTGCCGCTATCCTGCTGGCCCTGGTGACGGCGGTGGTGTCCGCGCTGCTGGGCGGCGGGGCCAATCCCCTGGCCAACCTGGTGAACATCGTCACCACCCCCGTCCGCAGCGGCATCAGCGCCGTGGCTGGCTGGGCGGAGGAGAAGTACAACGACACCTTTGAGCTGGAGCAGATGAAGGAGGAGCTGGAGACCCTGCGGCAGCGGGTGGCCGAGCTGGAGGCCAAGGAGCGGAAGTACGAGGCCGCCCTCCAGGAGAACGAGCGGCTGCGGGACTTCGCGGGCCTGCGGCCCAGCAGCCTGAGCTTCGACCCGGAGTCCGCCACCGTCACCGAGCGCTCCACCTCCAACTGGAACTCCACCCTCACCATCAGCAAGGGCAGCTCCATGGGCGTTGCCGTGGACGACGTGGTGGTGGATCAGTACTGGAACCTGGTGGGCGTGGTGGCCGAGGTGGGCGAGAACTGGGCCACGGTGCGCACCCTGGTGGATGTGGGCACCGAGATGGGCGGGCAGATCGCCCGCACCGGCGGCGCCGCCATCCTGGAGGGGGATTTCGCCCTCATGGGGGAGGGCAAGCTGAAGCTGACCTATCTGCCGGAGAACAGCGAGCTCATGTCCGGGGATCTGATCACCACCTCCGGCCGGGGCGGCGTGTATCCCCCCGGCCTGGCCGCCGGCCACGTGGAGGAGGTGCGCACCGACCCCTCCGGCATGACCCGCTATGCCGTGCTCATCCCGGAGACCGACCTGGCCGGCCTCCAGCAGGTCTTTGTCATCAAGGACTTCGAGGTGGTGGAGTGAGCCTGCGGCTGAGCGTTGAGAATCGGCGTCCTGCGCCGGGGCGGGCCTGCCCGCCGGGCGGGACGGCAAGGGAGGTGAGCCGGTGACCCGGCAGGATTTTCTCATCAAGTGGGGCGTGTACGCCCTGGCCCTGCTGCCCGTGTGGTTCTGCGAGGTCTACATCCTCAACCGCATCCCCGTGCTGGGGGTGATCCCCATGCTCCTCCCCCTGGCCGCCGTGTGCGTGGCGGTGCTGGAGGGGGCCACCGCCGGGGCGGGCTTCGGCCTGTTTGTGGGCATGCTGTGCGACGCGGTGTACTTCAACGCCGACGGGGCCATGACCGTGGTGGTCTGCCTCATCGGCGTGGGGGCCGGCGCCCTGGCCCAGTACGTGCTGCGGCAGAACCTGCTGGGCTGCCTGCTGTGCTCCCTGGCGGCCCTGGCCTTCATCGACGCCGGGCGCATCGCCGCCCGGCTGCTCACCGGCCAGGCCGGCCTGCCCGCCATGCTCAGCGTGGCCGGGCGGGAGATCCTGTGGTCTATGGTATTCGTTTTCCCGGTGTACGCCCTGTTCCTGTGGGTGTTCCGCCGGGTACCCAAGAAAACCGTGCTGTAGGGCCGCGGCCCATCGGCCGCAGAGGCATCCATTGCTCATAGAATAAAAAGGAGGTCCCATGGAGGGAAAGCAATTCAACCGGCGCACTCTGGCCGTGGCGGCGGTGCTGGCTGTGATGCTGGCGGTGTTCGTCGGCGTGCTCTACAACCTGCAGATCGTCCACGTGGAGGACTACCGGGCCATGTCGGTGGTGAAAATCGACAACCGGGTCACCGTGGAGGGCGCCCGGGGGGAGCTGCTGGACCGGTACGGCCGGGAGCTGGTGACCAACCGTGCCACCTACCAGCTCACGCTGAATACCGGTGTGATGGGGGAGGAGGCGGTGCGCAACGCCAACCTGCTGGAGCTGCTCAACATCTGCCGGGACAACGGCCTGACCTGGACCGACACCCTGGCCGTCTCAACGGCAGCCCCCTTCACCTACACCAGCGACACCCCTCTGGCCTACGAGAAGGAGGGGGGCGGCGTGGCCCTGACCCGGCTGGGACGGCTGCTCAACGCCCTCCCTATGAAAAAGGAGCTGAAAAGCAGCCTGAACCTGCCCACCACCGAGCAGGTAGAGGCCGCCAAGACCCTGGACGATATCCCCGCCGGGCCCACGGCGGAGGAGCTGATCGCCGCCCTGCGCACCTACTTTGAGATTGACCCGTCCTGGTCGGACGCCGATGCCCGGGCCCTGATCGGTGTGCTCTACGAGACCAATCTGCGCACCTACAGCATCAACCAGCAGGCGTACATCTTTGCCCAGGATGTGAATATTGATGTCATCTCTGCGGTGAAAGAGCGCCGGCTTACCGGCGTTACCATCGAAACCACCACCGTCCGTCAGTACAACACTGTAGCCGCAGCCCACCTGCTGGGCCATGTGGGAGACATCCAGTCCAGCAACTGGGACTACTACCGGGAGCAGGGCTACAGCATGAACGACAAGGTGGGCATCGACGGGGCGGAGAACGCCTTTGAGGAGTATCTGCGTGGGGAGTCAGGGGTTCAGATCCAGGAGCTGTCCACCAGCGGAAAGGTGGTAAGCGAGTACTGGCGCATCGACCCCGAGACCGGAGAGGAGCAGATCCCCAAGCCGGGGGACAACGTTCTGCTCACTCTGGACCTCCGCCTCCAGGAGAAGGTGGAGGAGATTCTGGCCAACACCATCGAGACTCTGGAGTCGGAGGATACCGGGGGCGGCGCGGTTGTGGTGGAGAGCGTCAAGACAGGGGAGATCCTGGCGATGGCCTCCTATCCCACCTACGATCTGTCCCAGATCTACAGCAACACCGCCCTCTTTAACGAGGCCAGGGATAACCCGCTGAGGCCCTTTACCAACCGAGCCACCCAGGAGTTTTACTATCCCGGTTCCACCTTCAAGCCGCTGGTGGCCATCGCCGCGCTGGAGGAGGGACTGACCACGCCCACGGAGAAAATTCAGGACACCGGCCGCCTCCAGCTCCCCGAGGAGGAGCACTACCCCTACGGCGATTTCCATCCCCAGTGCTGGATCTACCGCCAGTACGGAGGCAACCACGGGTGGGAGGATCTGGCCGACGCCCTGCGGGACTCCTGCAACATCTACTTTTACACCATGGGCCACCGGCTGGGCATTGACAAGATTGACGAGTACGCTTCCCTGTTCGGCCTGGGAGAGTACACCGGTATCGAACTGCCCGAGGTGAAGGGCTATGTGGCCGGACCGGCCACCAGCGAGGCCCTGGGGGTGGAGTGGTACGGCGGCAACCTGCTCAACGCCGCCATCGGCCAGGACAACACCCAGGTTACCCCCCTTCAGCTGGCCAACTATATGGCCACCCTCCTCAATGGAGGGGACCACCTGGTGCCCCACCTGCTCAAGACCGTCAAATCCAGCGACTACTCCGAGACGGTGTACGAGCAGGAGCGGGAGGTGCGCAACAGCCTGGAGCTGGATCCGGCCAACGCGGACGCCGTCAAGCAGGGCATGTGGGCCGTGGCCAACGACCCGGAGAGCACCGTGGATCAGTACCTCAGCAATCTGGCGGTGGAGGTGGGCGCCAAGACCGGCTCCGCCCAGGTGGGTTCCGCCGAGCGGGAGGCCAACGCCATCTTCACCCTCTTCGCCCCCTACGACGACCCGGAGATCGTCATCTCCATCGTGGTGGAGGGCGGCGCCTCCGGCGGCAACCTGGCACAGGCCGCCGGAGAGATCGTCAACTACTATTTCAGCGCGGAGCACACGGTGGAATCGGTGGACGCCGAGAACACCCTGCTCCGCTGAAGGGAGCCCTTTGTTGTGTGTGATGCCCAGACCTTTGACAGCCGGGATACCCGGTACAAGCAGCCCTACGGCGCCGTCCCCTCCGGAACGGTGGTTCAGCTGACCCTCCGCCCGCCCCGGAGCGGGGGGTTCTCCAAGGGCGTCCTGATCGCCTACTTTGAGCACCGGCAGGAGGAGCGGCACGAGCAGCCCATGACCTGGGCCGGCCTGGACGGCGACCGGGACGTGTTCCAGACGGCGCTGGACACCGGGGACTATGTGGGCCTCATCTGGTACTCCTTCCGCCTGGAGGGTCTGGACGGCCGGCAGGAGGAGCTGGGACCCTACCAGCTCACCGTCTACGACGGGGCGGAGGATGTGCCGGAGTGGTTCGGGGAGGGGGTCACCTACCAGATCTTCCCCGACCGCTTCCGCCGCACCCGGGTGCCCGACCCCACCGGCATGGTGGGGGGGCGCAGCGTCCACACCGGCTGGGACGAGGAGCCGGAGTACCGCCCCGACCAAAACGGCGAGGTGCGCAACCGGGACTTCTTCGGCGGCAGCCTGGCCGGCGTGCTGGAGAAGCTGCCCTACCTGCGGGGCCTGGGGGTGGACACCCTCTACTTCTGCCCCGTGTTCGAGGCGCCGGAGAACCACCGCTACGGCACCGGCGACTACGAGAAGATCGACCCCATGCTGGGCACCGAGGCCGACTTCAAGGCCCTGTGCGACGCCGCCCACCAGCTGGGCATGCGGGTGATGCTGGACGGCGTGTTCAACCACCAGGCCTTTGTCAGCCGGTACTTCAACGGCGACGGCTCCTACCAGAGCGTGGGCGCCGCCCAGTCCCAGGACAGCCCCTACTACCCCTGGTACCACTTCTCCCACTGGCCCGACCACTACGACTCCTGGTGGGGCATCTACTCCCTGCCCGCCGTGGACGAGAGCCAGCCCACCTACCGGGACTTCATCTTCGCCGGGGAGAACAGCATCATCCGCCGCTGGCTGAACGCCGGGGCGGACGGCTGGCGGCTGGACGTGGCCGACGAGCTGCCCGACGACTTCGTCCACGGCATCCATGCGGCCGCCCGGCAGGCCAAGCCCGACGCGGTGGTCATCGGCGAGGTGTGGGAGGACGGCTCCAACAAGATCGCCTACGGCGTGCGCCGCAGGCACATCCTGGGCGGCCACTGCGACGGGCTGATGAACTACCCCTTCCGCAACGCCCTGCTCTCCTTCCTGCTGGGGGACGACGCCTTCCACTTCAAGCAGGCCATGGAGACCATCCGGGAGAACTATCCCCCCTTCGCCTGGCGCTCCGCCATGAACTTCCTGGGCACCCACGACACCCCCCGTATCCTCACCCTGCTGGGGGTGGGGGGCGACGGCAAGGATCACTCCAAGGACTGGCGGGCCGCCTTCCGCATGAGCGATGAGCAGTACCAGCGGGGCAGGGCCCGGCTCAGGCTGGGGGCCCTGGTGCTCTTCGCCTTCCCCGGCTCCCCCACCATCTATTACGGGGACGAGGCCGGGCTGGAGGGCTTTGAGGATCCCTTCAACCGCCGCACCTTCCCCTGGGGCCGGGAGGACGAGGAGCTGCTGGCCTGGTACAGAGCCCTGGGGGCCGCCCGGGGACAGCTGGAGGCCCTGCGCCGGGGGGAGCTGACCTGGCTCCACACCCGGGGCAGGGTGCTGGCCTTCCTGCGGGGCGAGGGGGAGCGCGCCGTGCTGGCCGCCGTCAACGCCGGCGACAGGCCGGAGGCCATCACCCTGCCCTGGCCCGCCCGGGACTGGATGACCGGCGGGGAGCTGCCCGCCGGTGCCTGTGAGCTGCCCCCCATGACCGGCTGGCTGCTCACCCCGCGGAAACCGGAGGGCTGAGGATGGAGCGGCCCCTGATCAGCGTCATTATACCGGTATATAACGTGGCCCCTTATCTGGAGCGGTGCCTGGACAGCATCGCCGCCCAGACCTGGGAGAACCTGGAGGTATGGCTGGTGGACGACGGCTCTACCGACGGCAGCCTGGCGCTGTGTGAGGCCCGGGCGGAGCAGGATTCCCGCTTCCGGGTGCTCCGGCAGGCCAACGCCGGGGTGTCCGCCGCCCGGAACCGGGGCATGGATCACGCGGCCGGGCAGTACCTCCAGTTCGTGGACGGGGACGACTTCCTGCCCCCCGACGCCACCGAGAACCTGGTGCGCACCGCCGCCGCCACCGGCGCCGACCTGGTGGTGGGCCGCTTCTGGCGGGTGGCGGGCGGCCGGGCCGCCGTCCGGGGCCACATCCGGGAGGCGCGGGTGCTCACCCGGCAGGACTACGCCGAGGAGATGCTCAAGGCCCCGGCCAACTTCTACTACGGCGTGCTGTGGAACAAGCTCTACCGCCGCTCCATTGTGGAGGCCGGGCACCTGCGCTGCGACACCGGCGTCAGCTGGTGCGAGGACTTCCTGTTCAACCTGGAGTACCTGCGCCGGGCCCGCCTCATCGCCGCCTGCGCCCGGCCGGTGTACTGCTACGTGAAGCGGCCGGGCAGCCTGGTGGCCACCCAGGCCACACCCGCCCGCACCGTGGAGATGAAGCGCACCGTCTTCGCCGCCTACAAGCAGCTTTACCAGGCCCTGGATCTCTACGAGGAGAAGAAGCTCCAGGTCTACGGCTACCTGATCTCCGCCGCCCGGGACGGGGGGAGCGTCTCCCTCCGCCGCCCCCGCCGGCGGCAGCGGAAACTTAAGGAATCCTTTATGTCCCGTTCACAGTCCGTTCACCAACGGCTCCAGAAAGAGGAGTAGGATCAAAAGCGTCAGGAAGAAGTGCTTGCAGACACAACTCCTCACATCTCTCAAACCTCTCTCTATCCACACACAACAGGAATGGCCCGCCGTTCGGCGGGCCGTTCCTGTTTTTGTTTTTTTGCCCCAGGGGAGACGCGGACATGCCACTTTTGCCGCCGTCCCCCGATCCCATAGAGGGGCCCGGAGGAGAGGAGGGGGCGCCGGAACAGGGCGGCGGGCCGCCGCCGGGGAGGGACATGCTTGGCGAGGTTACAGGAGTTGGCAGAGGACTATATGGACGCGGCAATCAGATTGCGGGCGGCTCTGGACGAGGTGCGCGCCGCCATGGAGGACGAGGGGGCGGATCGGAGGGCGCTGGAGGGGCGGGCCCGCCTGCTGGAGGGGATGCTGCGGGAGATGCGGGAGCTGCGCCGGCTCACCGAGGGGTATTACACCCGGCCCAGGGACGGAACCTATACCGCCGCGTTCTGGTATGCGCCCCGGCGCGACAGTCTGGAGTGAGGGCGCGGCGGGGGCAAGCCCCCGCCCTACGCGGGATCGCCCAGCATTCAGCGGGGAGGAAGGGGGAGTCAGATGTCGGAGGCCCGGGAAGTGCGGGCGCGGGCCAGGGCGCTGCGGGAACAGCGGGGGGCGCTGGAAAGCCGCCTGGCCGCCGGGGAGGGGGATGCCCGGGCCCTGCGGCTGGAGCTGGCCCGGCTGAAGGAGGAGCTGGCGGACTGCGCCCACCGGCTGAAGGAGCTGGAGCCCCGCCACCGGGTGAGCCATGGCACCACCTGGGCGGGGGTGGACGGCTGGAAGTGGGATCGGCTCCAATACCAGACCTGGGCGGAGCTGGAGGGCGCGGAGGAGCCGGAGGGCCCCACCCGGCACGACAGGATGCGCCTGGCGGCCAGGACGGCCCGGGAGCGGGCCGTGACGGAGAAGCAGGGGGAATACCTCTCCCAGGTAGAGAAGGGACGCAGCGCGGCCCAGACGGCCCGGGAGGCGGGGCGGGATCCCTCCGCCGTGGCGCGCACGGTGCGGAGAGGAAAGGCCAGAATCGCCCGGGATGCCAAGGCCCTGTTTGCCATCCTGGAGGCCCAGGAGAGGCCGGGGCCCCTGGTGCTTGACCTGGCGGAGCCGGCGGTGCTGGGGGCGGTGCTCTCCCTGCTGACGCCCCGGCAGCAGCTGTACCTCTATCTCTACTACGGGGAGTGGCTGAGCCTGCGGGAGATCGGGAGGCTGCTGCGGGTGGATCACGCCTCGGTGCTCCGCTCCATCCGGTGCGCGCTGGAGCGGCTGGAGGCCGTCACCCTGGGCACCGGCGTGGAGGTGCGGGGCCTGGAGGCCCTGGAGGAGGCCCTGGTGGCCCACTTCCACGCCCTGGAGCCGGAGGAGGAGGCCCCGCCCCGGCCCAAGGCCCCGGCGGCCGCCGCCCAGCCACGCAAGCCCATGCCGGCCCACCCCCTGCGGGCGCTGGTGCTCCGCCTGGTGCGGGGCGGGGAGGCGCGCACCGCCCGGCTGGGGGACAGCCTGGCCCGGACGGAGGGGCCCCGGTGGGGCTCAGGGAGGCTGCTGTCCGCCCTGGAGGAATGGGTGGAGCAGGCGCCCGGCCGGGGAAGGGAAAAAGAGAGCAGGCGGCAGAAGCTGGGCCGCCTGCTGGTGAAGATTCTGCGGAAAATCAGGGAGGAGTTGATCGGATGCTGACCATCATCGAGATTGCGGCCAGAGAGGACGGCGGCCACGGCCTGGAGAGCCAGAGCCACCGCACCGAGTGCTGGATGGAGGGGTGGATCGCCGTGCCGGAGGAGCTGGTGGACACCGCCTGGGCCTGCCGGGGCTACTGTGATCTGACCATCCAGGACGGGGTGCTCACCGGCATCACGCCCAAGGATCCGCCCCCGCTGCCCGAGCCCGAGCCCACAGCGGAGGAGCGGCTGAACGACATCGAGGAAGCGATTCAGAGGGGGTTGTCACTGTGAACGTATACGACGCGCTGGCATCGGCCATCTATGTGGCCCGGCAGAACCTGACCGGGGCGGCCATCGACACCGACGACAAGCGGCTGCGGGCCTCGGGGCTCTATGAGGACTGGGCGGAGGGCGCCTACACCGTGGGCGACATCCGCAACGCCAAGGGGCAGACCTGGGAGTGCTTCCAGGCCCATGACACGGCCTCCAACCCGGACATCAATCCGGACAACGCTGCCTGGTTCACCTTCTGGCGGCCCCTCCACGGCACCACGCCGGAGACCGCCCGGCCCTTCGTACCGGTGCAGGGCGCCCACGACATGTACCGGACGGGGGAGTACATGGTCTACACCGACGGCAAGACCTACAGGTGCCTAAGCGACACCAACTTTTCCCCCGACGACTACCCCCAGGCGTGGGAGGCCGCGGCATGAGCAAGTATATCGCGGTCATTCCCAGGGCCGGCATCACCCGGCTGGCCCTGGTGGAGGCCGGGGGCCGGAGCATGGCCCAGGTCAAGGAGGCTCTGGGCTGCCAGTACATCATCAACGCCTGGTTTTACAACATGAACACCGGGAAACCGGTGGGCAATCTGTGCATCGACGGGGAGGTCAAGGCGCGGGCCGGCTGGGCGGGATACGGCCTCACCTGGGACACCGGCCCCGACATCCGCATGGAGGTGGTGCCGGGGGCCAAGGCGGGGCGGAGCTATCTGTCCGGCGTGGAGCTGCTCACCCCCAGCCGGGGCCCGGAGGAGCCCGCCAGCTACCCCGCCGAGTACGGCGGGAAGCGGGGCCGCTCGGCGGCCCTGCTGGCCGGGGACTACCTGATCCTGTACTGCTCCGGCGACGGCACGGCGGACGCCGCCACACCGGACGCCATGCGGGAGGAGCTGGTGGGAATCGGCACCCTGTGCGCCAGGGCGGAGCAGCTGCGGCTGCTGGGCCTGGACTCCGGCGGCTCCAGCCAGTGCGACTTCGGCGGCGGCCGGAGGATCACCAGCCCCCGGCGGGTGGCGGGGTACCTGTGCGTCTGGACAAGAGAGAGCGGCCAGGAGCCGCCGGAACAGGAGGAGAGCCCTGTGAGCAGAAAGACCGTCTGCCTGGATCCCGGCCACGGGCCGGGCTGCGTCAACGGCGCCCCGGACGGAAGCTATCAGGAGCGGGAATTTACCTGGGATATGTACCGGCGCATCGCCCCCCTGCTGGAACGGCAGGGGGTGCGCGCGCTCTGCACCCGGACGGAGGACAGCGACCCCTCCCTCACCGAGCGGGCCGGGGTGAGCAACCGGGCGGGGGCGGACTGCTATGTCTCCCTCCACTCCAACGCCGCGGGAAACGACGGGTGGTATGACGCCTCCGGCCTGGAGATCTACACCTCCGCCGGGCCGGAGACAGCCCAGCGGAACGTGCTGGCCTCCGCCCTTGCGGACGCCTTCCGCGCCGCCGGGGTGGCCCTGCGCAGTTCCCCCATCAAGCACCGGATGTATACCGTGCTGGCAAAGACCGACGCCCCCGCCTGCCTCATCGAGTACGGCTTCCACACCTCGAAAGCGGATGTGGAAAAGCTGAAGGACTCCGGCTGCCGGGACAGGCTGGCAGAGGCCACCGCCCGGGGGCTCTGCGCCTGGCTGGGGGCGGCGTGGCAGGAGCCGGCAGAGGATGCCTCCGGGCTGGACGCCGACGTGGATACGCTGGCAGAGGCCGGGGTGATCAGCAACGCCGGCTACTGGAAAGCGGGCCGGTACGCGGCGGACACGGTGGCGGCCCTGATCGGCAGGATGGCCGAATTTGTGAGAGGAGTGGCGTAGATGGAGCACATCAACAGGATCAAGGCCGCGGCGGTGGGGGTTCTGGGGTGCCTCACCGCCCTGTGGGGGTGGTTCGGCTGGCTGGTGCTGGCCTGGGTGGCCTGCATGGTGCTGGACTACGCCACCGGCTCCGCCGCCGCCCTGCGCTCCGGGGAGTGGTCGTCCAAAATCGCCCGGGACGGCCTGTGGCACAAGCTGGGGTCTATGGTGGCCGTGCTGGTGGCCGCCATTTTGGACGGGGTGATCCGGCTGGCGCTGGTGCACATTCCCGCCCTGGAGCTGCCCTTTGAGTACACCGTGTTCGTCAGCGTTCTGGTGCTGGTGTGGTACATCCTCACCGAGCTGGGCTCCGTGGTGGAAAACGCGGGAGCCCTGGGGGCGCCTGTCCCCGCCTGGCTGGCCCGCATGCTGGCCGCCCTGGAGAGCGGCGTGGACAGGACGGGCTCCGCCATGGGCGGGGACGGGGAGGAATGAGGACGGCGGGCCCTTACCCCACCCGGTTGCGCAAGGGCTCCCCCCGCAGATAGCGGCCCAGGTTGTCCAGGGCGATGGCGGCAATGCGGCGGGCGGTGTCGGGCAGGTGGTCGCCGCCGGCGGCGTGGGGGGTGATCAGGGCCCGGGGCTGGCGCCAGAGGGGGTGCTCCGGCGGCAGGGGCTCCGGATCGGTCACGTCCAGTCCGGCCCCCCACAGGCGGCCGGACTCCAGCACCTCCGCCAGGGCGGCGCAGTCCACCACGCTCCCCCGGCCGCCGTTGAGGAGGATGGCGTCCTCCTTCAGGCGCAGCAGCCGCTCCCGGCCGAACAGGCCCGCCGTCTCCGGCGACTGGGGCAGGGTCAGGGCCACCACGTCGGCCCGGGGCAGCAGCTCGTCCAGCTCGGAGAAGCCGTACATGCGCTGGATGCCGTCGGCGGGGCGGGCGGGATCCCGGCGCACGCCGGCGGTATGAGCCCCCAGGGCCAGGCACAGCCGGGCGAAGGAGGCGCCCAAATCCCCGGTGCCCACCACCAGCACCTGGGCGTCCAGCAGGGTGCGGGCCCGGCCCAGATCCTGCCACCGGGCCTGCATCTGCTGATCCCGGTACTGGGGCAGGCGCTTCATGAGGGCGAGCAGCATGGCAAACAGGTGCTCCGACACCGAGTGGCCGTAGGCCCCGGTGGAGCAGGTCAGCAGAACCCCCTCCGGCAGGACGCCGGGGGCGGTGTAGGCGTCCACCCCGGCGCTGCGGGTGTGGAGCCAGCGCAGGCCCGCCGCCCCCTTCAGGGCGGCGGGGGGCGGGTTGCCCAGGATCACCTCGGCCCCGGCATAGTCGGCGGCGACCAGATCTCCGGCGGCGGCGAAGCGCTGGGAGACACCGGGGGCGGCGGCCAGGAAGGCCTCCTTCTCCGCCGGCGTGAGGCTGAGCAGGTTGAGAATCTTGTCCATGGTTTGGTTCGCTCCTTTCAGGGGTATGGTACCACCCTTTGGGGCGGGGGGCAACTTCGGAAAACTGAACCTGGGCAGGGGATCCATAAGCGGGAATATGAGAAAGCCCGCCATGGATCAGTTCTTTTAAGCCTTTCTTCAGTTTATCCAATTTGATTTCTGTTCCATCCCGTGGTACAATGCTTTCACAATCCATTGCAGATGCGTTCCCTTTGCAAAGGAAGCTTTCGGAGCCGCTCACTGCCAACAGCCATCCGAGGCCATCCATTTGAAACAAAAAGGAGTGCATTGCTATGTCCAATACCCCGAAGGTTGCCGCCATGGAGGTCTTTCCCGTGGCGGGCAAGGATTGCATGGAGCTGAACCTCTCCGGCGCCCACGCCCCCTATTTCACCCGCAACGTGGTGGTGCTCACCGACGACCGGGGCAACACCGGCATCGGTGAGGTGCCCGGCGGCCAGAAGATCACCAAGGCGCTGGAGGATGTGAAGCACCTGGTGGAGGGCACCAGCGTGGCCGACTACAAGATGACCCTGCGCAGGATCAACGAGTGGCTCTCCGCCAATATCAAGGACGACGTGCGGGGCCAGCAGACCTTCGACCTGCGCACCGGCGTCCACGTGGTCACCGCCGTGGAGACCCCCCTGCTGGATCTGCTGGGCCAGTACCTGGAGGTGCCCATGGCCGCCCTGCTGGGCGACGGCATCCAGCGGGAGCGGGTGCGCTTCCTGAGCTACCTGTTCTACGTGGGCGACCGGAAGAAGACCGACCTGCCCTACTACTCCGAGCCGGACTCCGACTGCGCCTGGTACCGCCTGCGCCATGAGGAGGCCCTCACCCCCGACGCCATCGTGGCCCTGGCCAAGGCCACCTACGACAAGTACGGCTTTGAGGACTTCAAGCTCAAGGGCGGCGTGCTGGAGGGCAAGGAGGAGCTGAAGGCCGTCCAGGCCCTGAAGGAGGCCTTCCCCAAGGCCCGCATCACCCTGGATCCCAACGGCGGCTGGCTGCTGAAGGACGCGCTGGCCCTGGCGCCCGAGCTGAAGAAGGTGCTGGCCTACTGCGAGGATCCCTGCGGCGCCGAGGGCGGCTTCTCCGGCCGGGAGATTATGGCCGAGTTCCGCCAGGAGAGCGGCATGCCCACCGCCACCAACATGATCGACACCGACTGGCGGCAGATGCGCCACTGCATCGCCCTGCACAGCGTGGACATCCCCCTGGCCGACCCCCACTTCTGGACGATGGCCGGCTCCGTCCGGGTGGGCCAGATGTGCAACGACTTCGGCCTGATGTGGGGCTGCCACTCCAACAACCACTTCGACATCTCCCTGGCCATGATGACCCAGTGCGCCGCCGCCGTGCCCGGCAAGCTCAACGGCATCGACACCCACTGGATCTGGCAGGAGGGGCTGGAGCGCCTCACCAAGGCGCCCCTGCAGATCGTGGACGGCTGCATCGACCTGCCGGAGCGGCCCGGCCTGGGCGTGGAGCTGGATCGGGAGCAGCTGATGAAGGCCCACCAGCTCTATCTGGACAACTGCCTGGGCGGCCGGGACGACGCCGTGGGCATGCAGTATCTCATCCCCGGCTGGAAGTTCGACCCCAAGCGGCCCTGCCTGGTGCGCTGAGGGTCAACGGCAGAGTTTAGACGGCGGCGCCGCCCGGGATTTCCCAGGCGGCGCCGCTTTTTTGACAACCCGGGCCGCGCGGCGGCCGGAAGGAGGCACCTTATGGCAAAATTCGGACTGCTCCTCCCCCGGATGGAGATGGTGGAGCCCGCCGGGCGCATCGCCCGGGAGCTGGGGATGGACGTGGTGCTCAACCAGTCCACCAGCACCGAGCAGGTGCTGGAGGTGGCCGCCGAGGCCCGGCGGCTGGGGGCGGACATTCTGGTGGCCCGGGGGCGGCAGGCCTCCATCCTGCGGGCCCACACCGACTTCCCCCTGGTGGAGATCCAGCTCACCGGCCTGGAGATCGCCCGGCTCCTCCACCGGGCCCGCCGCCTGGCCCCCCAGGGGGCCCGGCCCCGCATCGGCGTGGTGACCATCCCCAACATGGTGGGCAGCATCCAGGGGTTTGAGGACATCCTGGACATCGAGCTGCGCACCTACTTCGTGGAGGGCAACGAGGAGATGGAGCGGGGGGCCCAGCAGGCTATCGCCGACGGGATGGACGTGATCCTGGGGGGCGACTTCGTCAACGCCTACTGCCGCCGGCTGGGCAAGCGCACCCTGTTCTTCGAGGGCACCGAGGACTCCCTGCGCACCAGCCTGCTCCACGCCCGCAGCGTGGGGCTCATCACCGACGCCGAGCGGCGCAACACCGCCCACCTCCAGGCCCTGCTGGACTACTCCTTCAACGGGATCCTGGAGCTGGATCCCGACGGGGTGGTGGTGCGGAGCAACGACGTGGCCTGCAAGATCCTGGAGCTGGAACGGGACAAGCTGGAGGGCCAGCCCCTGGCCTCCCTCATGCCCCGGGAGGACGCCGAGCTGTGGCTGGACGCCCTGACCCAGCGGCGGGAGCTCTACGCCTCGGTGCTCAACGTGGCGGGGGTGTACGTGGTGGCCAACGCCGCGCCGGTGGCGGATCTGGACGCGGTGGAGGGGATGGTCTTCTCCTTCTATGAGATGCAGCAGATGGAGCGGCAGGGCGAGCGGGCCCTGCGGGAGCGGTACCGCCTCCAGCGCTATCTGGCCCACGGCCGCTTCGAGGACGTGAGCCACACCAGCCGGGAGATGTCCCGGCTGGTCAAGCTGGCCCGCTCCTTCGCCGAGACCGGGCAGCCCATCCTCCTCTGGGGGGAGGTGGGCAGCGGCAAGTCCCTCTTCGCCCAGAGCATCCACAACACCAGCCCCTGCGCCCGGGGGCCCTTTGTCACCTTCGACTGCGCCGCCCGGGAGGCGGATCAGCGGGCCCTCCTGGCCCAGGCGGGCAGGGCGGCGGACGGCGGCACCCTCTACCTGGACAACCTGGAGCATCTGACCCAGGGGGGCCAGCGGGTGCTGTGCCGCCTGCTGCGGGAGGGAGTGGTCCACCTCCCCGAAGAGGCGGCCCCCACCCCGTCCGCCGTGCGGGTGATCGCCTCCACCACCGGGGATCTGGCCCGGCTGGTGGAGGAGGGCGCCTTCCAGGCGGAGCTGTACTACCTGCTCATCCCCCTGCGGCTGGCCCTGCCTCCCCTGCGCACCCGGCCGGAGGATCTCAACCAGGCCATCGACATGTGCCTGGACGACTGCGTGGTGAAGTTCAAGCGCTACGTGGTGCTCACCAAGGAGGCCCGCAAGCGGCTCAACGACTACTCCTGGCCGGGCAATTACATCCAGCTGCGGGCCTTCCTGGAGCGGATGGTGCTCACCGCCCCCTCCCGGACGGTGAACGCCAGCTATGTGATGGGCCTGCTCCAGGAGCTCTACCCCGTCTCCACCGCCCGCAGCGAGGGAGCCCAGACCCAGGAGCTGCCGGACTCCGAGGGGGCCCGCCTGGCGGAGGTTCTCTCCCGCAACGGGGGAAACCGCGCCGCCGCGGCCGCCGAGCTGGGCATCAGCAAGACCACCCTGTGGCGGCGGATGAAGCAGTACGGCGTCAAGGATCACTACGGCACGTAAAGGAAGAAAATACAAGGCGCGCCGCCCACACGGGCGGCGCGCCTTGCTCAGCGTGTCGAAAAAGTCTCGCAGAGTTCACGCCCGCAGGCGCGCCTTTGCGTGTCTGCCTTATTTCGCCAGGGTGTCGGAGAGCCTGAGGATCCCGTCCAGCTCAGGCAGGAAGTCCACCCGGGCCACCGCGTCGGTGGGGGCGATGCGGCTGGACACCTTCTGCCCCAGAATCCGGTTGGTGACGAACACATGGAGCCGGTCTCCCTGGACGCACACGGCCAGGGGCCGGTCGGTGCCCTCGGCCAGCTTGCGCAGGGCGGCCAGGAACTCGTGCCCCGGCACGTCGGGGGCGCCCTCCGGCCGGAGGGCGTACCAGGTGCCGTCCTCCATCCACTCCGGGCCGAAGCCCACCACCCGCTTCAGGCCGGACTCCCGGCGGAACCAGGCGTCCCGGGAGGGCTTCATCATCACCCGCTCCTGGATGAGCCGCCAGTCCAGGCCGGTGTCCCGGCCCAGCTCCACCGTCACCCAGGTGCCCACCACGAACTCGTGGTGGTTTTTTCCGTCCATGGGGAAGGCGTTGGTAAAGCCCGCGTCCCCCAGACGCACCGGCCGGTTCCGCCAGCGGCCGGCGCCCCCCTCCTTGATCAGGACGGAGCCCTTGGCCTCGCTGGCGGCCACCAGCCTGGCCCGGCGCAGCTCCTCCTCGGTCAGGGTGGGCTCCGCCGTGTGGCGGGGCTCCTCCAGCCGGCGGGCCAGGGTGTACTGCCCGCAGGCGTGGATGAAGGCGCGCTGATAGGCCCTGCCGGCGGGGCGCACCACCACCAGGTGGTAGATCAGGCTGGCCGCCACCAGGACAAGGGTCACCCGCCTGTCCACAAAGAAAAAGATCAGCGCCAGCACCGCCGCGGCCAGGTAGGCCAGATAGAGCAGCCGCAGCCGCCGGTATTGACGGCGCAGGCCGTCCACCAGTTCCAGGTTTTCCGCTTTCATCGCCAGACGCTCCTTTTATGATACGAATTGAAATACTGCGGGGCCCGGCCGTCGGGCCGCCAGATTCAGTGTATCAGAGTTCTCCGCCGGAGACAAGGGATTGTAGGTCAAACCGGAGCCCGGTGCGGATTGTATGTTTTAACCAAAAAATATTTCTGATTTTATTGCAGACTATCAAAAACAACGGGAAGATCCCAGGATTTTACAAAAGATGGAGAAATAATGATTTCACGAATGAAACGATTTCCGGGGTAATTTGAAAAATCCCGTTCAAATTGATGAACTGACGACAGACTTTACAATTTTTTCACCGCGATTCAAGGCTATTTGCGAATAGAAATCCGGCCTTCCATCCTGCTATGATATGCACGGTAGTGAAGCGGTTCCCAGTTCAGCAACTCATTTCAGCAACCCAAAACCCAGGCAAGCAGCGACAAATCTGAAGAGATTGAAAGGAAGGAATGAACAATGAAGTTCAAAAAACTGATTGCTCTGCTTCTGTCCGCGTCCATGGCGGTTGGCCTGCTGGCCGGCTGCGGCGGCACCGGCGGCACCAGCAGCACCCCCAGCGGCAGCGAGACCGGCTCCGGCACCGAGGAGAGCAGCGCCCCCGCTGACAACGCCTCCGGCGAGAGCAGCCTGAAGGGCAAGCGCGTGCGCGTGGTCATCGGCTCCACCTCCACCGGCGGTGACTCCTACATGATCGCCGACATGGTGACCCGCTATCTGGGCGAGGAGATGGGCTTCAACGGCAAGGTGGACGCCATCGGCAACGCCCAGGCTCTGGACACCATCTCCAAGGCCAAGGGCGACGGCACCACCATCATGATGTTCCACGACATGGCCTACCTGAGCGTCCTGTTCGGCGCCGTGGGTGAGCAGTACGCCCTGGAGAACCTGACCGTGGGTCCCCGCATCGGCATCAACCCCGGCGGCTGCTTCGTGGCCCCCGCCGACGCCCCCTACAACAACCTGAGCGAGGCCGCCCAGTGGCTGGCTGACAACCCGGACGCCACCATCACCGTGAACATCGAGTCCGGCTCCGCCTCCCACCTGGACTTCGTGGTGTGGTACATGTGGGTGAAGGAGCAGTACGGCGACGAGGTCGCCTCCCGCGTCCGCGCCCTGGTGGGCGGCACCACCGACGAGAAGAAGCAGCGCCTGTGGGACGGCAACGCCGACATCATCTACGCCGACTACTCCTCCTGCGTGGAGTTCACCAAGGAGGGCGTGGACGCCCAGCTGGCCATGAAGCTCTTCGACACCTGCGGCGACCTGGAGGGCTCCGGCGTCATCTCCATGGAGGAGGACGGCATCACCTTCAACGGCGAGCCCTTCGTGTTCGACAAGGACTTCTTCATGCTCTTCCCCCAGGATATGGACGAGGGCATCCTGAGCGAGATCACCGCCGCAATGCAGAAGGTCTCCGAGAACCCCGAGTTCCAGGCTGAGATGGCCAACCTGCTGTACAGCAACGTGACCGCCGAGGACGCCGACCTGGAGGCCTCCCGCGCCTTCATCCAGGACAAGGCCGCCACTGCCCAGGAGATCATCGACGTGGCCCCCACCCTGGACGAGCTGACCTGATCTCTCCCCCGCGTTTCCTTTGTGGAATCCGGAGCCCCGCCGAAGCCAGCCGAGGGCTGTCCCCTTCGGCGGGGCGCCCTTTATTCCAACTGAAAGAGAGGTAACGAGATGCGTATCAACGTAGAGTACTCCACCCAGCACTGGATCTTCCCCATCATCACCATCGGCGTGCTGGTGCTCCTGGGCATCCTCCTCATCATCCTGGAGGGCCGGGCCCGGGTGAAGGCGGGCGGCAGCTTCTTTGCCAAGCCCGGCCGCTTCTTCGCCGAGAACTATGACAAGTTCAAGTTCTGGGGCTGCATCGTGCTGATGATCGTCTATTTCTTCCTTCTGGACAAACTGGGCTTCACCTTCTGGTCCATGATCTGCCTGTATCTGTTCAACACCCTGTTTGCCAACAAGGCCCAGCTGAAGAGCGCCAAGTACCATGTGATCAGCGTGATCATCTCTGTGGTGGCCTGCCTGCTCATCAGCATCGTGTTCGGCACCCTGTTCGCAATCACCCTGCCCTCCGGACTCTTCACCATCGAGATTCCGTCCCTGGGCTTCATCCTGTACTGAGAAAGGCTGGTGAACGTTTATGCCATTCGCTTTTGGCCCTGAATATCTGGCCGTGGCGCTGTTCGGCGTCGTGATCGGCATCATCTTCGGCGCAATCCCCGGCATGACGGCCACCATGGCCGTGGCCGTGTTCCTCCCCCTGACCTACGCCTACTCCATGGAGATGGCCCTCTACCTGCTGCTGGGCCTCTACGTGGGCGGCATCTCCGGCGGCCTGGTTCCCGCCATTCTCATCAACATCCCCGGCACCCCCTCGTCGGTGTGCACCACCTTTGACGGACACCCAATGGCCCTGAAGGGCCAGGGCGAGCGGGCCCTGAAGGTCGGCATCACCTCCTCCTTCATCGGCGGCATGATCTCCCTGGTGGTGCTGGCCCTGTTCACCCCCGTGCTGGCCGCCTGGGCCATCAAGTTCTCCGCCGTGGAGAAGTTCCTCATCATCCTCTTCGCCCTCACCGTCATCGCCGCCCTGTCCCGGGGCCAGATGCTCCGCGGCATCTGGATCGGCATGCTGGGCGTGCTCATCGCTCTGATGAACCAGTTCTCCGTGAACAACATGTACCGCATGGTGCCCAAGTTCCTGGAGAGCCAGATGCAGAGCGGCTTCCAGCTCTTCCCCGTGCTCATCGGCCTGTTCGCCGTCTCCGAGATGCTGGAGCAGTGCGAGACGGGCATGCACGCCTCCTACAGCAAGGAGGACACCCTGGAGATCAAGAACGACGTGAAGTTCAACTTCTTCCGGGACTTCAAGGGCCAGGTGATCAACGTCATCCGCTCCGCCCTGCTGGGCACCTTCATGGGCATCCTCCCCGGCGTGGGCGGCTCCGCGGCCTCCCTCATCGCCTACTCCCAGGCCAAGAGCTGGTCCAAGCACCCCGAGCTGCTGGGCACCGGCGTGCCTGAGGGCCTGATCGCCTCCGAGACCTCCAACAACGGCCTGACCGGCGGCGCCCTGGTACCCCTGCTGAGCCTGGGCATCCCCGGCGACTCCACCACCGCCGTGCTCATCGGCGCCTTCATGCTCCAGGGCATCCAGGTGGGCCCCCTGTTCATCACCAACAACCCGGAGATCTGGAACACCATCCTGGTGGCTCTGCTGTGCTGCAACATCCTGATGTACCTGGTCATGTTCTTCCCGGTGAAGCTGCTGGCCAAGATCATCCTGATCCCCCAGGAGCGGCTCTACCCCGTGGTGCTGATGATGTGCACCGTGGGCGCCTACGCCACCCTCAACGGCCGCATGTTCGACGTGTGGTGCCTGCTGGTCTTCGGCATCGTGGGCCTGCTCATCAAGAAGTTCCACTTCCCCGTGTCCTGCTTCCTCATCGGCTTCATCCTGGGCGGCGATCTGGAGGACTACTTCATCCAGGTGCTCACCACCTACAACGGCTATCTCACCGGCCTGTTCGTGCGCCCCATGGCCTGGGTCATCTGGGCGCTGATCATCCTGTCCGTCGTGTACGCCGTGCTGGACAACCGCAAGGCCAAGCGTCAGGCCGCGGAAGAGGCCGCCGCCAAAAAGTAAGAGAGGGGGTCGCGCTGTGAGCGCACCGCTGTACATCAAGGTCAAGGACGAGGACAACGTGGCCATCGCCGTGGAGGACATCGCCGCGGGCACCCAGGTGATGCCCGGCGTGATCACCCGGCAGGACATCCCCCAGGCCCACAAGATCGCCCTGACCGACATCCCCAAGGGGGGAGAGATCATCCGCTACGGGGTGGTTCTGGGCTACGCCAAGGATCCCATCCCCGTGGGGGCCTGGATCAACGAGCACATGCTGGATCTGCCCCAGTCCCCCGGCCTGGACGACATGCCCTACGGCACCAACATCGTCCCCCCGGAGAAGCTGCCCGACCCGCCCCGCACCACCTGGCTGGGCTACCGCAATGAGCACGGCCCCGCCGGCACCCGCAACCTGCTGGGCATCGTCACCACCGTCCAGTGCGCCGCCGGCGTGGTCAACGTGGCGGTGGAGCGCATCAAGCGCGAGCTGCTGCCCAAGTACCCCAACGTGGACGGCGTGGTGGCGGTGAACCACCCCTACGGCTGCGGCGTGGCCATCAAGGCCCGGGAGGCCCACATCCCCATCCGGGCGGTGACCAACCTCATCCGCCACCCCAACTTCGGCGGGGAGCTGATGGTGGTGGGCCTGGGCTGTGAAAAGCTCACCTACGACATGGTGCTGCCCCCCGAGGACATCACCCCCGAGAACACCCTCACCCTCCAGGACTACCCCGGCCACGACGCCATGATGGACGCCCTGATGGCCATGGCGGAGAAGAAGCTCCAGAGGCTCAACCTCCGCCGCCGGGAGGAGCTGCCCCTCAGCGAGCTGGTCATCGGCATGCAGTGCGGCGGGTCCGACGCCTTCTCCGGCCTCACCGCCAACCCCAGCGCCGGCTACGCCGCCGACATGCTGGTGAAGGGCGGGGCCACGGTGATGTTCAGCGAGGTCACCGAGGTGCGGGACGGCGTCCACCTGCTGGCCGCCCGCTGCCGGGACAAGGAGACCCGGGACAAGCTGGCCGCCGAGATGAAGTGGTACGACGACTACCTGGACGCCGGCGGCGTGGATCGGGACGCCAACCCCACCCCCGGCAACAAGAAGGGCGGCCTGGCCAACATCGTGGAGAAGGCCATGGGCTCCATCGCCAAGTCGGGCACCGCCCCCATCGAGGAGGTCCTCTCCCCGGCGGAGCGGCCCCACAAGCACGGCCTCATCTACGCCGCCACCCCCGCCAGCGACATCGTCTGCGGGCCCTCCCAGCTGGCCAGCGGCATCGGCCTCCAGGTCTTCATGACCGGCCGGGGCACCCCCTACGGCCTGGCCGCCGCCCCGGTGATCAAGGTCTGCTCCCGCAATGAGATGAAGGCCCACTGGTTCGACATGATCGACGTGAACGCCGGCCCCATCGCCACCGGGGAGAAGACCATCGCCGACGTGGGCACCGAGCTGTTCCACCTGATCCTGGATGTGGCCAGCGGCATCAAGCAGCCCTACTCCGACCAGTACGGGTTCCACAACGACCTGTGCATCTTCAACCCCGCGCCCATCACTTAAATACGGAAAGGTTTGTTTCGCATGGAAATCAGACAGGGGGGCGTGGTCTCGCGCCTGCTGGCCGATGTGGCCATTCCCCGCATGTTCCGGGCGGAACAGGTATTTCCCCGGGAGCATATCGCACCCGGGGAAATACCCTCTGTGGTGGAGCGTGAGCTCTCCAGAGAGCCCTTCCGCTCCAAAATCCGGCCCGGCATGACCGTGGCCGTCACCGCCGGCAGCCGGGGCATCGCCAACGTGGACATCATCACCCGGGCCGTGGTGGACTTCGTCAGGGCCCGGGGGGCCGTCCCCTTCATCGTCCCCGCCATGGGCAGCCACGGCGGCGCCACCGCCCAGGGCCAGCTGGACATCCTGGCCGGCTACGGCATCACCCCGGAGACCATGGGCTGCGAGATCCGCAGCAGCATGGAGGTGGTGGAGCTGGGCGTCTCCGACACCGGCATGCCCGTCTACCTGGACAAAAACGCCTATGAGGCCGACGGCATCATCCTGTCCTGCCGCCTCAAGCCCCACAACGCCTTCCGGGGCCCCTACGAGAGCGGCCCCTGCAAGATGATGACCGTGGGCCTGGGCAAGCAGAGGGGGGCCGAGCGGGTTCACGCCGCCGGCATGGACAAGATCGGCGAGAACATCCCCTCCATGGCCAAAGTGGTGCTGGAAAAGGCCCCCATCCTCTTCGCCATCCCCTGCATCGAGAACGCCTACGACCAGACCTGGCGCATCGAGGCCATCGACAGGGACGACATCCTGACCCGGGAGCCCGAGCTGCTCCGGGAGGCCTTCGCCCGCATGCCCTCCCTGCTGGTGGGCGAGGGCGACGTGCTGGTGGTGGACGAGACGGGGAAAAACTACTCCGGCACTGGGGTGGATCCCAACATCACCGGCACCTTTTCCACCCCCTACGCCCACGGCGGCGTGAAAGTCCAGCGCACCTGCTTCCTGGATCTCAGCGCCGCCAGCCACGGCAACGCCCTGGGGGTGGGCCTGGCCAACGTGATCACCAAGCGGTTTTTCGACAAGATCGACCCGGAGATGATGTACCCCAACTGCATCACCTCCACCGTCCTCACCTCCGCCCGCATCCCCTGCGTGGTGGCCACCGACAAGGAGGCCATCCAGATGTGCATCCGCACCTGCAACGGCATCGACCAGGCCGGGGTCCGGGTGATCCGCATCCCCAACAGCCTGCACATCGGCCGCATCATGCTCAGCGAGGCCTATTACCAGGACGTGCTGGCCGGGCGGTGGCCGGGCCTCATCGCCCGGTCGGAGCCGGAGGAGCTGGAATTCGACGGGACCGGGGCCCTGGTCACCCCCATCGGGGGGTAGCCCATGGAGAGCTTCTTCAACATGGTGGACGTGCAGACCGTCCTGTTCATCTACATGGCGGTGGGCTTCTTCTGCCGCAAGGTCCGCATCTTCACCGACGAGGCCCGGGACAAGCTCACCGACTTCGTGGTGCTGGTCACCCTGCCCTGCATGATCTTCGAGTCCTTCCACATGGCCTTCAGCCTGGAGACCCTGAAGCAGGGGGCCGCATCGGTGGCCATCGCCCTGGTCATGGCCTGCGTGGCCCTGCTGCTGGGCAAGGTGCTCTACAACCGCTTCCCCTATGAGGAGAAGAGCATCCTCCAGTACGGCACCCTGGTGAGCAACTCCGGCTTTGCCGGGCTGCCGGTGGTCAGCGGGGCCTACGGGGACCAGGGGCTCTTCCTGGGCTCCCTGTTCATCATCCCCACCCGCATCCTCATGTGGAGCGCCGGCATCTCCCTGTTCACCCAGGCCGACCCCAAGAACGCCTTCAAGAAGGTCATGACCAACCCGGGCATCATCGCCGTGGAGATCGGCCTGGTGCGGATGTTCCTCCAGCTCCCCCTGCCCCACTTTGTGGACACGGCGGTGGACAACCTGGGGGCCTGCACCTCCCCGGTGGCCATGGCCCTGGTGGGGGCCATCCTGGCGGACGTGCCCCTGAAGACGGTGGTCGACCCCCGGGGCTTCTATCTGGTGGCGGTGCGGCAGCTGCTGCTGCCCGGCCTGTGCCTGGCCGGCCTGACCCTGCTGCGGGTGGACCCCCTGACCACCGGGGTGGCCGTGGCCCTCACCGGCATGCCCATCGGCTCCACCACCGCCATCCTGGCCCAGAAGTATGGGGCCAACGCCCAGTTCGCGTCCAAGTGCGTGTTTCTCTCCACCCTCACCAGCCTGGTCACCGTCCCCATACTCACCCTGTTCCTGTAAAAACGCGAAAGGAGGAACGCCTATGCAGCAGTCCTACGACGTGGTCGTCATCGGCGGCGGCGTGGTGGGCAGCGCCATCGCCCGGGAGCTGTCCCGCTGGCGGCTGCGCATCGCGGTGCTGGAGAAGGAGAGCGACGTGTGCACCCAGACCAGCGGCCGCAACACCGGCATGCTCCACGCCGGCTTTCTCTACAAGACCGGCTCCCTCAAGGCCATCTGCGCCGTGGAGGGCAACCAGGAGTTCGACGCCGTGGCCCAGGAGCTGGACGTGCCCTTCAAGCGCACCGGCAAGCTCATCGTGGGCTTCACCGACGAGCACCGGCAGCGGCTGGAGCACTTCATGGCCCGGGGTGAGGCCAACGGCGTGAAGGGCCTGGAGCTCATCGACCGCAAGCGGATGGACGAGCTGGAGCCCAGCGCCGGCGGCAACTTCGCCATGTGGTGCCCCGCCAGCGGCATCCTGGATCCCTTTGCCTACACCATCGCCCTGGCGGAGAACGCCGTGCGCAACGGCGTGGACTATTTCCTCAACTGCGCCTTCCTCGGGGAGGAGCGCCAGCCGGACGGCACCCACCTGCTCCGCACGGAGAAGGGGGACTTCCGCACCCGGTGGGTGGTCAACAGCGCGGGGCTTCACTCCGCCGCCGCCAGCGCCCAGCTGGGCATCCCCGGCTATGTGATCAAGCCCGTGAAGGGCGAGTACTTCGTGCTGGATAAGCTGGCCGGGCAGTTTGCCAGAATCCCCGTCTACCCCGCCCCCAACCCGGACAACACCTTCGACACCCACGCCACCCCCACGGTGGACGGCAACGTGCTCATCGGCCCGGACAGCCAGCTGGCCCGGGATTTCCAGGACTACGAGTCCACCCAGGCCGCCATGGACGGGCTGATCGAGAGCGGCTCCCGCATGTTCCACCACATGAACCGGGCCTATTTCATCCGCAACTTCGCCGGCATCCGGCCCAAGCGGGTCGACCCGGCCACCGGGACGGTGCAGGACTTCGTGCTGGAGACCCGGGACGAGGCCCCCGGCGTGGTGAACCTGGTGGGCATCGAGTCCCCCGGCCTCACCAGCGCCCTGCCCCTGGCCCGCCGGGCCGTGGCCCTGATCAGGGCTAAGGAGGAGCTGGTCCCTAATCCCGGCTTCGACCCCCGCCGCAAGGGCATCCGCCGCTTCATCGACATGAGCGACGGGGAGCGGGAGGCCGCCATCGCGGCCAACCCCGACTACGGAGAGATCTTCTGCCGCTGCGAGCAGGTGACAAAAGCCGAGATTCTCCAGGCCATCCACAACCCCCTGGGCGTCCACACCGTCAACGGGATCAAGGTGCGCACCCGGGCCACCATGGGCCGGTGCCAGGGGGGCTACTGCGAGACCCGCATCACCGAGGCCCTCCAGCAGGAGCTGGGGCTGGACTGCCGGGACATCAAGCTGGGCCCCGCCGGCTCCTGGATGTTCACCGGAAGCGTGAAGGGAGGCGGCGAGGCATGAACCTGGAACACCATCAGGCCGTGATCATCGGCGGCGGCCCCGCCGGCCTGGCGGCCGCCATCCGCCTGCGGGAGAAGGGCGTGGAGGACGTGGTGGTGCTGGAGCGGGAGGGCCAGACCGGCGGCATCCTCCGCCAGTGCATCCACGACGGCTTCGGTCTCACCCGCTTCGGCGAGAGCCTGTCCGGCCCCGAGTACGCCCAGCGGTTCGTGGACGAGGCCCGGCGCCTGGGCATCCCCTGCCTCACCGACACCACCGTCCTCAGGCTGGACGGGGACCGGACAGTTACCGCCTCCGGCCCCGCGGGCCTGCAGCACATCCGGGGGGACGCGGTGCTCCTCACCATGGGCTGCCGGGAGCGCACCCGGGGGGCCCTTGCCATCCCGGGCAGCCGGCCGGCGGGCATCTGGACTGCCGGCGTGGCCCAGGAGTACATCAACCTGCGCAACCGGATGGTGGGCCGGGAGGTGGTCATCCTGGGCAGCGGCGACATCGGCATGATCATGGCCCGCCGCCTCACCCTGGAGGGGGCCCACGTGAAGGGCGTGTACGAGGTGCAGCCCTACCCCAGCGGCCTGCCCCGCAACATCGAGCAGTGCCTCAACGACTACGGCATCCCCCTGCACCTCAGCCACACCGTCACCGACATCCACGGCCGGGCGCGGCTGGAGGGGGTCACCATCTCCCGGGTGGATGAGCACTTCCGCCCCATCCCCGGCACGGAGGAGCGGGTGGACTGCGACACCCTGATCCTCTCGGTGGGCCTGATCCCCGCCGGGGACATCGCCAACGGCTCCGGCCTGGCGGTGGACGGCCGCACCAGGGGCGCCTTTGTGGATGAGCACTACCAGACCAGCATACCCGGCGTGTTCGCCGCGGGCAACGTGCTCCACGTCCACGATCTGGTGGACTTCGTCTCCCTGGAGGCGGAGGCCCTGGCCGACGCGGCGGCGGAGTACCTGCGCAACGGCGCCCTGCCCCCCTGCCCCCTGGCGGTGCGCGCCGGGGACAACGTGGGCCACGTGCTGCCCCAGCATATCAGCGGCACCCGGGACTTCACCCTCTCCCTGCGGGTGAGCCGGCCGCTGAAAAAGGTCACCCTGACGGTGCGCCAGAACGGCCGGGTGGTGCTGCGGCGGGTGCTGCCCAAGGCCCTGCCCGCCGAGATGCTCCAGCTGTCCGTCAAGGCGGAGCGGCTGGACACGTCCGGCGATCTGGAGGTGAGCGTATCGTGACACGAACCTTTACCTGCATCGTCTGCCCCAACGGCTGTGAGATCACCGCCGAATACGAGGGCGCCCGGGTGGGCGCCATCACCGGGGCCACCTGCCCCAAGGGGGAGGACTACGTCCGCCAGGAGCTCACCGACCCCCGCCGCACCATCGCCACCAGCGTCCCCGTGGACGGGGGCGAGCTGCCCCTGGTCAGCGTGCGCCTCAACCGCCCCGTCCCCAAGAAGGACATCTTCCGGGTGATGGAGGCCGTCAATGCCGTCCGGCTCCAGGCCCCCGTCTCCATCGGTCAGGTGGTTCTGGCCGACGTGTGCGGCCTGGGCGCCGACGTAATCGTCACCAAAAACGTGCCCCGCGCCTGACGCGGGACCGTTTGGATAGTCCCAATCAAACTTTTTATGGTATACTGTTAAGGAGGAATTTCTTATGAAAATCGGACTCATCGGCCTTGGCATCATGGGCAAGCCCATGGCGAAGAACCTGCTCAAGGCGGGCTATGATCTGACTGTCAGCGATCTGAACCAGGCCGCCGTGGACGAGGTGGTGGCCGCCGGCGCCAAGGCCGCCACCAACGCGGAGATTGGCGAGACCTGCGACGTGGTGCTCACCATGGTGCCCAACAGCCCCCAGGTGAAGGCCGTCATGCTGGGCGAGGACGGCGTGGCCGCCCACATGAAGCCCGGCAGCGTGTTCATCGACATGAGCTCCATCAACCCCGTGGCCTCCAAGGAGATCGCCGCCGAGCTGGCCAAGAAGGGCATCGAGATGCTGGACGCCCCCGTGTCCGGCGGCGAGCCCAAGGCCATCGACGGCACCCTGTCCTTCATGGTGGGCGGCAAGCAGGAGGTCTTTGACAAGTACAAGGATCTGCTGGGCGCCATGGGCGCCTCCGTGGTGCGCTGCGGCGACGTGGGCGCCGGCAACACCACCAAGCTGGCCAACCAGATCATCGTGGCCTGCAACATCCAGGCTCTGGCCGAGGCCCTGACCCTGGCCCAGAAAGCGGGTGTGGACCCGGCTTCGGTCTTTGCCGCCATCAAGGGCGGCCTGGCCGGCTCCACGGTCATGAACGCCAAGGCCCCCATGATGATCGAAGGCAACGACAAGCCCGGCTTCAAGATCGACCTGCACATCAAGGATCTGAACAACGCCCTGGACTGCGCCCACACCGTGGGCTCCCCCCTGCCCATGACCGCCGCGGTGCAGGAGATCTTCCAGTGGCTGCACAACAACGGCTGCGGCCAGGACGACCACAGCTCCATCATCAAGTACTACAAGAAGCTCACCGGCATCGAGTCCCTGTGAGGCCCGACGACGAGAGGTGACTTTGCCATGAATACGGATTTTATCAAGGGCGTTGTGGTGCCCATACTCACCCCCATTGACGCCGACGAGCGCATCGACGAGGCCAGGCTCCGCGCCCAGGTGGACTACGTCATCGACGGCGGCGTGTCCGGTATCCTGGCCTTCGGCAGCAACGGCGAGTTCTACATGGTGGAGGAGGACGAGATGGAGCGGGGCCTGAAGCTCATGGTGGATCAGGCCGCGGGCCGTGTCCCCGTCTACTTCGGCATCGGCGCCATCAGCACCAGGAAGTGCTGCCGACTGGCCCAAATGGCGGTGGCCAACGGGGCCGCGGGCATCAGCGTGCTCCAGCCCATGTTCCTCAAGCCCACCTATGCCGAGCTGCTGCGCCACTTCAAGACCATCGCCGAGAGCGTGCCCGGCGTGCCCATGCTGCTCTACAACAACCCCGGCCGGGTGGGGTACACCCTCACCGCCGACCTGGTGGATGAGCTGGCCCACACGGTGGACAACATCGTGGGCATGAAGGACACCAGCGGCGACATCACCCTCACCTCCGAGTTCATCCGCCGCACCCGGGACGTGGACTTCAAGGTGTTCGGCGGCAAGGATACCCTGCTCTATGCCAGCCTGTGCCACGGCGCCGTGGGCGGCGTGTGCACCGCGGCCAACTTCATGCCCGAGCTGATCACCGATGTGTACAACAAGTTCGCGGCCGGGGATCTCAAGGGCAGCCTGGAGGCCCAGTTCAAGCTCAACCCGGTGCGCCTGTCCATGGACGCGGCCAGCTTCCCCGTGGCGGCCAAGGACATGGCCAACCTGCGGGGCCGGGACGTGGGCGAGCCCTATCTGCCCAACCTCCCCACCCCGGAGGGGGCGGCCAGGGAGGGCTTCCGCCGCACCATGGCGGCCGCCGGCCTGATTTAACCCCATCCGTGGGGCTGTGTGGGAGGATAGCATGAAACTCAGACAAGACTGTGAGGAGATTGTCCGCCGGGCCATCGCCGCCGTCCAGCCGGACGCGGCGGTGCGCCGGGCCCTGGAGGGGAAGTCATTCCCCGCCGGCCGGCTGGTGCTGGTGGCGGCGGGCAAGGCGGCCTGGTCCATGGCCCGCGCCGCCCACGACTGCGTGGGGGAGCGGCTGGACGGCGGCATCGTCATCACCAAGCACGGCCACGCCCAGGGGCCCATCGGCTCCCTGCTCATCCGGGAGGCGGGCCACCCCGTCCCCGACCACGACACCTTCTCCGCCACCGAGGAGGCTCTGGCTCTCACCAGCGGCCTGACGGAGGCGGACACGGTGCTCTTCCTGCTCTCCGGCGGCGGCTCGGCCCTGTTTGAGGCCCCCCTGGTGCCCCCGGCGGAGCTCCAGGACATCACCCGGCAGCTGCTCTCCTGCGGGGCGGACATCGTGGAGATGAACACCATCCGCAAGCGGCTCTCCGCCGTCAAGGGCGGCCGCTTTGCCCGGCACTGCGCCCCGGCAAAGGTGTTCTCCATCGTCCTGTCCGACATCATCGGCGACCCCCTGGACATGATCGCCTCCGGCCCGGCCTATCCCGACTCGTCCACCTGCGACGACGCCCGGGCCATCGCCGCCAAGTACGGCCTGCACCTCTCCCCGGCGGCGGCTCGCTGCCTGGAGGAGGAGACCCCCAAGGCGCTGGACAACGTGGACACCGTGATCACCGGCAGCGTGCGGGAGCTGTGCGCCGCCGCCGCCGGGGCCTGCCGGGAGCTGGGGTATGAGCCGGTGGTGCTCACCGACAGCCTGGACTGCGAGGCACGGGAGGCCGGGGCCTTCCTGGCCGCCATCGCCCGCAGCCACCAGGATACCGGCCGCTCCCTGGCCTTCCTGGCCGGAGGGGAGACGGTGGTGCACCTGACCGGCACCGGCCTGGGCGGGCGCAACCAGGAGCTGGCCCTGTCCGCCGCGGCGGGTATCGCCGGCCTGGCGGACACCGCCGTGTTCTCCGTGGGCAGCGACGGCACCGACGGCCCCACCGACGCCGCCGGCGGCTTCGTCACCGGCCAGACCCGGGACGCGCTGGCCGGGCAGGGCGTGCGCATCTTCGACGTTTTGAAGGACAACGACGCCTACCACGCCCTGGAGGCGTGCGGCGGCCTGCTGCGCACCGGCGCCACCGGAACCAATGTGAACGACGTGGCGGTTCTTCTGATCCGCCGCTGACCTTCTTCCCAACCCTTTCCCAGCGCCCCCGACCCCAGCCGGAGCCGGGGGCGCACCCTTTTGACGGCCAAGGAGTGAACCGGACATGGACGTGAAACAGATGCTCTATATGGTGACCATCGCCCAGGAGGGCGGCATCAGCAAGGCCGCCGCCAAGCTGTTCATCACCCAGTCCGCCCTGGATCAGCAGCTGCTCAAGCTGGAGCACGAGCTGGGCACCCCCCTGTTCTACCGCTCCCGCAGCAGCTTTTCCCTCACCGAGGCGGGCCGGGTGTACGTGGACTACGCCCAGCGGATGCTGGAGCTGAAAAACGAGGCCTACCGCATCATTCACGATCTGGCCGGCCAGCGGCGGGGCACCCTCACCCTGGCCTTCGCGCCGGAGCGGGGGATGGAGATGTTCATGGACGTGTACCCCCGCTTTTACCGGGACTACCCCCAGGTGAAGGTGGTGCCCCGGGAGATGGGGGTGCGCCGGCAGCTGGAGCTGCTGGGCGGGGACGGGCTGGATCTGGGCTTCATCTCCAAGAAGGACGGGCCCCTGCCCGGCATCGACCAGGTGACCCTGTGCCAGGAGGAGTTCCTCCTCATCACCCCGCCGGATCACCCCCTGGCCGCCCGGGCCGCCCCGCCGGGGGAGCCGCTGACGGTGCTGGACGTGTCCTGCCTGCGGGAGCTGACCTTCTGCCTGATCTACCGCCAGTCCACCCAGCGGGAGGTCATCGATCCCCTCTTTGACGCGGCGGGGTGCAAGGCCAACCTGTTCCTGGAGACCGGCAGCAACCGGGCCAACATCTCCATGGTGCGCCGGGGCCTGAGCTGCTCCATCCTGCCCGCCCACTACGTCCGGGGGGTGGAGGACGTGGCCCGCTTCCGCCTGTCCGCCCACCCCACCTGGACGGTGACCGCCTGCAGCCGCCGGGGCCGCTACCTGTCCCAGGCCGCCCGGCACTTCATCCGCCTGGCGGGGGAATACTTTCAGTCCGCCGGGGCCGCCCCCGGGGAAAAGGAGCTGAGCCAATGAGCACCATCTATGAGATCTTCGGCCGCGACGCCCACGCCATGACCATCGCCCTGATGGAGCGGGCGGCAGTGGCCGCCGCCATCCCCGCCGGGGCGTCCGTGGCCCTCAAGCCCAACCTGGTGGTGGCCGGCCGCCCGGAGGACGGCGCCACCACCCACGCCGGCGTCCTCTCCGGCGCCATCGAGTACCTGCGGGAGCACGGGGTGCGGGACATCTCCATCATCGAGGGCTCCTGGGTGGGGGACAGCACCGGCCGGGCCTTCCGTACCGCCGGGTACGACGCGGTGGGGCGGAAATACAACGTGCCCCTGTACGACCTCAAGGGGGACAAAACCCGCCGGGTGGACACCCCCCTGCGGCCCATGGACATCTGCTGCCGGGCCCTGGACGCGGGGTACCTCATCAACCTGCCGGTGCTCAAGGGCCACTGCCAGACCCGCATGACCTGCGCCCTCAAGAACTGCAAGGGCTGCCTGCCCGACCGGGAGAAGCGGCGCTTCCACGCCGAGGGCCTCATGGAGCCCATCGCCGCCCTGGCCGCCGCCCTGAGGCCGGCCCTCACCATCGTGGACAGCATCTGCGGCGATCTGGACTTCGAGGAGGGGGGCAACCCGGTGCCCACCGGCCGGATGCTGCTGGGCACCGACATGGTGCAGCTGGACGCCTACGGCTGCCGCCTCATGGGCCTGGAGCCGGCGCAGGTGCCCTACATCGGCCTGGCCGAGGGCTGGGGCGCGGGCAGCGCCGCCCTGGCGGAGGGGGATATCGTCCGCCTCAACACCCCCGCCGACGGGGCGGAGTACCCCGCCCCGTCGGGCACCGTGGCCGCCCTCACCCGCTCCGTCCAGGCCAAAAGCGCCTGCTCCGCCTGCTACGCCAGCCTGGTGCGGGCCCTGTACCGCCGGGGCGGCGGGAAGCGGGCCGTCGCCATCGGCCAGGGGTGGAAGGGCGTGCCCTTCGACGGGCTGGGCATAGGCGCCTGCTGCGACTGTGCCCGGGAGCAGGTGAAGGGCTGCCCGCCCTCCCCCGAGGACATCCTCCGCGCCCTGTGACGGCCCCGGAGACGGGAATGCGGGATTGTGCGCCCCGGCCTGGAAACAGGCCGGGGCGCCTTTCTGCTCAGGAGCGGTTAGAATCCACAAATTCCGGGCAACAGATCCAGCGAAATAGACAAATAAAGAAAAGCTAGGCGAATTTCTGTTGACTATTCTGTGAAATGTGATTACAATAATATCGTAGCAGTTGGAAACGTTTCCAGAAACGATTCCAGCCGCGCAATCTCATCAAGTTTTCTAGGAGGTCAATGGAAATGAAGAAGATTCTTGCACTGGGCCTCACTGCGGCCCTGTCCCTGTCTCTCCTGGCCGGCTGCGGCGGCACCGGAATGCCCGCCGAGACCGGCTCCGCCGGGACGGATGCCCCTGCCGCTGAGACCGGCTCCGGCTCCGGCGGCTCCGTCTACTACCTGAACTTCAAGCCCGAGCAGGACGCTCAGTGGCAGGAGCTGGCGGAGATCTACACCGAGGAGACCGGCGTACCCGTCAAGGTGGTCACCGCCGCCTCCGGCACCTACGAGACCATGCTGACCAGCGAGATGGCCAAGGACGACGCCCCCACCATGTTCCAGGTCAACGGCCCCGTGGGTCTGAACAGCTGGAAGGACTACTGCTATGACCTGTCCGGCTCCGCCCTCTACGGCGAGCTGACCAGCGACGACTACGCCCTGAAGAACGGGGATGAGGTGGCCGGCATCGCCTACGTCATCGAGTCCTACGGCATCATCGTCAACCAGACCCTGCTGCAGCAGGCCGGCTACACCGTGGAGGACATCCAGTCCTTTGACGATCTGAAGGCCGTGGCCGAGGACATCACCGCCCGCAAGGACGAGCTGGGCTTCTCCGCCTTCACCTCCGCCGGCATGGACAGCTCCTCCGACTGGCGCTTCAAGACCCACCTGGCCAACCTGCCCATCTACTTCGAGTACCAGGACAAGGGCATCACCTCCACCGACGCCATCGAGGGCACCTACCTGGACAACTACCGCAACATCTGGGATCTGTACATCAACAACGCCACCTGCGACCCCGCTGAGCTGACCGCCAAGACCGCCAACGACGCCGTCAACGAGTTCACCTCCGGCCAGGCCGTGTTCTATCAGAACGGCTCCTGGGAGTACGGCAACGTGGTGGGCGAGGGTAAGCTGTCCGACGCGGACGTGACCATGATCCCCATCTACATCGGCGTGGGCGACGAGGCCAACCAGGGCCTGTGCACCGGCTCCGAGAACTACTGGTGCGTCAACAAGAATTCCTCTGCTGAGGACATCCAGGCCACCCTGGACTTCATGTACTGGTGCGTCACCGACGAGACCGCCCTGCAGGCCATGACCGGCGGCGAGGGCGCCATGCCCTCCGGCGGGGCCGGTATGGCGTTCGCCATCCCCTTCAAGGCCGCTCCCGAGTCCAGCAACCCCTTCGTGGCCCTGGACGCCCAGATGACCGCCGACGGCAAGACCCCCGTGTCCTGGAACTTCACCACCATGCCCTCTGAGGAGTGGAAGAACGTGCTGGGTTCCGCCCTGGCCGTCTACGCCGCCGACCAGACCGACGCCAACTGGGACGCCGTGGTGTCCGCCTTCGTGGACAACTGGGCCGCCGAGTACGCCCTGGCCAACGGCTGAGGCTGTGTAAGCTGAACAAGAGAAAGCATTGGCTTTCCGGGGCCGCCGGAATGAGTCCGGCGGCCCCGGTTCTTAAACGCCGCCCGGGCAGGCCGCGCACCTGACTGGAGCGCGGTCTGCCCGGACGGCGCATTTTCAATCCTTTGAGGGGGGATCGGCTGTGCAAAAAGCCATCAGGAAATACTGGCCGATTTTTGTGCTGCCCACGCTGGCCGCCTTTACCATCGGCTTCATCATCCCGTTCATCCAGGGCGTCTATCTGGCCTTCTGTCAGTTCACCACCGTGCGGGACGCCACCTTTATCGGCATCTCCAACTTCATCCGGGCCATCAGCGACTCCACCTTCACCCACGCCTTCTGGTACAACTGCGCCTTCGTGGTGGTGAGCACCCTGGCCATCAACATCGGCGGCCTGGCCGTGGCCCTGATCCTCACCCGCGGCATCCGGGGCACCAACGCCTTCCGCACCGTGTTCTTCATGCCCAACCTGATCGGCGGCATCGTGCTGGGCTACATCTGGCAGATCCTGCTCAACTGCGTGCTCAGCCTGCTGGAGAAGCCCCTGCTCACCCTGGACGCCACCGCCGGCTTCTGGGGCCTGGTGATCCTCATGTGCTGGCAGCAGATCGGCTACATGATGATCATCTACGTGGCCGGGCTGCAGAGCGTGCCCGACACCCTGGTGGAGGCCGCGGAGATCGACGGCGCCACCCGCTGGCAGACCTTCTGGAAGGTGAAGCTGCCCATGCTCATGCCCTCCATCACCATCTGCCTCTTCCTGACCATCACCAACAGCTTCAAGCTCTTTGACCAGAACATGGCCCTCACCGGCGGCCAGCCCGCCCACCAGAGCGAGCTGCTGGCCTACAACATCTACTACACCTTCTACGGCCGCTCCGGGCCCCAGTGGCGCGGCATCGGCCAGGCCAAGGCGGTTATCTTCTGCGTGATCGTGGTGGCCATCGCCCTGATCCAGCTGCGGGCAACCCGCAAGAGGGAGGTACAGCAGTAATGAAACAGAAAGCTCTGCGCTCCAACCGGATCTGGAGCATTGTGATGACCATTGTGTGCGTCATCTATATGTACCCCATCTTCATGGTGCTCATGAACTCCCTGAAGGTGGAGAGCGCCA
>DGYMJ06203__coassemble_361_pt1 | contig 38124 bp, 34 predicted proteins | sample DGYMJ06203__metabat2_low_PE_040 | metagenome-assembled genome bin DGYMJ06203 | reverse complement strand
GATTTATACATCTAAAATAATTTTTTCTTATATATTTTATTGAAACATAAAATATATTTCAGCATATTGATAAACCTGTCGCATGGCGCAGGTGGGGACTGGCCGGCCTGGAAACTCCCGGCATCTCCTTGGTCCACCCTACCAGATGATCCAGAACATCTGGTGAAACAGCCTGTTCCAGCAGACCGGAGTAAATTTGAATTGCGGACGCATGGTCCGACCATTCCACAGGCAGTCCGGACCGTTCTTCCACCTTCTTAAGCTGGTGCCGATGCTGCCGGTAGAAATCTGCAGCCCTCCAGCATGCCGCACCATGCCGTGGGAGGCGCGGTGTTGGTGGGGGCAACGGAGTAGACCCACTCCAGGAAGTCAGAGTCGTCGGACACGCCCCAGCGCAGGGTCACGTTGCCGAACTTGGTCAGGCCCGCCAGCTTGCGGGGGGTGTTGCGCAGATCGTCGCCCTCCCAGTAGGTGGAGTCGTACATACTTTTTCAGGCAGGAAAAGAGCATCATCTGCCCTGTGCCCTGAAGCACCGCCCCGGACAGGGTTCCCCGCTGCGGACCAGCCTCGCCTGTCAGCGCATTTTCTGAGATAGTGGGTGCATTCATCGAACAGCCCCCAATATCAATACGAAAATTTTTCTTCCAACATATTTACCTCTGAAATTGTAAATTTTGTACAATAATATTTCGCTTTAATTATGTTTTTTTACCATATTGACGTAAGTATGATTGCATACTATTATAAAGTTGTCAGGTTCCATATTTTTGATAATCAGGAGGAGCCCTCCCATGCAGTAAGAAGTGTGCTGTCACAGACAACAGAGAGGAACAAAAAACAAATTCAATGAAGGAGGCCTCAACCATGACACTGAGGGCGAAGCGCCTTGCCAGGCTCTGCTCCCTTCTCCTCGCACTGAGCATGCTGTTCTCCCTGAGCACCGTTACCTCTGCTGTGGGCGCGGAGGATACATCTCCGACGCTGTCGGTTTCTGATTCCACCCTCACCCTGGTGGATCAAGATCAGGACTTTACCGCAACGCTGACCGTGGATGCCTCCGTCCTGAATGGCGTCGAGGTGTCGGAGTGGATTGCCGGTTTGACCTGGTATCTCACCCGGGATGAGGGCTTCCAGGATCCTGATATCTACCCCTATTACTACCCCGGCGACCGGCTGAACAACTGGCAGGTCTGGAACAACGGTGCCGGCGGTGAGGCTCTGTTTACCCTGGGACAGCTCAGCGCCGTCCAGGAGGGGAACACCGTCACTGTAACACAGCCCTTTACCGCCGCATCCTTCACCGGCATCAATGATGAGTCCTCCCGCAACCGCAATGCCTGGCCCAGCTTTATCGGCCCCTATACCCTGTCGGTGCGGGACGGCGACACAGTGATCGCTGAGACGGACATGATTGTCAACGCCTATGACAGCTATACCCGCTATGACGACGTGGACGAGGCCATTCAGGAGATCATCGACGATGCCCTGCCCGGCCGGTACATCACCGTCACCACCTTCGGCCAGAGCGAGGGCGGCCGGGATCAGTACTATGTGACCCTCTCCGACAGCAAGGAGTCCGTGGACGCCTTCCAGGAGATGAACGCCATCGCCGAGACCGACCCCGCCTCCCTCCAGGCCGAGCTGGAGGCCGGCACCATGGGCGACTACCGGGTGCCCTTCTTCCTGAACAACGTGCACCCCGATGAGGATCCCGGCGTGGACGCCCAGCTCAACGTGCTGCGGGCCCTGGCCACCCAGGAGACCATCACCTACAACACCCTCACCGGCTTCCTGGACGAGAGCGTGGACATCTCCACCATGTTTGCCCCCGACGTGATTGATCTGGGCATCACCGGACTGGGCTCCCAGAAGTTCACCGCCGATGCCGAGGGCAACATCCAGAACAACACCGGCGTCAACGACGCCAGCGAGCTCTACACCATCAGCGAGGACATCACGCTGAACGTGGACGACATCCTGGACGACATCATCTTTGTCATCTGCCCCAACGAGAACCCCGACGGGCGGACCTACAACGCCCGCCGCAACGACAACGGCTTCGATCTGAACCGGGACGCCTCCAACCAGACCCAGAGCGAGACCACCAACCTGGTTCAGGTGATCAACGACTGGAACCCGGTGGTGTTCGCCGAGCTCCACGGCTATATGACTGAGTTCCTGGTGGAGCCCTGCACCCCGCCCCATGAGCCCAACCTGGAGTACGACCTGCTGGTGAAGAACTTCGCCCTGGGCGCCGAGGCCTTCGGCACCGCGGCCCTGGGCACCATGTCCGCCACCAGGGAGGAGCATCCTGATACCCTCTACTGGTCCTACTACACCCCCCTGCGGGACGACTATGACCCCTCCACCATGCACTGGTCCGCCTGGAATGACCTGTGCACCAACTACGGCCCCAGCTACGCCATGCTCAACTGCGGCTCCCTGGGCTACACCATTGAGACCCCATACAACAACGAGGCCTCCACCGACCTGTTCGAGTACGGCATCTACGGCCTGATCGACTACGTCATGGAGAACAAGGACGACATCTACCACAACCAGCTGGAGTTCTTCCGCCGCGGCATCGAGAACGAGGATCACCGGGACGACATGGAGAAGTGGTATGTGGACGTCAACAACAACCAGCTGGACTCCGACACCTGGCGCGTCCCTTACGAGGAGAACGACAACTACTTCCCCGAGTACTACGTCATCCCCGTGGACTCCGCCTCCCAGCGGGACATTGCCGACGCCTATGAAATGGGCGAGTTCCTCCTGCGCAACGGCGTGAAGGTCTCCACCCTGAATGCGGACACCACAGTGGGAGACACCACCTACGCCGCCGGCTCCCTGGTGGTGGATATGCACCAGGCCAAGCGCAACTACGCCAACGCCGTGCTGTGGGAGGGCGCCGACGCCTCCGCCTCCGGCTTCCCCGACCTGTACTCCGAGTCGGTGTCCAACTTCCCCGCTATGCGCGGCTTTGACTGCATCGCCGTCACCACCGAGGGGGCCTTTGACGGCGCCCTCACCGAGGTGACCAGCATCGCCGGCGCCTCCGAGCTCACCGGCACCAGCGGCGACATCGTCATCCTCTCCAACAACGGTAACGAGGCCGTCCGGGCCGTCAACGCCCTGCTGGATGCCGGCCGCACCGTGGGCATGGTCACCGACGGCGACTACAAGGGCGACTTCGTCCTCTCCCTGGAGAGCTATCAGTCCGTGGCGGACGACTACGTCCTCTCCGCCGCCCGGGTGAGCGAGATGCCCGCCGCCAGCGCCATTGAGAAGCCCACCATCTTCCTGGCTGGCCGCTATGACGAGTTCTCCGGCGCCATTATCACCGAGGGCTACTTTGCCCAGTTCTTCAGCCAGGGCTACGGCTATGAGAACTACCGCAATGTCTACAGCAACGGCACCTCCAACTACGACGTGGAGTCCTATGTGGAGCAGCTGGGCTTCACCGTCACCGACGATCCCGCCCAGGCCGACATCATCGTGGGCAACGTGGCCCTGAACCAGGGCGAGAAGGGCGAGGCCGCCGCGGCCGCCGTCAAGGCGGGCACCCCCTACATCGCCACCGGCTCTGATCCGCTGGCCTACATCACCGAGAACCTGGTCACCGATCTGGAGTACACCACCCTGGGCATGGAGGCCCTGCACACCGTCTCCTATCCCACCGACAGCCTGACCACCGCCAGCTACGCCGCCGACGAGGATTATGTGATGTACACCTACAGCTGCGGCGTGCTCACCTCTGTCCCCGCCGACGCCACGGTGCTGATTCAGGCCATTGACGAGGACAGCTTCATCGCCGGCTGCTGCCTCAACGAGGACGGCACCCCCATCGACGGCTTCGTGGAGGCCATCGCCCTGGAGCGGAACGGCATGGATCTCACCATCTTTGCCAACTCCGTCAACAACCGCGCCCACCAGCAGGACGACTACCGCTATGTGACCAACACCATCTATGCCAAGATGCTCTCCGACCAGCCGCTGGATCTGGACGCCGTCTCTGTCAGCTTTACCGACGTCCCTGACAGCCACTGGGCCGCCGACGGCATCGCCTATGCGGTGGACAACGGCCTGATGACCGGCACCTCCTCCACCGCCTTCTCTCCCGCCGCCTCCACCACCCGCGGCATGCTGATGACCGTGCTGGCCCGCCAGGCCGGCGTGGACACCAGCACCGGCAGCACCTGGTATGAGGCCGGGATGAAGTGGGCCGTGGATGAGGGCATCTCCGACGGCTCCAACCCCAACGGCTCCATCACCCGGCAGGAGCTGGCCGTCATGCTCTACCGCAGCGCCGGCGCACAGCCCGGCACCGCGGATCTGAGCGGCTATGCCGACGGTGACTCCGTGGCCTCCTGGGCCGCCGACGCCGTACGCTGGGCCGTGGATGAGGGCATCCTCTCCGGCAAGAGCGGAAACCGGCTGGATCCCGCCGGCACCGCCTCCCGGGCCGAGGTGGCCGTCATGCTCCAGCGGGCCTTTACCTGAGTTCTGGAACCAGTTTCCACTTTCCCCTTTCCACCCCCGCACAAGGAACCCGGCTGCACGTTATGCGCAGCCGGGTTCCTCTGATGTTACAGGATTTGTCTGACGGCTGCTCCAAATTCGGCGGAGAGCACCTCAGCAATTAGATAGTGCGACCGAAAATTTTGTTCGTTTTTATAAAAATTTTTCTGCCTTCAACAGATTGCCGTATTTTGTTCCAGCTTCCTAAAAAAATTCAATAAAGAAAGATTTTCTGCGCATTTTGATGCCGCGCAAAGCGGAGTTCCGGGATTTTTTGCGTTGCATGGAGCGCGTGAGTTTGTTATAATATTCACAATGTGCCGCCGGGATTGCGCATCCTCTGCGGCCTGGGTCTTTCAGAGGCTCCGGCCCGGAGATTCCGCGTCCGACCGCACCCCCCACACTGAACTGGAGGAATGTACCATGCCCATGAAACGACTCCCCGCGATCGCCCTGTCCCTGGCGCTGAGCCTCGGGCTTTTGGCCGGCTGCGGCACCACCGCCGTGGTGGCCGTCCCGGCCCCCACCCCCTCGGTGGTCCCCACCGAGGCGCCCGCAGCCACCCCCGCTCCCGCCGATCCCTCGTCCGGCGAGGCTGTAAAGACCGGCCTGTCCCTCATCACCTCGGTGGGTAGCAGTACCAGCGCCTCCGCCGAGGGCGACGGCCTGGCCCAGGCCGACATCACCCTGGTGGCCGTCACCGTGGGCGAGGACGGCGTGATTGACGACTGCGTGATCGACGCCATTCAGTCCAAGGTGAACTTTGACGCCGCCGGCCAGCTCATCACCGATCTCTCCACCCCGGTGGCCTCCAAGAACGAGCGCGGAGACGACTACGGCATGCGGAAAGCCAGCTCCATCGGAAAAGAGTGGAACGAGCAGGCCCAGGCCATCGCCGACTATGTGACGGGTAAGACCATCGACCAGGTGACCGGCATCGCCGTCACCGAGGACGGCAAGGCTGGCGACGCCGACCTGGCCTCCTCCGTCACCATGTCCATCGGCGGCTATCTGGAGGGGATCCAGCAGGCCGTAGCCAACGCCCAGCATCTGGGCGCCAGCAAGGGAGACACGCTGGTGCTCACCTCCACCACCAGCCTGACCGACAGCAAACGCGCCTCCGCCGAGGAGGACGGCCTGGCCCAGGCCTATGCCACCGTGGGCGCCATCACCATGAACGGGGATACCATCACCAGCATGGTCATTGACGCGGTGCAGGCCAGCGTGAACTTTGACACCGCCGGCCAGATCACCACCGATCTCACCGCCGCCCAGCCCTCCAAGAACCAGCTGGGAGACGACTACGGTATGCGGAAAGCCAGCTCCATCGGCAAGGAGTGGTATGAGCAGGCAGCCGGCTTTGCCGCCTATGTCACCGGCAAGACCCCGGCGGAGGTCAGCGGCATCGCCGTCACCGAGGACGGCAAGGCCGCCGACGCGGATCTGGCCGCCTCCGTCACCATCTCCATCGGGGCCTTCCAGACCCTAGTGGACAAGGCGGCATAAGACATGCGGCGTCTCCCCTTTCTTCTGCTGACCCTTCTCCTGCTGGCGGGCTGTGCCGGCACACCGGCAGCCGCCCCCTCCCCTGGCCTCACCCGGTATGAGGCCACCTTTCTCACCCTGTTCGACACGGTGACCACCATCAAGGGCTATGCCGCGGACGAGGCCGAGTTCCAGGCCATGGCCCAGGAGATCCACGACGGCCTGCTGGAGTACCATCAGCTCTACGACATCTACAACGAGTACCCCGGCGTGGTCAACCTGAAAACGGTCAACGACGCCGCCGGCGGGCCGCCGGTAAAGGTGGAGCAGCCCATCCTGGATCTGCTGCTCTTCTGCCGGGAGGTCTATACAGAGACGGAGGGCAGGGTCAACGCCGCCATGGGCAGCGTCCTCTCCCTATGGCATGAGGCCCGGGAGGCGGGCATCAACGACCCGGAGCATGCCGCCCTCCCCGACCGGGCCGCCCTGGAGGAGGCCGCCCTCCACACGGATTTCCCTGCCGTGGTCATCGACGAGGCGGCCTCCACCGTCCAGATCACCGACCCGGAAACCCGGCTGGACGTGGGCGCCATCGCCAAGGGCTACGCCGTGGAGCAGGTCTGCCGGGAGGCCCCCGCCGGCCTGCTGGTCAGCGTGGGCGGCAACGTCCGGGCCACCGGCCCCAAGGCGGACGGTCAGCCCTGGGTGGTGGGCATCCAGTCCCCCGACAGAGATGGAGAGGAATTCCTGCACACACTGGAGCTCAGCCAGGGCTCGGTGGTGACCAGCGGGGACTACCAGCGATACTACACGGTGGACGGCGTGCGCTACCACCACATCATTGACCCCGCCACCCTGTCCCCCGCCGCCTACTGGCGCTCGGTGACCATCGTCTGCGCCGACTCCGGCCTGGCCGACGCCCTCTCCACCGCCCTGTTCACCCTCCCCCAGGCGGAGGGACAGGCCCTTCTGGACCGCTGGGACGCCCAGGCCATGTGGGTGGACGCCTCCGGCCAGCAGTTCTACAGTCCCGGCTTTTCCGACTTGATTCGCACTTAGTTCTCCCCCATCGGGAGAATTTGATCCTGACAAAGAGGTGAATCCATGAGACATCTGTTCTGGGGCGGCGTCCATCCGGACGGCCGCAAGGAGCTCTCCCGGGGTGCCCCCCTGTCCCCCGCTCCACTGCCCGCCCAAGTTGTAATCCCCATGCTCCAGCATATCGGCAAGCCCTGCACCCCCCTGGTAAAGCCCGGCGACACCGTGCGCCTGGGCCAGAAGATCGGCGACGCCGAGGGCCTGAGCGCCACGGTGCACGCCTCGGTCTCCGGCCGGGTTCTGGCGGTGGAGCCCCGCCCCCATCCCTTCGGACGGCCGGTGCTGTCGGCGGTGCTGGAGAACGACGGCCTTGATACCCCCGACCGCACCCTGGTGCCCCACGAGACCCTGGAAGGCCTCTCGCCGGACGATCTGCTCACCATCATTCGGGAGGCCGGCATCGTGGGCATGGGCGGCGCCACCTTCCCCACCGACATCAAGGCGGTCAGCGCCGCCGGACGGGTGGACACCGTCCTTATCAACGCCTGCGAGTGCGAGCCCTATATCACGGCGGACGACGCCCTGCTGTGCAGCGCGCCGGAGCGGGTGCTGCGGGGCGCCTCGGTGCTCCGGGCCATCCTCCAGCCCGACCGGGTGGTGCTGGCCGTGGAGGACAACAAGACCCAGGCCATCGACTCTGTCCGCCGTTGCCTGGAGCAGTATCCGGGCATAGAGCTGGCGGTGCTGCCAACCCGCTACCCCCAGGGGGCGGAGAAGCAGCTGGTGCAGGCCGTCACCGGCCGGCAGGTTCCCCCCGGCAAGCTGCCCATCTCCGTGGGCTGCGGCGTGTTCAACGCCGGCACGGTGGCCGCCATCTGCCGCGCGGTCTTCCACGGGGAACCCATCACCCGCCGGGTGGTCACCGTCACCGGCGAGGGGGTGCGGGAGCCCAAAAACCTCATTGTCCGCATCGGCACCTCCTATCAGGATGTGCTCGCCGCCGCCGGAGGGCTGACGGAGGACGCCTGTAAGGTGATCGCCGGCGGTCCCATGATGGGCGCCGCCCAGGGAGATCTCTCCGTCCCCGTGCTCAAGGGCACCAACGCCGTGCTCTGCCTCACCCGGGATGCCGCCACCCCTGTCCGGCCGGTGTGCATCCGCTGCGGCAAGTGCGTGGAGGCCTGCCCCATGCACCTCCAGCCCTTGTACCTCTATCGCTACGAGGCGGCGGGCAGTCTGGACGCCCTAGAGGCGCTCCACGTCTCCGACTGCATCGAATGCGGCTGCTGCTCCTACGTCTGCCCGGGCCAGCTCCCCCTGGTGGAGCGGTTCCGCGCGGCCAAACAGACCTTAAAGGAGGGAAATGCCTCTTGAAGCTGATCACTTCCTCTTCCCCCCACATCCGCAGCGGGGAGACCACCCGCCGCGTCATGGGCACCGTGCTGCTGGCCCTTCTCCCCACCCTGCTGGCGGGCGTCTGGTTCTTCGGCCCCCGGGCTCTGCTGCTGGTGCTGGTGACCGTGGCCGCCTGTGTGGCCTCTGAATGGGTCTTTCTGGCGGTTACCAAGGGACCGGGCTCCGTGCTGGACGGCTCCGCCGCCGTCACCGGCCTGCTGCTGGCCCTGACTCTGCCCGCCACCACTCCCTACTGGATGGCTGCGGTGGGCGGCATCTTTGCCGTTGTGGTGGTCAAGGGCCTGGGCGGCGGTCTGGGCCAGAACATCTTTAATCCCGCCCTGGCCGCCCGGGCCCTGCTCCTGCTGCTGTGGCCCGCCAGCCTGACCCGCTACGCCCCCGCCGGCGCGGAGCTGCCCCTGTTCTCCTCGACGGCGGACGTGGTGACCGCCGCCACCCCCCTGCACAGCATGGTGATGCCCGCCCTGCCGGAGGCCTCCCTGGCCGATATGTTCCTGGGCAATATCGGCGGCTGCATCGGCGAGGTATCCACCCTGGCCCTGCTGGTGGGCGGCGCCATCCTGATCTGGCGCAAGGTCATCTCCTGGCGCATCCCGGCCGCCTATCTGGGCACGGTGGCCTTCCTAGCCCTGGTGTTCCCCCGGGGACAGGAGCCTTTGAGCTGGATGCTCTACAGCCTGATGGGCGGCGGCGTGATGCTGGGGGCCATCTTTATGGCCACCGACTACGCCACCTCCCCCGTCCTGCCCAAGGCCCAGCTGATCTATGGCATCGGCTGCGGTGTGCTGACCATGCTCCTGCGCTATAACAGCCTCTATCCGGAGGGGGTCACCTACGCCATTCTGCTGATGAACGCCTGCGCCTGGGCGCTGGACAAGCTCCTGCCGCCGGTGCGCTTTGGGGTTCGGAAAGGAGGGGAGGCCGGATGAGACAGAAAGCCCTTGTGCGGGCCGCTGCCGTGATTGCGGCCGCCTTTTTGATCCTGCTGGCCCTCTCCGCCGCGCTGGCCACTGTGGAGGCGGAAAACGCCGCCGCGGAGCGGGAGGCCATCTTTCAGACCCTGCTGCCCGGGGGCGGGCCCTATGTAGAGGAGCCCTATTCCGGCGAGGATACCAACATCTCCGCCGTCTACCGGGGTACCACGGGCTACATCGTGGAGACCGTCACCGCCGGCTACGCCGGGGACATCACCATGCTGGTGGCCGTGGATTTCCAGGGCACCGTGGTGGGCGCCGTGGTGCGGAATATGGAGGAGACCTTCGGACTGGGCATGGAGGCCCTCTCCGACGCGGAATTCCTGTCCCAGCTGGTGTGGAGCCGGGGCGATCTGGCCGTGGGGGAAAATTTTGACGCCATCACCGGCGCCACCGTCACATCCCGGGCGGTGGCCAACGCGGTCAACTCCGCCTTCGCCTTTGTCACCGGGGCGGACGTGAGCTCCGGCGCCACAGAGTGGGGAGGTTGAGTCCATGCAGAAAAACTACACGCTGAATATCCTTCTGGCCGCGGTGGTGGGGCTGGCCAGCCTGGCCGCCCTGCTGTGCAGGGTGTTTCTCCCCGCCGCCATCCTGCCCGTGGTGAGCCTGCCCGCCGTGGCCGCCCTGGTGCTGATCGCCCTGGTACTGGAGTGCTACCTGACGAAGCCCATTCCCCAGCGCGACTGGGGCGTGACCGGGCTTTTGGGCGCGCTGACCTTCGGCCTGCTCCCCTTTGGGGCCGGGCTTACCGGCGGCGGCGAGGCGGTGCGGCTGGCCGTGGTGGGCGGTGCCGTCTTTCTGGTACTGACCTTCCTGTTTACCACGCTGCGGGAGCGGCTGGTCTCCGGTAGCGCCGGGCGGCTGGCCCCGCTGGTCACCGGCGGCGTCCTGTTCCTGGCCTGCCAGTGCTTCATTGGAATGTTGCTGTAAGCCGCAGATGATTTTTATGAGCCACAAATCAGCAGAGGCCGGGCAAGCTGCCCGGCCTCTGCTGATTATCCTCTGGGTGCCATTTTGACCCCGATGTAGGTACTGAGGAACTGGGCCACCTGGAGATGATCGGCGCCATCGTCCACCAGCTGACCCGCAACCTGAACGACGAACAGGTGCGGGAGGGCGGCTTCGCCCCCTATTTTGTAGACCATACCACCGGCGTTTACCCAACCGCCGCCTCCGGCTTCCCCTGGAACGCCGCCTCCATGGCGGTGAAGGGCGACGTGATCTGCGATCTGTCCGAGGATATGGCCGCCGAACAGAAGGCCCGGGTTACCTATGACAACATCCTGCGCATGTCCGACGACCCCGACGTCAACAATGTCATCCGCTTCCTGCGGGAGCGGGAGATCGTCCACTTCCAGCGCTTCGGCGAAGCGGTGCGCCTGGCCAAGGAGAAGATGGATCAGAAAAACGTCTACTTTACCAACCCGGCCTTTGACAAATAACAGGAACCGCGCCCCGTGCCGTCCGGCACGGGGCGCGGTTTCTGCTTCCAACGGAATTGCTTCGGGATTCCAAGCAATCCCGGGCTTGCGTTTTGCCGCGCTTGGCGCTATGATAAAAGAAGTAAACACAGTATTGGCCGGACTTGCAGAGAAACCACAGAGTAAACGGAGTGGACGCATATGGCGGGTGTACAGCTGGAGCATGTGGTGCGGGAATATATCATGGGCAAGACCACCATCCGAGCGGTGGACGATATCAGTTTCACCATTCCGGAGGGCAAATACACCATCATCCTGGGCGCCAGCGGCGCCGGCAAGTCCACGGTGCTCAACATCCTGGGCGGCATGGACTCCCCCACCTCCGGCCTGGTGCGGGTCAACGACAAGGAGATCTCCAAATTCAACAAGCGCCAGCTCACCGACTACCGCCGGGAGAGCATCGGCTTCGTGTTCCAGTTCTACAACCTGATGCCCAACCTGACGGTGCTGGAGAATGTGGAGCTGGCCAGCCAGATCTGCAAAAACCCTCTGGACGCCAGAGAGGTCTTGAATATGGTGGGGCTGGGCGACCGGCTGAACAACTTCCCCGCCCAGTGTTCCGGCGGCGAGCAGCAGCGGGGCGCCATCGCCCGGGCCCTGGCCAAGAACCCGGACGTGCTCCTGTGCGACGAGCCCACCGGTGCCCTGGACTACCAGACCGGCAAGGCCATCCTGGCCCTGCTGTACGATCTGTGCCGGCAGAGCAGAAAAACCGTGATTGTGGTCACCCACAACGGGGCGCTGGCCCCCACGGCGGACATCCTGATCCGCATGAAAAACGGTAAGATCGAGTCCTTCGCGGAGAATCCCCACCCGGTGCCGGTACAGGAACTGGAGTGGTAGCATGATCTGGAAAAACTTTGTGCGGGATCTGCGGCGCACCGCCTCCCGCCTGATCTCGGTGAGTATCATCACCCTGATCGCCGTCATGGTCTATACCGCCCTGAGCGGTATTCTCTTTAACCTGGATCGCATCTCTGAACAATACCTGGAGGGTCAGAACACGGCGGATTACTGGCTGACCGGAACCAGCCTGGACGCCGGTGACTGCCGCACCCTTGCGGAGCTGCCCGGCGTCACCGGGGTGCAGCCCCGCATCGTGCTGGACGCGGAGGAGCGGTACGACAGCGACGTCACCCTCCAGCTCTACGCCGTTCCGGAGGACTACGCCATCAACACCCCCTATGTGGTGGCGGGCACCCTGCCGGACAGCGGACGGGAGATCGCGGTCAGCGACCAGCTGGCCGCGGCCCGGGGCCTCCAGGTGGGGGACTGGTACGAGCTCACCGTCACCGGAACCGGGCGGCAGCTGCGGCTGTATATCTGCGGGCTGATCAAGGATCCCGAGTGCATGTACCTGGTCAACGCCACCAATCCGGCTCCGGATCTCTCCCGCTACGCCTTCGCCTACGGCACAGAGGAGCTCCTCTCCGATTTTATGGGGGCCAACCGGTACAACCAGATCTGCGTCACCACCGACGGCAGCGTCTCTAGCGCCCAATTCCGGGCGGCCGTGGATGATGCCCTGGGAGACCGGGTGATCAATGTGCTGGCCTTGGAGGACAACACCGTTGCCTCCTACCTGATGGAGATGCGGGACAACCTGGCCCCCATCCTGAGCATTTTCCCGGTGCTCTTCTTCCTGTGCGCGGTGCTGATGATGGTGAGCACCATGAACCGCCTGATCGAGAACGCCCGCCCGGACATCGGCACCTTCAAGGCCCTGGGCTACGCTGACAGCACCATCCTGTTCTACTACCTGCTCCACGCCATCCTGGTGGTGGCGGTGGGCTTCCCCATCGGCGCCTGGTCGGGCCGGTATGTGTGCGCCCTCATTGTCAATACCGTAGCCATGGGGTGCGACCTGCCCCCCTACACGGTGGTGCACGACTATGCCGCCTGGGGACAGGCCCTGGGCCTCACCGCCCTGTGCTGCATCGGCAGCGCCTGGCTGGTGGCCCGCTCGCTGCTGAAGGAGACCCCCGCCCAGTGCATGCGCCCCAAGCCCCCCAAGAGCACCAAGGCCGTCCTGCTGGAGCGGTTTCCTCTCCTGTGGCGCCGCCTGGGCTTCAACCAGAAGTACATCATCCGCAACACCTTCCGCAACAAGGTGCGCATGTTCACCTGCATCTTCGGCATCGCCTTCTGCATGGCCCTGGTCTTTCTGGCCTTTGCCCTGCGGGATTCCATCGACCACTACTCCGCCGCCCTGTCTGAGGGGCAGAACCGCTACGACCTCATGGTGGATTTCAGCACCTCCGTAACCGAGGGGCAGTACCGACGGATCACCCAGGACGTGGGGGTCACCGGGGCGGAGCTGGAGATGACCACCGCCGGGTGGCTCTACACCGACAGCCGGCAGGCCACCGCCACCATCACCGTGGCGGAGGATCAGATCTCCCTCAAACGGTACGACCCCTATGCCGTGGGGGCTCAGGCCCTGCCGCCGGACGGCCTGGTGCTGGAGGCCGCCCTGGCGGAGGAGCTGGGTTTGGAGGAGGGCGATACCGTCACCCTCCGCTTTGCCGGGGACAGCGCCTACTACCCGGTGAAGGTGGCGGAGCTCAACCGCAGTGTCAGCGGGGTCTATATCGGCCGCAGCCTGTGGCGGAGCCTGGGCCTGGCCTACACCCCGACGGCGGCCTATGTGACGGCGGAGGATCCCGACGCCCTGGTGGCTCGGCTGGCTGACTACGATTTTGTGGACGGCTGGCAGACCCGGGAGGCGGCCACTGCCGCCGCGGCCGACCGGCTGAACAGCATGTCCATGGTGGTCTACATCCTGATCCTGTTCGGCGGCGGCCTGGCCTGCATTGTCATCTACAACCTTGGTATCATGAGCTTCTTTGAGCAGATCCGCAGCCTGGCCACCCTGATGGTGCTGGGCTTTCACGATAAGGAGATCAAAACGCTCCAGCTCAGCGAGAATATCATCTTCGCCGTCTGCGGGATCATTCTGGGCATCCCTCTGGGTGTCGCCCTCAACCGGATGATCCTCCAGGCCATCACCACCATGGATCTGGTGGAGGCCACGCGGCCCGTCTCCCTGCTGCTTTCCGGCGCAATAACCCTTCTGTTCGCGCTGGCGGTGAATGTGGTGATCGGGCGGAAGATGCGGGATATTGATATGCTGGGCGCTCTCAAGAGCGTGGAATAACCTGGAGGTGTCAAAGATGAAGGTACGCAGATGGGGGGCGGCGGCCCTGGCCGGGCTGACCGCTCTGCTGGCAGGCTGCTCCGGCGGGCAGGACTCCTACAACACCGTGGCGCCGGAGACCGACGCGGTGGTGGAGCGCACGGTGGAAGCCACCGGCACGGTGGGCTATCATGAGGAGTACTCCGTCATCCCGACGGTCAGCGGGAAAATCCTCTCCTGCTCCGTGGAGGAGGGGGATACGGTGACGGCGGGACAGGTGCTCTATGTCATCGACTCCGGTGAGCTGGAGGATCAGATCACCCAGGCGCAGCTCTCCCTGTCCAGCGCCCAGGCGTCCTACAGCCAGGCGGCGGCCGCCTGTGATGATCTGACCGTGACAGCCTACGCCTCCGGGACTGTCACCGAGGTCTATGTCCACGTGGGCGACTACGTGAATACCGGCACCGCCATCGCCGCCCTGGTAGACAGCGGGAGCCTGACCCTGACGGTGCCCTTTGCGGCGGACGACGCGGCGGCTTTTGCCGCGGGCAGCACCGCGGTGATCAGCTTTCCCGGCAAGGCCGGAACCGTCAGCGGCACGGTGACCCGGGTATACGACACGCCCACCACCCTGTCCGGCGGCCGGCAGGGGGTGTATGTGGAGCTCTCCTTTGCCAACCCGGGCGCGATGAGCAGCGGAGACACCGCCATGGCGTCGGTGGGCGGGGCGGCCTGCATGGAGTCCGGCACTGTGGCAAACGCCACGGAGCAGTCTATCTACGCCACCCAGTCCGGCCAGGTGGCCTCCCTCCCCATCCAGGCGGGCACCGCCGTCACCGCCGGCCAGACGGTAATGACCATTGAAAACGCCAGCCTGACCAACGCGGTGACCAACGCCGCCCTGTCGGTGGAGTCGGCCCGGGTCAGCCTGACCCAGCTGGAGGACAGCCTGTCCGACTACACGGTGACGGCGCCGGTGGACGGCACCGTGCTGACGCGCACCTTCAAGACCGGCGACTTCGCCTCCGCCGCCACGCCCCTGGCCACTCTGGCCCAGCCGGAGGATCTGTGCGTCCACACGGACATCGACGAGCTGTACATCAACGAGGTGGGCGTGGGCCAGTCGGCCCGGGTCACCTTCACCACCGACCAGGGTGAGGAGCTGGTCTATGACGGCACCGTGAGCCGGAAGGACGAGACCGGCGTTACCTCCGGCGGTGTGACGGAGTATACCGTGGAGATCAGCCTGACGGACACCCAGGCCCTCCAGAGCGGCATGAACGTCACCGTGGAGATCTTCACGGGCCGCAGCGAGGGTTGCATGGCGGTTCCCTCCTCTGCGGTGAGCGGCGGCACCGTCCAGGTGCTGCGGGACGGCCAGCCGGTGACCGTGGAGGTGGAGACAGGCCTCACCGGCGGCGGGTACACCGAGATCATCTCCGGGCTCTCCCCCGACGACCAGGTGATTCTCCCGTCCTGATAAACATTCCTGAGAAGGAGGCTTCCCATGCACCCCATCCTGCTGAAATCTGTCAATCTGTTTGATCCGGAGCCAAAGGGCGTCTGTGATCTGTTCCTGTGCGGCGGCATCGTGGCCGCCGTGGGAAAGAACCTGTCTCCCGCCCTGCCCGATGTGGAGGTGGTGGACGGCAGCGGGCTTACCGCCCTGCCCGGTCTGGTGGATCAGCACGTCCACTTCACCGGCGGCGGCGGAGAGTGCGGCTTCCGCAGCCGGGTTCCCGAGCTCTCCCTCACCGACTTCACCACCGCCGGGGTCACCACGGCGGTGGGGCTGCTGGGCACCGACAGCGCCACCCGCAGCCCGAAGAGCCTGCTGGCCAAGACCAAAGCCCTGAATGAGGAGGGTATCACCGCCTACTGCCTCACCGGCGCCTATGACGTGCCGTCTCCCACGGTTACCGGCTCTCTCAAGGACGACGTGGCCTTTATTTCGGAGATCCTGGGGGTCAAGGTGGCCCTGTCCGACCACAGAAGCGGCCATCCCTCCCTGGAGCAGCTCATTCACATGGCCAGCCAGGTACGCCTGGGGGCCCTCACCGCCGGGAAGCCCGGGGTGGTACATATCCATATGGGGGCCGGAAAGCGGGGCCTGGGGCTGGTCTACGACCTGCTGGAGGCCACGGATCTGCCCATCTGGCACTTCCGCCCCACCCACATGGGCCGCTGGCAGGAGGAGGCCGTCAAATTCGCCCGAAAGGGCGGCATGGTGGACTTCACCGCCGGTGAGGAGCCGGAGAAGTGTGCCCTGCCCGTACTGCGCACCCTGGAGGAGGTCCCGCCGGAGCGGATTACCATCAGCTCCGACGCGGGGGGCAGCCTGCCCCGCTGGTCGGAGGACCGCCGTACCATGGTGGGCATGGGCGTGGGGAGCATGAGCACCCTCCTCCCTGTCCTCCGCTGCCTGGTGACGGAGCACCACGTCCCCCTGGAGACCGCCGTCTGTCTGGTCACCCGCAATGTGGCCGACGGGCTGTACCTCTCCCGCAAGGGCCGCCTCACCGTGGGGGCGGACGGGGATGTGCTGCTGCTGGATCGGGATTGGAACGTCCATACCGTCCTGGCCCGGGGCGTTCCCATGGTGGCGGACGGCGTCCCTGTCAAGCTGCCCTATCTCTCATAACAGCGCCAGATGCCAAGCAGCCCGCCGGGTTTCCCCGGCGGGCTGCGGTGTTCTATTGCGTCTGGGCCAGCTCCTGCTGCCGGATGCGTGCCATCTCATGGCGAACCAGGAGCACCGAGGTGAGGAAGGCGGCCCCGTCGGCGATAGGGCCGGCGAACAGGATGCCGTCAATGGGCACCGGGAACACCAGCGGCAGGAGGAGCAGCAGCGGAACCAGGAAAATCACCTGCCGGGTCAGGGAGAGCACCGCGCCCCGGATCGGCTTGCCGATGGCGGAGAAAAAGCTGGAGGAAAACATCTGCACCCCGTTGACACAGGCCATGAACAGGAAAATCCGCATGAATTTCACGGCGAATTCCATGTACAGGGTGTTGCCGCTGTCCCCGAACAGGCCCACAATCTGGGCGGGAAACAGCTGGAAGAGCAGAAAGGCAGTGACCGATACGGCCAGGTTATAGGTGATGGACAGGCGGTAGATGTCCCGCACCCGCCGGAACTGCCTGGCTCCGTAGTTAAAGCCAATGATGGGCTGGGAACCCTGATTGATGCCGATGATGACGGCCAGCATGATGGCGTTGACCTTCATCACAATCCCGCAGGCGGCCAGAGGGATCTCCTTTCCGTAGGGGGACATGGAGCCATAGTAGGTCAGGGAGTTGTTGAGCACGATCTGCACAAAGGTGATGGCCAGCTGATTGAGACTGGCGCTCAGGCCCAGGGAGACGGTCTGCAGGCAGGTGTCCGGGCGCAGGCGAAAGTGCCTTCTCTGGAGCTGGATGCGGTGGAAGTGCCGGGCATAGCGGACGGCCATGAGGAAGGACACGAACTGTCCGGCCACGGTGGCCCAGGCCGCCCCCGCCACCCCCCAGTTGAGGAGGAAAATGCAGATGGGATCCAGAATGGTGTTGATGACCGCCCCCACCAGCATGCAGGCCATGGAATATTTGGGGCTTCCATCCGCCCGGGCCAGATTGCTCATGGCATTGGTAATGATGAGCAGGGGCATGCCCAGGCCGGTGATGCGGGTATAGCTGACGGCATAGGGCATGACGTCCTCCGTGGCCCCGAAGGCGGTGAGCAGAGGCTCCAGAAAGAGCTGGATCACCACCGCGTAGGCCAGCCCGAAGAGCACCATCATGCCGATGGCGTTGCCCACGGCCTCGGCCGCCCGCTCCGGGTTCCCCTCCCCCAGGGACAGGGAGAAGCGGGAGGCGCTGCCGATGCCGATGAGCAGGGCAATGGCCAGGCAGATGGTGGTCAGCGGATAGGCCACGTTGGTGGCCGCGTTGCCCAGATAGCCAACCCCCTGGCCGATGAAAAACTGATCCACGATGTTGTACAGCGAGCTGACCAGCATGGCGATGATGCTGGGCACGGCAAAGCGCCTGAGCAGGGTGGGCAGCGGCGCATAGCCCAGCGGATTTTCCGTCCGTATCTCCGGCTCCTGATTCAAGTTGTTTCCCTCTCTTTCTCCTGCTGCTCCAGCAGGGCCACCGCCCGGCGGCCCAGACGTTGCAGCAGCTTCTCCAGGTGCTCCCGCTCCTCCTGCGGGAGGCCCTCCATCACCATGGCCTCCCAGCTGTCGCAGATATCCAGAATCTGCTGGTAGACCTCCCGCCCCCGCTCCGTGGGATAGAGGCGGCAGGTACGCCGATCCTGTGGATGGAGCTCCTTACGGAGGAAGCCCCCCTGCTCCAAAGCGGCCAGGGCCCGGGTGATGTTGCTGGGATGAATATAGAAGCGGGAGAACAGGCTGTCCTGGGTGATGCCCGGCTCCCGGCATACCCGGATGAGGTATATGTGCTGGCTGCTGTTCAGCCCGAAGGGCGCCAGCTTTTTGTCCAGATACCGCTTGTTTTGGCGGTCAAGGATGGAACACCACCGGATAAACTCCATTTTTCCTTCCTCTCAGCAGTTCGGGCGGAGCACAGTGGAAGTCCGTCCCGTGAATTCGACAATATTATAGCCAAAAATATTTGCGCGCGCAATTATAAAATTGCGCGCGCAAATATTTTTGTAAAAAAGCGGAGAGAGGCATCCGCCCCTCCCTGCTTTTTCGGCTTTTTAACGATTATGCCTTGCCGTCGCAGCCCAGCACGTCGATGAGCTTGTGCTTGACCAGCTCCTTGATGTTGGCCCGGGCAGGCTTCAGATACTCCCGGGGATCAAACTTGTCGGGGTGCTCGGCAAAGAACTTGCGGATGGTGCCAGTCATGGCCAGGCGCAGATCGGAGTCGATGTTGATCTTGCAGACCGCGCCGCGGGCGGCCTGACGCAGCTCCGCCTCGGGGATGCCCACGGCGTCGGGCATCTTACCGCCGTTCTCGTTGATCATCTTCACATACTCCTGAGGCACGCTGGAGGAGCCGTGGAGCACAATGGGGAAGCCGGGCAGGCGCTTGGACACCTCGTCCAGGATGTCGAAGCGCAGGGGCGGGGGAACCAGCTCGCCCTTCTCGTTGCGGGTGCACTGGGCGGCGGTGAACTTGTAAGCGCCGTGGCTGGTGCCGATGGCAATGGCCAGGGAGTCGCAGCCGGTCTTGGAGACGAACTCCTCCACCTCCTCGGGGCGGGTGTAGTGGGACTCCTCGGCGGACACCTGCACGTCGTCCTCAATGCCGGCCAGGGCGCCCAACTCGGCCTCCACCACCACGCCGTGGTCGTGGGCATACTCCACCACCTTGCGGGTGAGCTCGATGTTCTCCTCGAAGGGCTTGGAGGAGGCGTCGATCATCACGGAGGTAAAGCCGCCGTCGATGCAGCTCTTGCAGATGTCGAAGCTGTCGCCGTGATCCAGATGGAGGCAGATGGGCAGGCCGGTCTCAATGATGGCGGCCTCCACCAGCTTGATCAGATAGGTGTGGTTGGCATAGGCGCGGGCGCCCTTGGACACCTGGAGGATCAGAGGGGCGTTGACCTCTTTGGCGGCTTCGGTGATGCCCTGGACGATCTCCATGTTATTGACATTGAAGGCGCCGATGGCATAACCGCCGTGATAAGCCTTCTGGAACATTTCCTTGGTTGTAACGAGAGGCATAGCAGTCATCTCCTTTATCGAAATCCATCTTAGATTTTATCAGTTCTCATTGAAAATTTCAAGGGGACGTGCTATGATATTTGGCAGAAATCACCCCGAACTACAGATTCCAATTTTGGATTCAGGAGGGTCAGACATGAGTGAATTGAGAGGGGCCTGTATCATCGCGCAGTCCGGCGGCCCAACCGCCGTCATCAACGCCAGCGCCCTGGGCGTGATCCGCACCGCGCTGGACTCCGACTGCATTACCCGGGTGCTCGGCGCCGCCTACGGCATCAAGGGTGTGCTGGAGGACAAGCTGTACGACATGGGACAGGAGGATCCCGGCGAGCTGGAGCTGCTGCGCAGCACGCCGGCCTCTGTGCTGGGCTCCTGCCGCTACAAGCTGGCAGATCCGGAGGGAGACGACACCGATTACCGCCGTATTCTGGAGATCTTCCAGCGCTATGACGTGCGGTACTTTTTCTATAACGGCGGCAACGACTCCATGGATACCTGCAACAAAATCTCCAGGTATATGCAGGCTCAGGGCTATGAGTGCCGCATCATCGGCGTGCCCAAGACCATCGACAACGATCTCAACGGCACCGACCACTGCCCCGGCTACGGCTCCGCCGCCAAATACATCGCCACCTCCTGCGCCGAGGTGTGGCACGATGCCCACGTATATGATACCGGCACGATTACCATCATCGAGATCATGGGGCGCCACGCCGGCTGGCTGGCCGGCTCCGCCGCCCTGGCCGGGCTCACCGGCTGCGGCCCCGACCTGCTCTATCTGCCGGAGGTCGACTTTGATATGGATCGGTTCATTCATGACGTCAAGGAGATCTACGGGAGGACGGGCAAGTGTATGGTGGCCGCGTCCGAGGGGATCCACTACGCCGACGGCCGTTATGTGTCCGAGGCGGAGATCTCCGCCACCGACGGGTTCGGGCATGTCCAGCTGGGCGGCCTGGCCACCCGTCTGGCCCACATCATCAAGCTGCACACCGGCGCAAAGGTGCGGGGCATTGAGCTCTCTCTGCTCCAGCGGTGCAGCACCCACATTGCCTCCCAGACCGACATCGACGAGGCCTATCTGGCTGGCAAGGCGGCGGTGGAGGCCGCTGTGGCCGGAAATACCGGAAAGATGGTGGCCTTCCGCTGCACCCGGGAGGGCGGCTATCGCTGCGAGACCACGCTGGAGCCGCTGGATATCGTGGCGAACTTCGAGAAAAAGGTTCCCCGCGGATGGATCAACGCCGCCGGCAACGGCGTGGAGCAGCCCTTCCTCGACTACGCCCTCCCCCTCATCCAGGGGCAGGCCGATTACCGGCTGGAGAACTCCCTCCCCCGCTTCGCCCACCTGAAAAAGGTGCTGGCCACGCGGTAGAGGATAAAGGACTCTGCACCCGGTTTTCGTGTGAGCAGGATTCATCCAAATGCCTATGAAGCGGTGTTTCATAACAGGAGGCCGCCGCCCGCAGACAGCGGGCGGCGGCCTCCTTGCCGTATGGATCCGGTGCTTACTGTACGCCGGTCAGGGCGCGCATGACCTCGTAGGTGTGCTGATCCAGGCTCTTGCTCATCTGCAGAGCCTCGGTGATATCGTAATCCACGTAGTTCTCGCCCTGGAGGGCCACCACGCGGCAGGTCTTGCCCTCGGCCAGCAGCCGCACCGCCTCGAAGCCCATGTAGGTGGCGGTGATCCGGTCGCGGGAGGAAGGGGAACCGCCGCGCTGGATGTGGCCCAGCACGGTGACCCGGGTATCCAGGGCGGTGGCGTCCTCAATGACCTTGCCGACGGCATAGGCGCCGCCCTCCACGCCCTCGGCCACAATGACCATGAAGTGGGTGCGCCCGCCCAGGCGGGCCCGGCGGATAGGCTCCAGCAGGTCGTTCTCAATGTCCACGGGGTGCTCGGGGACGATCACGGCGGTGGCGCCGCAGGCCACGCCCACGTTGAGGGCCAGGTGGCCCGCCCGGTGGCCCATCACCTCCACCACGGAGCAGCGCTCGTGGGACTGCATGGTGTCCCGCAGCTTGTCGATGGACTCCAGGGCGGTGTTGCAGGCGGTGTCGTAGCCGATGGTGTAGCTGGAGCAGGCGATGTCGTTGTCGATGGTGCCGGGGATGCCAACCACGGAGAGGCCCCGCTCCGCCAGGCGGAGCAGGCCCTGGAAGGTGCCGTCGCCGCCGATGCCGATGAGCGCATCCAGGCCCAGCATCTTGCAGGTGGCCACGGCACGCTCCTGGCCGGCGGGGGTCTTGAACTCCTCGCTGCGGGCGGAGTAGAGCATGGTACCGCCCCGGCGGGACAGATCGCTGACGCTCTCAAAATCCAGCTTGGTAAAATCGCCGTTGATCAGACCGTGATAGCCGCGCCGGATGCCCACGCACTCAATACCCATGTGCTGGCAGGTACGGGCCACAGCACGGATAGCGGCATTCATGCCGGGGGCGTCTCCCCCGCTGGTAAACACGCCGATGCGGCGCACTGCTTTTTCCATGTAGAATCTCCCTTTCTGTATCAGTCGGTCAAACCTTCAGTTCTGTTTCACGGCCCGCCAGGGCGCCGGCATACTTCTCCAATACCGGATCCACATCGGCGGACAGGAACTCCTCCACCTGCTCCGGACACCGGCCGATGTAGCGGGCGGGCTCCAGATGGGCGGTCAGCTCCTCCCGGCTCAGCATGGAGAAGGCCGGGTCGGCGGCGATCAGGTCGATGAGGTTGTTGGACAGGCCCCGATCCTTCACGTTGGCCCCCGCCTCCTGGCTCAGCACTCGGATGCGCTCGTGGAGCTCCTGGCGGTTGCCGCCCCGCTTCACCGCATCCATCATGATGTTCTCACTGGCCATGAAGGGCAGCTCCTCCAGCACGTGCTTTTCGATGACCTTCTCGTGAACTACCAGTCCGCCGGCCACATTGGCATAGATGTTCAGAATGGCGTCCACAGCCAGGAATGCCTCAGGCACGGAGAGGCGCTTGTTGGCAGAGTCGTCCAGGGTGCGCTCAAACCACTGGCTGGAGGCGGTGACGGCGGGGTTCACCGCGTCGGCCATGACGTACCGGGCCAGGGCGCAGATGCGCTCGCACCGCATGGGGTTGCGCTTGTAGGGCATGGCCGAGGAGCCGATCTGGTTCTTCTCGAAGGGCTCCTCCACCTCCTTCAGGTGGCAGAGCAGGCGCATATCAGTGGCGAACTTGCTGGCCGACTGGGCGATGCCGGACAGAGTGGACACCACATAGTAGTCCATCTTCCGGGAATAGGTCTGCCCGGACACGGGAACCACCCCGTCAAAGCCCATCTCAGCGGCGATCTTCCGCTCCAGCTCCCGGCACTTCTCGTGGTCGCCCTCGAACAGCTCCAGGAAGGAGGCCTGGGTGCCGGTGGTGCCCTTGCTGCCCAGCAGCTTCAGGGAGGCAATGCGGTGCTCCACCTCCTCCAGATCCATCAGCAGCTCGTTCATCCACAGGGTGGCCCGCTTGCCCACCGTCACCAGCTGGGCCGGCTGAAAGTGGGTGAAGCCCAGGGTGGGCAGGGCCTTGTACTGCCGGGCAAACCCGGCCAGGTGGTTCAGCACCCGCACCAGCTTGTCGCGCACCAGCTCCAGGGCCTCCCGCATCAGAATGATGTCGGTGTTATCCCCTACATAGCAGCTGGTGGCGCCCAGATGGATGATGGGCATGGCCTTGGGGCAGGCATCTCCGTAGGTATGGACATGGGCCATCACGTCGTGGCGGAGCTTTTTCTCATATTCCGCCGCCTTGTCGTAGTCAATGTCGTCAATATGGGCGGACAGTTCGTCTACCTGCTCCTGGGTGACGGGCAGGCCCAGCTCCATCTCGGCCCGGGCCAGGGCCACCCACAGGCGGCGCCAGGTGGTGAACTTCTTATCCGGAGAGAACACATACTGCATCTCGTCGCTGGCATAGCGGGAGGACAGCGGACTCTCATATCGGTCGTGACGCACAGGCATAACCTCTTTTCCAGTTCCGTCAAAATACAACGGGACTAGTATACTATAAAACTGGTCGGCTCACAAGGAAAAATTTGCAGGCGGATTCCGCCGCCGATTCAAGCGGGTTTATCCTATCACAAAAACCGTGCGGGGGCAAGAAAAAATCCCGCAAAAGAACCTGTTCCCTCCGGCCCTTCCTTTGTGGAAAATGGAAAAAAGGGAGTTGACAGGCATCCCGTCGGGTAGTATACTTGTCTCAATTGAATCAGGATCTTCAGGGCGGGGTGCAATTCCCCACCGGCGGTATAGCCCGCGAGCCGAAAGGCATGACCCGGTGAAACTCCGGGGCCGACAGTACAGTCTGGATGGAAGAAGATCGTGTGCCGCAGCGTCCTTTTGCTGTCCTCGCGCGTGTTTGGAAAGAGTGCTCTGGAATTTGCAGATTCCAGGGCTTTTTTGTTTGCCGCGCGGGCGGATGCCCGGCCGTGATGCCTTGGACTCTGGTTCAAGGCATCTTTTCTTTTCGGAGGCGAGGCATACGAGAAAAACAGACGAGGACTACATGGCCATGGCCCTGGAGCTGGCGGAGCGGGGCGCGGGCTGGACTTCCCCCAACCCCATGGTGGGGGCTGTCCTGGTGAAGGACGGGGCGGTCATCGGCCGGGGATGGCACCGCAGATGCGGCGGGCTCCACGCAGAGCGGGAGGCACTGGCGGACTGCACCTGCTCCCCCGCCGGAGCCACCCTCTACGTCACCCTGGAGCCCTGCTGCCACCAGGGGCGGCAGCCCCCCTGCACCGACGCCATCCTGGAGGCCGGGATTGCACGGGTGGTGGTGGGCTCCGGCGACCCCAACCCCCTGGTGGCGGGCCGGGGGCTGGACATTCTGCGGGCTCACGGCGTCCGGGTGGACACCGGCGTGCTCCAGGGGGCGTGCGACGCCCTCAACCGGGTGTTCTTCCACTACATCCAGACTCGGCGGCCCTATGTGGTGCTGAAATACGCCATGACCCTGGACGGGAAAACCGCCACCCGAACCGGGGCATCCCGGTGGATCACCGGCGAGGAGGCCCGCCGCCAGGTGCACCGGGATCGCCACCGCTGTTCCGCCATTCTGGTGGGCATCGGCACCGCCCTGGCGGACGACCCCATGCTCACCTGCCGTCTTGAGGGCGGCCGCAACCCCCTGCGGGTGATCTGCGACTCCGCCCTGCGGCTCCCCCTGGACTCCAGCCTGGTCAAAACCGCCCGGGAGGTGCCCACGGTGGTGGCCGCCGCCCAGGCCAATCCGGCCCGCCGGGCCGCGCTGGAGGCCGCGGGGTGCCGGGTGTGGGAGCTGCCCGGCCCGGACGGGCGGGTAGAGCTGCCCGCTCTGCTGAACCGGCTGGGAAAAGAGGAGATCGACAGCCTCCTGGTGGAGGGCGGCGCGGCCATGGCCGGGGCCTTCCTGGACGCCGGGCTGGTGCAGAAGGTACAGGCCTACATCGCCCCCAAGCTCTTCGGCGGGGTGGACGCCCCCTCCCCCGTGGGCGGCCTGGGGGTGGCCCTGCCGAACGGGGCGCTCCAACTCAGCGGCCTTACCGTCACCCGGCTGGGGGACGACATCCTGCTGGAAGGCGAGGTGGATGCGCATGTTCACCGGGCTGGTTGAGGAGGTGGGGGTCCTTCGCTCCGTCCGCCGGGGGGCCCACTCATCGGTGCTCTCCATCGGTGCCAGGGAGATTCTGGACGGCCTGAAAATCGGGGACAGCGTGGCGGTCAACGGCGTGTGCCTCACCGCCACAGCGATCGACTCCGGCGGCTTCACCGCCGACGTGATGCACGAGACCCTGAACCGCTCCTCCCTGTCCGCCCTCACGGCGGGCGGCAGGGTCAATCTGGAGCGGGCCCTGCCGGCGGGCGGCCGCCTGGGCGGGCACATTGTCTCCGGCCACATCGACGGCACCGGAACCATCACCGCCAGGCGGCGGGACGACAACGCCGTATGGTACACGGTGGCAGCCTCCCCCTCCCTGCTGCGGTACATCGTGGAGAAGGGCTCCATCGCCATGGACGGCATCAGCCTGACGGTGGCCTCCGTGACGGAGCGGAACTTCTCGGTGTCGGTCATCCCCCACACTGCCGCCGTCACCATCCTGGGCGGCAAGGGCCCGGGGGACGTGGTGAACCTGGAGGCCGACATCATCGGAAAATACGTGGAGAAGCTGCTGCGCCCCCGGGAGGACAGGGACCCGCCGGCGGGCCTCACCCTGGACTTCCTGGCGCAGAACGGCTTTTGAGGAGGAAAACAGCATGTTTCAGTACAGCACCATTGAGGAGGCCCTGGAGGAGCTGCGGCAGGGCCGGATGATCCTGTGCACCGACGACCCGGACCGGGAGAACGAGGGGGATCTGATCTGCGCGGCCCAGAGCGTGACCACCGAGCAGGTCAACTTCATGGCCACCCACGGCAAGGGCCTCATCTGCATGCCCATGTCCCTGGAGTTCATCCAGAAGCTCCGCTTCCCCCAGATGGTCTCCCACAACACGGACAACCACGAGACGGCCTTCACCGTCTCCATCGACCACGTGTCCACCACCACCGGCATCTCCGCCCAGGAGCGGGCGGTGACCGCCCGGGCCTGCGCCGACGACGCCGCCCGGCCGGAGGACTTCCGCCGTCCGGGGCACATGTTCCCCCTGCTGGCCAAGGAGCACGGCGTGCTGGAGCGCAACGGCCACACCGAGGCCACGGTGGACCTGCTGCGGCTGGCGGGGCTGAAGCCCTGCGGCCTGTGCTGCGAGATCATGGAGGACGACGGCACCATGATGCGGGCCAGCCAGCTCCAGAAAAAGGCGGTGGAGTGGGGGCTGAAATTCATCACCATCCGGGACCTCCAGGCCTACCGCAAGCGCCACGAGAAGCTGGTGGAGCAGGTGGCGGTGACCCGCCTGCCCACCCGCTACGGGGACTTCACCGCCTACGGCTACCGCAACAGGCTCAACGGGGAGCACCACGTGGCCCTGGTGAAGGGGGACATCGGGAACGGCGAAAATGTGCTGTGCCGGGTCCACTCCGAGTGTCTCACCGGCGACTGCTTCGGCTCCCTGCGGTGCGACTGCGGCCAGCAGCTGGCCGCCGCCATGACCCAGATCAACCGGGAGGGCCGGGGGGTGCTCCTCTACATGCGGCAGGAGGGCCGGGGCATCGGCCTGCTGAACAAGCTGAAGGCCTACGCCCTCCAGGACCAGGGCATGGACACCCTGGAGGCCAACCTGGCCCTGGGCTTTGCCGGGGATCTGCGGGAGTACTACATCGGCGCCCAGATCCTCCGCGACCTGGGTGTGCGCACCATGCGCCTGCTCACCAACAACCCGGACAAGGTGTACCAGCTCTCCGATTTCGGCCTGACCATCGCGGAGCGGGTGCCCATCCAGATGGAGGCCAACGAGGAGGACCGGTTCTATCTGGAGACCAAGCAGCACCGCATGGGGCACATTTTGAACTACTGATCGGCCGCCGTCCGCGGGAGGGCGCCATACCAATCACTTACGAAAGCAACAGGAGGAATTTTTGCTATGAAAATCTACGAGGGCAAGCTGGTATCTGAGGGCATCCGCGTGGGCATTGTAGCCGCCCGGTTCAACGAGTTCATCGTCTCCAAGCTGCTCAACGGCTGTGAGGACGGCCTGCTCCGCCACGGGGTGCGGAGCGAGGACATCGCCGTGGCCTGGGTGCCCGGCGCCTTTGAGATCCCCCTGGCCGCCCAGGCCATGGCCAGGAGTGGGAAATACGACGCGGTCATCGCCCTGGGGGCGGTGATCCGGGGGGCCACCAGCCACTACGACTACGTGTGCGCCGAGGTGTCCAAGGGGGTGGCCCAGACCTCCCTGGCCACCGGCGTGCCGGTGCTCTTCGGCGTGCTCACCACCGACACCATCGAGCAGGCCATCGAGCGGGCCGGCACCAAGGCGGGCAACAAGGGCGCTGAGTGCGCCCAGGGGGCCATTGAGATGGTCAATCTGCTGCGGGGCATGGCTTAATCCGTCCAATCCACAAAGCACCCCCGCGGGCCGCGCCCGCGGGGGTGCTGTCAGTTTCCCGGGAAATCAGCCCTGGAGGAACTTCTCCAGGCGGTTCAGCCCCTCCTTGATGTTGTCCATGGAGGTGGCGTAAGACCAGCGGACGAAGTTGGGCGCGCCGAAGCCGGAGCCGGGCACCACGGCCACCAGGCCGTATTTCAGGAAGGCGTCGGCAAACACATCGTCGTCGGTGATCTCCACACCGTGGATGGTCTTGCCGATGAGCTTCTCCAGGTTCATCATCACGTAGAAGGCGCCCTCGGGCTTGATGCAGCTGACGCCGGGGATGGCGTTCATCCGCTCCACGATATAGTTGCGGCGCTCCTCAAAAGCCTGGCGCATGGTCTCCACCTTCTCCTGGGAGCCGGTGAGGGCGGCCACGGAGGCCTTCTGGGAGATGGCCACCGGGGAGCCGGTGGAGTGGCTGACATAGTTGGCCATCACCTTGGCGATCTGGTCGTTGGCGCAGGCGTAGCCGATGCGCCAGCCGGTCATGGCGTAGGCCTTGGACACGCCGTTGATGAGGATGGTGCGCTCCTTGACGTCCTCGCTGAGGGCGGCAAAGCTGGTGAATTCCCCGCCGTCATAGACCAGGCAGGCGTAGATCTCGTCGGAGATGACATAGATGTCCGCCTCGGTGCACACGGCGGCCAGGGCCTCCAGCTCCTCCCTGCTGTACATCATGCCGGTGGGGTTGGAGGGGTTGTTGAGCATGATGGCCTTGGTTTTGGGGGTAATGGCGGCGGAGAGCTTCTCCGCGGTGAGCTTGAAGTGCTCGGCCTCCGTGGCGGTGACCACCACGGGCACGCCGCCCACCATCTTGATGAGCTCATAGTAGCTGACCCAGTAGGGCGCGGGCAGGATCACCTCGTCGCCGGGGTTGACCAGGGCCCGCAGAGCCAGGTACACCAGGTGCTTGGCGCCGCTGCTCACCACCACCTGGCTGGGCTTGTACTCCAGGCCGTAGTCCGCCTTCATGCGGCCGCACACCGCCTGGCGTAGCTCCACCGTGCCGGCGGCGGGGGTATAGCGGGTCACGTTCTGCTCGATGGCGGCAATGCCCGCCGCCTTGATCTCGTCGGGGGTATTGAAGTCGGGCTCACCGGCGCCGAAGCCGATGACGTCGATGCCGTCAGCCTTCATCTGCTTGAACATGGCGTCAATGGCCATGGTGGTGGAAGCGCGAACCTCCGTGGCGATCCTGGACAGCTCTTTCAATGGAATCTCTCCCTTGTCTTATCAAATTCTGCCCTATTATATGCCTCAACTTGCAAAATTGCAAGCCCTTATCCAAAAATTCTCGCCAATTATGAATGATTTTTCTTGGCAAAATGCAAAACGGCGTCCATCCGGTTCGGATGGACGCCGTCTGTGGGCTTGTTGTCAGCGGAGCATCCGCGCGCCGATGACGCGGACGATCACGGTACTGAGCACCAGGTTGATGACCAGCTCCAGAGCAAAGTTGATGCTGACCATGGTAAAAATCATATAGGTGAGAACCGTCTGTCCCGCGCTGGTGGCCCACGCCTCCAAAAAGCTGGGGAACAGGAAGAACAGGCCAAGCAGGAAAATTCCGGTGTTGACCACCGGGCTGACAATGCCGGCCGCAACGGAGCCGGCTATCATCCGGCCGTGGGCCAGACTGTCTCCCACGACAGCCCGATAGACCAGGCCGGCCGCCAGGCCGGCCGCCACTCCCTTGACAATGCAGATCAGGGCGGTCAAAAAGGGATTGGCATTCCAAAGGGCGTTGCCGCCCGCATCCCAGCCGATGATGCAGGTGATGGTCACCACCACCCCGAACACGCCGCCCAGATAGGCGCCCGCTTTGGGGCCGTAGATGGCGGCCCCGATCAGGATGGGGGCCAGGGTCAGGGTGGGGGCGAACACGCCCACCTTGACCAGCGCGCTTGCGACTAGCTGCAGGACTATGACGATGGCCGTCATCAGGGCCAGTCCTGTCAGCCGCCTGGTTTTCTCATGTGCTCTCATATTCACTTTACCTCCTGCTGCCGCTCCTCTCTCCTTCAAGGATGCAGCGCAATGTATTTACCCACGGCGAGCAGCCGTCGAGTACAGAGAAATGGGCCGAAGCGTTACGCCTTCCGGTGCTTTTTTGCGTTTCTCTGGTAGAGCAAATAAAGCCCGGTCATGACCAGGTCGGCGTCATAGTGGATATGCCGTTTGCAATAGCGCAGGATGCGGGGGGCGTTGCCGCCGGTGGCCACCACCGTGACCGCCTGCCCCAGCTCCGCCTCCATCCGGTCTACCATGCCGTCCACCATGCTGGCGTGTCCATAGAGCACACCGGAGCGCATGGCCTCCTCGGTGGTGTGTCCCAGCAGCGTCGGCGTGGACGGGCTCTCCAGGGAGATAGGCGGCAGGGCCGCCGCACGCTCCGAAAGGGCATCCAGCGCCAGGGCCAGGCCGGGCATGATGCTGCACCCCTCGTACACGCTGCCCACAATCAGGGACAGAGACGTGGCCGTGCCCATATCCACCATGACCAGGGGGCTGGGGTACCTGGCAATGGCCGCCACAGAGGAGGCCACAATGTCGCTGCCCAGCTGGTTGTGGATCTCCGCCTTGATGTTCAGGCCCGTCTTGATGCCGGGCCCCACCACCAGAGGCGGCTTCCCGGTAAGCCGTGCGATAGCGTCGATGAAAACAGCGGTCAGGGGGGGCACCACACTGGACAGGATGGCCCCGTCCACCGCCCGCGCCTGGGCGCCGTAGAGATTCAGCACGCCCAGCAGATCAATGGCGCACTGATCCCGGGTTTTGCCCCGGGAGGTCTCCAGCAGGGCCCGGAGGGTCAGCTTCCCCGCCTCGTCAAACAGCCCGACGGTGGTGTTTGAGTTGCCTACGTCTACCGCCAGAATCACAGCCGTCCCCTCCCCTTCTCTGCTTTTGAACTCATTATATCAAATGGGATCTGGCCGGTCAAGAGAAAGGCGGGCAGCCAAGTGTCCGCCCGCCGGAGGCTGTCGATAAACCCTCCAGCCAAAGGATTCGGAGGGAAGGATAGTGTGAAAGGGAACCGTCAGGGTTCCCTTTCGCGTTGGATCAAACAACTTTTTGAAACTTCTTTGAAGTTTCAAAAAGTTCAGCAGCCTGTCGAAAAAACTTTTTCGACAGGCTGAGGCGGGCAGCCAGGTGGCCGCCCGCCAATGGTCAGATATGCTGGCAGATCAGATCTCCCATCTGCCTGGTGCCGATGGGGGTGACGCCGGGCTCGGCGATGTCGGGGGTGCGCCAGCCCTCGGAGAGCACCGCGTCCACCGCCGCCTCCACCGCGTCGGCCTCGGCGGCCAGGTGGAAGGAGTAGCGGAACATCATGGCCACGGAGAGGATGGTGGCGATGGGGTTGGCCTTGTCCTGGCCGGCGATGTCGGGGGCGGAGCCGTGGATGGGCTCGTACAGGCCGGGGGCGGTGTCGCCGATGGAGGCGGAGGGCAGCAGGCCGATGGAGCCGGTGACCATGGACGCCTCGTCGGACAGGATGTCGCCGAACATGTTCTCGGTAACCACCACGTCGAACTGGCCGGGATCCTTCACCAGCTGCATGGCGCAGTTGTCCACCAGCACGTCCTCGTACTGCACGTCGGAATACTCCGCCGCCAGCCGGTGCATGACGGAGCGCCACAGACGGCTGGTCTCCAGCACGTTGGCCTTGTCCACGCTGGACACCTTCTTCCGGCGGAGCCGGGCCAGCTCAAAGGCCCGGCGGCCCACCCGCTCAATCTCCTTCTCCGAGTAGGCCATCAGATCGGTACACTCCAGGCCCCGATCCTCGGTCTGGTACTTGTCCCGCTTGCCGAAGTAGACGCCGCCGGTGAGCTCCCGCACCATCATCAGGTCGATGCCCTTCTCCGCCGTCTCCTTTTTCAGGGGGCAGGCCCCGGCCATGGCGGGCCGGAGGGCTGCGGGGCGCAGGTTGGCGTACAGGCCCAAATCCTTGCGGATGGACAGCAGGGCGGTCTCCGGCCGCTGCTCGGCGGGCTTGTCCGGCCCCCACTTTGGGCCGCCCACCGCGCCCAGCAGCACCGCGTCGCAGGCCCTGCACTTCTCGGCGGTGCCGTCGGGGTAGCTCTTCCCCACCGCGTCGGTGGCGCAGCCGCCCAGCAGCACCTCCTCATAGGTGAAGCTGTGGCCGAACTTCCTGCCCACGGCCTCCAGCACCTTGACGGCCTCCCCCACCACCTCGGGGCCGATGCCGTCGCCCCGGATCAGGGCGATTTTGTAATTCATTTCGCCACCCCCCGGGCCTTCAGGGATTTCAGCAGGCCGCCGTTGTCCACGATGCCCTGGACAAACTCGGGCAGGGGCGCGGCCTGATAGGTCTTGCCGGTGGTCTCGTCGGTGATCACGCCGGTATTGAAGTCCACGCTCACCGTGTCGCCGGCCTGGATGCCCTCCGCCGCCTCGGCGCACTCCAGGATGGGGAAGCCGATGTTGATGGCGTTGCGGTAGAAAATGCGGGCAAAGGAGGGGGCGATCACGCACTTGACGCCGCTGGCCTTGATGGCCAGGGGGGCGTGCTCCCGGGAGGAGCCGCAGCCGAAGTTGGCCCCGGCCACGATGATGTCGCCCGGCTCCACGGTGGAGGCGAAGCTGGCGTCGATGTCCTCCATGCAGTGGGAGGCCAGGGACTTTTCGTCGGGGGCGTTGAGATACCGGGCGGGGATGATCACGTCGGTATCCACGTTGTCTCCGTATTTATAGACCTTCATGATAACAATCCTTTCTTGGGCGGCGGGGACAAGCCCCCGCCCTACAGATTCAAAACCGGCCGGTTACAGCTTGCGGGGATCCGCCACGCACCCCGCCACGGCGGAGGCGGCGGCCACCGCCGGGTTGGCCAGGATGATCTCGGAGCTGACGGGGCCCATGCGGCCCACAAAATTGCGGTTGGTGGTGGAGATAGCCCGCTCCCCGTCGGAGAGGACGCCCATGTGGCCGCCCAGGCAGGGGCCGCAGGTGGGGGTGGACACGGCGCAGCCGGCCTCGATGAAGGTCTGGATCAGGCCCTCTGCCATGGCGTCCAGGGTGATCTGCTGGGTGGCGGGGATGACGATGCAGCGCACCCCGTCGTGAACCTTGCGGCCCTTGAGCACCGCCGCGGCCTGACGGAGGTCGTCCAGACGGCCGTTGGTGCAGGAGCCGATAACCACCTGGTCAATGTGGGTGCCCGCCACCTGATCCACGGTGCGGGTGTTGGAGGGCAGGTGGGGCAGGGCCACGGTGGGCTGGAGGGTATCCAGGTCGATGACCACCTCCTGCTCATACTCGGCGTCGGGATCGGGCTCCACCGCCTCCCAGGGCCGGGTCACCCGTCCGTCCAGATAGGCCCGGGTCTTGTCGTCCACCGGGAAGATGCCGTTTTTGGCGCCGGCCTCGATGGCCATGTTGGCGATGGTGAAGCGGTCGTCCATGGACAGGGAGGCCACCCCTTCCCCGCCGAACTCCAGGGACTTGTACAGGGCGCCGTCCACCCCGATGGTGCCGATGAGGTGGAGGATCACGTCCTTGCCGGAGACACAGGGCTGGAGCTTGCCTTTCAAAGTCACCTTGATGGCGGAGGGGATGCGGAACCAGGCCAGGCCCGTGGCCATGCCGGCGGCCATATCGGTGGAGCCCACGCCGGTGGAGAACATGCCCACCGCGCCGTAGGTGCAGGTGTGGGAGTCGGCGCCGATCATACACTCGCCGGGGGCGGTGAGGCCCTTTTCCGGCAGCAGGGCGTGCTCCACCCCCATGCAGCCCACGTCGTAGAAGTGGGTGATGTTGAACCGCTTGGCAAACTCCCGCACCTGGGCGCAGAGCTGGGCGGCCTTGATATCCTTGCAGGGGGTGTAGTGATCCAGCACCAGGGCGATCCTGTCCTTGTCGAATACCTGGGTCAGCCCGGCCTTATCGAATTCGGAAACCGCCACCGGGGTGGTGATGTCGTTGCCCAGCACCAGATCCAGCCTGGCCTCCACCAGCTGGCCGGGGACAACGTGATCCAGGCCGGCGTGCTTGGCCAGGATCTTTTGGGTCATGGTCATTCCCATGTTGGGTGCCTCCTCTTTCTTTTTGTCCTGTCCAGCATACCATGGCCCTTGTCAAAAGAATGTAAACCGTGTTACAATTATGATGACAGGAGGTGTGTGCCATGCAAGCAGATATTTGGGCGCCTCTGGCCGAGGGCTGCCGGCCCCAGAAATGGGCGGCCGGCCAGATGATCTATCTCCAGGACACCGAGGCCAACCAGTTTTACTATATCCTCTCCGGCACGGTGAAATGCTTCATCAGCTCGCCGGAGGGGGACGAGCGCACCCTCACCCTCCACCACAGCGGGGAGCTCATCGGCGAGGCGGCCTTTTTCGACCGCCAGCCCAGGGTGTCCTCCGCCGTGGCGGTCACCCCCTGCCAGCTGGTGGCGGTAGACCGGCGGCGGCTGGAGGCGGTCTTTGCCCGCCACCCGGATCTGGCCGTGTCCATGCTGGAGTACCTGGCCAGAACCGTGCGCCTGCTCTCCGCCCACGTGGACAGCGCCTTCCTCCCGGCCGACAAGCGAATCGCCAGGCACCTGCTCGCCCTCCCTGCGGGGCCTGACGGGGAGCTGCACTGCTCCCACGAGGAAATCGGCTCCTCTGTGGGGGTAAGCCGGGTGACTGTGAGCCGGGTGCTCGGGGCCTTCGACCGGCTGGGCTGGGTACGGACAGGCTATCGGAGCCTCCGGCTGCTGAACCGTGCGGCCATGGAGGCATACCTCGCTGAAAACGGCGCCTGACGGGCCGGGCCTCTGCCGAGACTGGCTTCCGAATCATAAAGGGATGCGCCGCGGTATTCCAGCGAGCTACTGGCCCTGCTGTCCGGGTATTTCCAGGACGGCGGCCGATAATTTCTCCTTTCCCATGGCATACTGTGTGGGAGGTGATCCATTTGCTTACCGAAGCCGAACTGCTCAACGACATCTACCGCACCACCGAGATGGGGCGGGATGGGATTGAAACCGTCCTGCCCCACTCGGGGGAGGGGCCCTTCCGCGCGGCTCTGGAGCAGCAGCTGGCGGAGTACAGGGCCATTCACGGCACTGCGGCCGAGATGCTCCGTGCCCGGGGGCAGGAACCGAAGGGGCTCAGCCCGGTGGTCAGGTTCTCCGCCGGGATGGCGGGCGCCTTCCGATCCATGGCCGGCCCGTCCACGTCCAAAATCGCGGAAATGATGATCCAGGGCAATACCATGGGTCTGACCAAGGGGCTCCGGAACCTGCACAGCTATCACGGCAAGGATGTGCGGGTGCGGGAGCTGGCTCACAAGCTCCTGGCCACCGAGGAGGCCAATATCGTCCAGATGAAGCCCTATTTATAGCCGGGCAGCGCAGCAAAACGGGGAGCGGCCGATTTGCCGCTCCCCGTCTGTCTGTATCCGCTCAGTCCTGATCCCAGTTGTGCCAGACGTTCTGCACGTCGTCGTTCTCCTCCAGGAGGTCGATGAGCTTCTCCATATTCTTGATGTCGTCCTCGTTCTCCAGTTTGACATAGTTCTGGGGAACCATCTCCACCGCGGCCTGGACAAAGGTGTAGCCCTTCTCCTCCAGGGCGGCCAGCACGGAACCGAAGGCGTCGGGATCGGTGTACACCTCGAACACCTCGTCCTCCACCTGCATGTCGTCGGCGCCGGCGTCCAGGGCGTCCATCATGACGGTGTCCTCATCCAGATCCTCTTTCTCAATGACGATCACGCCCTTGCGGTCGAAAGACCAGGACACGCAGCCGGTGGCGCCCAGGCCCTTGCCGTACTTGTCCAGCAGGTGGCGCACCTCGGGAGCGGTGCGGTTGCGGTTGTCGGTGAGGGCGTCCACGATCACGGCCACGCCGGAGGGGCCGTAGCCCTCGTACACCACGTTCTCGTAGCTGTCGGTGTTGCCGGAGCCCAGAGCCTTGTCAATGGTGCGCTTGATGTTGTCGTTGGGCATGTTGGCGGCCTTGGCCTTGGCGATGACGGTGGCCAGGCGGGAGTTGTTATTGGGGTCGCCGCTGCCGCCGGTCTTGACCGCCACGATCATCTCGCGGGCGATCTTGGTAAATATCTGAGAGCGCTTGGCGTCGGCCGCACCCTTCGTCTTCTGGATATTGTGCCACTTGGAATGTCCTGACATATTGATTCGTTCCCTTCCTGCTATCGAAAATCAGCGGAACTAGTTTATCACGATTGCGGCGGCTTGGCAACCCCTTAGAGGTAGGAAAAGACCTCTTTATGCCGATTTGTGGGGACAATCTCCACCTGGGGGAAGCCGGAGGACAGCCATTTGGCCAGTACGGGGCACACCACCTGCTCGGTGGGATAATGGCCCGCGTCGATCAGGTTTACCCCCAGGGCCTTGGCGTCCAGGAAGCCGTTGTATTTGACATCCGCGGTGACAAAGGTGTCGCACCCCAGGGCCAGGGCGTCCCGCAGCATGTCGGCGCAGGCGCCGCCCCCCACGGCCACCCGGCGCACCGGCCGGCGGGCATCCACATAGCGCACCCCGTTGGCCCCCAGGGCCTCCTTCACAAAGGCGGCGAAGGCGGGGGCGTACATGGGCGCGCCGACGGTATTGCCCACCCGGCCAATGCCGTAGGGCCGGCCGGAGGCGTCCACCCCATCCTGATGGAGCTGCTCAATCTGCACCAGGCCCAGCTTTTGGGCCAGGGCGTCGTTGACGCCGCCGGCCACCGCGTCCAGGTTGGTGTGGGCGCAGATGGCGGCGATTCCGTGCTCAATCAGGGACAGCAGGATGCGGCCATCCGGGCCGCCGTCGGTCACCGACCTGGCAGGATGGAAGATCACCGGGTGATGGGAGACGATCAGCTCCGCCCCCACCTCCGCAGCCTCTGCCGCCACCTCCTCGGTGATGTCCAGGGAGACCAGGATTTTTGTCACCGTCCGGTCTCCCCGCCCCACCAGAAAGCCGGCGTTGTCAAAGTCCATCTGCAGGGAGAACGGAGCCAGCCCGTCCAGATACTGATATACCTCTCTTACCGTTGCCATGACAGCCATTCCTCCTTCATGTCCAGCAGGCCCTGGTAAACCTGCTCCATCTCTGCCAGCCGCTGGGCATCCTCTGCCCGGGTGGATCGGCGCAGGCCCGCCGCCGCCCGCTCCGTCTGGTGCAGCAGGCGGTTCAGATAATCCGTGCGCAGAGGGGCCTGCTCCCCCTCCTGCTGGCATCCGGCCCAGAGCTCCGCCGGCGTCAGCTCCCGCATGGGGCCTGCACGTACCACAAAAATGGTGTAAATGGTATCCCCTTCCCGGCTCAAAACCTCCCGCCGGATGGCGTATCCATGGGCCTGGAGCCACTGGCGCAGGAAGGGCTGGGCGCTCATGGGCTGAAGCAGCAGCAGGCAGTCCCGCTCCCAGACCCAGGGGACGGCGGCCAGGATGGCCGCCACGGTCTCCCCGCCCATCCCGGCAATGGCGATGGTGTCCGCCTCATCCGGCCGGATGGCGGACAGGCCGTCGCACAAACGAAAATCCATCCGGCCGGTCAGGCCGTACTTTTCCGCCGTGCTTCGCGCCCGATCCAGGGGGCCCTGCCGCAGGTCAGAGACCACCGCACGGGAGATCACCCCCCGCTGCAGCAGCCAGACAGGCAGATAGGCATGGTCAGTGCCCACATCCGCAAACCGCGCCCCCCGGGGCACCAGCTCCGCCACAGAGCGCAGGCGGGGCGAGAGCTCCATGTTTCTCAAATACGTCACCTCCGGAGAAAAAAAGAGGCGGCTTTTAACCGCCTCTGAAACTGTCGAAAAAGTGGCTTTGCCACTTTTTCGAGCAGGATGCAGTCCGCCGCGCGCAGGATTTGTTCGCCTGAAGCGGACAAATCCCACACTTGCGGCCTGAGAAGTGTTTTCTCCGACGCACATGCCGCCGGAGAAAACAGATTTCAATTTTTTCGCGCCTGCGGGCGCGAACTCTGCGAGGCTTTTTCGACAGACTGAGAGGCGGCTTTTAACCGCCACTCCTTTTTGAGCCGCTCAAACTTTTTACTTGGCCTCGGCCATGCTGGCGTTGATGCGCTCCAACAGCTCATCCACCTGCACGCCATGCACCATGCAGGCCTGCTCCACCGTCTCCCCGCGGGAGGAGGGGCAGCCTAGGCAGTGCATGCCGATGGACAGGAAAATGGGGGCCGTCTCCGGCGCGATGTCCAGAATATCGCCAATGATGGTATCTTTCGTAATCTGAGCCATAGGGGGAATACCTCCGATTCTCTAGGATATGAGTAGTATATCCTATCTTTCGCCTTTTTGCAAGAAGGAGATTCATTTTTCCGCTGGAATCAGCCGCCATTTTTTTGTAGGTTTGTCAAACATATTGGACAATGAATTCATTCGGAGAAAGCCAGCTA
>DGYMJ06203__coassemble_357_pt1 | contig 38782 bp, 32 predicted proteins | sample DGYMJ06203__metabat2_low_PE_040 | metagenome-assembled genome bin DGYMJ06203 | reverse complement strand
CGGAAATGACACTTCTCATGGCGGAAGGGGCGACAATTTCGCAAGAAATCGAGCCCCTTCCGCCATGCAGCCTTTCTCGAAAAAGCGGCTTTGCCGCTTTTTCGACACGTTGAGGGACGCCTGCCAGTGGCCGGCGTCCCTTTTGGATTTCCGCTCAGAACAGGCTCATCTGCACCCCCTGGGACCGGGGGGAAGCGGGGCGGGCCTCCTCCTTTTGCAGGGGCAGGCCCTCCAGGAACCGGGAGGGGGTTCCGCCGGTGGTGAGCACCAGCTCGTCCCTGGCCCTCGTCATGCCCACATAGAGCAGGCGGCGCTCCTCGGCCTGGTCGGCCTCGATGCCGGGCCGCTCCAGGGGGATGCGCCCCTCCCCCGCGCCGCACAGGAACACCACCGGCCACTCCAGGCCCTTGGCGGCGTGGAGGGTGGACAGCTTCACCGCCCCGGCGGCGTAGCTCACCCCCGCCCGGCGGAGGATGTCCCCCTCCTGCCCGATGGTGAGATTGCGGAGGAAGGCGGCGGTGTGGTCGAAAAACACCGCCATGTTGCGCAGCCGCTCCACCCCGTCGGAGGGGGTGTGATGGGCCGTCCACTGTTCCAGCAGCGTTGCCGGGGGCGTGTCCTCCTCTTTCCGGGCCTCCAGCCAGGCCAGGGCCTGCCGCACCTCCCCGTCCAGCAAAAAGTCCTCCCGGCCCGCCACCACGCAGGGGATGCCGTCCCGGGCCAGGCACTCCTCCAGCAGGGCCAGCTGCCGCCGGGTACGGCAGAGCACCGCCAGATCGCCAAAGCTCCGCGCACCCCGTGCCGCCCCCATCTCCTGGGCCTCCACCATGCCCATGCCGCCCACCATCCGGGCGATCTCCCTGGCCACGAAGATGGCCTCCGCCTTGTCGCCGGAGGCGGTGACCAGCCGCACCGCCGGGCCCTGGGGCCGGACGGCGGCCAGGGGGCGGGCTCTCCCGTCCACGGCCTCCGCCACCGGCAGGGCGGCGGCCAGGATCTCCGGCGTGGAGCGGTAGTTCTGCCGCAGGGTGACGGTGTGGGCCCCCTCCAGGGCGGCAAAGCAGGCGGGATCCGCCCCCCGGAAGCCGTAGATGGACTGGTCCGGGTCGCCGATGGCAAAGAGGGTGCCCCCCTCCCACCGCCAGGCCAGCAACAGCTCCAGCTGGAGCCGGTCCACGTCCTGGAACTCGTCCACCAGCAGGTGGGTGAACCGTTTGTCGGTGTGCCCCGCCCGCCACTGCTCCAAGGTCTGGCGGAGCAGATCGTCAAAGTCCAGCTTCCCCTCCAGCTTCTCCTGGTAGCGGGCAAAGGCCGGATCCTCCTGTGTGTCCATGCCGGTTTTCCACCGGGAGATGGCCCGCAGGAGGGCGGCGGGGCTCCCCTTCCGCCCCAGTTCCTCCAGGGCGGCGGCGGCCGCCGCCCGCTGCTCATAGGGATCGGCCAGGGGCACGTCCCCCAGCAGCTCCAGGCAGACGGCGTGGAAGGTGCCGATGGTCATGGCCCTGGCCGCCCGTTTCCCCAGGCGTTTTTCCAGCCGTGTCCGCAGCTCCTCCGCCGCCCGGTTGGTGAAGGTGAGGGCGGTGAGCTCCGCCGGCTTGGCCTTCTGCTCCTCCACCAGCCAGGCCGCCCGCTCCACCAGGGTGTGGGTCTTGCCCGTGCCCGGCCCGGCGATCACCGCCACGGTGGGCTCGGTGGCGGTGACGGCGGCCTTTTGTTCCCCGTTCAGCTCCCCGGCGGGGGCGGCGGACTTGGCCCGGCTTCCTCTGGCGGACTTGGACACCTGGCCCTTGGCGGATTTCGCCTGCCGGGGGGCCTCCGCCCCGAAGAGGCTCACCTGGCCCCGAAATACCTCCCGCTCGGCGGGGGACAGCAGCTGGATCACCCCATAGGCCCCGTCGTATCCCGGCTTCCGGGCCACCTGGCCGGAGCGCAGGCGGCGGATGCCCTCGGCCACCAGGGGCCCGGCGGCGTGTTGGATGTCCTCCAGGGGCACCTCCCGGAGGATGGTGAACTCCGGCCCCAGCCCCTCCAGCATGGCCTCGTACTTGGCCCCCACCTTCTTCCCGGCGGCGGAGCCCCCCTCGGAGGCGGCGATCACCTCGGGCAGGGGCACCAGGCTCTCAAAGGGCCTGGCGTTCTCCGGCACATAGCCCTCGGGGCGGTCGGAGAGCTGTTCCACCCGGTGGAGCACGCCGGTGGTGAGCCGCTTTCCGCACACGGGGCACACTCCTCCGGCCGCCTCCGCCTCCACCGGGGAGAGGCATACCGAGCAGTTCCGGTGGCCGTCGAAGTGGTACTTGCCCTCCTCGGGGAAGAACTCGATGGTGCCGCAGAAGCCCTCCCCGGTCTGGATGGCCCGGGAAAGCTCCGGGTAGGACAGGCCGCAGGAGAGCAGGTTGGCCTCCCGCCCCAGCTTGGAGGGGGAGTGGGCGTCGGAGTTGGACACCAGGGTGTACCCGTCCAGGGCGGAGCAGCGGTGGTTCATGGGCGGGTCGGAGGACAGCCCCGTCTCCAGGGCGTGGATGTGGCTTGTGAGATCCCCGAAGCACTCCTCTATGGTGTCGAAGCCGGAGAAGGCCCCGAACAGGGAGAAGTGGGGGGTCCAGATGTGGGCGGGGATAAACACCGCGTCGGGGCAGGCCTCCAGGGTGATCTCCAGCAGATCCCGGCAGTCCAGGCCCAGGATGGGCCGTCCGTCGGAGTGGAGGTTGCCGATGGCCTCCAGCCGGCGGGACAGGGTCTCCGCCGCCTCCAGACCGGGCAGAAGGATCAGGGAGTGTATCTTGCGCACCTTGCTGTCCTTCTTGTAGATGGTGCTGATCTCCCCGGTGATCACAAACCGGGGGCCGCCGGTGGCCCCCTTCAGGGTGTAAAACCCCTCCTCCGCCGGGGAGAGCTTCTCCCTCAGCCCCGCCCGCCAGGCCGGGTGGGTGAAGTCGCCGGTGCCCACCAGGCCGATGCCCTTCTTCCGGGCCCAGAGGTCCAGCTGCTCCGGCTCCAGCTCCTTGCTGGTGGCCCGGGAGTATTTGGAGTGGATGTGCAGATCCGCGATGTACACGGCACATTCCCCCTTTTTCGTGTTTTCCCCATTGTAACCCCTTTTACGCGTGGACGCAAGGCGGGGGATGTGCTACACTGGGGGAAAGGAGGCTTGGTCATGACGCTGCTGAGACAATTTCAGGCCCTGGGGCTGGACTGCTCCCCCGTCGGCCTGTGCCCCGGCCCCGCCCAGGGGGGCTATTTCTGTACGCCCAAGGGCATGACGGTGCTGGGCTGGGAGGGGTGCGACGGCATCCACTTTGGCCGCATCCGCGGCTATGGAGACATGGTGTTCGCCGTCAACCCCATGCCCGCCGGGGACCAGTACGTCCGCCCACTGGCCCACAGCTTCCGGGACTTTTTGCGGCTGCTTCTGGCCTGCGGCTCCACCACCGCGCTGGAGCAGATGGGAGACTGGACGCGGGAGCAGTACGACGCCTGGCTCCGCGCCCCGGAAAACACCGTCACGGCGGAGGGGCGGGCGGTGCTGAGCCGGATCGCCACCGCCTTTCACCTCACCCCCATGGAGGACCCCTTTGCCTATGTAAAAGAAATCCAGTCGTCCTTTGACGGCGGCAAGCTGCGCTACACCGACGAATACTACGACACGCTGGGGCTGGCCCGCCCCGACGGGAGCGAACCGCCGTCCCAGGGCTCCGCGTTTGAGGCCGTTGTCTTTGCATTGGAAAAGGAGTGACCTATATGAACACTATGAACGCCCTGGTGTGGAAGGGAGACGGGGTGCTGTCCCTGGAGCGGCGGCCCGTCCCGGAGCTGAAAGAGCCCCGGGACGCCATTGTGCGGGTGACCCGCTCCACCATCTGCACCAGTGATCTGCACATACGAAACGGCGCGGTGCCCCGGGCCAAGCCCGGTGTGGTGCTGGGCCACGAATTCGTGGGGGTGGTGGAGGCCGTGGGGAGCGGTATCGCCAACCTCCAGCCCGGCGACCGGGTGGCCACCTGCTGTGAGACCTTCTGCGGGGACTGCTGGTTTTGCCGCCGGGGGTATGTGAACAACTGCGTCTACGGGGGCTGGGAGCTGGGCTGCCGCATCGACGGCTGCCAGGCGGAGCTTGTGCGGGTGCCCTTTGCCGACACCGGTCTGACCCCCCTCCCCGACAGCCTCAGCGACGAGGACGCCCTCTTTGTGGGGGACATCCTGGCCAGCGGGTACTGGGGGGCGGAGCTGTGCCAGTTCCAGCCCGGGGACACGGCGGTGGTGCTGGGTCTGGGGCCGGTGGGGCTGTGCGCGGCCCAGTGCGCCGCCCTGCTGGGGGCCGCCCACGTGATCGGGGTGGAGCCCGACCCCTGGCGGCGGCAGCTGGCCCTGGAGCAGGGCCTGGCGGAGGCCGCCTTCGCCCCGGACGACCCCGCCCTGGCGGAGCGGGTGGCGGCCCTCACCGACGGCCGGGGGGCCGACGGGGTGATCGAGTGCGCCGGCGGGAGGGACACCTTCCAGGCCGCCTGGCGTCTGGCCCGGCCCAACGGCATTGTGGCCCTGGTGGCCATGTACGAGGAGGATCAGGTACTCCCCCTCCCCGCCATGTACGGCAAGAATCTGATCTTCAAGACCGGCGGGGTGGACGCGTCCCGGGGGCCGGAGCTGGTGGAGCTGCTGGCGGAGGGGAAGCTGCGCACCGGCTTTCTCATCACCCACCGGGGGCCGTTGTCGGAGATTCTGGAGGGCTACCGGGTGTTCGAGGCCCATGAGGGCCACTGCCTCAAGTGGGTGGTCACGCCGGGCTGAGCCCCGGCGCCCCGCTTGCGCACGGAAACACCATCATCAGGAGGAGGATTGTCATGGGCTATCAGGAGATAAACGCCGGCGTGATCGACGGCTGGTGCCGGGAGGGCTGGGAGTGGGGACAGCCCATCTCCCACCAGGCCTATCAGGATGCGCTGCATGGCCGGTGGGAGGTCTATCTGACCCCCACAAAGCCGGTGCCCCACGCATGGTTCGGGGAGCTGGCCGGGAAGCGGGTGCTGGGGCTGGCCAGCGGCGGCGGGCAGCTGCAGGCCGGCTTCCGCCTGACCGATCTGTATGAGGACACCAACGGCCAGGGAAACCTGCACCGGCACAATATTCCCTCTTTTATCGCCACGCGGTGCGTCAAGTAGCGCCTGCCCCTCAATCAGAAGGCGGGCCGGGGAACACTCCCCGGCCCGCCCAGGCTGTCGAAAAACCTCCCGCGAAGGAGAGCCTCGCAGAGTTTCTGCGGCCACAGCCGCAGGAATCAAATCAAAATCCGTCATTTCCGGCGACACAAGGTGAATTGTCCCGAAGGGGCAAGAGAGGGCCCCCTGGGGGGTGTGCGTCGGAAATGACACTTCTCATGGTGGAAGGGGTGACTTTTTCGCAAGAAAACGAACCTCTTCCACCATGTGGTCTTTCTCGAAAAAGCGGCTTTGCCGCTTTTTCGACACTAGGCAGCTCCCCCACGGTGATGTCCTCCCGGGGCACCTTTCCCCAATCAAAACAGGGGGCCAGCTCCGCCGCCGCCGCCGGCTCCGGCCGGTCCAGCTGCCCGGCCCAGAAGGCCAGCAGACCAATGAGCTGTTCCGGCGTGTACCGCTGCCGCAGGGCCCCCATATCCAGATCCCGTTCCCGCTTGGACAGCCGCCGGCCGTCGGGGGCGCACAGCAGGGGCACGTGGAAAAACGCCGGCGGCGTCAGGCCCAGGCGCTCATAGAGCCAGAGCTGCCGGGGGGTGGAGTCCAGCAGATCCCGCCCCCGCACCACCTGGGTGACCCCCATGTCCCCGTCGTCGCACACCACCGCCAGCTGATAGGCGTACACCCCGTCGGAGCGGCGGAGGATGAAGTCCCCGCAGTCCCGGAGCAGGTTTTCCCCATAGGGTCCCTGGAGGCCGTCGGTGAAGGACACCTCCCGGTCGGGCACCATGATCCGCCAGGCCGGGCGGCGGGTGCGGGCAAGCTCCGCCCGCTCCTCCCCCGTCAGATAGCGGCACTTCCCGGAGTAGATAACCTGCCCGTCGGCGCGGTGGGGGGCGCTGGCCGCCAGCCGCTCCGCCCGGGTGCAGTAGCAGGGGTAGAGCAGGCCCTGTTCCTCCAGGGCCCGGAAGGCGGCGGCGTACCGCTCCGTCCGCTCACTCTGGAGGTAGGGGCCGTGAGGCCCCCCCTTCTGCCAGCCCTCGTCCCAGTCCAGGCCCAGCCAGCGCAGATCGTCGGCCAGCTGCCGGGCGTACTCGGGGCGGCAGCGGTCGGGATCCAAGTCCTCCATCCGCAGCACCATCACGCCGCCGGCGCGGCGCACCGACAGCCACGCCAGCAGGGCGGAAAACAGATTGCCCAGGTGCATCCGGCCGCTGGGGCTGGGGGCGAAGCGGCCCCGAAGTGTCTGCATGGTTGTTCCCCCTTCTTTCGGTCGATCAGCGGCGGGGGCAAGCCCCCGCCCTACCGGGATCAATGGGGCACGGGAGGGCCCCCGCGAGGCCCCTATACCTTGCCCAGCTCCTGATTTCTGGCGTAGGCCGCCTGAACCGCCTGGATGGCGGCGGAGCGGAAGCCGTTTTTCTCCAGGGCGGCCACCCCGGCGATGGTGGAGCCGCCGGGGGAGCACACCTCGTCCTTGAGCTGTCCGGGGTGCTTGCCGCTCTCCAGCACCATGGCAGCCGCCCCCAGCACCATCTGGGCGGCGTAGGTCATAGCCTGCCCCCGGGGCAGGCCCACCATGACCCCGCCGTCGGCCAGGGCCTCGATGAAGGGGTAGACGAAGGCGGGGCCGCAGCCGGCCACCGCCGAGAAGGCGTCCATCTGCCCCTCGGCGATGCGCTCCACCAGGCCCGCCGGGGCCAGCATGGCCTCCACGGCCTGGATGCGCGCCTCCGGCGTGCCCGCCTCCGCCGACAGAGCCAGCATGCCCCTGCCGATGGCGGCGGGGGTGTTGGGCATGATCCGCACCAGAGCAGGGGCCGCAGGTGCCCCGGCCAGCCAGCCCCGGATGGTCTCCAGGGTGAGGCCGGCGGCGATGGACACCACCGTCTGGCCCGCCCCCAGGACGGGGGCCAGCTCCTCGGCCACCCCTCGGAGCATCTGGGGCTTGACGCAGAGGAACACCACCTCCGCCTGAGCGGCGGCAGAGCGGTTGTCCTCCGCCACGGCGCAGCCCAGGCGCTCCGCCAGGGCCTCCGCCTTGGCCCTCGTCCGGTTGGTGATCACCACCTGCTCCGCCCCCAGGGCCTTACACGCCGCCCCCACCAGGGGCGCGCCCATGTTGCCCGTGCCGATAAACGCCGCTTTCTTCATGTTCCTCCGCCTTTCCGTATATGCCGCAATCAAGTTCAGCTTGTCCGGCCGCTTTAGTTTTTTGATGGCGGCCTCCCGCCGGAGGGCCGCGCCCTTGTCGGGGCATTCCTCCCGGTAGACCACCGCAATGGGCCCCCGGCCCCGGGTGTACTTGGCACCCTTCCCGCCGGCGTGGGCCGCCGCCCGGCGGTTCACGTCAACGGCCGTGCCGGTGTAGAGGGTGCCGTCCCCGCACCGGAGCATATAGACCCACCAGCCCATGGCCTCACCACCCCGCCCGGAGATCGGGCAGCAGGGGCAGCTCCCGGAACACCGCCGCCACCGCGCTCTCATACTCCCCGGTGTCTCTGGCCTTTTTGATGGCCCTGGCGTGTTTGGCGTTGTCCCCGAACAGGTGGATCAGGTAGAACCACACCTCTTTCATCCGCAGCATGGCGTTGCGGCGGCTGCCGAATATGCGGGTGTAGTCCTCGTACACCAGATCGTGGAAGGCCCGCAGCTCGTCCCGGGTGGCCGCCGGGCCGCCCCTGGCCTTCCGGGCCAAGGCGGGATCCCCCGCCAGGCCACGGCCCAGCATGACCCGGCCCGCCGCCGGGAACTCCCTCTGGAACTGTTCCAGCTCCCCCAGGGTATAGAGATCCCCGTTGTACCGCACGGGAAAAGGGCTGTCCGCCAGGGCGGCGGCAAAATAATCCCGCCGGGGGGTGTTTTTGTACATGTCCTTCTGCACCCGGGGGTGGACGGTGAGCTCGGCCAGGGGATAGCGCCGGAACAGCGCCAGCAGGGGGCCGAACTCCTCCGGCTCCTTTACACCCAGCCGGGTCTTGATAGAGATGGCGCAGGGCGGCTTTTCAAAGACCGCGTCCAGGAACCGCTCCAGCTCCTCGGGCAGGCCCAGGAAGCCGGAGCCTTTCCCCTTGGCCACCACCGTGCCCGAGGGGCAGCCCAGGTTCAGGTTGACCTCCGGCCAGCCCATGGCGGCCAGCTCCCCCGCCGCCCACAGGAAATCCTCCGCCTTCCGCACCAGCAGCTGGGGCACGGCGGTGAGGCCCCGGTTGTGCTCGGGCAGGATCTCCCGCAGCTCCCGTTTGGTGAAGCGGTGATCCTGGGTAGGGGTGATAAAGGGGATGAAGTAGCGGTCTGCGCCGCCGAACACCCGGCAATGGGCCTGCCGGTACACGGCGCCGGTGAGCCCCTCCATGGGGGCGAAGGCGATGTCCAGGGGCAGGCCGCCCCGCCCGTCCGCCCTCATGCGGCCTCCTCCACGCCGGAGGACGCCGTGGGCTGGGCCGTCTCGCCGGCGGCCTTTTCCGCCGCCTGGGCCTCCGCCAGGCGCAGATAGTCGGCCACGCCCTGGGCCACCCCCTCCATCAGGCTCTGCTGGTAGTCCTCGTCGCACAGGCGCTCCAGCTCCTCCACGTTGGTCATAAATCCGGTCTCCACCAGAACGGCGGCCATATTGGTCTCCCGCAGCACCACGAAGTCGGCGGAGGCAATGCCCCGGTCGATGGCCCCGCTGGCGGCGCAGGCGGCGTCCTGCACCGCCTGGGCGAAGAGCTTGCTCCGGTTGCTGGAGGGGTGGTAGTAGGTGTACAGCCCCTGGAAGGTGGGCACCGTGGGGGCTGAATTGCAGTGGATGCTGACGAACACATCGGCCTCCACCGCGTTGGCCAGCTCGGAGCGCTCATACAGGTCACCGGCCGTCTCCCCGTCCCGGGTGAGCACCACGTTGTACCCTTGCGCCAGCAGGATGGCCTCCAGCTTCTTCACCATGGACAGGGTGAGATCCTTCTCATAGATCTGGGTGCCGGAGGCGTCGGGGTACACCGCCCCCAGGGTGGTGCCGTCGTGGCCCGCGTCCAGCACCACGGTGTATTTGTCCGGGTCGATCTCGGGCAGCTCGTCCATGCTCTGGGAGGGGACGGCGGTGATCCGCACCCCGCCGCTGCCCGCCTCCACGGTCAGGTTGCGGGTGTAGCTGGTGCCGCTTTGGAGATCCAGCACCACCCGCAGGGTGTGGGGCACGCCGTAGCCCAGGTCATCCCCGTGCTGGGAGTAGCGCACGCGGTCGAGCACCTCACTGTCCACGGTCAGGGACACCTCCCCCTCCGCCGGGGTCTGGAGTACCGCCCCAAGCAGATCGATGGCCACCCGGCTCCCCAGATCCACCACCCGGTACTCGGGAGTGTGGTCGGTGGCCAGGGTGAGCACCTGACTCTCCGCGTCAAAGCTCACCGCCGTCACATAGCCCCGGTCCCCCTCGGCGGGCTCCACCGGCTCGGCGGGGGTGGTCTCCTCCGGCTCCTCCGGCGAGGGCTCCGGTTCCGGCTCCACCGCCGGGGAGGCGACGGCGGCGGTGAAGGTGGCGTTGTCCCAGGTCACCGCGGCCCCCAGGCGCTCGGAGACGAAGCGCAGGGGGACCATGGTGCTCTCCTTCCCCTCCCACTTCACCACCCCGGCGGGGACGCCGTCGGGCAGAAGGATCTCCTGGCCGTTGACCAGGGCGATGGCGGAGCCCAGGGTGAGGACGATGGTGCTCTCCCCCTTCTGGAGGATCACCTGCCGGGTGTCCGGCACCCAGGTGACCGAGGCCCCCAGACTCTCGGCGATGAGCCGGACGGGCACCAGGGTACGGCCGTTCTGCCCCGCCGGATACTGCACCAGGGCGGGTACATCCAGGGGGTACAGGGCCGCGCCGTCCAGGGTCAGGTTGACCCGGTCGGTGTCGGTCAGTGCTCCGTAGCAGCCGGCAGACTCATCATAGAAGCGGACGGACAGGGTGCCGGCAGGCCCGGCGGCCCGGGCGGCGGCCAGCCCGGTGAGCAGGCAGAGCAGGAACAGGAAGGACAGGACGCGTCTCATGGCAGAACTCCTCGGCGTAAGATACCACCATTCTACCGTATTCCCCCGGGGTCGTCAAGAAATGCGGCCAAAAAGGTTGACATAAATTTCGCAGGGGGCTTCCCTTTTTCCCCGCATTCCGGTATACTGGTGTCTGATCACTGGAAAGCGAGGAATGACCATGCTGCTGTCTGCGGAACAACTGTACAAGAGCTTCGGCACCCGGGTGCTGCTGGACGGGGCCTCCCTCTATCTGGAGCGGGGGGACAAGGTGGGGGTGGTGGGCCTCAACGGGGCGGGGAAATCCACCCTGCTGCGCCTGCTCTCCGGCGCGGAGGAGCCCGACGGGGGCACGGTGCGGCTGGATCCCAACGTGCGGCTGGAGTACCTGCCCCAGAACCCGGTATTTCCCGGGGAACACACCGTGCTGGAGCAGGTGGTGCTGGGCCTGAGCGGAGATGACCGGGCCCTGGCGGAGTACGAGGGGAAGATGATCCTCAGCCGCCTGGGGGTGAGCCGTTTCGATCAGCCGGTGGGGCAGCTGTCCGGCGGGGAGCGCCGCCGGGTGGCCCTGGCGGCGGTGCTCTCCCGGCCCTGCGACGTGCTGGTGCTGGACGAGCCCACCAACCACCTGGACAGCGACATGGTCCTGTGGCTGGAGGACTATCTGAAAAAGTGGAAGGGGGCCCTGGCCATGGTGACCCACGACCGGTATTTTCTGGAGCGCATCGTCACCCGCATCGCGGAGGTGGAGGACGGCCGCCTCTTCTTCTACGAGGGGAATTATGACAAATACCTCTCCCGCAAGGCGGAGCGGCTAGAGCAGGAGAAGGCCGGCGAGCGCAAGCGGCAGGCCCTGCTGCGGCGGGAGTACCAGTGGGTGATGCAGGGCCCCACCGCCCGGGGCACCAAGAGCCGGGAGCGGCTGGAGCGATACGAGGCCCTGAAGGCCCAGGCCGGCCCGGCGGAAAAAAGTACCTTGGAACTGTCGGCCCGGTCCAGCCGTCTGGGAAAAAAGACGATTGAACTGCGCCACGTCACCAAGGCCTTTGACGGCCGCACGCTGCTCCGGGACTTTGACTGCATGCTCCTGCGGGACGACCGCATCGGCATCGTGGGGGCCAATGGCAGCGGCAAGTCCACCCTCCTCAACCTGATCGCCGGGGCCCTCCCCCCCGACAGCGGGGAGATCGAGGTGGGCGAGACGGTGCGCATCGGCTACTTCCGGCAGGAGGTGCCGGACATGGACGGGGACACCCGGGTGATCGACTATGTGAAGGCCATCGGCAACCGCATCGAGACGCCGGAGGGGATGCTCACCGCCTCCCAGCTGCTGGAGCAGTTCCTCTTCCCCCCGGAGGCCCAGTGGAGCCCCATCAGCAAGCTCTCCGGCGGGGAGAAGCGGCGGCTCTACCTGCTCTCCGTGCTGGCCGCCGCCCCCAACGTCCTCCTGCTGGACGAGCCCACCAACGACCTGGATCTCCAGACCCTGGCCGCCCTGGAGGACTATCTGGACTCCTTCCCCGGCGCGGTGGTGGCGGTCTCCCACGACCGCTATTTCCTGGACCGGGTGGCCCGCCGGGTGTTCGCCGTGGAGGAGGGGGGCGCGGTGCGGGGCTATCCCGGGGGCTACACCGAGTATCTGGAGGCCCGCCGGGCCGCGGAGGCGGAGCGGGCCCCCAGGCCCGCCGCCCCGGAGCGGAAGCCGGAGCGCCCCGCCGGCCCCAAGAAGCTGAAATTCAGCTACAACGAGCAGCGGGAGTATGAGACCATCGACGCCGACATCGCCACGCTGGAGGCCCAGCTGGCCCAGGTGCAGGCGGATCAGGCCGCCCAGGCCACCGACTATGTGGCCCTCCAGGAATTGCAGGCCAAACAGGCCGAGCTGGAGGCCGCCCTGGAGCAGAAGATGGATCGCTGGGTGTACCTCAACGACCTGGCCGAGCGCATCGCAAACCAGTAGGGCGGGGGCTTGCCCCCGCCGCACGTTACCTTCCCCCCCGCCGGGGGAAGGCGGCCTGCAGGGCCGGATGAGGGGTTCCCCCCATTCCCGCACCGGGGCGCCCCCTCGCGGGGCGCGCCTGCCCGGCGGGCAGGTAACTGCCCCACTCTGTAGGGGCGGATATCATCCGCCCGTTTGCCCCCGCAACCGCTGGCCCCGTGGGGCGCGACGACTCGGCGCGCCGTCCGTAGGAGCGACCTGTGGTCGCCCGCCCATAGAGGTTGCCCCCTCGCGGGGCGCGCCCAATGGGGCCCCCGCGGCGACCCAACGGAGTGGTCGTCGTGGGGAGAGGAGGCCCAGCGGAGGGAATGAGCTTTCGGGCCTGCCCGGAAGCGAACGATCCGCAGCTTGGGCCGACGACGGCGCCCCCATTTCTTCCCGAAGAAATGGGGGAAAAGAAGGGGCGGGGGTTCCACCCCCAGCCCCCCAAAAACGGGGGCTCATGGCGGCGGTGCGCTGTACGGACAGGGCAGAAACCGGGCGCGTATCGACGCCCGTTTTCCCGGCGGTTTCCTTACAGGCGCTGCCGCGCCTTGGGCGGCACGCATCGGGATTGCCCCGCAAACCTTGAAAGCCGCCGCGCTGTACCGGTCTGGCCCGCCGGGCCGCCGTCGGTGCCACGCCTCCGAAATACCGAGCCGGTCACGGAAGTTGGGGCCCCCACGGCGACCCAACGAAGTGGTCGTCGTGGGGAGAAGGAGGCCCAGCGGAGGGAATGAGCTTTCGCGTTTACGCGGAAGCGAACGATCCGTAGCTTGGGCCGACGATGTAGGGGCGCACCTGTGTGTGCGCCCGCATGTGCGGGGCCGACAATATGGCCGCCGCCCGCTTTCCGATACCGCATACACACTGACTCACAAAGGAGCGACCTCATGACAAAATTCTGGAAACCCATTCTGGCCGTGCTGCTGGTCTGCACCCTGGCCCTGTCCGGCGGGGCCCTGCTGGCCAAGCCTGCCGCCTCGGCGGCCTCTTACTCCCCCGCCGCCCCCCAGGCGGCCCCCGTCTCCGCCGATGAGGAGTTCCGGGCGGTGTGGGTGGCCACGGTGTACCGGCTGGACTACCCCAGCCAGGCCACCACCGACCCGGCGGTACTGAAGCGGGACGCCGACGCCATCCTTCAGGAGTGCGTGGAGCTGGGCATGAACGCGGTGATCCTCCAGGTGCGGCCCTCCGCCGACGCCCTGTACCCCTCGGATTACTACCCCTGGAGCCGCTATCTCACCGGCACCCAGGGCACCGCCCCCCGGAACGGCTTTGATCCGCTGGAATACTGGGTGGAGCGGGCCCACGCCCTGGGGCTGGAGCTCCACGCCTGGATCAACCCCTTCCGCATCACCAAGGGCGGCCAGACGGAGTTTGATTCCCTCACCGCCGACCACCCGGCCAGGCTCCACCCGGACTGGGTGGTGGAGTACGAGGGGGAGTTCTACTTCAACCCCGGCCTGCCCGAGGTGCGGGCGTACATCATCCAGGGCGCGGAGGAGCTGGCCCGCAGCTACGACATCGACGGCGTCCACCTGGACGACTACTTCTACCCCGGCAGCGGCTTTGACGACGCGGATACTTACGCCCAATACGGCGCCGGGTTCTCCGACCTGGGGGACTGGCGGCGGGACAACGTGAACCGGCTGGTGGAGGAGCTGGGGGAGCGGCTCCACGCCATCGACCCCAACCTGTCCTACGGCATCAGCCCCTCCGGCGTGTGGGCGGACCGGAGCAGCCTGCCCCAGGGCTCCAACACCACCGGCGGGTATGAGAGCTACTACGCCTCCTACGCCGACAGCCGCAAGTGGGTGAAGGAGGGGTGGATCGACTACATCTGCCCCCAGATCTACTGGTACATCGGCCACAGGAGCATGGACTACGCCACCGTGGCCCGCTGGTGGGCGGACACGGTGGACGGCACCGGGGTGCGCCTGTACATCGGCATGGCGGACTACCTGGCGGACAACGCCGACCCCAAGAGCCCCTGGTACGGCACGGACGCCATCCAGGCCCAGCTGGAGCTGAACGACACCCTGCCCCAGGTGGCGGGGGAGGTCCACTTCCGCTATCAGTTCCTGGCGGACAGCCAGGCCCTGGGCGGCCTCTACCGCCAGTGGTACGGCACGGCGGAGCCGGAGGAGCCCGCCGAACCGGCCCATCTCAACACCGCCGATCACGAGGCCTACATCCAGGGCAATAACGGCCTGTTCCGTCCGGAGGCCTCCCTGAGCCGGGCGGAGGCGGTGGCCATGCTGGCCCGCCTGTCCGTGGATGGGGACGGGAACCCCCTCTACACCGGCGCGGCGGGCACCGGCGGCTTCTCCGACGTGAGCCGGGGGGACTGGTACGCCCCCTACGTGGCCTTTGCCCAGAAATACGGCATCGCCAGCGGCTACCTCGACGGCACCTTCCGGCCGGAGCAGCCGGTGAGCAGGGCGGAGCTGGTGAAGCTGATCGCCGCCTATTTTGAGGTGACCGGCGGCACGGCCTCCTTCCCCGACGTGGCGGCGGGCTACTGGGCCTCCGATGTGATCTCCTTCGCCGCCCAGCAGGGCTGGGTGTCCGGCTACCCCGACGGCACCTTCCGCCCCGACGCGCCGGTGGGCCGGGCGGAGGCGGTGAAGATCCTCAACCACGCCCTGGACCGCCGGGCCGGGGAGCGGCCCGCCTCCCTCCCTTTTACCGATGTGCCCAAGGATCACTGGGCCTACGACGAGATCCGGGAGGCGGCGGTGTCCCACACCTACCAAAAGACGGATGACGGCGAGAAGTGGCTGACCTACGACCGGTAACCTCTCAACATGCGGCGGCGCGCACAATCCTGTGCGCGCCGCCTTCCTGTCACTTCTCACTTCACTTGGGCCGCCGGAGCAGCCGCCGCACCGGGCTGTCCGGGTCGGCCAGCCCCCGGAGGAAAGCCCGGGGATTGGCGCAGAACAGGGCGGCACAGGCCGCCAGCCGCCGGAAAAAGCTCCGCATAACATCGCCCTCCCCCGCCAGTATAGGCCGGGGAGGGCGCGAAAGAGGTCGAACGGTGCCGATTGGGACGCTATGCCCGCCTCCGTGTCAGGAAGAGGCCCAGGAGCGCCCCCGCCAGGATGATTGGCGCCACCCGGACAAACAGCCACTCGAAGGCGTGGAGGGCCACCCCAACCACGGCCCGCTCGGGATCGCTGTAGTCCCAGTCCAGGTAGGGGCTGCCCCATCCCAGCAGCCCCGCGAACAGGAGCACGGTGGCCGCGCACAGGGCCAGCAGCAGGCAGCGAACCGCCCTGCGCCGCGCGGCCTTCTGCCGGGCAAACCGCAGGTTGATGACCTCCAGTTTTTCAGAGATGGCCTTCAGCTCATCCGTCTCCTGCTCCGGGACGGCCTCACCCAGCAGTGTGCTGACGGGGGCCTCCAGCGCCTCCGACAGGGCGAGCAGCATGTCGGAATCGGGCACCGACAGGCCCTTCTCCCACTTGGAGATGGTCTGCCGCACTACGTGGAGCTTGACGGCAAGCTCCTCCTGGGAGAGTCCCTTTGCCTTTCGGAGCGTTTTGATGTTTGCCTGCAGCACAGGCATCAGCCTCCTTTCCTGCGACTCCCATTGTAAGGGAAAGTCCCCGTTGCCGCAAGCAACGAAATGTAACATTCCGGCTCCGGCGGGCTGCATCCGGGCCTTGCGCCGCTTTTCCTTGCCTTTTGCGCACCGCCGGATATAATATACCTGTACGACACAAACGAGACGGGAGATGAGACTCCGCCATGAACATCACCTACGAGCAGGTGCGCCAGTCCGAGGAGATCCGCACCTACATCACCCAGGCCGACCAGTCCCTGGTGGCCCGGGGCTTTACCGAGCACAGCTTTGCCCACGTGACCCGCTGCGCCGAGTACGCCGCCCGCATCCTGGCCAAGCTGGGCTACGGGGAGCACGACCAGGAGCTGGCCAGGATCGCCGGCTTCATGCACGACATCGGCAACGTGGTCAACCGCCACGACCACGCCCAGACCGGGGCGGTCATGGCCTTCCGCATCCTGGACAAGATGGGGATGGAACCCGCGGACGTGGCCGCCGTCATCACCGCCATCGGCCACCACGACGACCCCACCGCCTTCCCGGTGAACCCCACCGCCGCCGCCCTGATCCTGGCGGACAAGACCGACGTGCGCCGCAGCCGGGTGCGCAACAAGGAGCACCAGAGCTTCGACATCCACGACCGGGTGAACTACGCCGCCGAGCGCTCCGACCTGACCCTGGATCCGGAGCAGCGCACCATCACCCTCTCCCTGTCCATCAACACCGAGTTCTGCGCCGTCATGGACTACTTCGAGATCTTCCTGGAACGGATGCTCCTCTGCCGCAGGGCCGCCGAGTTCCTGGGCCTCACCTTCAAGCTGGACATCAACGGCCTGGGCCTGCTGTAGAGGCGGGTTTTCCGCCCATTTCTCCCCGACTCAACCAATGGTATGTGTACATTTCACCGGGCTGCTGCTATGGTTGGGGCAGAAAGGAGGTCTCCCCATGGATCAGGAGAAAATCGGCGCCTTTATCACGGAGTGCCGGAAACAGGCCGGCCTCACCCAGGCCGCCCTGGGAGAACAGCTGGGCATCACGGACCGGGCCGTCTCCAAATGGGAGCGGGGCAAAAGCATGCCCGACCCCTCCCTCATGCTGCCCCTGTGCGGGCTGCTGCACATCACCGTCAACGAGCTTCTGACCGGGGAACGCATCAGCATGGAGGACTATCAGAAAAAAGCGGAGGAGAAGCTGCTGGAGCTCCAGAGGCAGGAGGCCCTCAACAACAAGCGGCTGCTCTGGCTGGAGGTCGTGATCGGCCTTCTCTCCACGGCGGCCGCCCTGGTGATGATCTTCGCCGCCAGCTTCGCTGTCGTGTACTTCTGGTGGCGGCTGGCCCTGATCGCGGCCGGGCTGGCAATCATTACGGTTGGAATCGCGGTGGCGGTCAAGCTGGAGCACGACGCGGGGTACTACGAGTGCCCCCACTGCCACACCAGGTATGTCCCCACCATGCGGGCGGTGGTATTCTCCCCCCACATTGGGAGAAGCCGGAAGATGAAATGCCCCCGCTGCGGCCAGCGGGGGTATCACAGGAAAATATTGACCAGGTAACCGTGGCCCGAAAGCCTCGCAGAGTTTTGCCGGCCGCACGCGCCCCAAAAGCCTCGCAGAGTTCGCGCCCGCAGGCGCGAAAAAAATAAAATCAGCCATTTCCGGCGACATGCGCGTCGGAAATGGCACATCGCAGGATGAAATGGCCGACTTTTTCGCAAGAAAACGAGGCCGTTTCATCCTGTATCTTCTTTCGGAGAAGTGGCCCTGCCACTTCTCCGAAAATATAGCACAACCCCCCGGCCATCCAACGTGACCGGGGGGCTACTTTTCGACCTGGGGTTCTACCACTATGGTTACCTCTACTTTCTATAGATTCTACAACATCTGGCTGAACAGCACGGTCTTCCTAGGGCTCACTGTCTCCTGCAACGCATTGGCACTTGGTTTCCGTCTTGGGCGAACTTCGCTTGAGAGGTTTTCCTGTTGTGCATCTCACTTCATTGAGCTGGTTGGGAACAAGTGCAGGCTGGAATACCACAATTTCTGTCTCACCAAATGCGGTAGTTCGGAAAAGATTGAGCTTCTCAGCCCATTGGGCTCACCTCTTTCTTTTTCTGTCTAGATCATACTACCAACGGCCGGTTTTGTCAAGGGCTTTTTGGTGAAATTATTCAAGTTTTTTCGCCCTCAGCCGGGGAAAAACAGGCAGAGCACCAGGCCGTAGAGGACGGCGGCGCTGATGCCGTAGGCCAGCACCGGCCCGGCGATGGCGAACATCCTGGCCCCCACCCCCATGACCAGGCCCTCGCTCCGGAACTCCAGCGCCGGGGCGACCACGGCGTTGGCAAAGCCGGTGATGGGCACCAGGGTGCCCGCCCCGGCGTGCTTTGCCAGCCTGTCAAACAAGCCCAGGCCGGTGAAGAGGGCGGCCAGGAAGATGATGGTCACCGACACGGCGGTGCCGGCATCCCCCTCGCTGAGGCCGCAGCCCCGGTACAGGTTGAGCAGGGCCTGCCCCCCGGTGCAGATCAGCCCGCCGGTGCAGAAGGCCCAGGTCAGATTCTTCCAGATGGGCGAAGGCTTGGCCTTCTGCTCCACATAGCGGCTGTACTCCTGGTTGGTCATATCCATGGCGTGTATCCTTCCTTTCCCTCTCAGCATGCCCCTTGACAGGGGAAAACATTCGTGGTATTCTCTACAGGCCCGCTAATCATTTACTAAATTACTAATTTACTAATTGGAAAGGAGGGATCTCCGTGCAGATCCCCACCACACTCAAGCACAAGCCCGTCCTGGCCGCGGAGGACTACGGCCGCATTGACGGCCGCACCGCCGGCGGCTCCGACGCCCAGGGCCTCTCCCTGGGCCTGGCCCAGTGGAACGACCGGGGCAGGGTGGACATCTCCGCCAAGGTCTGGCGGTACACCGGGGAGAAGTGGTCTCGCCAGTCAGAGGAGCTGCCCCTCCACCGGGTGCTGGATCTGGCCATACTCATCTGCCGGGCCCAGCTCTACTTCCAGGAGGAGGCCTACCGCTTCCCCAGGGGCTACGACCCGGAGCACCCCCAGGTAGACCGCATCGGCCTCCAGGGGGACGCCATGACCGTGGAGGTGTGCACCGGCAACGACCACATCGACGAGGATCTCCAGCTCTTCCGGGCCGCCCTGGCCCGGGACGGGGAGCTGCTGGGGGAGCGGATGCGGGTGCTCTCCCGGATCCTGGGGGAGCTTGGCTGCCATGGCTAGGACGGAACACCAGAAGGAGCTGCTGGCCGCCTATCGGGAGCGGCCCATCACCGGCGCCGTGTGTGCCGTCACCGACACCGTCAGCGGCAGAACCCTGCTCCTGGCCTCCCCCAACCCGGCGGGGCAGCGCAACCGCTTCCAGTTCGCCGTCAGCACCGACATGCCCCTCCACCCCGCCATGGCGGCGGACTGGCGGGCCCACGGCGGGGCGGCCTTTACCTTCACCCAGCTGGAGACCCTGGAGAAGAAGCCAGACCAGACCGACCGGCAGTTCCAGGAGGAGCTGGAGCTGCTGCGGGACATCTGGCGGGAGCGGCTGGCGGCGGAGGGCAAAGAATTTTACCGCTGAGCCGCACCAGCAGAAAACCGGAGGGCCGTCCGCATATGCGGGCGGCCCCCCGGTCTTTTTGTTGCTTTTACAGAATGGCGTAGAGCAGCTGGGCCAGCTCGCCCCGGGTGAGGGCGTCGGTGGGCCTCAGCTTGTTATCGGTGGGCGTCACCACGCCCTGGCCCACCAGGCTCTGGACATAGGGCAGGGCCCAGTCGCCCACCTGGCCGGCGTCGTCGGTGGTGAGCTCCGGCTGTGCGTAGCCCTTGGCCTGGGTGCGGCCCAGGATGGTCATGGCCTCGGCCCGGCTGATGGTGGCCGAGGCATTGGCGGCCAGGCCGCCCTCCACCCCGGCGCCCTGGAGGATGCCCAGGCTGTACACGGCCTTCACCGCGTCCAGGGCCCAGTCGGGAATGGAGGCCGCATCCACAAAGGGCAGCTCCACCCCGGCGTACTGGGTGAGATCCAGATCCATCCACCGGGCCACCATAGTGAAGAACTCCGCCCGGGTGATGCTCTTGTCCGGTTGGTAGAGGAGGGTGTCCTCCCCCACACCCACGGACACGCCGGTGTCATAGAGATAGGTGGCATAGGCCTCTGCCCAGTGACCCGTCATATCGGCAAAGGGGCTGGTACGGGCGGAGACGGGCTGGATGTCGGCCGAGGCCCGACCCAGGTTGCCGCTGGCATCAGAGACCGTCACCGTAGCCCGGTGATAGCCGGTGTCGGCGGCGGGCAGAGCGGCGCTCAGTGTGCCGGTGCTCTCATTCCAGGTGAAGGACAGCGCCGCTCCGTCATAGGTCAGAGACACGCTCTCCTGGGGAATGGTGCGGTCCACATTGTCCGACACCCGGGCCGTGAGCTGGGTGCCGCTGACGGACAGGGACACGGTGGGGGCGGTGGTGTCGCTGACGTTCTCGTTGGCGGTAATAAGCTGATCCAGCCAGAGGGTGCCACTGACAGCGGTGCCTCCATAGACGACATCCAGGCTGTTGAGATAGGCAGTGCCCTCAGGCAGCTCTGCGCTGACATACTTCCAGCCTGTGAAGTTCAGGGCGGTAAGCAGGATCTGGCTGGTCTGAAGCTGGCTGTCGGTGACAGTGGCCATGAGGGTGTTGCCCGAGCCGTCGCCGTACACCCACATGCCCAGCCAGCTCTCACCGGCGGGGATGGCCAGGGCAGTACCCAGGCTGGCGGAGCCGGCAGAGGCGTCGTAGGTCACCTTCAGGCTCTGGCGGCCATTGTGGACGTATTCCAGCCCCGTCTCCACGGCGGGGACAGCGGTGTCCGTGGCTGTGAAGGTGTCCATGCCGCCCTCCAGATCCTCCAGAGTGTTGACATGGCCGGCCACACTGACAGAGATGGTCAGGGCCTTCCCACCGGCAGAGACCGTGAGGGTGCCGCTGGCGCTCTTCTCCCCAGCGGTAAACACGCCGTACTTGTCCACGGTGCCCACCGTCGGATCCGCCGTCCAGATAAAGCAGGTGTCCTGAGCGGTGAGATCCAGGCCGCGGTAAGAGGCCAGAGCCTTCAAATCTACCTGCTCCCCGGGATCCAGGTTCAGGGCAGTCACCGCCGCGCCGGTGGATTCATCGGACAGGGTGATGCTGTCCGGGGTGCTGACGGTAGTGATGGAGACCGTACCCGAGGCATAGCCGTCGTCAGCGGTCACCTGAGAGGTGCCGCTCTCCGTCCCGGCGGTGAACAGGCCATTTTCGTCCACCGTGCCGCCGCCCTCGGTGACCTCCCACTCCACCTCATATCCGCTGGTCGGATAGTAGTGGGTGTCCAGACCGGAGGCGGACAGCTGCACCGCAGCGCCGGAGAGCAGCAGGTTATCGGTGGGGGTCACGTAGTAGGAGTCCAGTTCGCCGGTGGGCTGGAGCTCGGTGGTCAGGAAGATGGCGGTGGAGTTGGCCCGCTGGCTGCCGTCGGAGGGGCTGTTGACCACCTCCATGCTGCTGCCGTCCGGGTAGGTGACGCCGATGGTGGTGGAGCCGCCGCCGTCCATGCAGATGGCCTCCACACACCCCAGCTCAATGAGGCGCTGAGCCACCTGGGTCTGGGTGGCCCCCACGCTGAGGCCCGGCTGCTTGCCGTCCAGGGCGTAGAACACCAGGGTGCCGTCGGCCTTGATGCCGATGGCGGGCCAGGCAGTGCGGGAGGCGTCCAGGCCGGAGGCCACCTGCCCGTTGGTCACCAGCTTGGCGATGCCGCCCAGGGCTTGGTCTACCTCACTCCACCGGGCGTCGGTGCTGGTGATGGACAGGGTCACCGTGTCGCCGGGCACCAAGGCCCGCAGCTTGTCCAGAGTGGCCGCGTCGTCCTTGGCGTTGAGGGTAAGCACCGCCTTGCCCTCAGGAATGGCGATGCTGCCGGTGGACTCCAGCACCTGCTCCACCACGTACTGGGTCTGTCGGCCCACGCGGGGCTCGGCGGAGTAGGTGCCGCTCTCATCCTCCACCGGAGCGAGGATCACGTCCACCCCCGCCTCGCTGTTCTTGGTCGTGTCAGCAAAGTCCGAGGTCAGCAGGGTCAGACCGCCGCTGCCGTCACTGCTGGTCATCTTGCGCACCTTGTTGATGCCGCCGCTGAGGTTGAGAGTAGCGCCGCCCAGAGTCACCGACATGGACAGCCCATTCTGGGCAATGAAGGCGGTACCGTCCTCATAAAAGCCGATGGCCCAATTGCTGCTGTAGTAGCCGGCAGCCCGTACTACGCCATCGGTAATGATGATGCCCACCGGCGAGCCGGTGGAGAGGACATACCAGTCCCCGTTAAGGCCAGAGACCACCCGCTTGCCCTGGCTCTCCAGCTGCTGGGCCATGCCGGTAAGGGTTACCCGGTCGGTAACCTTGGTGCCATAGGCCACAGTTGGGGTCACATCAGCGCTGGGCACATACTCCACATAGTGCTCGGTACGCAGATCGGAGTAGGTGTCGCTCCAGAAATAGTTGGTGGTCAGGGTGGTACCTACCGAGATGGGTGCCGTTCCGGTATGTAGGTCCCAGCCCAGGGCCTGGGATGCCGAGGCTGCGGTGACAGTCATGGCAAGCGCCAGCCCCAGAGCCGCGCCCCGCCGCAGGAATTGCTTCATGAAAGTCCTCCTATGTCTGTGGATAGATGGATCGCTATGGAAGTTATGTTAACACAAATCCCCCCGCTTGTAAACAAGCGGGGGGACAGGAAAATCTTACATTTCTGCAACAGCAGCCTGCTCACCGGGCCGCGTCGGCTGATGGACGTGCAAAATTTACCGGCCTCGCAGAGTTTCCACGCCCGCGGGCGTGGAAATAAAATCAAACCCCGTCATTTCCGGCGACATGCGCGGCGGAAATGGCACCTCTCGCACAGGGCAGGCCGACTATTTCGTCAGAAATCGAGGCCTGCCCTGTGCGCACCCCATTTCGAAAAAGCGGCTTTGACGCTTTTTCGACCTGCCGCGCCACGCGGCGCGGCAGGAGGAGGCCCTCTTCTACCGGGCCGCGTCGGCCTCCGGCCGCCCCTGCTTCAGCCGGGGCAGGGTCTTTTCCAGTGTGGCCTCCTCCTGGATGGCCAGCAGCTCGCCGATGAGCTGGTTGGACACCAGGAAGCCCCTGGGCGTCAGGTTCCAGCGGCGGTCGTGGCGCTCCGCCCAGCCCTGGCGCTCATATTCCTCCAGCTTCTGCTCGATGGGGTCGAAGTTCATGAAGAACTCCCGGCGGTACTCCCACTCCTCGATTCCCCGGGTGGTGCGCAGGCGGAGCATCAGGTACTCGCTGCCCCGCTCCCGCTGGGGGATCAGATCGGACTCGTCAATCACCGCGCCCCCCTCCAGTACGCCGGAGATATAGCCCTCCAGATTCCGCACAAAGGAGTAGCGCCGGCCGCCGAAGTCGGAGTGGGCCCCCGGCCCGAAGCCGATGTAGGGCCGGCCCATCCAGTATTTCAGGTTGTGGCGGGACTGGAACCCCGCCCGGGCGAAGTTGGAGATCTCATACTGCCGATAGCCCGCCGCCGCCAGGCGCTCCACCATCCACAGGTACATGTCGGCCTGCACATCGTCGTCGGGCAGCCTGGTGCCCCGGATCACCCGGTCGTCCAGGGGGGTGCCCGGCTCCACCTTCAGGCCGTAGCAGCTCAGATGCTCCGGCTCCAGGGAGAGCACCTGCTCCACCGAGTCCTTCCAGCTGTCCATGTCCTGCTCCGGCAGGCCGTAGATCAGATCCAGGCTCAGGTTTTTCAGCTTGGCCGCCCGGGCGGCCTCCACCGCCTCCTTCGCCTGCTCAAAGGTGTGGGGCCGGTGGAGGCTTTGCAGCTCGCAGTCGTGGGCGGACTGCACCCCCAGGGAGATGCGGTTGACCCCCGCCCGGCGCAGGGCCTGGAAGGTCTTGAGATCCACACTGTCCGGGTTGCACTCCACGGTGATCTCCGCGTCCTTGGCCAGATCAAAGCGCTTGGAGATCAGCCTGAGCAGCTTCTTCAGGCGCTTCGCCCCATAAAAGCTGGGGGTTCCGCCGCCAAAATACACCGTGTCCACCTGCCACCCCCGGGTGAGGGGGGCGGTCTCCTTCATGTGGGCCAGCAGCGCCTTCTGATAGTCGTCCATCCGCTCCTCCCGCCCGGCAAGGGAGTAAAAGTCACAGTAGTCACACTTGCTCCGGCAGAAGGGGATGTGGATGTAAAGGCCCAGTTTCTCCGGCATAGGAGGCACCTCGTTTCCATGCTTCAATGTTCAAGCGTATATTATACTACAAAATCCGGCGTTTGAAAAGCGGTGCACGCCGTGGTATACTGGGAAAAAAGCGGAAGGGGGGAGCGCGCATGGCGGAGCAGGCGCCCCGGCGGCTGACGCTCACCGTCACGCCGGCCATGGCGGGGGAGAAAATCGACACCCTGCTGCGGCGGGAGCTGCACCTGTCGGGCACGGTGATCCGTCGTATCAAGTGGCTGGAGGACGGCATCCTGCTGGACGGCGTCCGGGCCATCACCGGGCAGCGGGTGGAGGCGGGTCAGGTGCTCTCCGTCCGGGTGGCCGACCCCGACCACAAGGGCGTCATGGTGCCCGCGCCCGGCCCCCTGGACATCGTGTATGAGGACGGGGATCTGCTGGTGCTCAACAAGGCCCCCGGCGTCACCGTCCACCCCGGCCCCGGCCACTACGCCGACACCCTGTGCAATTTTATCGCGTACTACTACCGGGAGCGGGGCATCACCGCCGACGTCCACCCGGTGCAGCGGCTGGATCGGGGCACCTCCGGCCTGATGGTGGTGGCCAAGCACCCCCACGCCCAGGAGCGGCTCAAGCGGCAGCTCCACACGCCGGACTTCCGCCGGGTGTACCTGGCGGTGTGTGACGGGGTGCCGGAGCCGAAGGAGGGCGTGATCGACGCCCCCCTGGGCCGGGCGCCCGGCTCCCTCATCGCCCGGCGGGTGGATCCGGCGGGACAGGCGGCCGTCACCCGCTACCGGGTGCTCCGCGCCGGCCGGGGCCGGGCCCTGGTGGAGCTGGAGCTGGACACCGGCCGCACCCACCAGATCCGGGTGCACATGGCCCACATCGGCCACCCCCTCACCGGGGACTTTCTCTACGGCACGGAGGATCACAGCCTGATCTCCCGGCCCGCCCTCCACTCCGCCAGGCTCTCCCTCCTCCACCCCGTCACCGGGGAGCCCATGGCGTGGGAGCAGCCCCTGCCGGAGGATATGAAGCGGCTGATATGACTGTGTCATATCAGCCGCTTTTTTATTCCAGCCCGCACATGCGGGCCCATTTGCCCGAGCGCCAGCGCAGGGCGCACAGCACGCCCCGGACGATCAGATCCACGTCCATGGCCAGCCACACCCCCGCCAGGCCGAACCCGGCGAAGTAGACCAGCACGGGGGCCAGGGGCACCCGGATGCCCCACATGCACACCAGCCCCACCACCATGGGCAGACGCACATCGTGGGCGCCCCGGAGGGTGCCGGAGAGGATGATGGACAGGGCGAAGAAGGGCTCACAGAAGGCCACGATGCGCAGCATGAGTGCTGCCTGCTCCACCACCCGGGGGTCGGAGTTGAACAGGCCCGCCAGGGGCGGGGCCAGCAGGAACAGGGCGGAGGCGGTGCCGATGGCCGCCACAAAGCCCAGCTTTGCGGCCAGGGTGCCGTAGGCCCGGGCGTCCTCCCGCTTCCGGGCCCCCACAGCCTGGCCCACCAGGGCGATGCCGGCGTAGGAGATGCCGTAGGCGGGCAGATAGCACAGCCCCTCGGCGGTGACGGCGATCTGGTTGGCGGCCAGGGCCACGGTGCCCAGGGAGGCCACCACGGCGGTGGTGGCGATCTGCCCCAGGTTGATGGTGGCCCGCTCCACCGCGGAGGGCAGGCCCAGCCGCACCGCCTGGCGGATGATGGCCCCGTCGGGGCGGAGGCCCTCCCTCAGGTGCACCCGGAAGCGGTCGCCCTGCCGGGTGCCGATGCGCAGCAGGGCGATGCCCGCCGTGGTCAGGGCCGCCGCCGAGGCAATGGCCGCCCCCGCCGCCCCCAGCCCCGCGCCGGGAATAGTGATCTGTGCCCCGAAGAGCACCGCCGGCCGGGTGGGGTAGATGAGCAGGAAGTTGAGCACGATGTTCAGCAGGTTGGCCGCCGTGTTGAAGTACAGCGGCGCCCTGGTGTTGCCCATGCAGCGCAGGATGGCGGAGAAGATCTGCCCGGCGGCCATGAAGGGCATGGCCATGGTGTAGAACCGCAGGTAGGCCACCGCATGGGGCAGCACCTCCGGCTCCGCCCCCAGCCAGCGGGGGATCAGCCCGGCCAGGGACTGGTAGATCAGCAGGCCCAGGAGGCCCACCACGATGGCGGCCAGCACCCCCTGGCGGATCACCCGCCGGGCCTTCTCGTCGTCCCGGGCCCCGATGGCGTTGGACACCTGGACCGAGTAGCCCACACCCACCCCCATCAGCAGGCCGTTGGCCAGCCAGATGGGGGCCGCGTTCACCGACACGGCGGCGGTGCCCGCCGCCCCCAAAACGCCCACCATGGCGGTATCCACATAGCTGACCATGGTGGTGAGAATCTGCTCAATGATGGCGGGCCAGGACAGCCGCCACAGGGTTTTCAGCCGGGGCTTCCCGGTCTGGCTTGTCTCCATGTCTCTCCCTCTCTCATACCCCCGTCAGATCAAAGGGGGGAATGTATGCCTGCTCCGCCGACTCCGGCTCCTGGGTGAAGCCCTCCAGGCCCAGGGCGTCCATGTACTCCGCCGCGGCCCGGGCCTCCGACGGCCGCAGGCGGCGGTTCAGCTCCGGGAACTCCGCCGCCCGCCCCCAGGGGAGGTACTGGCTCATGAGGGAGAACAGCACCTCACCGGGGGCAAAATGCCCCGATACCCAGTCCATCACCCGCTTGGCCTCCGCCAGCTTCCCGGGCAATACCAGGTGGCGGATCACCACGCCCCGCTTCAGCAGGCCGTTTTCGTCATATGCACAGGGGCCGGTCTGGCGGAACATCTCCAGAACGGCCGCCTGGGCCGCCGCCGGGTAGTCCGCCGCGCCGGAGTATTTCTCCGCGTACTCCGCCGTCACATATTTCAGATCCGGCAGGTAGATCTGCACCTTTCCCTCCAGGGCCCGCAGGGTCTCCACCTTGTCGTAGCCGCCGGAGTTCCACACCACCGGCACGGGCAGGGGCTCGGCCAGGGCCTGGAGCACCACGTGGGCGTAGTGGGTGGGGTTCACCAGGTCGATGTTATGTGCCCCCTGGTCAATGAGGGCAAAGAAAATCTCCCGCAGGCGGGAGACCGCCACCGGCTTTCCGAAGTCCCGGTGGCTGATGGACTCGTTCTGGCAGAACACGCACCCCAGGGAACAGCCGGAGAAAAACACCGTCCCCGCGCCGCGTGTTCCCGAGATGGGGGGCTCCTCCCACATGTGGAGGGCCGCCCGGGCCACCACCGGCAGGGCGGGCATCCGGCACACGCCGTGCCCTTCCGTCTCGGTGCGCAGGGCCCCGCAGGCGCGGGGGCAGAGATTGCAGATCATTCCGGTTCGCTCCTTTCCGTTGGGGTTGGGCGGATACCATCCGCCCCCCGTACCACCGGCCCGTGGCGCGCGACGACCTCGGCGCGCACGTCAACCGCCATGCCCCGTCCACGGCGTAGGGGAGCACCTATGTGTGCGCCCGCTCCGAGCCGAGGGGGCGTTACAACGTAAGCCCCCTCGGCCGGAAAGCTGCCTGTAGAGCAGCTTGGGGGAAAATCCAAAAAGGGGGTCGGAACCCCCTTTTTGGTCGTTTCAAGGGGTGGGTGCAGGGCGGGGGAAATCGAAATCCCCCGCCCTGCCCTTTCTTTCCCCCCACTTTCTTTCGGAAAGAAAGTGGGGCCGCCGGAGGCCGGGCCTCCACTGGGCGGGCGGATGATATCCGCCCCTACAGGCATGGCGGTTGACACGCGCGCCGGGGTCGTCGCGCGCCACAGACCGGTGGTTCCGAGGCGGACGCACACATAGGTGCGCCCCTACGACCAGACCTCGCGGCGCTCCGTGCGGCCCATGAGCCAGTCCACGGACACCCCGTAAAAATCCGCGATGTGCCGCAGATTGTCAAAGCCCGGCTTCTGCTCGCCTTTTTCAAAACGCTGGTATTGGCGTGGGGCCATGGAGAGTGCCTCACCCACCTGCTTCTGGGTCAAACCGCGCTCTCTCCGGAGGGTATACAGTTTCTCAGAAAATTGCATATTTCCCTCTTTTCTCTTGACACGACCTTTTAGTAGTGTTATGATATTGACGACTTAAAGGACGTTAGGAGGTAATCCCATGTCACCTGCCATCGAACAGCTCTACGACTATTTTGTGGGCCAGCCCCGCCCCGATCGGTGGCCGGAGGAGCTGCAAAGCAACCCCATGCTGGCCCACGGGCAGTATGCCTTCTCCGAGGGGCTCCGGCTGGGGTATCTGCTGGCGGTGGAGTGCCTGGGACCGGAGCTGCTGCGGCCCTAGGCCTTGGGCCCCAGGTTGCCCTCCTTCCAGTGCTTGCGGCACAGGCCGATGTACCGGTCGTTGGCCCCCAGCACCACCTGCTCCCCCTCCTTGAGGACGTGTCCGCTCTCGTCAAAGCGGGCGTTGCACACCGCCTTTTTGCCGCACCAGCAGATGGTCTTGACCTCCTCGATGATGTCGGCGGTGGCCAGCAGCTCCGCCGAGCCGGGGAACAGATCTCCCTTGAAGTCGGCCCGCAGGCCGTAGCAGATCACCGGGATGTTCCAGTCGTCCACCAGGTCGGTGAGGTAGCGCACCTCCTCCCGGGTGAGGAACTGGGCCTCGTCCACGATGATGCAGGCATAGGGCTTGAGCTCCCGGGGTGTCATCTCCATCAGGTCGGAGAAGTAGATGCAGTCGTGGCTCAGACCCGCCCGGGAGGCCACGAACCGGGCCCCGTCCCGCTGATCCACCGCGGGCTTCACCAGCAGGGCGTCCTGCCCCCGCTCCTCGTAGTTGTAGCGCACCATCAGCGCGTTGGCCGTCTTGCTGGAGCCCATGACCCCGTATCGGAAGTACAGCTTTGCCATATCCTCATCCTCCTGTTTCCGTGGGGCCCAGCCGGGCCTCCACCGCCGCTTGAAACGCCTGAAAGGCGTTGGGTACCGCGTATTCGCGCTCCAGCGCGTCCCGATCCGCCCACACCCAGCCGCCGGGGAGCCTGTCCGACGCGGCCTCCACCATGCGGGAGGCCATGCGCCACTCGATGTGGGTGAAGATGTGCTTGCCGGACGGCCCGTCGGCCAGCCCCGCCGCCTCCACGGGGCAGGGGGCGGGGGAGAGCTCGTTGGGGTACTCCCACAGGCCCGCCAGCAGGCCCTTCGCCGGCCGCCGGCGCAGGGCCACTTTTTTTTGGTAAAAAATCAGGAACACCGTTCGCTCCTCCACCCGGCGGGCCTTTTTCGCCGCCTTGACGGGCAGCTCCGCGGTGCGGCCCTCCCGCAGGGCGGCGCAGAAGCCCCTGGCCGGGCACCGTGGGCACAGGGGCTCCCCGTTGGGCAGACACACCATGGCCCCCAGATCCATCAGGGCCTGGTTGAAGTCGCCGGGAGCGTCCAGGGGGATCACCTCCCGCAGGGCCGCGCCCATCCGCTTCTTCACGTCGGGCCGGGTGATGTCTCCGCCGTCGCCGGTGAGGCGGGACACCACCCGGAGCACGTTGCCGTCCACTGCCGGCTCGGGCAGGCCGAAGGCGATGGAGGCCACGGCCCCCGCCGTGTAGTCCCCTACCCCGGCCAGGGCCCGGATGGCCTCATAGGTGTCCGGGAACACCCCGCCGTGCTCCTCCACGATCTGCCGGGCGGCCTTCTGCAGGTTGCGGGCCCGGTTGTAGTAGCCCAGGCCCTGCCACAGCTTCATGAGCTTGTCCTCCTCCACCGCCGCCAGATCGGCCACGGCGGGCAGGGCCTCCATGAAACGGGCATAGTAGCCCAGCACCGCCGCCACCCTCGTCTGCTGGAGCATGATCTCGCTGACCCACACGTGGTAGGGGGTGGGGTCGCTGCGCCAGGGCAGCACCCGGGCGTTTTCATGGTACCACTGGAGCAGGGGTATGGGCAGTTGATCCAGTTCGTTCAAGGGGACACCTCCGTGTTGTGCGCGCTGTCCCGGATATTATATAATGAAGCGAAACTTTTTTCAAGGCGGCGCAATGAAAACCGCCCGCTCGCTACTCTAATGGTCAGAAAGGGGGGCGCCACCCTTGACGGAACAGGAATTTGCCGACCGCGCCGAGGCCATCAAGGCCCGGCTCTACCGCACCGCGCGGCTCTATCTGGGCAGCGAGGCCCACGCGCTGGACGCGGTGGACGAGGCGGTGTATCAGGGCTTTCTGCACTACAAAAAGCTCCGCCAGCCCGAGTATTTCGACACCTGGCTGACCCGCATCCTCATCAACGCCTGCAACGCCGAGCTGCGCCGCCGAAAGCGGGAGCTGGCGGTGGCGGAGCTGCCCGAGACCGCGGCGGAGGAATTCGACGCCCTCCCTCTGCGGGAGGCCATCGCCCGCCTGCCGAAGGAGCTGCGGGCCGTGATCGTGCTGCGGTACTTCCAGGGGCTCACCATGGCGGAGACCGCCCAGGCCCTGGGCCTGCCGCCCGGCACCGTGTCCACCCGGCAGCGCAGGGCCCTGTCCCTGCTGAAGCTGCACCTGACCGAGGAGGTTTGAACCATGAACCGTATGGAAGAATATGAGGCCCTCCTGCGCCAGCCGGAGGAGCTGCCCCCCGCCCTGGAGGACGCCGTGGGCCGGGCACGGGCCAGAGCGCGCCGCCGGAAGCTGCGGAGGCGCATCAGCACCCCCGCCGGCAGCGTGGCGGCGGTGTTCGCCGTGTTCGTGCTGATGGTGAACCTGTGGACGCCCTTCGCCCTGGCCTGCGCCAGGGTGCCCGTGCTGAAGGAGCTCACCGCCGCCGTGGCCTTCTCCCCCAGCCTGAAGGCGGCGGTGGAGAACGACTACGTCCAGTATATCGGCCAGAGCCAGACGGAGAACGGCATCACCGTCAACCTGGAGTACCTGATGGCCGACCAGGGCGGGCTGATGCTGTTCCTCTCCATCACCGGGCCGGAGGAGGCCACCTCCTTCATGCCCCGTGTGGAGTTCACCACCCCCGACGGGGAGGGGCTGGAGGGCTGCTCCGTCCTGATGGACAGCGTGGCCCCCGGGGAGCTGACCAACGCCGTCACCGTGGCCTTCAAGGGGGAGGAGGAGCCCCAGCTCCCCGAGGCCCTCCACATGACCTGTCAGGTGCAGGCCCACATACCCGGCGTCACAGACCATGAGACCTGGACGGCGGACGCCGCATTCACCTTCGACTTCCCCCTGGATCAGCGGTTCCGGGGCCAGGGGCGGACGGTGGAGGTGAACCGCTGGATCCAACTGGACGGCAACGACATCCGGATCGTGGATCTGGAGCTCTATCCCACCCACGCCCGGCTGAACCTGGAGCAGGCCCCGGACAACGCCGAGGAGCTCCAGGGTCTGGACTTCTATCTGGAGGACGGGGAGGGCAACCGCTATGAGAAGGGCTCCGCCAGCGGCCTGTCCGCCATGGGGGATTCCTACCTGTTCGAGAGCCCCTATTTCAGCGATCCGAAGCACCTGACCCTGTACGTCACCGGAGCGGACTGGGTGGACAAGGATCTGCAATATGTCACCGTAAACCTGGATACCCTGGAGAGCGGGCCCCTGCCCGAGGGGGTGACCATCCGGGGGGTGACCCATGAGGACGACGGCACCCCTGTTCTGCACTACCGCGCTCCGAAGACCGATGTCTTTTCCAGCGTGTACACCGCCCCAGACGGCACCCAGTGGAGCAGCAGGGGCGGAGGATATAGCGAGGCCGACGAGTATGTCGGAAACGACGAGTGGATTACGATCGAGGGCATGTACGACAGCTATATGTTCCTGACCGACTACCCCTGGGATACCGTCACCCTGGAGCTGAACTGGTCCCACACCACCACCTTCGATGCCCCCGTTACGCTGACCATCCGGTAGGGGCGCACTGTGTGCGCCTGCCTCCCGGAAAACGGCGCGTCAGGGATGCCGCGCCCTACAGTCTGGGGCCAAATTGAAACAGCGGGTGCCGGCCAATGGCCGGCGCCCGCTCGTCTTATTTCAGCAAGTCCTCCAGAATCTCCACCGCGTCAAATACCAGACGGTCGCAGTGGGGCTTGCGCTCCTCCCCGTTCTCCTTGGCCATGCGCAGCAGGCCGGCGCAGTCCAGCGCCTGGTTTTTCTCCCGGAAGCGGCGCATGAACTCCGTGGCCTCGTCCGGGCCCTTGCCCGCCAGGCCCAGCACCATCAGGGCGCTGGTCACCGCGCCGCAGGTGGAGCCGTGGTGCATGCCGGAGCCGAAGTTGGCCCCCATCCGAAAGGCGGCCTCCCTGTCCAGCCCGCAGGCATCGGCAAAGGGCACCAGCACCGACTGGCAGCAGTTGAAGTGCACATCCGTCCGGGCCCGCAGGCCCTGGGTCTCTTCCATTCTCGTCATTGCTGTTCTCTCCTTATGCTCAGTTAAACATGTCGCCATGTTGTTCAAACAGGCGGTGGACCTGCTTCAGCAGGGGGGCGTGCTCGGGCCGCTTCAGGCCGGGGTCGCGCTCCAGCAGCTCCCGGGCAGCCAGCTGGGCCTCCTTGAGCGCCCGCATGTCCCCCGCCAGATCGGCGATGCGCAGCTGGGGCAGGCCGTGCTGCCGCTGGCCGAAGAAGTCGCCGGGGCCCCTGAGCTTCAAGTCCTCCTCGGCGATTTGGAAGCCGTCGGTAGTCTTGGTCAGCACCTTCAGCCGGGCCCGGCTGTCAGGGTTTCGGGTGGAGGTAACCAGCACGCAGTAGGACTGGTGCCTCCCCCGGCCCACCCGGCCCCGGAGCTGGTGGAGCTGGGACAGGCCGAAGCGGTCGGCGTTCTCCACCACCATCAGCGCCGCGTTGGGCACGTCCACACCCACCTCGATCACCGTGGTGGACACCAGCACGTCCAGCTCCCCTCCGGCGAAGGCGGTCATGACCGCGTCCTTCTCCCTGGGCTTCATCTTCCCGTGTACCAGGCCCACCCGCAGGTCGGGGAACACCTCCGTCTGGAGGCTCCGGGCGTAGGAGGCTGCGGCCTTCAGGCCGGCCCCCTCGTCCTCCCCCTCCTCCACGGCGGGGCAGACGATGTAGGCCTGCCGCCCCTCCCCCACCAGCTTCCGCACAAAGCCGTACATCCGCTGCCGCTTGTCCTCCCCCACCACAAAGGTCTGCACCGGCGTGCGGCCGGGGGGCAGCTCGTCGATCACCGACACGTCCAGATCCCCGTAGATCACCAGGGACAGGGTGCGGGGGATGGGGGTGGCGGAGAGCACCAGCACATGGGGGGGCCGCCTGGCCTTGGCCGACAGCGCCGCCCGCTGGGCCACGCCGAAGCGGTGCTGCTCGTCGGTGATCACCAGGCCCAGATCGGCGTAGTCCACCCCCTCGGACAGGAGGGCGTGGGTGCCGATGAGCAGATCCAGCTCCCCCGCCGCCAGGGCGGCGAGCAGCTCCTTCCGGGCCCTGCCCTTCACCGCCCCGGTGAGCAGGCCCACCCGCAGGCTGGCCTGCTCCAGCAGAGGGGCGAGAGATCGGAAGTGCTGCTCGGCCAGCAGCTCCGTGGGAGCCATGAGGGCGCACTGGCGGCCGTTTTTCGCCGCCAGCCAGGCGCCGTAGGCCGCCACCATGGTCTTGCCCGAGCCCACGTCCCCCTGTACCAGCCGGTTCATGGGGGGGCCGGCGGACACGTCGGCGGCGATCTCGTCCATCACCCGCCGCTGGGCCCCGGTGAGGGGGAAGGGCAGCAGGGCCAAAAATTCCTCCACCGGGGGAATGGCAAAGGGCACCCCCGCCGCCTCATCCCGCCGGGTGCGCAGCAGGGCCATGCCGCAGGTGAGGTAGAACAGCTCCTCAAAGATCAGCCGCCGCCGGGCCAGCTCCAGGGCCTCCTCGTCCCGGGGGAAGTGGATGTTCCGGCAGGCGAACTCCGCCGCCGCCAGGGCGTGCTCCTGGCGCAGCGGCCCGGGAAGCACCTCCTCCAGCTGCCCGGCGCACTCGTCCACGTACCGCCGGGCCAGCCCGGCAAGCAGGTTGTTGGAGATGCCGTGGGTCAGGGCGTAAACCGGCAGGATGCAGCCGGTGAAGCGCACCCTGTCCGAGCGCTCGCACACCGGGTTGGTCATCTGCCTCCGGCCCGGAGGGCCCTCCACCTTCCCGTAGACGATGTAGGTCTCCCCGGGGCGCAGGGCGTCCTTCATGTAGGTCTGGTTGAAGAAGGTGGCGGTGAGGCTGCCGGTGTCGTCCACCAGGCGGGCCTTCACCAGCTCCAGCCCCTTGCGGATGCGGGAGAGCCGGGGGGGCTCCGCCACCAGCAGCTCCAGGCACACCGGAATGTCCACCGGCGCGGCGGCCACGGTGGAAAACTTCCGCCGATCCTCGTAGCTTCTGGGGTAGCAGCGCAGCAGATCCTCCACCGTCACCAGCCCCAGCTTCTCCAGGCCCCTGGCCCGGGCCGGGCCGATGCCGGGCAGGGTGTCCAGCCGGTCGGCAAGCCGCAGTACCATGGCGCTCCCTCCTCTCCCCCTGATTGCTTTGTAGTGTAGCACATTTCCCGGGGCCGGGCAAGGGCCCGCCCGTTTTCCCCGGTTTGCTGGACGAAAGCGCCAAAACAAAAACCTGCCGGTCAAAATTCCTGTGCTGTCTGCCAATCATTGCAATAAAATCCGTTTGTTCTTGCAAAACAACCCGCACGCTGTTATAATACTGTCAACGACAAGAATTACAAATGTGTCGGCAATGATGCCGACAGCACAGCAGGCCGCACACGCCTGCTGCTTCTGTATCCTCCCCTATTTTTTGACAGAATCCCTCTCATTTCATTCAGGAAGGAAGGAAAGCATGGCGGAAAAACAGTTCAACAAAGTCCTGGTGGCCAACCGGGGCGAGATCGCCATCCGGGTGTTCCGGGCCTGCTACGACCTGGGCCTGCACACGGTGGCCATGTACTCCAACGAGGACACCTTCTCCCTCTTCCGCACCAAGGCGGACGAGGCCTACCTTATCGGCGAGAACAAGTCCCCCCTGGGGGCCTATCTGGACATCGACGGTATCATCGACCTGGCCAAGCGCCGCAACGTGGACGCCATCCACCCCGGCTACGGCTTCCTCAGCGAGAACGCCGACTTCGCCCGGGCCTGTGAGGAGGCGGGCATCACCTTCATCGGCCCCTCCTCCAAGATCCTGGCCCAGATGGGGGACAAGCTCACCGCCAAGGCCATCGCCAAGGCCTGCAACGTGCCCACCATCCCCGGCTCGGCCGAGCCCCTGAAGGACGGGGAGGAGGCCCTGGCCAAGGCCAGGGAGTACGGCTTCCCCATCATCCTCAAGGCGGCCGGCGGCGGCGGCGGCCGCGGCATGCGCCGCTGCGATAAGGAGGACGAGGTGATCCCCGCCTTCAACCTGGTGAAGAGCGAGGCCAAGAAGGCCTTCGGCAACGAGGACATCTTCATCGAGAAGTACCTGGTGGAGCCCAAGCACATCGAGGTGCAGATCCTGGGCGACCAGTACGGCAACGTGGTGCACCTGTTCGAGCGTGACTGCTCCCTCCAGCGCCGCTACCAGAAGGTGGTGGAGTTTGCCCCCGCCTTCAGCGTGCCCGAGGAGACCCGGCAGAAGCTCTATGAGGACGCGGTCAAGGTGGCCCGCCACGTGGGCTATGTCTCCGCCGGCACGGTGGAGTTCCTGGTGGACAAGAGCGGCGCCCACTACTTCATCGAGATGAACCCCCGCATCCAGGTGGAGCACACCGTCACCGAGATGGTCACCGGCATCGACCTGGTGCGGGCCCAGATCCTCATCGCCGAGGGCAAGCCCCTGTCCACCCCGGCCATCGGCATCCCCAGCCAGGATTCCGTCCACCTGAACGGCTACGCCCTCCAGTGCCGGGTGACCACCGAGGATCCGGCCAACAACTTCGCCCCCGACACCGGCAAGATCACCGCCTACCGCTCCGGCGGCGGCTTCGGCGTCCGGCTGGACGGCGGCAACGCCTTCACCGGCGCGGAGATCTCCCCCTACTACGACTCCCTGCTGGTGAAGGTCACCTCCTGGGACAACACCTTCGAGGGGGTGTGCCGCAAGGCCATGCGGGCCATCTCGGAGGAGCACGTCCGGGGCGTCAAGACCAACATCCCCTTCGTCACCAACATCCTGGCCCACCCCACCTTCCGGGCCGGGGCCTGCCACACCAAGTTTATCGACGAGACCCCCGAGCTCTTCGACATCGACACCGGCCGGGACCGGGCCACCAAGGTGCTCAAGTATATCGCCCAGATCCAGGTGGACAACCCCTCCGCCGAGCGGCCCCAGCACGACATCCCCCGCTTCCCGCCCTTTGAGCACACGCCCCCCCGGTGCACCGGCCTGAAGCAGCTGCTGGACGAGAAGGGGCCCGAGGCGGTGCGGGACTGGGTGCTGGGTCAGAAGAAGCTGCTCATCACCGACACCACCATGCGGGACGCCCACCAGTCCCTGCTGTCCACCCGCGTGCGCACCCGGGACATGGTGAAGGCCGCCGAGGGCACGGCGGAGATCCTCAACGACTGCTTCTCCCTTGAGATGTGGGGCGGCGCCACCTTCGACGTGGCCTACCGCTTCCTCCACGAGTCCCCCTGGGAGCGGCTGGACCTGATCCGGGAGAAGGCCCCCAACCTGCTGCTGCAGATGCTGCTGCGGGGCGCCAACGCCGTGGGCTACACCAACTATCCCGACAACGTCATCCGGGAGTTCATCAAGGAGGCCGCCCGCAGCGGCATCGACGTGTTCCGGGTGTTCGACTCCCTGAACTGGATCCCCGGCATGGAAGTGGCCATGGACGAGGTCCTCAAGCAGGGCAAGCTGTGCGAGGCCACCGTGTGCTACACCGGCGACATTCTGGATCCCAAGCGGGACAAGTACACCCTGAAATACTACGTGGACATGGCCAAGGAGCTGGAGAAGCGGGGGGCCCACCTTTTGTGCATCAAGGACATGTCCGGCCTGCTGAAGCCCTACGCCGCCAAGAAGCTGGTGTCCGCTCTGAAGCAGGAGATCGGCATCCCCGTTCACCTGCACACCCACGACACCTCGGGCAACCAGGTGGCCGCCTATCTCATGGCCGCCGAGGCCGGCGTGGACATCGTGGACTGCGCCATCGACTCCATGTCCTCCACCACCAGCCAGCCCTCCATGAACGCGGTGGTCACCGCCCTCCAGGGCCAGGAGCGGGACACCGGCCTGGACCCCGACAAGCTGCAGAAGCTGTCCGACTACTGGGCCGACGTGCGCCTGCGCTACAGCCAGTTTGAGGCGGGCATCAAGAACCCCTCCACCGACATCTACCGCTACGAGATGCCTGGCGGCCAGTACACCAACCTGAAATCCCAGGTGGAGAGCCTGGGCCTGGGCCACCAGTTCGAGGACGTCAAGGAGATGTACGTGAAGGTCAACCACATGCTGGGGGACATTGTGAAGGTGACCCCCTCCTCCAAGATGGTGGGCGATCTGGCTATCTTCATGGTGCAGAACAACCTGACCCCCGAGAACATTGTGGAGCGGGGCGAGGCCCTCACCTTCCCCGACAGCGTGGTGAGCTACTTCAAGGGCATGATGGGCCAGCCCGCCTGGGGCTTCCCGGAGGATCTGCAAAAGGTGGTGCTCAAAGGCGAGGAGCCCATCACCTGCCGCCCCGGCGAGCTGCTGGAGCCCATCGACTTCGACAAGGCCCGGGAGGAGGTACGCAAGTTCTACCCCGAGGCCGACGACCACAACGTGATCTCCTGGTGCCTGTATCCCAAGGTGGTGGAGGACTTCTACCGCCACCGGCAGGAGTACGGCTATATCATGCGCATGGGCAGCCACGTGTTCTTCAACGGCATGGCCCTGGGCGAGACCAACAAGATCAACATCGAGGACGGCAAGACCCTGGTGATCAAGTATGTGGGTCTCGGCGACCTCAACGAGGACGGCACCCGCAACGTGCAGTTCGAGCTCAACGGCATGCGTCGGGAGGTGGCGGTGCCCGACAAGACCGCCCAGGCCCAGGTGAAGCATGTCACCCTGGCCGACCCCTCCGACAAGAGCCAGGTGGGCGCCTCCATCCCCGGCATGGTGTCCAAGGTCAACGTCAAGCCTGGCGACACCGTGGAGGAGAACCAGGTGCTGGCCGTCATCGAGGCCATGAAGATGGAGACAAGCGTGGTGGCCCGCATGGCGGGCACCGTGGATCAGGTGCTCATCAAAGAGGGCGGATCGGTCAAGGCCGGCGAGCTGCTCATCACCATCAAGTGAGTTTCTAAATGGCGCGCCGGGGTCGTCGCGCCCTACGGAGCGCTCATAAGGCAACCTCCGCTTCCGCATATCCAGGGGCCGGGCTGAAAAGCCCGGCCCCCTTTTTTGTCGACCGAAAACCCCCGGCTATGCCGGGGAGTTCCGTAAAAGCTTAAGCGGAGAGTAGGAAATAAAAACTCCCTTTGCTATACTGGGGATGCGGTCTGGCAACTGCAAACTCAGGAAGCAAAGGGAGGTCATTCAAATGAACGACACAAGTAGTCTATCACATACGAAATGGAACTGTAAATATCATATTGTATTTGCGCCAAAGTTTCGACGGAAGATATTTTATCAAGAGAAGCGGAAGGAAATAGGAGAAATACTGCGGAGACTTTGCGAATGGAAGCAGGTGGAGATCATAGAGGCGGAGGTATGTCCTGATCACATCCACATGTTGGTAAGTATCCCACCAAAGATCAGCGTATCCGGTTTCGTAGGGTTTCTGAAGGGGAAGAGCACGCTCATCATTTATGAGCGCCATGCAAATTTAAAATACAAGTATGGGAACCGGCAATTTTGGTGTAGAGGATACTAAGGGCCATATAAAATAGGAAAACTGCAAATATAAGGCTTTTCGGAGCCTACAATCCGAAAAAATAAAATAAAAGTCTATCACATTACGCTGAAAGCCGTCCGGGT
>DGYMJ06203__coassemble_349_pt1 | contig 40249 bp, 39 predicted proteins | sample DGYMJ06203__metabat2_low_PE_040 | metagenome-assembled genome bin DGYMJ06203 | reverse complement strand
TCCGTCGGGCAGGGCCCCCAGCAGGCGCACGGGGGCGCTGAGCCACTGGTCGGGATCCACCGTCAGCTCGCCCAGGCTGTCATACTGAGCCTGAGGCAGCTCCAGGATCTCCCAGGTCTCCCCGGCGTCCCGGCTGAACAGCAGGGCGCTCTCCGGCTCGCCGCTCCGATAGCCCGTCATCACCGCCAGCACATTGGAGCCGGCGGAATACATTTTGCTCAGCTCCCACTCCTGATCGGACAGGGGGAGGGCGATCCGCTCCCAGGTGGCCCCGCCGTCGGTGGTGCGGAACACGGGTGCGCCGTTGAAGTGGCTGAAGCCGAGGAAACCAATCTCGTCGGTCACAAAACAGGCGCAGGAGGGAAACCAGTGTACCGTTTCCGTCTCCGACACCATGGTGGGCCGCCCCGTCTCCGTCCAGGTGCGGCCCCCGTCGTGAGTGCGGTAGACGTAGGTGTCCGCGTTGCCCGCCGCCGGGCCGATGGTGAACACAAACCAGCCGTTGAGACCGTCCACCATCCCGCCGGTGCCGGACAGCAGGCCCACCAGGTCGGTGGCCTCATTCCGGCCCGCCAGATCCTGGTTGGCCCACTCGGCGGGCACGGGGATCAGGGCGTCCAGCTCCGTCCACTCCGTGTCGCCGGGGTAGCGGATGCGCAGGTTCTCCGCATCCCATTCTGGCCGGGGGGTATAGGCGTTGATGGTAAACAAATATCCGTCCTGGCTGCCGTCGACCCAGGTACAGGTTAGGGTGTAGATCTGAACCTGGTCGGAGGGATCCCCCAGGGCATGGCCCCCCAGGTACTCCAGGCGGACGCCGAAGGAACCGCCCCCACCGCCCTGGGACAGGGTGCGCCAGGCCTCATAGCCCACTTCGGACCCCTCCAGGGTGTAGGCCGTCACCTCCTCCGGGAGGGTGATGGTGAGCAGCTCACCCATGGCCGCCGTGACGGCGTCCCCGAGGAACTCCGCCCGCTGGTCACCCGCCACCACCACCGGCTCGGTGAGGGGGCCGGGGGGCACCGAGGGCAGGGTGAGCTGGAAGGCGTACTCCAGCTCGTGGGTGCGGAGCCCCGCCTGCCAGGTGCAGGAGAGCACATAGGCCCGGGTCTCCATGCCCGTGCCGGGGGAATCCTCCCGGGGCTCCACCCGCAGGAGGAAGCCGTTTCCCGCCCCATAGGGGGACAGCTCCACCTCCTGGGGGGTGACGGCCGCGCCGTCCTCCACCAGGTACTCGGTCAGCGACCACGCATCGGGGAACTGCCCGTTGTCCAGGTAGAGATCCACCCAGGGGCTGGGGGTGGCGGCGGTGCACGCCGTCTCGGGCAGCGTCTCCGGCCAGGCGGCGTCCTCCGGCGCGCCCATGTTGACCACCTCCGCCCCCTCCGTGTCGTCCGTTTCCAGATGAACCCGGAGGGTGGGGTACTGGCCGTCCAGGCCGGTGTCCGGGAAGGTGGGGTCGGCGGCCAGGGTAAACACCAGCAGCGTCCCCAGCACCGCCACCACCACCGCGGCCCACCGGGCGGCGGGTTTCCACTTCAGGGCCCGCTTGATTCGATCCTTTACCCCTGTCTCCCCAAAGCCAGGGGGCAGCAGGGGCCCCCGGCGGGGGGAGGCCAGGGCCAGCAGGGCGGCGGAGTACTCCCTGGGGCTGCCGCAGGATTTCAGCACTCTCTCGTCACATTCCAGCTCCAGATCCCGCACCAGCAGAACCCAGGACAGCCAGAGAACCGGGTTGAACCAGTGGACGCCCATGATCAGAAAATAGATGAGCTTACACCGGGAGTGGCCCAGCTCGATGTGGCTCTCCTCGTGTATGCGCACCCACCGCAAGTTCTCCCCCTCCAGCCCGGCGGGGACGTACACCCTGGGGCGGATCACGCCGAACACGAAGGCGGTGGGGATCCGGTCGCTCTCCCACCACCATCCCTCCCGGATGGAGCCCTTCCGCACGGCGGTGGACAGCAGGGCACGGGTTCTCAGCCAGGAGAACAGGGTATAGCCCCACACCGCGATCACACCGGCCAGCCACACCCGGGCCAGGATGTCCGGGAGCGACAGCCCTTCCGGCTCGGTCTGCGTTTCCGGGGTGGCCGCCGCCTCGGGGATGGAGAAGCTGGGGGCGGCGGGCTGCTCCTCCGGGGCCGCGGCGGCCCCGCCGTCCGCTGTCTCTGCCGGGGCGGCGGTGGTGGGCGGCGCCTCCGCCGCCGGTTCCATCCGGGCCAGGGCGTCCACCCGCTCCTCCACCGCCGGGCTGAGCCATCCCATGAGAGAGAAGGCGGAGGTCATCAACCCCACCGGCAGCACCATGCGCAGGGCCACCACCAGCCACAGGAGCACACATGCCAGGGCGGGCAGGCGCACCCGCCGGAACAGCCACCGAAGGGGCAGGACAATCACCGTCACCCCGGCTGCCATCAGGCTCATCTGGAGGATGGTCAGAAACAGCTCAGTCATGGCGCGCCCCGCTTTCGTCGATCATCCGCCGCAGCTCCTCGGCCTCCTCCGGGGACAGCTTGTTGCCCTTCAAAAAGGCCGCCACAAAGGCGGGCAGGGAGCCGCCGAAGCCCCGCTCCACCACCGCTGCGCTCTCGTACTGGCGCACCTGCTCCCGCTTCACCAGGGCGGTGACGGTGGCGTGGTCGTTGCGCAGGAACCCCCGCTCGCCCAGCTTGCGGATGAGGTTGAAGGCGGTGGACTTCTTCCAGCCGAAGGCCTCCTCGCACCGCCTGGCCAGGGCGGTGGAATTCACCGGCTCCAGGCTCCACACCAGATCCATCAGCCGGTACTCCGCGTCAAACAGCTTATACTCCTCCATAGGCTCGCCCTCCTGGTTGGTTTGTTCAAAGAAACCTTTCTGTAAGACTAGTTTATCCGAACAAACCTCTCCTGTCAAGAGGGATTTTTCCGCCTGTGCCTGTGAGGCGGGCGCACGCTGTGCGCCCCTACACGCGTAGGGCGCGGCGGCCCGGCCTGTGGGGCGCGACGACTCGGCGCGCCCACAACTCCTGCAACTTCCCATCCCTCGCCGCGTACAGATGGAAACCGGGGGTGGAAATATGCGCTTTGCCATCTACAGCCGCAAATCGGTGCTCACCGACCGGGGGGAGTCGGTGGAAAACCAGGTGGAGCTGTGCCGCCGCTGTCTGGCGGCCCAGTATCCGGACGTGAGGCCGGAGGACATCGCCGTCTATGAGGACGAGGGCTTCTCCGGCAAGGATCTCCAGCGGCCCCAGTTCCGCCGGATGCTGGAGGACATCCGCCGGGAACGGCCGGAGGCCCTGGTGTGCTACCGCCTGGACCGGGTGAGCCGCAGCGTGGGGGACTTTGCCGACCTGATCCGGCGGCTGGAGGGCTGGGGGGTGGGCTTCCTCTGCATCCGGGACAAGTTCGACACATCCACCCCCATGGGCAAGGCCATGATGTACATCGCCAGCGTGTTCGCCCAGCTGGAGCGGGAGACCATCGCCCAGCGGGTACGGGACAACATGCGCCTGCTGGCCCGGACGGGGCGATGGCTGGGGGGCGTGCCCCCCACCGGCTTCCGGGCCGAGCGGGCGGCGGAGGTGATCGTGGACGGCCGGGCCCGTACCGCCTGCCGCCTCGTCCCCGAGCCCGCCGAATGGAGGGCGGCGGGGGAGATCTTCCGCCTGTTCCTGGCCCGGCAGGGCCTCACCGGCCTGCCCGCCGCCCTGGCGGACGCCGGTGTGGTCAACCGGCAGGGGAAGCCCTTCTCCCCGGCGGGCCTGCGGGAGATTTTGCAGAACCCGGTGTACTGCGCCGCCGACGGCGACGCCTGTGCCTGGTTCGCGGAGCGGGGGGCCGATCTGTGCTTCGTCCGGTCGGACTGTGACCCCTGCCGGGGCCTGCTGGCCTACCAGAAGCGGGACTACACCGGCGGCCGCTCCCCCCGCAACCCGGTGGAGAGGTGGATCGTGGCCCTGGGGAGGCACCCGGCCCTGGTGCCGGGGCGCACGTGGACCGCCGCCCAGGCCCTGCTGACCCCGGGCCGCGCCCCGGCGGTGCACAACTCCAAAGCCCTGCTGTCCGGTCTGCTGTTCTGCGCCCGGTGCGGCTCTCCCATGCTGCCCAAGACCCGGAAAGATGGTGCCTACGACTACATCTGCCGGGCCAAGCTGCGGGGCGGGACGGGGGCCTGCCCCTGCCAGAACCTCAGCGGCGCGGACACCGACGCACTGGTGCTCTCTCAGGTGCTGGCCCACTTGCCCGGGAAATACGAAGCCCTGGCAGGGGCGGCGCTGGGCCGGGAGGAACGGCGGGCCCTGTGCCGGGCCATGCTCCAGGGGTGCCGGTGGGACGGGGAGGCACTGACTTTGACCCTCTGCCGGCTGTGAATTTGCCCTTTCTCCGGAGGCCCATTCCCGACGCTGATTGCAATCCTCTCCATGTTCTTCGCGGGCACGGCGGGAGGGCTGGCGGGGGGCCTGCTGGCCGCCCTGCTGCTGACGGGGGTGATCCTGCTGGGCATCCTGCTCACCTTCTGGGCCTCCCGGCTCCTGTCCGCCACGGTGCTGAAGGGCGTGCCCTCCTCCTTCACTCTGGAGCTGCCCCCCTTCCGGAGGCCCCGGGTGGGGCAGGTGGTGGTGCGCTCGGTGCTGGACCGCACCCTCTTCGTGCTGGGGCGGGCGGCGGCGGTGGCCGCCCCGGCGGGCCTGCTGATCTGGCTGTGCGCCAACGTGCAGGTGGGGGGAGACAGCGTGCTCAACTGGTGCACCGGCTTTCTGGACCCCTTCGCCCGCCTGCTGGGCCTGGACGGGGTGATCCTCATGGCCTTCCTGCTGGGCTTCCCCGCCAACGAGATCGTACTTCCCATCGTCATCATGGCCTATCTCTCTACGGGCAGTATTGTGGAATACGAGAATCTGGCGGCGCTGAAAACCCTGCTGGCAGACCACGGCTGGACGTGGCTGACAGCGGTGTGCACCATGCTGTTCTCTCTGGCCCACTGGCCCTGCTCCACCACCTGCCTCACCATCGCCAAGGAGACCAGGAGCGTCAAGTGGACCGCCCTGTCCATCGCCCTCCCCACCGGGGTGGGCATGGCCCTGTGCCTCCTGGCGGCCTCCGCCGCCCGCCTGCTGGGACTGGTCTGAGTCTGCCGGAGACACAGAACGGCCCCCGCCGGGCGCTGTGCGCCGGCGGGGGCCGTTTCACCGGGAAAGGCTCTTGCAATTTTCTCCGCTATCGGTTAGAATTGGCGTGGAAACATAAATAGCGGCAGAGCATGGCGGGTGGCCGCCCGCCATGCTCCGATGATGAGTGACGCACCACTCAGCACCACGGTTTTGACCGCACCGTACTCCCATTATACTGTTGGAGTGTGCCCATTGCAAGTCTGAACAACAGGAAATCGGAGTCGCGTGTTCGCTTTGATTGAGCACAATCAGGCGGTGTTGAGCTATGCACTCAACACCGCTTTTATGTTTCCGGCGGAACCCTGCGGCGGGGGCTTGCCCCCGCCCGGGCCGTCCGTCGGAAATCATCGGGAAGGAGAGGAGAATCCGGAAAGTCTACCGCGTTCAACCACCAGACTACTTGACCTTCCACCGTGTGGAGGGTATATGGTTCCCAGGAACCGCGGGGCGGCCCGGCCAAACCGGCTGTCCCGTCAAAAAGGAGGAATTGGATATGAAACGAATTTGCTCCCTGCTCGTGGCAGGGGCCCTGGTCTTTCCCCTGGTGATCCCCGGCGCCGGCGCGGCGGAGGCCGCCCCGGCCACCCTGGAGGAGACGGCCCAGGCCGCCGCCCAGGCGGCTTTGACCACCGGCGGGGCCCAGAGCATCCAGTACGCCGTCTGGCAGGACGGGGAGATCATCCTCACCGGCCACGCCGGGGACTACTCCCGGACGGAGAACCGGGCCCTCACCGACGATATGCTCTACGGCATCGGCTCGGTGAGCAAGGTGTACACCGCCGCCGCCGTGCTCAACCTGGCGGAGGAGGGGAACATCGATCTGGACGCCCCGGTGACCGCCTATCTGCCCGATTTCACCATGGCGGACGCGCGGTATCAGGACATCACCGTGCGGATGCTGCTCAACCACTCCTCCGGCCTGCCCGGCTCCACCACCGCCAACGGCTTCCTGCTGAACGATCCGGACACCCTGGCGGCGGACACCCTGCTGGAGGAGCTCTCCGGCGAGACCCTGAAGGCCGACCCCGGCGCCTTCAGCGTCTACTGCAACGACGGCTTCACCCTGGCGGAGCTGGTGGTGGAGGCGGTCAGCGGCAAGGACTTTGACGCCTATGTCCGCCAGGCCATTCTGGAGCCCGCCGGGCTGGACAACACCTGGTTCCCCGGCGAGGATTTTGACCAGAGCCTGCTGGCCAAAACCTACCTCACCGCTGAGGACACCCGTGCCCTGCCCAACGAGACGGTGGGCATCCACGGCACCGGCGGCATCTACGCCTCCGCCTCCGACCTGGCCGCCTTCGGCGGGCAGGTGTGGTGTACCGACGCGGTGCTCAATCAGGAGAGCCGCACCGCCGCCCTGGCTGACGAGTACGCCCGCGGCCTGTGGCCGGAGGACGACGAGGACGTGGTGAGCTACGGCCTGGGCTGGGACAGCGTCCACTGGTATCCCTTCGCCTACAGCGGCATCCAGGCCGCGGCCAAGGGGGGCGACACCATCGTCTACCACGCCGGGCTGGTGGTGATCCCCGAGTACAACCTGGCGGCGGCGGTGCTGTCCTCCGGCGGCGTCAGCACCTACAACGAGATGGCGGCGGGACAGATGCTCATCGCCGTCCTGGCCCGGCAGGGGGTGGCGGTGGACCAGACCGCCCACACCCTCCCCGCCGCCGAGCGGGCGGAGATGCCTGCCGAGCTGATGGAATACGCCGGCATTTATGGGGACTCCTCCTCGGCGGCCATTGTCACCGTGACGGCCGACGGCGTCCTGTCCACCGGAAACACGCCCCTGTACTACTACAGCGACGGCTCCTTCCGGGATGAAAACCAGATCGTTATGCTCAAGTTCGTGGAGGAGGACAACGGCCAGGTCTACCTGTGGCAGAAGGGCTACTCCTCCATTCCCGGCCTGGGGGAGCAGCCCAGCTCTTCCTACATCTACGTAAAGCTGCCGGAGAACCCGGTCTCCCCGGAAACCCAGGCCGCCTGGGATGCCCGCAGCGGCAAGCTCTACTTGGCCCTGAATATGAAGTATACCAACATCAACTACCCCCTGGCCCTCCCCGCGGCGGCCCTGGCCACCGACCCGGTGAACATGCCCGGCTACATGGCCTTTGACCGCATCGTGGACGCCAACCGGGCCGAGGGCGCGGCCCAGATTCCCAGCCTGTACGGCCGGGACTGGCAGAACATCACCATGACCGAGCAGGACGGGGTGGAGTACCTGTCCCTCATGGGCGCTCGCTATGTGGACGGAACTACCATCGAGACCCTCTATGGCGGCGCGTCCTCCTGGTCCACCATCCAGGCCGACGGCTATGCCCGGTGGTATCAGATCGGCGCCGACGCGGCGGGCAAGACCCTGACCGTCCAGGTGCCGGAGCACAGCGGCTTCGCCGTCTACGACGCCAACGGGGCCAACGTCGCAGCCTCCTGGGCCTGGGGCGACACCTCCGCCGTCCTGCCTGAGGGGGGCTGGGTGGTCTTCGCCGGCGACCCCGGTATGCGGTTCCACCTGGCCCTCACTGAGGCCGCAGAGTGAGATTTCCCTTGGGCCTTAAAAATGTCACAGCTCAACAGAGAGGCGCGGAGATTTCCTCCCCGCGCCTCTCTCCTGCAAAAGAAACGCACCGCCCATTTGGGCGGTGCGTTTCTTTTGCAGGGATTCCCGTTCAAAACGATGGGATACCTGCGTGCCATACTTTTGCGGACTGCATGGATGGTTTTGTTCTGGTTTGATCAGCCGATGCCGCCCCACCAGATGCCCAGCACGAAGCAGGCAACACACAGGGGGACAAAGACATACTTGCCGAAGGGCATAAACCACTTCATGATGGGCTTGTCGGAGCCCAGCTGAGCGGCGGCCAGGGCATCCTTCTTCTTCATGACCCAGAAGAACATGATGCCGGCGGCCACAGCACCCAGCGGCAGGATGTAGATGGAGACCATGTCCATCCACTGGGAGGTCCAGGGCTGGATCAGCAGGGCCACGATCAGGCCCACGACGTGGATGAGGCCCACGGCCATCCAGCGCTTCAGGTGGAACTGCTGCTGCAGGAAGTTGACGGGCGTCTCAAACAGGTTGATGACGGAGGAGACGCCGGCGAAGAGGATGGCCACGTAGAAGAAGATGACGATCAGTCTGGCGATGCCGCCCATGCCGTTGAACACGGGGAGCACGTAGATGAACATCAGGCCGGGGCCGCTCTTATCCAGCTGGGCGCCGGTGGAGGCCATGGCGGGAATGATGATGAACATGGCCAGCAGGGCCGCGGAGGTATCCAGGATGGCGCAGATCACAGCGGACTGGCGGATCTTCACGTCATCGCCCAGATAGGAGCCGTACACCACGGAGCCGGAGCCAGCCACCGACAGGGAGAAGAAGCACTGTCCGAAGGCGTAGACCCAGACCTGGGGATTCAGCAGGCCAGCGGGATTAAAGGTGAAGATGTACTGATAGCCGGCGGCGGTGCCGGGGATGAAGATCATCACGATGGCCAGCACGATGAAGAGGACATACAGGATGGGCAGCATGATCTTGCAGGAGGCCTCGATGCCGTTGGACACGCCGGCCAGCATGATGACCAGAGAGACCACGATGCCGACGATGATCCAGAAGTTGTTGGCGCCGCCGGTGGCGAAGGTCATCTGAAGGGCCTCGGGCAGGCTCTGCGCCTCCGGAGCCATGGCTCCGAAGGTGCCGCCGATGACGTCCATATCGGTACCCATGGCGGTCAGCTCACCGGTGATGGCCATCTTGGTGTAGGCAAACACCCAGCCCATGACCACGGAGTAGCCGATGGCCAGGAGCAGGGAGCCCAGCACGGGCACGCCGCCGATCCACTCGCCGAGCTTCTTGGAGTGGCCGCCGTTCTCCATGGCCTTGCCGAAGGCACCGGAGGGGCCGCTCTTGGCCCAGCGGCCCAGAGAGAACTCCTCCATCATGCCGGACTGGCAGATGATGAATGCGAAGATGAAGTAGGGGATCAGGAAGGTCAGGCCGCCGTACCGGGAGACCAGCATGGGGAAGCGCCACACGTTGGCCATGCCCACGCAGGAGCCCACAGCGGCCATAATAAAGCCGAATTGGGACTTAAAGCCATCCTGCTTCTGCAGGGTGTTATTATTCGCCATAAATTGCACCTCTCATTCTTTCAACGCCACTCCACAAGCGGCGAAGAGAAGACCTTTGCACCCCAAAAGGAAAGCGCCCGGCAAACAGAGGTATTCGGTTTGCCGGGCGCTTTTTCCGTTCAGGCTACATCGTTCCGCGTCATGCAGTCACGCAAAATTGTGCCAGGAAAAGAACGGCGCCCAACAAACAAGACTATTCTGTTTGTTGGGCGCCGGTTCCGCCAGATTGGCCGCATTGTTACCACGTCATGCGGTCACGCAAAGTTGTCGGAAAGGGAGCTTACTTCTCCTCGTTGGGATAGGGCTCCAGGAAGGCGTGGAAGTGACGCATCGGCAGGTTGTGGCCCCAGACAATGCGCATGTTGGGGATGTTCTCGCGGTCCTTGTACAGGTCGGCCACGGCGGCGATGACGTAGTCCAGGTGCTCCTGGGTCAGGCGGCTGCGGTCGATGGCAAAGCGGACCACGTTGCAGACCTCGGCCTGCTGCTCGGGGGTCTTCAGGTCATACTCCATGGAGTAGTCGCCCAGCTCGGAGACACGGATGCCGTAGCGGCGGATCAGCTCCAGGCTGAAGCCCTCGCCGGCGAAGGTGTCATGGCCGCGCTTGCCGTCGAAGAACTCGTCCATGTTGATGTACACGGCGTGGCCGCCGGCGGGCAGCACGACGCCCTTGACGCCGGCCTTGTAGAAGCCCTCGGCCAGGTAGTTGCACTGGGCAACACGCTCGTTCAGGTAGTTGAAGTCGCAGGACTCATACAGGCCGACAGCCAGAGCCATGATGTCACGGCCGGACATGCCGCCGTAGGAGTCGTTGCCGTAGCAGGAGATCTGCTTCACCTTCAGCAGAACGCCCACATCGGTCTTAACGGTGCCGTCCTCGTTGAAGTCGGAGAAGTTCTTCCAGAACAGGCCCTTGTCGCGGAAGGCCAGCATGCCGCCCATGTTGGCGTGGCCGTCCTTCTTGGCGGACATGGTGAACACGTCGCAGTAGGAGAACATCTCGGTGGCGATCTCAGCGATGGACTTGTCGGCGTAGCCTTCCTCGTTGGTCTTGATGAAGTAGGCGTTCTCGGCCCAGCGGGCGGCGTCGAACACCAGGGGGATGTTGTACTTGTGGGCCACGCGGTTGATCTCCTTCAGGTTGGCCATGGAGACGGCCTGGCCGCACACCGGGTTGTTGGTGATGCAGGTGAAGATCAGGGGCACGTTCTCGGGGCCGACGCCCTCAATCAGCTGCTCCAGCTTCTCGATGTCCATGTTGCCCTTGAAGGGGTTCTTCTCGTACTTGCCGCCCTCGGGAACCTCCCACAGCAGCTCCTTGTTGTACAGGTTGCGGGGGATGGAGCCCATCTGCTTGATGTTGCCCTCGGTGGTGTCGAAGTGGCCGTTGGAGGGGATGGTGAACTTCTTGCCGGGATAGCGCTTGGCGAGGATGTTCCGCACGATCTCCATCAGGACGGACTCAGCGGCACGGCCCTGCTGGATGATGAAGGTGTTGGGGCGCTCCATCTGCGCGGCGCCGCCGTTGAACAGGCCGCCCTCGTACTCGCAGAGGTAAACCTCGTCCATCATCTTCTCCACGTCGCGGCAGTCGGTGCGGACCAGGTCGATGATCTTCTTCCAGTTCTTCTCGCCGCCGCGCTCGAAGATGTCGCGGAAGGTGTCCAGCAGCACATAGTAGCCGGTGTTGCGGCCATAGGCCTCGTCGCCCAGGAACAGGGAGGCCCACTGATGGTTGGTCATGGCGGTGGTGCCGGAGTCGGACAGCATGTCGATGGTCAGCATGCCGGCGGGGAAGGCGAACTCGTTGTAGTGAGTGGCCTTCAGGGCGCGCTCGCGCTGCTCGATGGTGACGGTGGGCACGTCACGGACGGCGAAGGTGTAGTGATGGGGGGCGGGAACGTTCAGGGGATAGTTCGGCAGATTCTTATCGATGTCCATTTTGATTACCTCCAATAATCTTGGCGCGATGCGCCTTTGTTTTCAGAGGATACCCCGGTCGTCGGAAGCGGGAAGCCTTCCCCGCTCCAGCAACAGGCGGACAGTACCTTTCGCAATTAGGGTGCGCTGCGGGATTACAGCGCGGCGGTGACCTCGATCTCCACCAGGGCGTCCTTGGGCAGACGGGCGACCTCAACGGCGGACCGGGCGGGATAGCTCCCCTCGGTAAAGAACGTGGCATACACCTCATTCATGGCGCCGAAGTTGTTCATGTCGCTCAGGAACACCGTGGTCTTGACCACCTTGTCCATGCTGCTCCCGGCGGCCTCCAGAATCGCCTTCACATTGGTGAGGGACTGCTTGGTCTGGGCCTGAATCCCCTCGGGGAACGCGCCGGTGGCGGGATCAATGGGCAGCTGACCGGAAGTGATGATCAGTCCATTGAGGGTCACGGCCTGCGCGTAGGGCCCGATGGCGGCGGGCGCGCGGTCTGTGCTGACAACTTGCTTCATAGTCTGGGTTCCACCTCCCTTCAACTGTAATGATTTTATTACGAGGAGAATAGTATGTCAAGGTGGAATTGTTCATTTCGTTGAAAAGTATATTTTACGATGTATATTTTGTGTAAAATAGCAACAACAAAAGAGTTATAGCGCAATAATAAATTTTAGTTATAAGAATTTATTCAAACTCTTTGACAAAGCCTGATTCTCTTATTATAATAGGCTTAAGAGAAAACTCTCACGCTGCAAAAAATGAGGGGAGGGGACTGAATATGGCCAGCCAGTTGCTCCAGCAGTATGTAAAATTAACCGAATTTCTCGGCCATACACTGGGCCCGGACTATGAAGTAGCCCTGCATGACCTGACGGACCGGAACCGATCCATTGTGGCCATCGCCAACAGCCACGTCAGCGGCCGGAAACTGGGGGCGCCGCTGACCAATACGGCGCTGAAAATCCTACGGGACAAGAGCTATGAGAGTCAGGACTACCTGCTTCACTACCGCGGCGTCTCTGCGGATGGGCGGGTGCTGCGCTCTTCCACCTTTTTTATCAAACAGAACGGCAAACTGCTTGGGATGCTGTGCATCAATTTCGACGACAGCCGATACCATGCGGTGAGCGAGGAGATCCTGCGTCTGTGCCATCCTGACAAATTTGTGGATACGAATTTCCAGGTGGACACGGGCCGGGTTGACGAGCTGTCCGCCATTCCCGCCCCGCCGCCGGAGCGGTTTCACAGCTCCAGCGGGTCAGTGGCCGAGGAGGCCGTCTACCGGGCGCTGGACCGGCTGGGCCTTTCTCCGTTGCGCCTGACGCCGGAGGAACGGATGGAGATCATCGCAGGCCTGGAGGCTGACGGAATTTTCCTGCTCAAGGGGGCGGTCAAGCCGGTGGCGGATGCGCTCCAGTGCTCTCAGGCAAGCATCTACCGCTACCTGTCCCAGATCCGGCGTGAGCGGACGGGACAGCGTGTGCGCCCGGAATAGCGCACGCAGCCGCGCCGGCGGTCCGCAGGGCGGCTTTTATAGGAGAAGGAACAAGCAAAACAAAATATTGCTGGGAGGAGACATCATGGTGATGGAACTGACGCCGGAAAGAGCGGCGGATTTTCAGACTGCCTGCGCGTACGAACGTGTATTTGGCTCGGAGATTCTCGCTCTGCTGAGGGTTTACGGCCTGGATGACGGAAGGGTGTGCTTCTACCTGGAGGAGCAGGAGGGGAGCCCTGCGGCGGCCATCGCCCTGCAGGACAGGGCGCTCTGGGTGTCCGCCCGCCCCGGGACCGGAGTGGATGGGCTGACAGCCCTGGCCCGGAGTATCGACGGCCTGCTGGAGGTCAACGGAGATCTGGCCACGGCCCAGGCCCTCCAGCCCATACTTGGCGGCGAGATCGACAGCAGTGTCTACATGGTGTACCAAGGGGAGATGCCGCCGGCCGACCCGGCGGTGCACACGGGCACCCGGGAGGAGGTCTTTGATCTGCTCCAGCGGGGACACCCCTATTTCCGGGCCCACCATGCCGACTTCGCCCCCTGGGCGGAGGAGATGGCCCGTAAGCAGGAGCTGGGCCTGGCAGAGCTCTTTGTTATGGAGGCGGAGGGGCAGCTGGTGGGTACCGGCAGCATCGGCGCCGAGGATGACGAGTGCGGTGTGATTACCTCTGTGGCGGTGGTGCCCGAATTCCGCCGCCGGGGTTACGGCGGCCGCATCACCAGCGCGGTAACCCGGCGGATTCTGGAAAAGGGGAAGGTCCCCCGGATGAACGCCGGCTATGAGGCGGTAGCCCGCCTCTACCGCAGCTTGGGCTTTGTGGACTGCGGGAGATGGGGCTGCCTCTGCCTGGAGGGGCTTCCCACATGACAGCCGGATATATTCGGCGCATTGCCGATATCGTCTTGGGCATGGTGGTCAGCGCCGTGGGGATCGTGATGATGCTCCAGGCCAACATCGGCCTGGAACCATGGAGCGTCCTTCAGGAGGGCATGTCCAACACCCTCGGCATCACCTATGGCACCGCATCTATGATTGTGGGGGCCGTGGTAGTGGCGGTGTCCCTGCTGTGCGGGGAACCCATCGGGCTGGGTACAGTCCTGAACATCATTCTCTGCGCACTCTTTATTGACGGCCTGCTGGCCCTGGACTGGATTCCCCGGATGGAGACACTGTGGGGCGGCCTGCTCATGCTGGTGGCTGGGCTGGAGATCCTGGTCATCGGTACCTGGCTCTATATGCGGACTGCCCTGGGCTCCGGCCCCAGAGATTCCCTGATGGTGGCGCTGGCCCGCAAGACCGGACGGTCGGTGGGGATCTGCCGTGCCACGGTGGAGATTGCCGTGATTGTGGCAGGCTGGCTCCTGGGCGGACAGGTGGGCATTGGCACCGTCATCTCGGCGGTGGGGCTGGGCTCCCTGTTCAATCTGAATTTTAAACTGCTGCATTTCCATGCGTCAGAACTGCGCCAGGAGAGCATTCTGGAGACGCTGCGCAGCCTGTGCCGGCTTGGCCGGAAGACCTCCTGAGCGCCTCCCTTCCTTTGATATATGTTGGACTCAGAAAGGAGGGATCCTATGCAGCTGCAGCAGCTGATCTACTTTGTGACCGTGGCGGAGCAGGGCAGCATCAACAAGGCGGCGGAGAAGCTGTTTATTACGCAGCCCAATTTGAGCAAGGCCATCTCCAACCTGGAGAATGAGTTGAAGGTGCGGGTATTCAACCGCACCAACAAGGGCGTGGCCCTCACCGACGGAGGTAAGAAGCTCTATCAGTATGCCCGCACCATCCTCAACCAGATGGAGCTGATTCAGGGCCTGTCCCAGAAGGAGCGGCCCCGGATTCTCTCTGTTGCCGCCTATCCCATCATCACCATGGGCAGGCTGGCGGCGGAGTTCCACAATGCACACCGGCAGGACAATATTGAGATCAAGCTGGTGGAGCAGCGGCTGCAGAACGTGATGGAGAGCGTGGAGGGCAGCCATGCGGAGATCGGCTTTGTCATGGTCAACAACGCCCAGCTCAAGGAGTTCAGACATACGGTCAACTATAAGGATCTGGAGTTTCACTTGCTTGGAAAGGATACCTGGTATCTGAATGTCGGCCCTCACAGCCCCTTCTACGACCGGAAAGAGGTCTATATGGAGGAGCTGCTGGACGCCACGTTTGTCCGCCTGCCCGACGACTATTTCTCCAACCTGACCCACTACCTGGAGATCGGCGGCATCCACCTGGGTAAGATCCGCCGGAAGCTTTACGTCAGCGACAGCGCCGCCATTCTGGCCCTGCTGCGTCAGACAGACGTGATCCGTTTCGGCCCTGCCCTCAGCGCCCCCGACTTTGCAGAGTATGGCATCCGCTCCATCCCCGTGCGCAACTCCGGTGTGGAGATCAGTGTTGGATGGCTCCAGCGCAAGCGTGAGCTGCTCACCCCTGAGGCGGAGGAGTTCGTGGGCCTGCTGAAGGGGCTGTTCCCCTCCCCCGGGGCGGCGGATCCAGAGCCGCATCCGCTATAACCTGTTATTCATATTTTTTATGGCCAAGTTATAACTACCTGGGGATATGTGTTCAAAACGTCGAAAACAGTTTGAAAAACCTACAAAAAGAACGGCACTGTATTTGGTTACAGTGCCGTTTTTTTTGTCTGAACTGCATAAAATTTAGGCTCTTCTATCGCCTTTTTTACAAGGCGCTCCGGTTATAGCTACGTTATAACTATTAGGATTTGGACATGGCCGAAATTGACATGCTATGCTTTCCGTGACAAGAAAATCGCGAAAGGATGAGGGCCTTGGAACCGATTATCGCTCTGACTGTTCTATTCTGCGTCTATGCGGCGGGTGAGCTTATTGCCCAGAAGTCAAAGGCAGTCTTTTCCACTGTGCTGGGCATTGCAATCCTGCTCCTGGCCGGCTTCTGGAGCGGCATTCTGCCCCGCTCGGTGATCGAGGATGCCCAGGTCACCGGCTTCGGCAATGTCATCGCGGGAATCCTCATTGTCTCCCTGGGTACCACCATCGACTTTCCCGAGCTGCGGCGGCAGTGGAAAGTGGTCGTCACTGCCCTGGTCTGTGTCGTCGGAGCCACTCTGGCAATCATCCTGATCGGCTATCCCCTCATTGGAAAGGAGATGGCCCTGTCCGTGGCCCCCATCTTCGCCGGAGGCAGCGCGGCCACCCTGATCATGACCACCGCCCTGGATGAGATGGGCCTGGTGACCGCCAGCACCCTGTGCATTGTGATGTATGTGGTGCAGAAATTCATCGGTGTACCCATTGCATCTCTGCTGCTGCGGCGCACCGCCGTCCAGTTCCGGGACAACCCGGCGCTGGTGGCCGAGTACAGCCAGCAGCAGGAGACTGTCGCCGGCTCCCGCCGGGGCCTGCTCCAACTGCCCGCTTCCTTCGCACGCCCCTCTGTCTATCTGGCCAAGCTGGGCCTGGTGGCGGTGGCGGCCCACTTCCTCTCTGAGCTCACCGGCGGGGTGATCCACTACTTCGTCCTCTGCCTGGTGATGGGCGCGGTGTTCTTCGCCCTGGGCTTCCTGGAGAAGGGCATCATGTCCAAGACCCAGTCCGGCGGTCTGATCACCTTCTTCGTTACCATCCTGATCTTCTCCAATCTGGCCACCACGACCCCGCAGCAGGTGCTGTCGGTCCTGCCCGCCCTGTTGCTCTCCGCGGCCTGCGGCGTGGCCGGCACGGTGCTCCTGGGTTTCATCTGCGCCAAAGTGATGAACTTCCCCTTCGGCCTGGCCGTCTCCTTCGGCATCAGCTGCACCTTCGGCTTCCCCACCACCATGCTGATTCCCCAGGAGGTGGCCGAGGCCTTCGGCCGAACTGAGACAGAAAAGGCCGCCATTCTCAACTACCTGTTACCCAAGATGCTGACAGCGGGCTTTGTGACGGTAACCATCGCCTCGGTGCTCATCGCCGGCGTGGTCGTCCGCATGCTGTAGCTGATAGAGAACGAAACCAAAGGAGGAATTCGTATGGAGGAATTGTTTGAAAAGATCCGCCGGTATGTGGACGAACACCACGACGACATGCTGGCCCTCTGGGAGGAGATGGTCAACACCGAGAGCGGCTCCCGCCAGCTGGAGGGTGTGGCCGCTATGGACGCGATTCTCCAGCGCGAACTGGAGAGCGTTGGCGCCAAGGTCCAGGTGCTCCCTGTGGAGAACGCCGGCGGCGTGCTGGTGGCTGAGTGGAACAGCGACAGCCCCAAGGCCCCCCTGCTGTTCATCGGCCATGTGGACACCGTGTTCAAGGAGGGGGCCGTCGCGGCCAACCCCTTCCGCATTGATGAAAACGGCTTCGCCCACGGCCCCGGTGTGCTGGACATGAAGGCCGGCCTTGTCATCGCCGTCTACGCCATCAAGGCCCTGGCCGCCGCCGGCTTCACCGGTCGGCCCATCAAGTGCGTCTTTGCCGGTGACGAGGAGAATCTGCACATGCTCTCCAACGCCAAGCAGGTGATGATGGAGGAGGTCAAGGGCGCCGCGGCCGCCTTCAACTTTGAGACCGGCTTCATGGACAACCGCTTCGTGGTGGGGCGCAAGGGCGGCGGCCCGGTATCCCTGACGGTCCACGGCGTGTCCGCTCACTCCGGCAACGCCCCGGAAAAGGGCCGCTCCGCCGTGCTGGAGGCCGCCCACAAGATCGTGGCGCTGGAGGCCTGCAACGACATCCCCCGGGGCAAGCTCATCAACTGCGGCAAGATCACCGGCGGCATCGGGGAGAACACCATCCCGGATTTGTGTACCCTCAATATCGGTGTCCGCTTCCCCTCCACCGAGATCAAGAATGAGATCCTTGATGCCCTGGAGCAGGCCGCGTCCCACAGCACCGTCCCCGACACCTGGGCAGAGCTGGACACCAGCCGCCTGATGGAGTGCATGGACACCACCGACGGCGTCATGGCCCTGTTCCGCCACATCCAGCGCACCGCCGTCAGGTGCGGCATGGACGAGCCCGGCTGCTTCCAGGTGGGCGGCCTGTCCGACTCGGGCATCACCGTGGCCTGCGGCATCCCCACCGTGTGCGCCATGGGCGTGCGGGGCGAGGGAAACCACACCCCCACCGAGTATGCTGAGGTGAAATCGCTCTTCGAGCGCTGCATTCTGGCCGCCTGTGCGGCCGGCTCTCTGGAGGACGACTTCACGGAGCAATAAAACCGCGAAAGAAGGAGGAAAAATCACCATGGAAGAGAAAAAAGCAAAGAGTGAGAAGGTCGGTGTAGGCGCATGGATTGCGCTCATCGTGCTGATCCTGATCCTCTCCGGCGCCTTCCGCACCATGGACGGCCCCATCAAGGTGCTGGACTTCACCAACCTGTCGGGTACCTTTGGTACCATCGGCGACACGGGCGCCAACCTGATCGGCTCAGGCGGCACCGGCGCCAAGGACGGCTTTATGGCCGGCTTCAACCTGATCCCCGCCGTCATGTTCTTCTGCGGCCTGCTGGCCGTGTTTGAGCAGCTGGGCGCCTACAAAGCCTCGGAGATCCTGTTCCGTCCCCTGCTGCGCCCCCTGCTGGGCATCCCCGGCAAGTGCGGCATCGCTTTCATCTCCAGCTTTACCGGCTCCGACGTGGCCGCGGTTATGACCCGCGACCTCTATGAGGAGGGCTCCATCACCGATGACGAGCGCACCATCTTCGTGGCCTATCAGTACGCCGGCTCGGCCTGCATCAACAACACCATTACCGGCGGCGCGCCCCTGGTGGCCATCAGCCCGGTGGCTCTGGGCCCTTGCATCCTGATCATGGTCTTCTGCAAGATCATCGGCGCCAACATCGTGCGCATCATTCTGCGCCTGTCCGGCAAGAAACGCAGCAAGGAGGGAAAGACAGCATGAGCAACGAGACGAAAACTGCGGCCGTCCAGCCGGCCGCCCCGGCAAAAGAGAAAAAGCCCTCTGTCGTCGATACCTTCCTGAAGGGCTGCGCCAGAGGCTTCAAGGTGGGTATTGAGAACATCACCCCCGCCATGATCCTGGGCTATGTGCTGGTGTATATCCTCCAGGAGACTGGCCTGATGGACCTGCTGGGCGTGGTCATGTCCCCCGTCATGAACCTATTCGGCCTGCCCGGCGAGGCCTTCGCCGTGCTGATCTCCGCCTTCTTCGCCAAGGCCTCCGGCTGCGCCACCGCCGCCTCCATGTACCAGGCTGGCACCCTCACCCTGGGCCAGGCTTCCATGATGCTGCCCGCCTGTATCCTGATGGGCACCCTGATCGGCCACTATGCCCGTATCGTGCTGGTCACCGGCTCCAACAAGAAGTGGCACCCCCTGCTCATCGTGGTCTGCCTGCTGGACGCGGCCATCAGCCTGGTTATCATGCGCGTCATCCTGGCGATCATGGGCATTCAGTAAGTTTGGAGAGGAGAGAATCAGCATGTCCAGACAGCGGGGGCGGCAGCTTCAGGGCTTTGGCTGTGTCCTGATCGTGACCGTCATGCTCATCGACCACTTTTTGTTCACCCTGCAGGACAATTTTGTACTTGCCTGCGCCATCGTCTCTGCCGTCGCGCTGATTGTCGGCATCCGCGTGGTCAAGCGAGCGGATGACCAGGAACAGGCGTCGGCGTGCGGAGTGCCGACCCGCCAGTGAGCCCGGCTCAGCCGGATGGTCGGCCTGCGATTCGGATGCCGCCATTTCCACAGTGATACAGTGATAAAAAAGGCCCAGGCCCGGACGTTTGTCCGGGCCTGGGCCTTTTTTCAGCAGATGTGGTCAGTTTTCGGTCAGCTCCACATAGAGGTCATCCAGGGCCGGGGCCTCGTCAATGAGCCCCTGCTCCCGCAGCCAGTCCACGTTCTCCTGCCAGCACGCCGCGCTCTGGGAGAGGAAGGGGGCCTCGTCGGTCTCCATCAGGGGGAGCAGAGTCTCCAGGCTCTTCTGCTCCACCGTCTCGGACAGGGGGAAATTCTCCTCGTTCTGGTTGTCCAGCAGGGTCTGGAGTCCTCCCGCCGGGTCGTTCTTCACGTCCGCAAAGCCTCTGGCGGAGGCCCGCAGGAAGGCCTGCAGCACCTCCGGCTCGTTCTGGATCATCTCGTCGCTGGCCAGGAACACCCCCTCGTAGTAGGTGGGCACGCCGTAGTCGTCCAGCTCGAAGTAGTTGACGGCGAAGCCCTCCTCCTCCATCTGGGGCACCTCGTGGTTCACCAGGCAGCCGATGGTGGCGTCCACGTTGCCGGTGGTCATGGAGCTCATGAGATCAAAGCCCACGTCGATCATCTCCACGTCGCTGGAGTCCGCTCCCACGCAGGCCATGATGGAGCGGATGAGGGCCTCTGACAGCTCGGTGCCCGCATAGCCGATGGTCTTGCCCACCAGATCCTCCGGTGAGTGGATGTCCTTCTCCGCCAGGGAGAGGACGATGTTCAGCGGGGCCTGCACCACCGCGCCGATGGACTTCACCGGCACGTCCTGGTTGGCCCGGGCGATGATCACGTCCTGCTGGTAGTACAGGCCGATCTCCGCCTGCCCAGCGGCCACCAGGGAGATGGCGTCGTTGGTGTTGGAGGGGAACTGGATGTTGACCTGCAGGCCCTCCTCGGCGTAGTAGCCCTTCTCGATGGCGTCGTAGAGGAAGGCGTGGAGGGCGTTGGGGTACCAGTCCAGCACCACGTTCAGCTCCCGCAACTCCCCGTCCGTGCCGCCGGTCTGGCCGGTGGCTGGGCTCTCCGAAGCCGGAGTGGAGGCGCAGCCGGTGAGCAGGAGCAGGGCGCCCAGGGCAAGAGCCAGCTTCTTTTTCATCTTCCATCGTTCCTTTCTTTTCCTGTTCCGTATCCATTTCTGTTGTGGGGCGCGACAACCCGGCGCGCCGCCCATGGTTCTTATGATTCGCCCCGCCAGCGGACGAAATAACGCTCCAGCAGGGCCACGATACCCACCGCCAGCATGGCGGCGGCGGCCAGGAGGACGATGGGGGCGAACACCCCGGCCCCGTCCAGCTGGGTCATCATGCGGCGGGAGAAGTAGCCCAGGCCGCTCTTGGCCCCCAGCCACTCGCCGATGGCCGCACCGATGACGCTCATGGGCACCGCCATCTTGACGGCGGAGAAGAAGTAGGGCAGGGCGCAGGGGATTTTGATCTTTTTGAAAATCTCCCATTGGGAGGCCCCGTAGGTCCGGAGCAGCTCGATCATCTCCACCTTGGCCGAGCGCAGGCCGTCATAGACGGTGATGGTGATGGGAAAAAAGGTGATGAGCACCGTCACCAGCACCTTGCTCCAGATGCCGTAGCCGAACCACAGCACAAAGAGGGGGGCGATGGCGGTGGTGGGGATGGTCTGGGACACCACCACCAGGGGATAGAGCATCCGCCGCACCAGCCCGCTGGCGTCCATGGCCACCGCCAGGGCCAGGCCCAGCACCAGGGAGATGGCCAGGCCGATGCCGGTGACGGTCATGGTGGCGGGGAGGTGAACCAGAAAGAGGGGCTCCCGCAGCTCCCACAGCCGCTGTAAAATCTGCACCGGCGTGGGCAGGATATAGGCCGCGTCCATCTCCGTGGCCCCGGCCTGCCACAGCAGGAGCAGGGCAAAGAGGAAGATCAGGGCGGGCAGATTGGCCCTGCAGGCTTTTTTCATGGGCTCACCTGCTTTCTCAGCAGCGTAATCAGCCGCTCCTTCAGCTCCACCAGCTCCGGCCGGGCCAGGCAGGCGCGCTCCCGGGGGAAGGGGGCGGGTATGGGGAGCTCGGTCAGGGTGCGGATGGGGGTGGACTCCACCACCAGCACGCTGGAGGAGAGGAAAATGGCCTCCTCCACGTCGTGGGTGATGAACAGGATGGTCTTCTGGTGTCTCTGCCACTGCTCCAGCAGCCACTCCTGCATGGAGATGCGGGTGAGGAAGTCCAGGGCGGAGAAGGGCTCGTCCAGCAGGAGCAGGTCGCTGCCGGTGAGCATGGTGCGGGCAAAGGCCGCCCGCTGCCGCATGCCGCCGGAGAGCTCGCCGGGCATCTTCCCGGCGCACCCGGCCAGCCCCACCTCCGCCAGGGCGGCCTCCGCCCGCTCCTGCCGCTGGGATTTGTTCAGGCCGCCGGCCACCTCCAGGGGGAGGGCCACGTTCTCCCCCACAGTGCGCCAGGGAAAGAGCAGATCCTTCTGGGGCATATAGCCGCAGTACCGCTTGCGCCCGGCGATGGGCGCGCCGCCCACCTTGATCTCCCCGGCCTTGGGGTCGAGCAGGCCGTTGATCAGGCGGAAAATGGTGCTCTTGCCGCAGCCGCTCACCCCCAGGATGCAGTGGAAGGAGCCCGGCTCCACCCGGAAGGAGAGAGCGTCGATGATGTCAAAGTCCTCGGAGGGGTACTGGTAGGACACCTTGTCAAATTCCAGGATGGACATGGCTACCGCTCCAGATTCCAGGACATGTCCCAGAAGCCCAGCTCATACCGGCTGCAGGTGACGAAGATCTCCTCCAGCCGCCGGTACTCCGCCTCGGTGCACCCCTCCGCCAGATCGTCCATCAGCGCCACCAGGGCGTCGTTGGTCTGCTGGTAGTCCTCTCCGGCGTAGCTCTGCACCCACTCGCCGTAGAAGGGGTGCTCCGCCGCCCCGGGGATGGCGGCCAGCCGGGCGCCGATCTCGGCGTAGCTCCAGGAGCAGGCCAGGATGGCCGCCACGATCTCCGCCGGCCCCCCGGCGGCGGCCGCCGCCAGCATGTAGTGGGTGTAGGACAGGTTGGACAGGGCGGGGCGCACGGCGAACACCTGTTCCTCCGTGATGCCCAGCCGGGCCATATAGGCCCGGTGCACCTTCATCTCGCCCCCCAGGATGGCGTCCACATTGGCGGCGAATGTACGCATCAAATCCGGATCCCGGGCCTTCACCACCCCGTAGGCAAACACCCGGGCGTAGTCGAAAAGGTACAGGTAGTCCTGGAGCAGAAAGTGGCGGAACTTCTCCAGCTCCAGGGTGCCGTCCCCGATGCCCTTCACAAAGGGGTGGCTGTGACAGGCCTCCCACACCGGGCGGGCGGCCTCATAAAGACGTTGCGTCACGGTCATACCGCATTCCTCCAATCCAGGATGCACTCGTCCGCCAGGGCGGACAGCTCCGGCCAGTCCCCGGCGTAGGACGGCTCGGGGACGGCCACGGTGTAGAAGCCCGCCTCCCTGGCGGTGCGGGCGGCGTAGAGGGCGTCCTCAAAGACGGCGGTCTCCTCCGGGGCGGCCCCCAGGCGGCGGGCCGCCTCCAGGAACACGTCCGGCCGGTTCTTGCTCACCCCCAGGGTCTCGCAGCTGAGGATGAAGTCGAAGAGGTGATCCACCCCCAGGCGGGAGAGGCACTGGTGGGACAGGGGCTCGGCGGTGGCGGTGGCAACGCACAGGCGGCAGCCCCGCGCCCGCAGACGCTCCAGATATTCCTTCACCCCCGGCTTGAGGGGCACGTCCCGGCGGTAGTGCTCCTCCATCATGGCCTCCATCTCGTCCACGATGCGCTGGGGCGGGCCGGGTATGTGGAAGGTGTCCATGAAATAGGCCGCCCCCTCCAGCATGGTCATGGCCTTCACCATCCACAGCAGCTTCTCGTCGGGGCGGATGCCCAGGGACTCCAGATAGTCCCTCCCCAGCTCCTTCCAGTAGTGCATGGAGTCCACCAGGGTGCCGTCCATGTCGAAGATGCAGAACCTCTTATCCATGGGCCGTCAGCTCCTCCGCCAGGGCCCGCAGGCGCTTGGCGGCCGCGCCCGGGTGGGGCTGGGCGAAGATGGCGGACACCACCGCCACCCCGTCCACGCCGCTGCCCCGGAGTGCCAGGATATTGTCCGCGCTGATGCCGCCGATGGCAACCACCGGGATGTCCACCGCGCTGCAGATGGCCCGGAGCTGTTCCACGGTCAGGTTCTTGGCGTCCTTCTTGGTGGTGGTGCCGAACACCGCCCCCACGCCGATGTAGTCCGCCCCCGCTTTTTGGGCGGCAACGGCGGTGTCCACGGTATTGGCGGAGATGCCCAGGATCCTGTCCGGCCCGACCAGGGCCCGGATGTCCCGGCCCTGGATGTCCGACTGGCCCACGTGAACCCCGTCGGCGTCACACGCCAGGGCCACCTCCACCGAGTCGTTGACCACGAAGGGCACGCGGTACCGGGCCGCCTGCTCCTTCAGGATCTTGGCCTCCGCCAGAAAGGCGTCGTGCTCCATCCCCTTCTCCCGCACCTGGAGGAAGGTTGCACCGTTTGCCAGCACCTCCTCCACCACGTCGGGGAGGGTGCGCCCCCCCAGCCAGGCCCGGTCGGTGACGGCGTAGAGCAGCATGGAGGCTCTGATTTCATCCCTGGTAAATTTCATAGCGTACTCCTTGTGTCAGTTGGGTTTCCGTGAGGTTGAACACGGCGTCGATCAGATCATTGCGGAAGGTGGCATTGCCCGTGCCGTTTTGCAGGCGGCGGGCCTCGGCCGCCTCCCCGGCCACCCCCAGGGCGGCCATGGCGGCGGCGGCGGCCCCGAAGGGCGCCTCCGGCGACGCGCCGCAGAAGGCCCCGGTGAGGGCGGTGAGCATACAGCCGCTGCCCGTGATGCGGGCCATGGTGGGAACGCCGTTGCGGAGGAAGATCACCGTCTCCCCGTCGGAGAGCACGTCCACCGCCCCGGACAGGGCGATTGCCGCGCCGGTGCGGCGGGCCAGGGAGCGGGTCAGCTCCGCCGCGGCGGGGAGGGTGCCCTCGGTGACCGCGTCCCCGGCGGCCACGTCCACCCCGCTGCCGCCCCCCTGGCCCAGGGCCAGAGCACGAATCTCCGAGGCGTTGCCCCGGATGACGGCAAAGCGCACCTCTGAGAGCAGGCGGCCCACCGCCTCCCGCCGCAGGGAGGTGACCCCGGCGGCCACCGGATCCAGCACCACCGGGATGCCCAGGGCGTTGGCCCGCTTTCCGGCCAGGAGCATGGCCTCCAGATCTCCAATGGCCCCCAGGTTGCACACCAGGGCCTGGACGCCGGCCACCGCCTCCTCCACCTCCCGCACGTCGTGGGACATGGTGGGGGAGCCGCCGGCGGCCAGGATGATGTTGGCGCAGTCGTTGACGGTGACAAAGTTGGTGATGCACTGCACCAGGGGGGCGCGCGCCCGCACCGAGCGCAGGCGGGCGGCAAAGTTAAGCTGTTCCATATCCGCCCCTCACCGGTTGAGCTCTTCCAGCATCCGATCCAGCACCCTGGCCCGCTTGAGCAGCAGGAGCACGGCGCAGCCCATCAGGCCGCCCACCACCGAGGCGGGCAGGTAGAAGGGGATGTAGTAGAAGGGGGACTGGGCGTCCAGGGCGTAGAAGAACTTCATCAGGGGGTAGGCCACCATGGCGCTGACAAAGCCGGTGCCGATGGTCTCCCCCAGCAGGGCGCCCCACAGCTTCTTCGTCAGCTGGTAGAGCAGGCCGGACAGGAAGGCGCCGAACACCGCCCCCACCACCGCCTGGATGGTGCGGCCGGTGAGCATCCGCAGCAGCCCGGTGAGCAGGGCGGCGGCGAAGTTGTACCACGGCCCCAGGAACACCGCCCCCAGCACGTTACAGAAGTGCTGGAAGGGGGCCATGGAGGGGAAGTAGACAAAGGTGGACAGGACGAAGCCCAGGGCGCCCAGCATGGCGGTAAGCACCAGCTTGCGCACCGAAAGCCCCTGGGCCCGCAGGGTTTTGGCATTGGCTGTTTTCATGGGAGATTCCTTCTTTTTCACGGATTTTGGTATTTGCCGGTCTTGTCGTCGATCGTCCACACCCCGCCGGGCTTGTAGCTGATCTTCACATAGGCCAGCATGCTGGGCTCCCCGTGGGACACGCAGATGCGGCAGCACTCCTTCACGATGTCCAGCAGCTGATCCAGATCCCCCTCCAGGGTGGTCTCAAAGGGCCCCACCACGTAGTGCAGGCCGGTGGAGGCCAGGTAGGAGATCACCTCGTCCACGATGCGGCGGGTGTCCTCCTGCTCCATCACCTTGGGCAGCACCTGAATGGCAACACTTGCGTTCATTGTACGCTTCCTCCTTCTTTGATGGCGTAGTTGTGCTTGAGCGGGCCGCTGCCCGCGCCCAGATCCAGGCCGGCCTCCATGCAGGCGGTGATGTAGGCCTTGGCCCTCCCCACCGCCCGGGGCAGGTCATCCCCCAGGGCCAGGAAGGAGGCGATGGCGGAGGACAGGGTGCAGCCGGAGCCGTGGTTGTTGGGGTTGTCCACCCGGGACGCCCGGTACCAGTGGGCCTGCCCCTGCCGCCACAGCAGGTCGTCGGCGTCCTCCGACCGGTGGCCCCCCTTCACCAGCACCCCGCCGGGCAGGGTGCTGCCGATGGCCTGGGCGGCCCGGAGCATGGCGTCCTCGTCCTCAATGGCGAAGCCGCACAGCCGCTCCGCCTCGGGGATGTTGGGGGTGATCACCTCCGCCAGGGGGAACAGCTCCTCCATCAGGGCGGTGAGGGCGCTGTCCTGCATCAGGCTGGAACCGCTGGTGGCCACCATCACCGGATCCACCACGATGTGCTCCGCCCGGTACTCCCGCAGCTTGGCCCCAATGGCCCGGATGATGTCCGCGCTGGACACCATGCCGATCTTCACCGCGTCGGGCCGGATGTCCCGGAACACGCAGTCCAGCTGCTGTGCCACAAATTCCGGGGTGGCCTCCAGCACGCCGGACACCCCGGTGGTGTTCTGGGCGGTGAGGGCGGTGATAGCGCTCATGCCGTACACCCCCAGGCAGGTCATGGTTTTCAGATCCGCCTGGATCCCCGCGCCGCCGCTGGAGTCGCTCCCCGCGATGGTCAGCACCTTTTTCATACACATGCCTCCTCTTTTTTGCAGACAAAAAAACTCGGAACGCCCCGCAGAGCGTTCCGAGTACCAGAAACAGACGCCATGAGCCCCTGGCCCTGGCTGCTTCCCACTCGCCGCGTCCCTACGTTGGCATTATCCACATCAGGTCGGGTCGGGCATACGCCCCTCTCAGCCCTTTTCAGAGCTCCCCTGCGAACGATTCTGATTCAGTTTTCCTGAGTATAGCACAAAAGCGCGGAAAAGAAAAGCCTTTTTTATCCACGCAGCAGGCGGCTCAGCTCCTCCGCCGTGATGCCGCTCATGTAGTCCCCCACACGGAGGGCCTCCAGGGCCTCCGTCAGGTGCCCGTCCAGGGGCAGGCCAACCATGGCCCCCTCCAGCTCGCCCAGCTCACCGCCGAAGAAGTCCCCATAGAAACGGACGGCCTTGATTTTCCCGCCCTCCGCGCTCAGGTGGGCGGTGACCAGCCCTGCCGGGAACTTCATCTCCCGCCGCATGTCGTAGGCGGGGGAACAGCCGTAGTTCCACGCCCAGGTGGCGTACTTCTCGTTCCGCAGCTTCCGGACGGCGGCCAGATCTTCCTCCGTCAGAGTGCAGGGCTCCAGCTCCCCGCTGGCCATGGCGCACTCCTTCAGGGCCCCCTTGAAGTCCTCCATGGAGATGGGCGCAGGGGCGTGGGCGTTGATGGTGGTCACCCGGCTGCGCACCGACTTCACCGCCTTGGAGGCGAACTTGGCCTCCTTCACCCGCAGGGCGTCGGCCACGCTGGTCAGGTTGGAGTCCAGCATGATGCACCCGTGGTGGAGCAGCCGCCCCCGGCGGGCGTACTGGGCGTTGCCGGAGAACTTCATCCCGTCGATGGTCAGGTCGTTGCGGCCGGTGAACGCCGCGTGGACGCCGAAGCGGGCCAGGGCCTGGATCACCGGCTCCACAAAGATTTTGAAATTGAGGCCGGGGGCGTCGGCCCGGTCCACGATGAAGGTGAAATTCAGATTGCCCTTGTCGTGGTACACCGCCCCGCCGCCGGACAGCCGCCGGGCCACCCGGATGCCGTGGGCGTCCACATAGGCCTGGTCGATCTCCTCGGCAGTGTTCTGATATTTGCCCACCACGATGGTGTTGTCATTCTGCCAGAGCATGAAGTAGGACTTGCTTTTGTCCATCCGCTCAAAGACATACTCCTCCAGGGCCAGGTTAAAGTAGGGATCCCTGGACGGGGATTCCAGATAGAACACGCGCTTCTCTCCTCTCGCCCGGGATTTTCGACGGACGGCCCTTCCGGCCTATACATATCCGGCGGAGCCCATCTTCTTCGGAGACGTTCCACCCCGGGCCGCCTTCCGGCTGCTTCCATAATAATAGTAAATCGGAAGAAGCAGCCTGTCAACAGAGAATGGGCATCCGCCGGGACCACCTGCACTACAGCAGGTCGCGCCGCCTCTGCCGCCGGCACACCAGGCCGCACAGCAGCAGGGCCAGGGCGGCGCACAGGGCGGTAATCATCCACTCCCCGCCGGGCAGGCCCAGCAGCCGGGCGGGATCCCCCCAGAAGGTGCCCGCGCCGTCCATGACCCAGGGCACCAGCCCCCACTCCAGCACGAACACCAGGGGCAGGAGCTTGAGCAGCATGGCCACATAGGCGCCGCTGAACCAGGAGAGGACCACGGTGAAGCCGGAGGTGGCCAGGGCCAGCACCACCGTCAGCGCGCACAGGGCGAGCACGTACTGGCCATAGGTCCAGTCGAACCAGGGGAAAGCGAGCTGCCACACCGAGGTCATGGGGCAGCTCCAGAAGGTCAGGGCATCGGTGGACAGGAAGGGCCCCAGGTAGACGGCGAAGTTGACCAGGGTGAGCAGCAATCCGGAGAGCAGAGCCGCCCCCATCTGTGTACCCAACACACCCCGCCCCCTGCGGGAGGCCCACAGCATGGCCCTGGTGCGGTAGAGCCGGTCCCGCACCAGGGTGGGGGCCAGGAGGAGCGCCGCGCTGAAAGAGCACCAGATGGCGAAGTAGTGGAAGAAGTCGTTGGTGTCGGACGTCACGCCCCCAGGCAGGAAGCCGAAGGCCTCCGGCCGCGCCGCTGCCTCCTCCAGGCGCCGGGTCTCCCATTCCGCCACCCAGTCGGGCCAGTCGGCCACATGGCCCAGGGCGCTCGCGTCCCCGGCGGCCAGCCGGTCATACCGCTCCAAAAAGGTCTCCAGGGCCTCAATCTCCCCGCAGTTTGTGTTGGAATAAACTGCCCAATAGAGGTCGCGGTTCCGCTCTCTCTCCGCCCGGGCATCCTCGTTATACTGATCTTCCCAGGCCAGCCAGGAGGGCCAGTCGCGGACGCCGGCCTCCGCCGCGCCGTCCAGCTGGGCCACCTGGGCGGAAAAGGCCGCCTTGGCCTCCGCCAGCTGGCCGTCCAACTCCGAGCGCTCGGCCGGCTCTATGGTGGTGCCGTACTCCTCCAGCCAGCGGTTGGCCAGCCCGATCTCGTCCTCCCAGCTGCTGCCCAGGTGCTCGATGTAAAATTCGGTGCGGATCTGCCAGAACACCAGCCCGATGAGGGCGATGGCGGCCAGCAGGGCGGGCCGCCAGATTTTTCTCAGTTCCCAGCCCAGCAGGGCCATTTACGCCACATCCTTTCTGTGAAACCGCCCCAGGGCCCACAGGGCCGCCCCGCCCGTCAGGGCCAGGCTGACGGCCAGGCCCGCCGTCTCCTGCCAGGGGACGGCGCCGTACAGCCCCATCTCGGTGAACCAGGCGCTCAGGGAGAGCCACAGGTTCACAGGCAGGAAGTTGGCCAGCAGATAGGCTGTCCACCACCCCGCTGTCGCCAGGGCGGACGCCGCCCCCACTGACAGGGTGCAGAACAAAACCACCCCGATGGCGGCGGCGTAGGCGTGGCCGGTCAGCAGGCCCAGCGCCCCGGCCAGCAGGGTGAATACCGCCGTCAGGGCTCCGCCCCCCGCCAGGGTGGCGGCCAGGTACTGCCCCACGGTGAAGTCCCCCCAGGTGAGGTAGGGCCGGATATAGAACATCTCGCTGTAATAGTTGAACTGGCTGGACACGCTGGATGCCCACAGCCCTCCGTAGTCCAGCAGCAGAAAATAGGCCCCCAGGGTGGCCAGGACCAGCAGTGCATACAGGAGCAGATCCACCCCCAGGGCGGCCAGCAGCTTGACGCGCCACAGCCTCCGCCCGGTGCGGGTGACGCACAGCTGCCCCCCGGTGCGCCACACTCCCTCGCACCCTGTCAGCCAGATGGTCGACAGCACCCCGGCCAGGATGCCCTCGGTGACCACCGCCCGGATGAGGGTGTTGAACAGGAACTGGTGGCTGCCGTGAGTGGCAGGGCCGGCGTAGAGATCCAGGGCCGCGCCAGTGTCCGCCAGGTGCTCCACCCGGCCCTGGAGCAGATCGTACTTCCAGGCCAGCCACCGCTGGGCCAGGAGATCCCCCTCGGTCACGCTCTGATAGAAGTTCGCCAACTCGTCGGTGTCGTAGGCCTCGAAGGTGTTCTCCAGGCCGGCGACCGCCTGGAGGAGCAAGTCCCGTTCCTCCGTCTGCGGCAGCTGGGACAGCCCGGCCACGAAGTCCGCGCCCACCCGGACGCCCAGCGTCTCCGCCGCCTGGGAGGTCTGGTGGAAAAAGGCCTGATCCCCCGGCGTGACGGAGCCCAGCAGCAGGCCGTTGAAGGCCAGGCACAAGCCCAGGAATACCCACAGGGCGGGCAGGTGGAAGAGCTTGCCCCACTCGTAGGCCAGCAGCCGCCTCATATCTGCCCCTCCCGGTAGATGGCCAGGAAGGCGTCCTCCAGCCCCGGTTCCACCGGCGTTCCCCCGGCGGGCGGGGTATCGGCAAGCACCCGCAGCACCGGCCCGTCCGCCCCCTGTCCCTCGCTGAGGAGGAACTGCCCGGGCTCCAGCGCCGTCCCGGCGGGGAACTCAAAGACCCTGCCCCGGAACTGCTCCCGGATGTGGGTGGGGCTGTCGCAGCAGTAGAGCCGGTGGCCCTTGAACATGACGATCTGCCCGGCGATGGTCTCGATGTCCGAGACGATGTGGGTGGAGAGGATGACAATGCGCTCCCCGGACAGGGCGTGGATCAGGTTGCGGAACCGCACCCGCTCCCGGGGATCCAGCCCGGCGGTGGGCTCGTCCAGGATCAGCAGCCTGGGATCGTTCAGCATGGCCACGGCGATGCCCACCCGCTGGAGCATGCCGCCGGAGAACTTTTTCAGCTTTTTGTCCGCTGCGCCGGACAGACCCACCAGCTCCAGCAGTCCGTCAATGCGGCCGTCTGCCTCCCGCCGAGGGATGCACTGGAGGGCGGCGGCATAGCGCAGGAACTGCCGGGGGGTGTGGTTGGGATAGTACCCGAACTGCTGAGGCAGGTAGCCCAGCAGGCCCCGGTACTCTGCCCCCAGGGCCTGGATGTCCTCTCCCTCCCATAAAATCTGTCCTTTGGTGGGGAACAGCAGGGTGGTGAGCATCTTGATGAGGGTGGTCTTGCCCGCTCCGTTTGGGGCCAGCAGGCCGTAGACCCCCGGTGTGAAGGTCAGGGAGATGTCCTCCAGGGCGGTGAAACTCCCATAGTTTTTGGTCACATGTTCAACGGACAGCATAGGAAAAGCCTCCTTCCACACAGCGCCGGCAGAAACGGCGCAGCTCCGCCAGGTACAGGGCCAGGGCCGCCCCGCAGAGCAGGCAGAAAACCACCGTCGGCACGGTATTCAGCCACTCCGCCGCCGTCGGCCACAGAATGGGGACCATTCCGGCCGCCAGCCAGACGGCCGGCGCGGCCAGCGTCCCCGCCGCCCCCCGCAGCCGCAGGCAGAACAGGGAGAGTGCGCCGTACAGGAACAGGCCGGACAGGGACAGGGACAGCATCCAGCTCAGGGAATACAGGCGGCCGGACATGATCCACACCAGGAGATTGGCAGGCACGCACACCAGCACGGAGGCGGCCCCGAAGCACAGCATCCGCAGGGCGTTCACCATCCGGGACGAGATTCGGAAGGTCCAGGTCCACTCCCGAATGCCGGTCTGCACATCCTTCCAGGTGGTCAGCAGGGACAGTGCGGCGTAGAGCAGGGGCGACATCAGGAGCAGAACCTGGGCCAGCCCGCCAGTGTAGCTGGCCAGAAACGAGGCCGGGAACAGGCCCAGGACCCAGACCAGGACCGCCAGCGCCAGACAATCCCCCACCCCGCAGAACAGAGTGTGGACGCCCGCGACGCGCAGGATGTCCCACAGCTCCCGCCGGAGGCTGACCGGCCGGAGCAGCCCCGCGTCCAGGATCTGAGAGATGGCCCGCAGTTTCTCCTGCTGGGTGGGCATGGGGATGTCGTCAGATTTCATCCGAACCAAACTCCTTTCTCAGCCGTCCTATCAGGCGGTAATAGCGGGATTTGACTGCCGCCTCAGATTCCCTCAGTGAGGCGGCGATTTCCGGAAAGGTCTTTTCCCCGTAGATCCGCAGGCGGAAGACCGCCTGCTCCCGGGGCTCCAGGCCGGAGACCCAGGCCTCGATCCGCTCCAGCAGTACACGGTCAAGAATCCGGACGGAAAAGTCCTCCTCCGCCGGCAGTTCCGCCTCCTCCCATGGTACCGGGACCGGCCGGGCACGGCGGCGGGCATCAATGACTTTGTTGGCGGCGATGCGGTACAGCCAGGTGCGGAAGGACGCCTTCACTGCCCGATAGCCGGGCAGTGAGCGCAGAGCGGCGATAAAGATGGACTGTGTCAGATCCAGGGCATCCTCTCTGCTGCCGGTCTGGCGGTAGACGAAGCGGTAGATCTCGTCGTAATAGACACCGATCAGATGTTCTGCCGCCTCCCGGGAACCGTGGCGCTGGATTGCCCGGATCCACTTTTGCTCCTGCTCCACTGCCTCACCGCCCTTCAAAAATATATTCGCGTATGAGCGTGCCATCGTTTCCGGAAAAGAGAAAAATTGCCCCTCTGTAGGGAAAGCCGCAGCAAGGAGCGTATGTCCCCTTCCGCTGCTCCCCTCCCTTCTGTGAGCACTTTGCGGCCCCAAATCTGCCCCGCGGCTATCCCAAAACAGTCGGGCCGGCGAAAATCATTGAATTTCCGCCGGCTTGGTCTGCGGGGCAGCATTCGCCCCCACAAAGCCAGAGCCGCTGCCCACGGGTGCCCTAGCACCGGAAAAGACGGGCCGCCAGCGCGGGCACAGGGCGATCCAGAAGGGCGGCTCTTGGCGCGGAGATGAACCGTCAGGGATCCCTTTTGTGTTGGCTCAAACAACTTTTTGAAACTTTTCCGAAATTTTAAAAAGTTCATCAGCTTGGCGAAAAGCCTTTCTTTACAGGCAGAGCCGGCGGAAATCATTCGATTTCCGCCGGCTTCTGGAAGAGAGACTGTGACCGGCCTGCTGGCTGCAGTCAGAATATGGAACGGGGAGCGGCTACAGAATACGCAGAGCGGCCAAGCACTCAGATGAACAGGAACAAGAAACCAACAATGACGAAGTAAATGGACATGGGCAATGTGAGTACCATCACCCGGATGGGGTCCACCTTACCGGCGTCCTTGCCCAGCTTCTGCACCAGAATGCTCTCCACCACGGCGGAGATGGCCAGGGCGGGGGCGCTGACGGGCGGGAAGGCCTGGCCGCCGGAGGCGATATGGGCGGAGGCCACGGCCGCATGGACGGGATCCACGCCCACAGAGGCCAGGGCGGGGGCCAGGAAGGAGAAGATGGTGTTCTGGCCGGTGGACTGGGAGCCGGTGAGGGCGGAGATCAGCAGGATGCCCAGGCCGCCGCTGACCTTCAGGGCGCCGGCCTCCATGGAGGCGGCAAAGGCCTGCACGGCTTCAATCTGGCCGGCGGCATAGAAGGCGCCCAGGAGCAGGGCGGCGCCCAGCTCCACCTTGACGGCGGGCAGCGCGCCCACCACGCCGTTTTTGACCACCTTGGGCAGGTTCTTGCGCACCGGCTTGAAGAAGAGGGAGACCAGGGTGGCGGTGATCAGGAAGGTGACGATGTTGTTGCTCAGACCCTTGAGGATGGTGATGTTGCTGAGCCAGCCCATCAGGGGCCCGGTGGCCATCTGCACCAGGTTGATGCCGGCCGCCGTCTGGAGGATCACCAACAGGATCAGCACGGCCAGGGGGAGCATCAGATGCCAGTTGCCGTGCATAATCTGGCCGGCGGTCTTGTTGGGAATCAAATGCTCGGGCAGGGCCTTGATCTTCACAAAGGCGAAAACCGCATAGATGGTACAAATCACAAAGCCGATGCCCACGGTGATGTAGGAGATATTGACCACGGGGGTGGTGTCCACCTGGGCCAGGGAGGAGGCCAGGAACACCGCCTGGGTGATGGGGGGCATGATGGAGCCCAGAGAGGCGCCCATCATGATGATGCAGCCGATCCCCGCCGCGGAGATCTGCATATCGCTGAGAATACCGATGACCAGAATGCCCACCACGGTGGCGCTGGCCACAGAGTCGCCCAGCAGGGAGCCGGCCAGGCCCAGCACCAGGATGATGGCCACGATGAGGCCCTTGGGAGAGCGGCCCAGTGAGACCCGGGCCACGTTCAGCACCAGATCCAGGGTCTTCATCTCGGTCTGGGAGGCGGCATAGATGCTTCCGAAGATGTTCAGGGCCATGATCCAGGCCAGCTTGTCGATACCGTCAATCCAGGCCAGGACCCATTGCAGGGGGTTGAACACGCCGCCCATAAGCAGGGCCAGCAGGCCGGCGATAATCAGCGCATAGGTGACCTTTCCCCCGACAAAGGGGATTTTTTTCACCATGATCAGAACGATCAGGACGAGGACAGGGACGATAACAGTAATCATCTGCTCTCACCTCTCTTGATTCTGCATTTACGGGTTTACCAGCTTCATGGCCTGGCTGGCGGCGATCAGAATCGGGTCGTAGACCGGGGCCACGGGAGGGGCATAGACCAGATCCAGCTCGTTGATCTGGGCCACGGTCATGCCGGCGGTGATGGCGGTGGCGAACACGTCCACCCGGCCGGCCACGGTGGGGCCGCCCACGGCCTGGGCCCCCAGCAGACGGCCGGAGGCGCGGTCCACAACCAGACAGATGTGCATGTCGGAGCCGCCGGGGTAGTAGGAGGCGCAGTCCCGCTTGCGGATCAGGCTGACCGCCGCGTCATAGCCGGCGGCGCGGGCCTGTTCCAGGGACAGGCCGGTGGCCGCGATGTGCAGCTCAAAGACCTTGGTGACCATGGAGCCCAGCACGCCGGGGAAAGTGGCCTCCTCGCCGGCCAGATCCGCGCCGGCCACCCGGCCCTGCTTGTTGGCCGTGGTGCCCAGGGGGACGTAGACCGGCTGGCCGGTGAGCAGGTGGCGCATCTGCACACAGTCGCCGCAGGCCCAGATGGCGGGGTCGCTGGTCCGCTGGTGTTCGTCCACCACAATGCCGTCCTTCAGGCCCAGCTCCAGGCCGCAGGCACGGGCCAGCGCAGTGGCCGGGCGCACGCCGATGGAGATCAGAACGCCGTCCACCTCCACGCGCTGCCCGTCCGAGGTCTCTACGGCAGTCACCCGGCCGTCTGCGCCGTGGATGGCGGCCAGGGCGGTGCCAGTAAAGAGGCGCACGCCGTGGCGCTCCAGGGTCTGGGCCGCCGCCTGGGAGAAGCTCTCGTCCAGGAAGGGCAGCAGGCGGGGCAGCTGCTCAAAGACCGTGACCTCTGCACCGGCCTGGGTCAGCTCCTCGGCCATCTCCAGGCCGATGAAGCCGCCGCCCAGGATGGCGATGCGCCGGCGGGCGGCCAGGGCCCCCTTCAGGCGGATGCCGTCCTCCACGGTGCGCAGGTAGTACACCCCGTCCAGCTCTGTGCCGGGGATGTCCGGCCTGACGGGGGCGGCGCCGGTGGCGATCACCAGCTTGTCGTAGGGCCGCCGGAACTGCCGCCCGGTGTCCAGGTCGGTGACGGACACGGTCCTGGCGGCGCGGTCGATGGCGGTGACCTCGTGGTGGGTGAAGGTGGGGATCCCCCGCTTGTTGGCCATCTCGTGGGGGAACAGGGAGACCAGCTCGTCCGGATCGTCAATCATGCCGCCCACGAAGTAGGGCAGGCCGCAGGCGCCGTAGCTGATGTACCCGGTCCGCTCATAGACCTCGATGTCCAGGTCGGGGCGGACGCGCTTGGCCTTGGAGGCGGCACTCAGGCCGGCGGCCGTCCCCCCGATTACAATGACTCTTTCCCCCATGGGCGCTTACCGGACGCCGTACTTGTCGATGACGCCCATCTCGCCCATCAGGCGCTCCAGCTCGTCCCGGCCCTTGCCGGTGAACTCCTCGTAGGGGCGGCGCAGGTGGCCGCCGGGCAGGCCCAGGATGTCCAGGGCGGCCTTGATGCACACGGGGTTGGAGAAGGTGTAGAGCATCTTCAGCAGGGGATACCAGTGGGTGTACTCCCGGCGGCAGTCCTCCATGATCTCCATGCTGGTCCAGGGGCGGGAGTAGAGGGCGGACTCCTCGGGGATGATGTTGCCGCCGATGTTGGCCGTGCCGGTGCCGCCGACGGCCAGGGTGGGGATGACGATGGAGTACTTGGGGAAGTCGCAGCACATGATCTTGACCTTGCCCTGGCACTGGGCCTGGACCTGCACCAGCTGGGAGCAGTCGCCCATGGCCTCCTTGTCCAGCACAAAGTGGGGGTGCTTGTCGGACAGGTACTTGATGGTCTCGGGGGTCAGGTGGACGCCCAGACGGGAGGGGTTGTTGTACACGCCGCAGGGGATGCCGATGGAGCTCATGCAGGCGTCCAGGTGGTCCCGGGCGGCCCGCTGGTTCACCAGCACGTAGGGGGGCACGGTGAAGATGACGCCGTCGGCGCCCTCAGCCTCGCAGTACTTGGCCATCTCAATGGCGCCCTCGGTGGTGGTGGAGGCGGCGCCGAAGAACACGGGGATCTTGCCCCGGGTCATGGCCACCACCTCTTTGACGATGGCCTTCTTCTCCTCCACGGTGAGCAGGGTGGTCTCACCGGCGGAGCCCAGCACGAAGATCTGGCTGGTGCCGTACTTGATCTGGCGGTTGATCAGGGTCTCAAAGCCGTTGAAGTCGATCTTGTCGTCGGGGGTAAAGGGGGTGGGCATGGCCACAAAGGAGCCTTCCAGCTTAATCATAACAAATTCCTCCTCAAAAAGTAATGATTAAAAGAGATCAAAGCGGTTGGGATCAAAGCCGGGGGCGGCGGGCACGTCGGTCTTTCCGTCCACGATCAGGTCGCTCACCAGCTTGCCGGTGACAGGGGACAGGCAGATGCCGTCGCCCTCGTGGCCGGCCGCCAGGAAGAAGCCGGGCACGCCGTTGACAAAGCCGATGAGGGGCTTGCTGTCGGGGGGATAGGGGCGCAGGCCGCCCATGGTGCGGATGATGTTCAGGTTCTTCAGGCCGGGGATGATCCGGGTGGCGTTTTTCAGCAGCTCCCGGAGGCACAGGTAGGTGTTGCCCGTGTCGTAGCCCACGAACTCCCGGCTGTTGCCGAACTCGATGTTGCCCTTCTTGGACTGGACCAGGGAGATGGCGATGCCCATCTGGGCCTTCAGGGAGTGGTCGTTCTTCAGCATCTCGGGGTGGTGCTTGCCCACGATGTAGCGGGCGTTGTTGACCAGCTTGTGGACGAAGGGGGGCACGGCCTCGGTGATCACCGTCTGGCCCCGGCGGGGCTTGATGGGGATGTTCAGCCCCACCATCTTGCCCACAATGGGGGCCCAGGAACCGGCGGCGTTGATCACAATGGGGGCGTAGTAGGTGTCCCGGTTGGTGCGCACGCCGGCCACGGCGCCGTTGCGCAGGAGGATCTCCTCCGCCGCCTCGTGGGTGAAGATCCGGGCGCCCATGGACACGGCCTTGTCGGCGAAGGCCAGGTTCAGCCGGAAGGGGTTCACGTCGGCGTCCACCTCGCTGTAGGACGCGCCCACGATGGCGTCCCGGTTCAGGCCGGGCTGGAGGTACAAGGTCTCGTCCACGTCGATGATGCGGGAGTGGAGGCCCAGGGCGTTCTGCTTCTTGACAATGCCCTCCATGATGTGCAGCTCGTCCTCGTTCTCAATGAGGAGGAGGGAGCCCTTCTGCTCGTACTCGATGTCCCGGCCCAGCTCCTGGGCGAGGGTCTTGTACAGCTCCACGCTGTACAGGGCCAGCTGCAGGTGCTCGTTGGGCTCCTTGGTGTTGGGGGCGATCATGGTGTCGCAGGAGCCGCTGGCGCCGCTGTTGAAGTAGCTGCGCTCCAGCTGGATCACCCGCTGGCCCCGCTTGGACAGGTAGTAGTTTATGGAACTGCCGATCACGCCGCCGCCGATGATGATCACATCTGCTGTCAACGACATGCCTCATCCTCCTCCTCTCTGGTGATGGCGGTCAGATCGCCCACGTTCAGCAGGCGGACCGGGAAACGCTGGTGGGTGCAGCAGGCGTCGAAGTCGATTTTCGCCTCCCGCAGCATCCGCTCGATGTTCTTCCGGCAGGTCATGCCCTGGCAGACGCCCATGCCCGCGTTGGTGCGCACCTTGATGTCCCGCACGCTGCGGGCGCCGGCCGCGATGGCCCGCTTGATGTCGCCCACCGTCACCTCTTCACAGCGGCAGACGTAGATGTCGTCCTCGTTGGGTACCATCACTGCCCCCCCTTTCTGTCGATGCCGCGCACATCCATGAGATACTCCTTGGGGATCTCAACGGTGACCACGGCGGTGTGGTCGAACGCCGGTACGTTCCGCACGCTGTGGACGGTGCCCTGGGTGACGAAGGCGCCGTCCCGGCTGGTGCAGCGGACGGACGCCCCCGGCTCTGGCAGGGGCACGTACTCATAGGGGAAACTGACCAGCGACGTGGTCTCACTGTAGTTCTTGTGGAGATTGAAGATGGCCAGGCCGGGGCAGCGGGTGATGCAGATGCCGCAGCCGTTGCACTTGTCCGCGTCCAGCTTGGGCAGGGCGGTGATCTCAGCGCCCACCGTGATGGCCTTCTGGGGGCAGGCCGTCTCACAGGGGTTGCAGGGGATGCACTGCACGCACTCGATGCAGGCCACCGGGCCGCGTTCCAGCCGCTCCGGCGTGGGGATTCCGGGGGTGTGTTCCATCACTGCTTCCCTCCCTGATGATAGTAGTTGAGAATCTGGGCCTTGGCGTCCGCCCGCTTCTGGCCGAACTCGCCGGAGCGCAGGGAGGCCAGTCGGGCCCGGATGGCCTCCTTCTCCGCCGCGGCCTCGTCGGCGGGCACATAGCCCAGGGCCTCCGCGGCGGCGGTGCCGGCCAGGCGGCCCTCCTCCATGGCGGTGCTGGCCTCCTCAATGCCGGAGATGTCCCCGGCGATGTACACGTCCGGATTGCTGGTGCGCATGTCCTCGTCGTGGAGGGGGATCACGCCGCCCAGGGCCGGGATCTCGGCCAGCTGGCAGCCGGCCATGCTGGCCAGCTCGATCATGGGGGTCAGGCCCACGGCCATGCACACCGTGTCGGCCTCCAGCACCTTCTCGGTGCCGGGAACGGGCTGGAAGTGGTCCAGCTCCACCAGCTCCACCTTCTGCACGCCCCCCTCGCCGGTGACCCGGTTGATGGTGTGGGACAGGTAGAAGGGCACGCCGGCCCGACGGAGCTTGTTGGCGTGGACGCCGTAGCCGCCGATGGCGGGGGCGGCCTCCACCACGCCCACCACGTCCATGCCCGCCTGGAGCATCTGGTAGGAGACGATCAGACCCACGTTGCCCGAGCCCACCATCACCACCCGGGAGCCGGGCTGGACGTGGTGCAGGTTCACCATGGTCTGGGCCGCACCGGCGGTCATGACGCCGGGCAGGGTGGAGCCCTCAAAGCAGAGGTTGTTCTCGTTGGCGCCGGTGGCGATGATGATCTTCTTGGCCTTGACGGTCTGGACGCCGTCGGCGCTGCCGTACAGAGCCAGATGGTCGTCGAAGATGCCGTAGACCGGGTAGCCCAGCAGCACCTCCACCTGGAGCTGCTCGGTCTCCTCCAGCAGCTGCTCGCCGATGCGGAAGCCCCGCACGCCGGCGTTGTGCTCCCGGGAGCCGAAGAACTTGTGGATCTGCTTGAACAGCTGGCCGCCGGGCCGCTGGTTCTCGTCGATGATGAGCACCTTGGCCCCGCGGCGGGCCGCCGCGATACCGGCCGACAGGCCCGCCGGGCCCGCGCCGATGATCAGGATTTCAACCTCCCTCACGCCTGCTCCTCCTTTCCGCCCAGTCCGTACTGGGTCTCCACCGTCATGCCCTCCTCCACGGGGGTCACGCAGGTGCGGGTGTTGGGTACGCCGTTGACGATCATTTTGCAGTCGTTGCACCGGCCGATGCCGCAGAAAATGCTGCGTCCGGTGTGGTTCTTGGCCGTGTACCGCAGGGTGCGCACCCCGGCGGCGATGAGTGCCGCCGCGATGGGCTCTCCGGTGACGGCCGGGATCTTCTTTCCCTCATAGAGGATGTAGGTGTCCGGTTGCCGGCCCACCTCCAGGATGGGATGCTGCTCGACTCTCATAAAGACCCTCCTATTCTCGAAACGTGGTATTGGACGATCTGGCTGGGCGTACCAGCGCGCCCCGCGGGGGAGCTGCATGCTGAACGAAAAAGAAAGGCAGTGCAGGATAGGTCGTCCCCCTTGATGGACCCTATCTTACACTGCCAATTGGCTATTGACGAGCAACCTGTAAACAAGTTGACCAAATATATTTTGTAAAACAGCTTACAAACAAAGCGTTTTGACAAAACTGACAAGTTGAATTTTGTTAGATATGTCTAAAATCTTACC